>Ga0070698_100001703_pt1 | contig 24516 bp, 24 predicted proteins | sample KBSK1502metaG_FD_65477 | JGI IMG/M metagenome (GOLD analysis project Ga0070698, IMG submission 65477) | Corn, switchgrass and miscanthus rhizosphere microbial communities from Kellogg Biological Station, Michigan, USA - KBS K1-50-2 metaG | ecosystem: Host-associated > Plants > Roots >... | reverse complement strand
CGACGTCCCCAAGTCGAAGACCGAGACCCTGCCCGACTCCTGCCTGTCGGTCGGGCACCCCGACCTCGGGACCTGCATGTTCACGCCGCTGGCGAGCTCGACCCGGTCGGCCGACATCTCCGTCGAGGCCGCCGAGGCCACGGGCACCGAGGTGCTGGACCCCACGCCGTGGGTGTGCTGGCAGGACCAGTGCCCGATCGTGGTCGGCAACGTGATCACCTATCGCGACCGCGGGCACCTGACGACGGTCTATGCCCGGTCGCTGGCCGATGAGCTGGTCGAGGCGCTCGACCTGAGCTGACTGCGCTTGAGTGGTACCCCCGGCGCGATTCGAACGCGCGCTCCCGCCTCCGGAGGGCGGTGCTCTATCCCCTGAGCTACGGGGGCTCCAGGTGCGGGTCCGACCATACAGGTTGCGCGGAGCTCGGACGAAACCGGTGGCTGATATCCCGGTGAGGCGCGATGACCAGCGCGGATAGGCTTGCCCGGTGACTCCCGAGCAGCTCTCCCTGACCATCGTCGATGCCTTGAACGCCCTGGTGGGCGAGGGCGCCGTGACGCTTCCCGACGGCGTCCCGACGGAGGTCACGGTCGAGCGTCCGCGCCAGAAGGGGCACGGCGACTACGCCACCAACGTTGCTCTCCAGCTCGCCAAGAAGGCGGGCATCAAGCCACAGGACCTTGCCGCCCTGGTGGCGGCCAAGCTGACTGCGAGTGAGGGCATCGAGGCGGTCGAGATCGCCGGGCCGGGCTTCCTCAACATCACGGTCGAGGCCGGCGCCCAGGGCGCGCTGGCTGCGCAGATCGTCGCCGCGGGTGCGGCGTACGGCCAGACCGACACGTTCCACGGCGAGAAGGTCAACGTCGAGTTCATCTCGGCCAACCCGACCGGCCCGCTGCACCTGGGCCACACGCGCTGGGCTGTCGTCGGCGACGCCCTGGCGCGGGTGCTCGAGGGCGCCGGGGCCGACGTGACCCGTGAGTTCTACATCAACGACCGCGGCAACCAGATGAACCTCTTCGGCGCCTCGATCGAGGCCGCCGCCCTCGGCCGGCCGATCCCGGCCGACGGCTACCAGGGTGCCTACATCGCCGACCTGGCCGTTCAGGTCGTGGTGGCCGACCCGGGCATCGTCGACCTGCCCGAGGGCGAGCGGCTGGTCGCGTTCCGCGAGGCCGGGTACGCCGTACAGCTCAAGGAGCAGCAGGACCAGCTGGACACCTTCCAGACGCACTTCGACGTCTGGTTCTCCGAGCGCAGCCTGTACGGCGGCGACGGCGACCGGGTCGACGACGTGGCCGCGGGGCTGGAGAAGCTGCGCGACCAGGGCCACCTCTACGACGCCGACGGCGCGCTGTGGATGCGGACCACCGACTTCGACGACGACAAGGACCGGGTGCTGATCCGGTCCAACGGCGAGCTGACCTACTTCGCGAGCGACACCGCTTACTACGTCAACAAGCGGCAGCGCGGCTTCGACCGGTGCATCTACCTGCTCGGCGCCGACCACCACGGCTACGTCAACCGGCTGCGGGCGATGGCGGCCTGTGCTGGCGATGACCCGGACCGGAACATCGAGGTCCTGATCGGCCAGCTGGTGAAGATCCTGCAGAACGGCGAGGAGCTGCGGCTGTCGAAGCGGGCCGGCACCATCGTCACCCTCGACGAGCTCGTCGAGCTGATCGGCGTGGACGCGCTGCGGTACACGCTGGCTCGCTATCCCGCCGACTCGCCGCTGACCCTCGACGTCGCCGAGATGACCAGGGCGTCCAGTGACAACCCGGTCTACTACGTCCAGTACGTCGCGGCCCGGACGTTCCGGATCCTCGCGAACGGCGCCGACCTCGGCCTGGCCCCCGCTGGTGACGACTTCGACCCGGCCCTGCTCTCGCACGAGCGGGAGGGCGAGCTGCTCCGGGCGCTGGCGGAGTTCCCGCGGGTGGTGGCCATGGCCGCCGAGCTGCGGGAGCCACACCGGGTGGCGCGCTACCTCGAGGACACCGCTGCGTCCTACCACCGGTTCAACGACAGCTGCCGGGTGCTGCCCATGGGCGATGAGCCGGCCAACGACCTGCACCGGGCGCGGCTCCTGCTGGTCAAGGCGACCAGAGTCGTCTTCGAGAACGGCCTGCAGCTGCTCGGGGTCTCGGCGCCGGAGCGGATGTGATGGCATCGCACGAAGCCGGTTGGGCGCACGCCGAGGGTGCCCTACGCGGTCCCGCCTGGCTGCGTGAGCCGGCCGACGCCAACGCCCTGCTCCCGCTGCTGTGGTCGTCGACCGCACACAAGGTCGACGGCGTGCTCGCTGTCGGGGGAGTGGCGTTGACCGACCTGGTCGCCGAGCACGGCTCTCCCGCATACGTGCTGGACGAGGCCGACTTCAGGGCGCGGGCCCGCGCGTTCCGCGACGCGTTCTCGGCGTACGACGTCTACTACGCCGGCAAGGCCTTCCTGTGTACGACGGTCGCGCGCTGGATCGCCGAGGAGGGACTCTGCCTCGACGTCTGCTCCGACAGCGAGCTGACCGTCGCCGTCCGGGCCGGGGTCGACGCGGGGCGGATCGGCTACCACGGCAACAACAAGAGCACCCGCGACCTCGAGCGCGCCGTCGCGCTCGGCGTGGGCCGGATCGTCGTGGACTCGTTCCACGAGATCGAGCGACTGGCCGACGTGGTTTCGAGACGCTCGCAAGCTCGCTCCTCAACCAGCGTCAAGGTGATGATCCGGGTGACCGCAGGCGTCGAGGCGCACACCCACGAATACATCGCGACCGCGCACGAGGACCAGAAGTTCGGGTTCTCCATCACCAGCGGCGACGCCTTCGAAGCGATCCGCAGGGTCCAGTCGGTCGAGGGCCTCGAGCTGCTCGGCCTGCACTCCCACATCGGCAGCCAGATCTTCGACAGCTCAGGCTTCGAGGTGGCGGCCCGCCGAGTGCTGGCGCTGCACGCCCGGGTCAGCACCGAGCTCGGCGTGACTCTGCCCGAGATGGATCTCGGTGGTGGGTTCGGCATCGCCTACACCACCCAGGACGACCCCTCCGATCCCGCGCAGCTGGCCACGGAGATGAGCAAGATCGTCGAGCACGAGTGCCGGGCGCTCGACATTCCCCAGCCCCGGTTGAGCATCGAGCCCGGCCGGGCGATCGTCGGTCCCGCGATGTGCACCGTCTACGAAGTCGGCACCGTCAAGCAGGTCGCCCTCGACGGCGGCGCGGTGCGCACCTACGTCAGCGTCGACGGCGGGATGAGCGACAACATCCGCACCGCTCTCTACGACGCCGACTACTCCGCGACGATGGCCAGCCGTGCCTCGGCCGCAGAGCCGGTGCTGGCACGGGTCGTCGGCAAGCATTGCGAGGCCGGAGACATCATCGTGAAGGACGAATTCCTGCCGGGAGACATTGCGCCCGGAGACCTTCTCGCCGTCCCTGGCACGGGCGCCTACTGCCGCAGCATGGCCAGCAACTACAACCACGCGCTGCGTCCGCCGGTGATCGCGGTACGGGACGGGTCGTCGACGGTCATCATTCGCAGGGAGACTGAAGCCGATCTGCTGGCAACCGACATGGGAGCGCACGCGTGAGCGAGGGTGACAAGCGACTGAAGGTCGCTGTGCTGGGCTGTGGTGTCGTGGGCTCGCAGGTGGTGCGGCTCCTCACCGAGCAGTCCGCCGACCTCGCCGCCCGGGTGGGTGCGCCCGTCGAGCTCGTCGGGGTCGCCGTACGCCGCCTCGACGCGCCCCGCGACGTCGACGTACCCGCTGAGCTGCTGACCACCGACGCGCTCGGCCTGGCGACGCGCGCCGACGTCGACCTGGTGATCGAGGTGATCGGCGGCATCGAGCCGGCCCGATCCCTGATCCTCGGTGCCCTTGAGGGCGGCGCCAGCGTGGTGACCGCCAACAAGGCACTGCTCGCCGAGGACGGCTCCACCCTGTTCGAGGCCGCCGAGAAGGCCAACCGCGACCTCTACTACGAGGCCGCCGTCGCCGGCGCGATCCCGATCCTGCGGCCGCTGCGCGAGTCGCTCGCCGGCGACAAGGTGACGCGGGTGCTCGGCATCGTCAACGGCACCACCAACTTCATCCTCGACAAGATGACCACCACCGGCGCCGGCTTCAGCGAGGCTCTCGAGGAGGCCCAGGAGCTGGGCTACGCCGAGGCGGACCCGACCGCCGACGTCGAGGGCTTCGACGCCGCGGCCAAGGCCGCGATCCTGGCCAGCCTGGCGTTCCACACCCGGGTGACCGCCGCCGACGTCTACCGCGAGGGCATCTCCGAGGTCACGGCCGCCGACGTGCAGAGCGCCCGCGACATGGGTTCCGTCGTCAAGCTGCTCGCGATCTGCGAGCTCCTCGACGGTGCCGTCGCAGCGCGGGTGCACCCCGCGATGATCCCGCTCTCACACCCGCTTGCCAGTGTGCGCGGCGCGTTCAACGCGGTCTTCGTCGAGTCAGAGGCCGCCGGTCAGCTGATGTTCTACGGCCCCGGCGCGGGCGGCGCACCCACCGCGAGCGCGGTGCTGGGCGATCTCGTCACGGTGGCCCGCAACCGCCTCAACGACGTGCGCGGCGCCGGTGAGTCGTCGTACGCCGATCGTGCGGTGCTGCCGATGGGGGAGACCCTGACCCGCTACCACGTGGCGATCGACGTCGACGACAAGGCCGGCGTGCTCGCCGCCGTCGCGACCGCCTTCGCCGAGCAGGGCGTCTCGATCCAGACCGTCCGTCAGGAGGGCCGTGGTGCCGACGCCCAGCTGGTCGTCGTCAGCCACCGGGCCACCGATGCGCAGTTGAGCGCGACCGTCGCGCACCTGCGCACCATGGACATCGTGCGCGAGGTCACCTCGGTGATGCGCGTCGAAGGGGGAGACGAATGACCAGTCACCAGTGGCTGGGCGTGATCGAGGAATACCGCGATCTGCTCGACATCCCCGCAGGCACCCCCGCGATCACGCTCGGCGAGGGCGGCACGCCGCTGGTCCGCTGTGACTGGCTCTCCGACGTCACCACGGGTGAGGTCTGGCTGAAGGTCGAGGGCGACAACCCCACCGGGTCGTTCAAGGACCGTGGCATGACCACGGCGATCTCGGTGGCAGTCGCGCAGGGCGCCGAGGCGGTTGTGTGCGCGAGCACCGGCAACACCAGCGCCTCGATGGCCGCCTACGCCGCGAAGGCGCGGGTGAAGCCGATCGTGCTCGTCCCCGAGGGCAAGATCGCACCCGGCAAGATGGCCCAGGCGATCATGCACGGCGCCCAGGTGATCATGGTCCGCGGCAACTTCGACGACTGCCTCAAGATCTCCCGCGGTCTGGCCGAGCACTACCCCGTGGCGCTGGTGAACTCCGTGAACCCGATCCGCCTCGAGGGCCAGAAGACCGCCTCCTTCGAAGTGGTCGACCGACTCGGTGACGCCCCCGACTTCCACCTGCTGCCGGTCGGCAACGCCGGCAACATCTCGGCGTACTGGCTGGGCTACAAGCAGTACGTCGACCTCGGCCACGCCACGAAGCGACCGGTGATGCGGGCCTACCAGGCCGAGGGTGCCGCGCCCCTGGTCACCGGCCAGCCGTTCCCGAACCCCGAGACCAAGGCGACCGCCATCCGGATCGGCAACCCTGCCTCCTGGGCCCTGGCCGATGCCGCCGCTGCGGAGTCGGGCGGCCGGTTCGCCGCGCTGACCGACGACCAGATCCTTGCCGCACAACGCGATCTGGCTCGCAACGAGGGTGTCTTCGTCGAGCCCGCCTCGGCCGCCGGCGTCGCCGGGCTGCTGCAGGACCTCGAGCGCGGCGACTCCTATGCCGGGGCGACCGTGGTGATCACGGTCACCGGCCATGGACTCAAGGATCCGGCCACGGCGCTCGAAGGCTTCTACCAAGGGCAGGGTCCGGTCGTGGACCAGGTCGTCGACGCCGACGTCGACGCCGCGGCTGCGGCTGCCGGCTTGTCATGAGCTCGTTCGTCGAGGGCGCCGTCCGCGTGACGGTGCCTGCCACGTCGGCCAACCTCGGTCCCGGTTTCGATGCGCTCGGACTTGCGTTGTCCCTGCGCGACGAGCTCTCTGCCGAGGTCACCGGCTCCGGACTCGACATCGAGGTCAGCGGCGAGGGGGCTCACGCCGTACCCCTGGACGAGTCGCACCTGGTCGTGCGCTCGATGCGCGCGGCGTTCGACGTCCTGGGGCACCAGCCCGCCGGGCTCAGCCTCCGCTGCACCAACAACATCCCGCACGCGCGCGGCCTCGGCTCGTCCTCGGCCGCGATCGTCGCCGGGCTCTCGCTCGCCCGCGCCCTGGTGCCCGGTGGTTCGCTGGTGATGGACGACGACGCGGTCTTCCGGCTGGCAGCCGAGATCGAGGGTCATCCCGACAACGTCGCTCCCGCTTTCTACGGCGGCTTCGTGATCTCCGGACAGGAGGACGGCCGCTTCTTCGCCGCTCTCTCGTCGGTCGATCCCCGCGTCTCCGCCGTGGTCTTCGTGCCGCCGACGGGGGTCGAGACCAAGGTCGCCCGCGGACTGCTCCCCGCCACGGTGCCGCACGCCGACGCGGCCGCGAACTCCGGTCGTACGGCGCTCCTCGTCGCGGCCCTGGCGGGCCAGCCCGAGCTGTTGCTGACCGCGACCCGCGACTATCTGCACCAGGACTATCGCGAACCTGCCATGCCGGCATCCCTCGCCCTGATCAAGTCGTTGCGCGCCGACGGCATCGCCGCGATCGTCTCCGGCGCTGGCCCCACGGTGCTCGCGTTCACCGACGGCCCGGCCGCCGCGACTGGGCTCGGCGCCCCGCAGGTGCTGCTCGATCGCTGCCCCGAGGGTTGGCGCGCACACCACCTGTCCGTGGAGCGCCAGGGCGTGCTGATCAGCTGACCGTGCCCTGCGTCACCCGCCCGGAGCCCGGTGGTAATGTGGCGAGCGCGCCACACATCTCGGCGCTCGCATCTCAAGGCCATGACCTGGCGGATGCACCCAACTTCCTCAATCCCGCGCGGATCTCCGCGCACTGCTGCCCCGGACCTGTCCCGCAGCGAAGGAAGCACCACAACGTGCCGAGGGCCTCGGAGCCCAGACCGGCCTGATACGTGGGAAGGACCTCACGTGACCGAAACCATCGAAGCCAGCACTGCAGCGCCCGAAGGCGGCGCGCCGAAGACGGCCAAGCGCAGTGGCGGGCTCAACTCCATGCTTCTCGCCGAGTTGAAGGCGATGGCCGGCGGCCTGGGGATCCCAGGCACCGGCAGCATGAAGAAGGCGCAGCTCGTCGACGCGATCAAGGCCGCCCAGGCCGGCGGCGGCCGGGACACCAGCCGCGCCAAGGCGGAGCGGCCCGCGGAGCAGCCGGCCGAGCAGCCGGCTGCGCGGAAGGACGAGCGGAAGGCCGAGAAGCCGGCCCGCCAGCAGACCGAGCAGGCGACCGAGAAGCCCGCTGAACAGCTGGTGGAGAAGCCGGCTCGCGAGCAGGCCGAGCGTCGAACCGAGCGCCGGGCGGAGCGCCAGGCTGAGACTGCCGAGGCGCCCGCCGAGAAGTCAACGGACGAGCGCGCCGAGCGCGACGGCGGCGAGGGCGGCGACGGCGGCCAGGGCCGTGCGCAGCAGAACCGCAACCAGAACCAGCAGGGCCAGCGGGCCCAGGGCCAGCAGGGCGCTCAGCAGGGCGGCCAACGGGGCCAGCTCTCCCAGCAGGGCCAGCAGGGCCAGCAGGGCCAGCAGTCCCAGCAGTCCCAGCAGGGCCATCCCGACGACCAGGCCAACCGCGACGACGAAGGTGGCAACCGCCGCAACCGCCGGCGCCGGGGCCGCGATCGCGACGGTCGACCCACCCAGGGCGAGGGCCAGCCGGCCCAGCCCCGGCAGGGCAACCAGGGCCAGCCGGGCCAGTACCAGCGCGGCAATCGTGAACCCGACACCACGATCCTCGAGGACGACGTGCTGGTGCCGGCTGCGGGCATCCTCGACGTCCTCGACAGCTACGCGTTCGTGCGCACCAGCGGCTACCTGCCCGGCACCGACGACGTCTATGTCTCGCTGTCGATGGTCCGCAAGTTCGGACTTCGCCGTGGAGACGCCATCGTCGGCCAGGTGCGCCAGCCCCGTGAGGGCGAGCGCAAGGAGAAGTTCAACCCGATGGTTCGCATCGACTCGGTGAACGGTGCCGATCCGGAGGCAGCCAAGGAGCGCGTGGAGTTCAGCAAGCTGACCCCGCTCTATGCCTCGGAGCGGCTGCGGCTCGAGACCGACTCGACCAACCTGATCGGCCGGGTGATCGACATCGCCGCCCCGATCGGCAAGGGTCAGCGCGGTCTGATCGTCTCGCCGCCCAAGGCCGGCAAGACCATGATCCTGCAGTCGATCGCCAACTCGATCACGACCAACAACCCCGAGTGCCACCTGATGGTGGTCCTGGTCGACGAGCGGCCCGAGGAGGTCACCGACTTCCAGCGGACCGTCAAGGGTGAGGTCATCGCCTCGACGTTCGACCGTCCCGCGACCGATCACACGACGGTGGCAGAGCTCGCGATCGAGCGTGCGAAGCGCCTGGTCGAGCTCGGCCACGACGTCGTCGTACTCCTCGACGGCATCACGCGTCTGGGCCGTGCCTACAACCTGGCCGCCCCGGCGAGCGGCCGGATCCTGTCCGGAGGCGTCGACTCGAGTGCGCTCTACCCGCCCAAGCGCTTCTTCGGCGCGGCCCGCAACATCGAGAACGGCGGGTCGCTGACGATCCTGGCCACCGCGCTGATCGAGACCGGCTCCAAGATGGACGAGGTCATCTTCGAGGAGTTCAAGGGCACCGGGAACATGGAGCTCCGCCTCAAGCGCGAGTTCGCCGACAAGCGGATCTTCCCGGCCATCGACGCCGTCCAGTCGGGCACCCGGCGCGAGGAGCTCCTGATGAGCCAGGAAGAGCTCGCGATCGTGTGGAAGCTGCGCCGCGTGCTCTCCGCGCTCGACGGACAGCAGGCCCTCGAGCTGCTGCTCGAGCGGCTCAAGAAGAGCCAGAGCAACATCGAGTTCCTGATGCAGGTCCAGAAGACGACCCCGAGCGTCAACGGCCGCGACGAAGGCTGAGCTCGACCACCGTGCTCGCTCCGCCCGCGCTGGCGGGAATCACTCGATTCGCGCTGGCGTTGGGCGGGGTGGCACACTTGTGCGCTGGCTCCGGTTCACGCTCACCACTCGCGGTGGGCGACCCGGCGGCCCTAGAGAGATTGAGGACACCATGAAGACCGACATCCACCCGGACTACGTCGTCACCGCGGTCACCTGCACCTGCGGCAACACGTTTACCACCCGCAGCACCGCCACGAGCGGCGTCATCCACGCCGACGTGTGCTCCGCCTGCCACCCGTTCTACACGGGCAAGCAGAAGATCCTCGACACCGGTGGCCGCGTGGCCAAGTTCGAGGCCCGTTACGCCAAGAGCCAGGCTGCCAAGAAGTAGCTTCACGCAAGCGCCGGTCACCGCATCCACTGCGGAGACCGGCGCTTTCGTTTCGCCTGCACACGCCTGCCACCCGAGGAGCCACCCATGTTCGAGAACGTCGAAGGGCTCGTGCTCGAGCACCAGGAGCTCGAGCAACGACTTGCCGCCCCGGAGACCCATGCCGACCAGGGCCTGGCGAAACGCCTCAACCAGCGCTACGCCGAGGTCTCCGCCATCGTGCGCACCTGGCGCGAGTGGAAGGGCCTGGCCGACGACATCGAGGCGGCTCGCGAGCTCGTGAGCGAGGACCCCTCCTTCGCCGACGAGGCGGAGGCACTGGCCGAGCGCCGGGTGCAGACCGAGGAGCGGCTGCGCCAGCTGCTCGTGCCGCGTGATCCCAGTGACAGCAAGGACGTGATCCTCGAGGTCAAGTCCGGAGAGGGTGGCGAGGAGTCGGCGTTGTTCGCCGGCGACCTGCTCCGCATGTACACCCGCTACGCCGAGCAGCGTGGCTGGAAGACCGAGGTGCTCGACGCCAACGAGTCCGACCTGGGCGGGTTCAAGTCGGTCACGGTGGCGGTGAAGGCCAAGGGGACCCCCGAGCCGGGCGAGGCTCCATACGCCCTCCTGAAGTTCGAAGGCGGGGTGCATCGCGTGCAGCGGGTGCCCGTGACCGAGTCGCAGGGGCGCGTGCACACCAGCGCGGCCGGCGTGCTCGTGCTGCCGGAGGCCGAGCAGGTCGAGGTCACGATCGACGAGAACGACCTGCGCATCGACGTCTTCCGCAGCAGCGGCCCGGGCGGCCAGAGCGTCAACACCACCGACTCGGCGGTCCGGATCACGCACCTGCCCACCGGCACGGTGGTCAGCTGCCAGAACGAGAAGAGCCAGCTCCAGAACAAGGAGTCCGCGATGCGGATCCTGCGCGCCCGGCTGCTCGTGGTGGCCCAGGAGGCGGCCGACGCGGAGGCGAGCGTGGCCCGCAAGGGACAGATCCGCACCGTCGACCGCTCGGAGCGGATCCGCACCTACAACTACCCCGAGAACCGGATCTCCGACCACCGCACCGGCTACAAGGCCTACAACCTGGATGCGGTGCTGAACGGCGAGCTCGGGCCGATCATCGAGAGCTGCGTGCAGTGGGACCTGTCGGCGCGCCTCGACGCGCTCGAGTCGTGAGGACCGTACGCCGGGCCGCGGCCGAGCGGCTGCGCGCCGCCGGGGTCGCCTCACCTGACTGGGACGCCGATCTCCTGCTCGCGCACGTGCTCGGCATCCCTGTCGGACAGCTGCCACTGGTGGAGGCCATCACGCCGGCCCAGACGGAGCAGTACGACGCACTCATCGCACGCCGCGCGACCCGTGAGCCGCTCCAGCACCTGACCGGCTTCGCAGCCTTCCGTCACGTCGAGCTCGCGGTGGGCCCGGGAGTCTTCGTGCCCCGACCCGAGACCGAGTCGCTCGCGGGGTGGGCGATCGAGCGGTCGCTCGAGCTCGAGGCTCCCGTGGTCGTGGAGCTCTGCGCCGGATCCGGGGCGATCTCCCGCAGCCTCGTCGACGAGGCGCCGCAGGCGAACGTGCATGCCGTGGAGCTCGATCCCGGCGCTCATCACTGGGCTGAGATCAACCTGTCCGGCACGGGCGTCGACCTTCGCCTCGGCGACATGGCCACAGCTTTCGACGACCTGGCCGGCACGGTCGACATCGTGGTCTGCAACCCGCCGTACATCCCGCTCGAGGCCTGGGAGTCGGTCGCTCCGGAAGCCCGCGACCACGACCCGCACCTGGCGCTGTTCTCCGGCGACGACGGGCTCGAGGCGATGCGGGTGCTGGAGCAGCGCGCCGCATTCCTCCTGCGGCCCGGGGGAGTGGTCGGCGCCGAGCACGCCGAGGTGCAGGCCGAGTCCGCCCCAGCCGTGTTCTCCGGCACCGGGCGCTGGGAGCAGGTCCGCGACCATCTCGACCTGACAGGTCGTCCGCGCTACGTCACTGCCCGGCTGGCACGATGACCCCCATGGCCACCCGCTACCCGACGCAGGACGACAGCGAGCGCGACGCAGCGGTCGAGGCAGCCGCGAACGCGATCCGCAACGGAGGCCTGATCGTGCTGCCCACCGACACCGTCTACGGCATCGGCGCCGACGCCTTCGACCCCGCCGCGGTGCGCGCCCTGCTGGCGGCCAAGGGCCGCGGGCGAGAGATGCCGCCGCCCGTTCTCATCGCCAACCCCGGCACAGCCGACGCGCTCGCCAGCGAGCTTCCGGCGTACGCCCGCGCCCTGATCGAGCACTTCTGGCCGGGGCCGCTCACGATCGTGGCCCGCCAGCAGAAGTCTCTCCAGTGGGACCTCGGCGACACCCGCGGCACCGTCGCCATCCGGATGCCAGATCACGAAGTGGCGCTGGCGATCCTCGAGCGCACCGGACCGCTGGCTGTGAGCAGCGCCAACAAGACCGGCCTCGCGGCCGCGATCTCGGCAGACGTCGCCGACGAGATGCTCGGCGATGACGTCACCGCAATCGTGGACGCCGGGCTCAGCCCGGGCGGCGAGGCCTCCACGATCGTCGACGTCACGGGTGACCACGGGCGGGTGCTGCGTCGTGGGGCGCTCAGCCTCGACGACCTCAACCAGGTCCTCGAGCCCCTGGGCGTCACCCTCACGGACGAAGGCTGACGGCCGGCGATGCGCGAGTTCGCCCTCGTCTTCGTGGTCGCGGCAGCCGCGACGTACCTCCTCACGGTGATCGCCCGCGACATCGCCCTGCGCCTGGGCGCGGTCGCCCAGGTCCGCGACCGCGACGTGCACGCCGTACCCATCCCCTACTTCGGTGGCCTGGCGATGCTCGGCGGCATGGTCGCCGCCTTCCTCGTCGCCCGGCATCTGCCTTTCCTGAGCGAGAGCAACGAGCTGGTCTGGCGTGACGCCGGAGTCGTGCTGATCGCCGGCGGGATGATCTGCCTGGTCGGGGTGGCCGACGACCTGCTCGAGCTCGATGCGCTGACCAAGCTCGGCGGGCAGGTCCTGGCCGCGGGATTCCTGGTCTTCTACGAGGTCCAGTACTGGTTCTGGCCGCAGCCCGGCGGCGGCCAGCTCTCGCTCGACCGCACCCAGGCAGCGTTGCTCACGGTCTTCATCGTCGTGGCCACGGTCAATGCGGTGAACTTCGTCGACGGGCTCGACGGGCTGGCGGCCGGAGTCGTCGGCATCGGGGCGTGCGCGTTCTTCGTCTTCGCCTACCAGCTGGCCAAGCTCAATGGTCTCGACCTGTCGACCACCGCGGCGGTGCTGTGTGCGGCGCTGGCCGGGGCCTGTGCCGGCTTCCTGCCGCACAACATCTATCCGGCGCGACTGTTCATGGGCGACAGCGGATCGATGCTGATCGGGCTGGTGCTCTCAGGCAGCGCGCTCACCCTGACCGGCCAGTTCTCGACGACCGACCTCACCGGCGCCGGGGGAGCGCGGGCCAACCTGCTGCCGACCCTGCTCCCGGTGCTGCTGCCGATCTCGATCCTGATCGTCCCGCTCGCCGACCTGGTCCTTGCCGTCGTACGCCGGACCCGCGCCGGGCGGTCCCCGTTCGCCCCCGACAAGCAGCACCTGCACCACCGCCTGCTCGAGATCGGCCACTCGCACCGACGGGCCGTGCTGATCATGTGGCTGTGGGCGGGGATGCTCGGGTTCGGGACCGTCTTCGCCAGCCTCTACACCGGTCGGCTGATGTGGCTCGGCCTCGCGACAGGTCTCGTGATCACCTTGCTGCTCACCTTCGCGGTGCCCCGGGTGCGCACCCCGCACGTGCTCCACGACGCCTGATAGACGCTTGGATCGATCCATTTCTTGGGCCGAGTGCCATTGTGCTAGTTTTCACAAGCGCCCAGAAGTGGTTTAGACCCCCTGTTTGCGCCCCTCCAGCTAACTCGACCGAACGGCCGCCCAACATGACGACCGAGGCCCTGAAGGCACTCGCCCGAACCCCTGGTTCGGCCCCGAGACCCCCGCTCGCGGGGCCCTCTGGCTGTGGTAGTTTCCAGCCGTCGTCGAACGGCTGGAATCGCGTTCGTCCCCGAGGCATCGACGTCGTCGAGCCCGCCCCCGAGAGTGATGAGCCGAGATGGTCGAGCAGCACCCCGAGAACACCCTTCGAGGTCGCGACCTCATCGGGCTCGGAGGCATGCTCGCCGGCGCAGTCATCCTCGGTATCGTGGCCGGACTCCTCGTCGATCACGCCGCCGACACGTCCCCTGTCTTCACCCTCGTCGGCCTCGCCCTCGGGGTCGTGGCCGGTGGCCTCGGCTTCTGGTTCCGCGTCCGTGCCGTGCTGGGCGAGTGATCGCGCGTGAGTCTGGAGGTGAGTCCCATGACAGCTGCTGACGACGCACCCGTCGTGGCCCGTGCCTCGATCCTGACGGTGCTGCGCGACCAGAAGAAGACCGAGCTTGTCGGTCTGGTCTTCATCGTCGCCGCGGTCTGGATCGCCGGTCCCCTGGGTGAATGGCGCCTGGCAGGCTGCATCGCCGGCGGCGTCTTCCTGGGGTTGGCGAACCACCTCGCCACCGAGTACTGGTTGTTGAAGATCATCAGCAACGGCGAGGAGCCGACGCGGGGCAAGCTCGCGACCGCCACCCTCCTGCGACTGCTGATCCTGTCCGTGGTTGCGGTTTCGTTCGCTGTCGCGTTCTGGCCCGACGGGATCGGGCTGCTGCTCGGTCTGGCAATCTTCCGTCTGGTCGCCCTCGTGATGACCACCCTCCCGCTGCTGAAGGAGCTGAAGAACTCATGATCGGCCACGCGCTGACATCGGTCCGCCCCATGGGGATCGACATCCACCCGGGCGAGCACGTCGAGCGCACCTTCGGTGGCATGACGTTCAACATGGACACGATCTGGACCACGGCAATTGCCGGCGTGATCGTGGTCGCGCTCGGGTTCTGGGCTCGCTCCGCGCTGACCAAGAACAAGGCCGACCACGTGCCGACCAAGATCCAGATGATCTGGGAGGCCGTCGTCAACAACGTGCAGACCCAGGTCGAGGAGAACCTCGGTCGCGTGCACCCGATCGTCGTCCCGCTCGCGGTCGCGCTCTTCTTCTTCATCCTGATCGCCAACTGGCTGGAGCTGATCCCCAGCGAGCTCGACCACCCGAAGGTGCACCTGCTGCCGGCGCCCACCGCCGACACCAACCTCACCTACGCGATGGCGCTGCTGGCCATGGTGGGCGTCTGGATCTACGGCATCCGGCAGAAGGGCGCGAAGGGCTACTTCAAGCACTTCCTCGAGCCCTACCCCGTGCTGCTTCCCCTCAACATCCTCGAAGAGCTGGTCAAGCCGGTCACGCTGGCCCTCCGTCTCTTCGGCAACATCTTCGCCGGTGGCATCATGCTCGCGCTGATCGCCGGCATCACCGGATGGGTCGCCTGGGCGCCCAACATCATCTGGAAGCTCTTCGACATGGCGATCGGCGGCATCCAGGCCTTCATCTTCTCGCTGCTGGTGGTGCTCTACTTCGGCATGGCCGGAGCGGGTCACGACGACCACGGCGACGAGCACGACGCGCACGGTGACGACCACGGTGCGCCGGCTGACGAGCCCGTCAGCGAAGCAGTCCCCGAACCTGCGGTCTGAGCACTCCGCTCACCCGCATCCAGAGTTAAACAAAGGGCGCCGGCTTCCGGCGCGGAACCAAGGAGAGACATGGCAGTCGAGAATTCCAACCAGGCCATCACGCTCGCGGGCGCATTCGTGGGTGGCGGTCTGGCCCTCGCCGGCGGCGCCATCGGTGCCGGTATCGGTGACGGCCTCGCTGGTTCGTCGTACATCCAGGGCGTTGCCCGTCAGCCTGAGGCCCAGGGCCGCCTGCAGACGATCTTCTTCCTCACCGTCGGTCTGGTCGAGGCGATGTTCTTCATCAACCTGGCCTTCATGGCGCTGTTCGTCTTCGTTCTCGGCGGCAAGTGACCTTCGCTGTTCTCCCAAAGACAGGAACTGAGTAGATGACACCGCTCGAGAGCAACTTCCTCGTGCCGAACGGCACGTTCTTCGTGGAAGTGTTCGCGTTCGCGATCATCGTGTTCATCCTGGGCAAGTACGTCATCCCGCCGATCAACAAGGCGATGACCGCCCGCCAGGACGCGATCCGCCAGCAGTTCGCCGACCTCGAACAGGCCAAGTCCGAAGCCCACCAGGCTGAGGACGAGTTCCGTGCACAGATCACCGAGGCCCGCCACGAGGCGGCTCGGATCCGTGAGGAGGCTCGCGAGCAGGGCGCGGCGATCATTGCCGAGATGCGCGACCAGGCCCAGGCCGAGGCGAACCGCATCGTGGAGCACGCACACACCCAGATCGAAGCGGACCGCAAGAGCGCCGTCGCGTCGCTGCGCAGTGAGGTCGGCACGCTGGCCACGTCGCTGGCCAGCCGGATCGTCGGCGAGTCACTCGACGACGACGCCCGCCAGAGCCGCGTGGTCGAGCGTTTCCTGACCGACCTCGACGGCCAGGCGTCCACGACGAGTGGGGCCAACTGATGCAGGGATCGTCCGGCGACTCGCTGACCCGGCTCACCACCGATCTGGACTCGGCACTCACGAGCGGCGCCGGTGGCGCGGCCGTGAGCCAGGGCCTGTTCGGTGCGGCCGACGTGCTGCGGGACCAGCCGGCCCTGCGTCGCGCGGTCACCGACCCCAGCAGCGCCTCCGATGCGCGAGCAGGGCTCGCCAAGAGCGTGTTCGCAAGCCACCTGGATCCCGCCGCGACCGACCTCGTATCCACCGCGGCCTCACTGCGGTGGGCCGCCAGTGGCGACGTGGCGAACGCGCTGGACAAGCTCGGGGTGGTGGCCCTGGTCAAGGCGGCCGACGCCGTGGGTGATGGCGACCGCCTCGAGCGGGAGCTGTTCACCTTCGCCAGCGCGGTCTCCGAGAACCCTGCCCTGCGCGACGCCCTGGCCGACCCCGCTCGCACGGTGGCCGACAAGCAGGCCCTCGTGCGCTCGCTGCTCGATGGCAAGGCCTCGGCCGCCGCCACCCAGTTGGCGTCTCGCTCGGTCGGCCTCGGCCGTCCGGTGGTGAACGTGGTCAACCACTACATCGCGGTCGCGGCGGAGGCTCGCAACCGGGCCGTGGCGCGGGTGCGCGTGGCCCGTCCGCTCGCGGATGGCGAGCAGGCCAAGCTCGCGGACGCGCTGACCGTCCAGGCGGGCCGCCCGGTCCACCTCAATGTCCTGGTCGACCCGAGCGTGCTCGGCGGTATCCATGTCGAGATCGGTGATGACGTGATCGACGGCACGATCTCCAGTCGCCTCGACGATGCTCGGCGTCGCCTGGTCGGCTGAGCAGGCGGCCACCGCCCCCCATCGGCTCCATCGGCCAACGCAGCGAAACCAACACAGACTTCAGAAGAGACACAGAGAGTAGGGACCAAGATGACGGAGCTGACGATCCGTCCGGAGGAGATCCGCGACGCACTGCAGAAGTACGTCGCCGAGTACCAGCCGGCCGCCGCCAGCCGCGAAGAGGTTGGCACCGTGGCGCAGTGCGCCGACGGTATCGCGCGGGTGACCGGTCTTCCTTCGGCCATGGCCAACGAACTGCTCGAGTTCGAGGACGGCACGCTCGGACTCGCCCTCAACCTCGACACCCGCGAGATCGGTGTCGTCGTCCTGGGCGACTTCGACAAGATCGAAGAGGGCCAGCCGGTACGCCGCACCGGCGAGATCCTCTCGGTCCCCGTCGGTGACGCGTTCATGGGCCGCGTGGTCGACCCGCTCGGCACCCCCATCGACGGTCTCGGTGAGATCGCGGCCACTGCCCGCCGCCCCCTGGAGCTCCAGGCGCCGACGGTGATGCACCGCAAGTCGGTGCACGAGCCGCTGGCCACCGGCATCAAGGCCATCGACGCGCTGACCCCGATCGGCCGCGGTCAGCGTCAGCTGATCATCGGTGACCGCGCAACCGGCAAGACGACGATCGCGATCGACACGATCATCAACCAGAAGGCGAACTGGGAGTCGGGCGACCCGACCAAGCAGGTCCGCTGCATCTACGTCGCCATCGGTCAGAAGGGCTCGACCATCGCCTCCGTGCGTGGTGCGCTCGAAGAGGCCGGTGCCCTCGAATACACCACCATCGTCGCCTCGCCGGCTTCCGACAGCGCGGGCTTCAAGTACCTCGCCCCCTACACCGGCTCGGCCATCGGTCAGCAGTGGATGTACGACGGCAAGCACGTCCTGATCATCTTCGACGACCTGACCAAGCAGGCCGAGGCCTACCGCGCCGTGTCGTTGCTGCTGCGTCGCCCGCCGGGCCGCGAGGCCTACCCCGGCGACGTGTTCTACCTGCACAGCCGCCTGCTCGAGCGTTGCGCGAAGCTCTCCGACGCGCTGGGCGCGGGCTCGATGACCGGCCTGCCGATCATCGAGACCAAGGCCAACGACGTCTCGGCGTACATCCCGACCAACGTCATCTCGATCACCGACGGCCAGATCTTCCTGCAGTCGGACCTCTTCGCTGCCAACCAGCGTCCGGCCATCGATGTCGGTGTCTCGGTGTCCCGCGTGGGTGGTGCGGCCATGACCAAGGCGATGAAGTCAGTCACCGGTTCGCTCAAGGTCGACCTGGCGCAGTTCCGCGCCATGGAGGCGTTCGCGATGTTCGCCTCGGACCTCGACGCCGCCTCGCGCCAGCAGCTCGACCGTGGCCAGCGCCTGATGGCGCTGCTTCGGCAGCCGCAGTACTCCCCCTACCCCGTGGAGGAGATGACGGTCTCGCTGTGGACCGGCACGACCGGCCGTCTGGACCGCGTGCCGACCGCCGACGTGCTGCGCTTCGAGCACGAGTTCCTCGAGTACCTCCGTCGTGCGCACTCCGGCATCCTCGCGTCGATTCGTGAGTCGCTGAAGTTCGAGGACGACACGGACAAGTCGCTCGCTGTGGCCTACGACTCCTTCCTCGACCAGTTCGAGACCTCGGACGGTCAGTCGGTCAAGCCGGGCAAGGACCCCGCGGTCGACCCGGTTGCCGACGACGAGCTTCAGCAGGAGCAGATCGTCAAGCAGAAGCGGGGCTGACGGATGGCCGTATCGCTGCGTGAGTACCGCGCGCGGATCAAGTCGACCGAGTCGATGAAGAAGATCACGCGCGCCATGGAGCTCATTGCTGCGTCGCGCATCATCAAGGCGCAGCAGCGGGCCCAACAGGCCGCGCCGTACGCCCGTGAGCTGACCAAGGCGGTGTCAGCGCTGGCGACGTACTCCAGCGTCGACCACCCGCTCACGACCGAGCCCGAGAACCCCACACGGGCGGCGGTGCTGATCATCACCAGCGACCGTGGTCTGGCTGGGGCCTACTCCTCGAGCGTGCTCAAGGAAGGCGAGCGGCTCGCCGAGCGGCTGCGCTCCGAGGGCAAGTCGGTGGTGACCTTCATCTCCGGGCGCAAGGGCGAGGCCTACTACAAGTTCAGGTCGCGTCCGGTCGCACAGTCGTGGACCGGTTACTCCGACCAGCCCAAGTACGACAATGCGCATGCCATCGGTGAGGCACTGATCGCCAAGTTCACCGCTGACCACGACGACGAGAACGGCGTGCACGAGGTCCACCTCGTCTACACGCAGTTCAAGTCGATGTTGGTCCAGGAACCGCACAGCGTGCGCCTGCTGCCGCTCGAGGTCGTCGAAGGCACCGAGAAGCCAGCGGAGGACGAGGTCCTGCCGCTCTACGAGTTCGAACCGTCCGCGGAGGCGGTGCTCGACGAGCTGCTGCCGAAGTACGTCCAGAGCCGGATCTTCTTCGCGCTCCTGCAGGCCTCGGCCTCGGAGCTGGCTGCTCGTCAGAAGGCGATGAAGTCCGCCACGGACAACGCCGACGAGCTCATCAAGAAGTACAAGCGAATCGCCAACCAGGCCCGCCAGTCCGGCATTACCCAGGAAATCAGCGAGATCGTCGGTGGCGTCAACGCGCTGGCCGACGCGAACGCCGGGAGTGAGTGAGAGAAATGACTGCCACTGTTGAAGAGACCACGCGCGCTACCCGCGCCCGCGGCGTCGGTCGGATCGCCCGGGTCATCGGCCCGGTCGTCGACGTCGAGTTCCCCGTGGACACGATGCCGGAGATGTACAACAAGCTGGAGACCGAGTTCGAGCTCGGCGGCGAGAAGAAGCTGCTCTCCCTCGAGGTCTCGCAGCACATCGGTGACGGCATGGTCCGCGCCATCTCGCTGCAGCCGACCGACGGACTCGTCCGCGGCGCCTCGGTCACCGACACCGGCGAGTCGATCACGGTCCCCGTGGGCGACGCGACCCTGGGCCACGTGTTCAACACGCTCGGCGATTGCCTCAACCTCGAGCCCGGCGAGACCCTCGACGTCAAGGAGCGCTGGGGCATCCACCGCAAGGCTCCTGCCTTCGACCAGCTCGAGTCGAAGACCCAGATGTTCGAGACCGGCATCAAGGTCATCGACCTGCTGACGCCCTACGTCCAGGGCGGCAAGATCGGCCTGTTCGGTGGCGCCGGCGTCGGCAAGACCGTGCTCATCCAGGAGATGATCGCGCGCGTCGCCAAGGACCACGGCGGTGTGTCGGTGTTCGCCGGCGTGGGTGAGCGCACTCGTGAGGGCAACGACCTCATCGTCGAGATGGAAGAGGCCGGCGTCATCGGCCAGACCGCTCTCGTCTTCGGTCAGATGGACGAGCCGCCGGGCACCCGCCTGCGCGTCGCCCTGTCGGCCCTGACGATGGCTGAATACTTCCGCGACGTCCAGAAGCAGGACGTGCTCCTGTTCATCGACAACATCTTCCGGTTCACCCAGGCTGGTTCCGAGGTCTCCACGCTGCTCGGCCGCATGCCGTCCGCCGTGGGTTACCAGCCCAACCTCGCCGACGAGATGGGCCAGCTGCAGGAGCGGATCACGTCGACCCGCGGTCACTCGATCACCTCGATGCAGGCGATCTACGTGCCCGCCGACGACTACACCGACCCGGCGCCCGCCACGACCTTCGCGCACCTCGACGCGACCACCGAGCTGTCGCGTGAGATCGCCTCGCTCGGTATCTACCCGGCCGTGGACCCGCTGACCTCGACCTCGCGGATTCTCGACGCTCAGTACATCGGTCAGGCTCACTACGACTGCGCGATCCGCATCAAGCAGATCCTGCAGCGCAACAAGGAGCTCCAGGACATCATCGCGATCCTCGGTGTCGACGAGCTCTCCGAGGAAGACAAGATCATCGTCTCCCGCGCGCGCCGGATCCAGCGGTTCCTGTCCCAGAACACCTATGTGGCCAAGCAGTTCACGGGCATCGAGGGTTCGACGGTGCCGGTGGTCGACACGATCGAGGCGTTCAACAAGATCGCTGACGGCGACTACGACCACGTCGCCGAGCAGGCCTTCTTCATGTGTGGCGGTCTCGACGACGTCGAGAAGAAGTGGGCCGCCATCCAGAAGGGCCTCTGATGGCAGCCACCATGAGCGTGTCGCTGGTCGCGGCCGACCGCGAGGTCTGGTCCGGCGACGCGACCGTGGTGAACGCCCGCACCCTCGACGGTGAGATCGGCATCATGGCCAACCACACGCCGATCATGTCGGTGCTCGCTTCCGGCCAGGTCGACGTGCGCACGGTCGACGGTGGGCACTGGGTGGCCGCCGTCGACGGTGGGTTCATCTCGGTGGCGAACAACGCCGTTCGCCTGCTCTGCGAGCATGCCGAGATCTCGTTCGAGAGCAACTATGACGAAGCGCGCCGCATTCTCGAGGAGAAGAAGGCTCGCTTGGAGGCCGGCGGGGCCTGACCTCGCCACCGACGTTTTCAAAGGGTGATCCGTGCCGGAGTGGGAGTGGCTCGCTGAAGCGTTCGGCGGCTTCGTTCTCCTGCTCGGCTGTTACGGGCTTGCGCTCGTCGCGCGCCGTCGTCTGATCGCGCGCAACGGCGGCACTTTCGAACTCAGTTACCGCGCCCGGTCCTCCAAGGCCGGGCGCGGTTGGGTTCTCGGGATCGGTCGCTACAGCGGCGAGTCCCTGGAGTGGTTCCGCATCTTCTCGGTCGCGGTCCGCCCCCGGCGAGTCTGGCGTCGTTCGGAGCTGACGTACGACGGCCGTCGCGACCCGGTCGGCGCCGAGTCGCTCTCGCTCTTCGCTGACCATGTCATCGTCTGCTGCTCGACCCCGTCCGGGTCTGTCGAGATCGCCATGAGTCCCGGGTCGTTGACCGGCTTCCAGTCCTGGCTGGAGGCGGCACCGCCAGGCACCGACTGGGATCGCCCTCGGCGCGCCTGACGTTGCCGTACTGTCCGCTGCCATGGAGCTCACGCAGCGTCCGCGTTGTTAACGCCCGGCTGCGTCGCGAGCCTGTCGCCGGACGGCGAGGTCTGGCTGAGCTGACGCCGAGCGGTTCAGCAGGGCAGGAGGGCCTCCAGGCTGGCCGCCCAGCCGTGTTCCCACTCGAGTGCCTGCTGCTCGCCGAGCAGGAGATCCCGGCGCTCGCGGAGCTCGGAGAGTGCCGCGAGGCGTTCAGTCGCTGAGAACTGAATCTCGGGAAGGTCTGGCCAGTGGTCGCTGGCCGGGTGCTGGCTCTGGAGCAGGTCGTGGGTGAAGCCGGCGGGGGTGGTGAGCCGGATGGACCCGTTGTCGGCCTGTTCCAGGGTGAAGCCGGGGGAGTGCTTGGCCTTGTGGTCGGTCTTGCAGGCGGGTTGCAGGTTGGTGGTGCTGGTGGATCCGGCCGGCCAGGGGTCGAGGTGGTCGAGCTCGCAGAGGGTGGCGGGGCGGTCGCAGTGGGGTCGGTAGCAACTGGTCTGGTTGGCGACCACGTGCCGCCAGATCGGGGCGGTCGGGGTGTAGGAGCGGGTCGACAGGGCCACCATCGTGCCGGCGTCGTCGGTGAGCATCCGGTGCCAGGTCGAGCCGGGCTCGGCGGCGATCCGGCGAGCAAGGCTTGCGGGGATCACCTGACCGCCCGACAGGGTGGCCGGGTCGTCGCTGAGGCCCATCAGGGTCTGGATCGGGACCGTGACGTTGATGATCGGCCGGGCGTACGACGGAAGTGGCACCCCGCCGCTTCGGCCGGTGAGCAGGTCGATGGCCAGGTCGGACTTGAGCTGTTGGATGGTGCGTTCGTCGCCACCGGCGCGCAACTCCTTGGCCGCGAGCGTGAGTCGGTGGTCGGCGCGCTGGACCTGGTCGGTGGTCGCGGCGATGGTCAGGGTGGCCATCCCGTCGTCGTCGTCACGGGCGTGCACGCCCCGGTCGGCGAGCTGCTGCCGGAACCGGGCTTCAGCATCTGCGGACTGAATCCGGTTGAGCTCATAGGTCAGCTTGTTGCGCACTTGCTTGGGGGTGACGTCGATGACCGGCAGCGCAACACCGTCGAGATCACGCAACCGGCCGTGCAGGTAGGTGGTGATGCGCTCGGCGAACTGCCAGCGCTCGATGGCGCCCTTCAACCGGTGCCGGGCGTGGTCGGCGATGGTGGTGGCGAGGTAGGAGTCGAGCTGCCCGGACTGGGCCCAGGCCCAGACCTGCGGCAGCCAGGTCGACAGGAAGAGTGCGATGTTGAGTTGGCGCCGGGCGTGTGGCTCGGACCAGCCCCACAGCTCGGACACCTCGAGCGCGGTGGCCTGCCGGGCCGTCAGAGCGAAATGCGGATCCGCCGTCTGACGGGCCTTGAAATCGGCCTCGCGGCGACGGTGGAACTCCACCAGTCGCGCCCACTGCCGGGCCTGCGCTTGCGAGGCGGCGATCCGGTCACGGACGCCGCCGAGCAGCAGGTCATGGTCGTCGAGGTCGCTGATGTCATTGAGAGCGGGGTCCATTGACGGTCCTTCGTGCGAACGGTTTCGACCCCGGACACCTCACGCTAGCCCCGACCACCGACAGCGGAGGTCGGGCTAGCCGCGTTCGCCCCCGGGCACCCAGAGCACGTCGCCGTTCTCGCGGTTGGCGTGGCGGGCCAGGATGAACAGCAGGTCGCTGAGCCGGTTGAGGTACTTGATGGCCAGCACGTTCATGGTATCGCCGTGCTCGGCGTACGCCAGCCAGCCGGCTCGCTCGGCCCGCCGCGCGACGGTGCGCGCGACGTGGAGGTGCGCGGCGCCGATGGTGCCACCGTTGAGGATGAACGACCGCAGGTTGGGCAGGCTCTCGTTGTAGTGGTCGCACCACTTCTCGAGGCGGTCGATGTAGTCCTGCTCGATGCGCAGAGGCGGGTACGCCGGGTCGGGGACGATCGGCGTGCAGAAGTCGGCGCCGACGTCGAAGAGGTCGTTCTGGATCCGGGTCAGCACCGCGACCACGTCCTCGTCGAGATCGCCCTGGGCCAGGGCGACGCCGACATGGGCGTTGGTCTCGTCGACACACGCGTAGGCCTCCAGGCGGAGGTCGTTCTTGCTGGTCTCGCTCATGTCGCCGAGGCGGGTGAGGCCGGCGTCGCCGGTGCGGGTGTAGATCCGGGTGAGGTTGACCATGTGGTCGAGCCTAACCGGGCCTCAGTTCGCTCCGGTCAGCACGCCCTGCGCCTCGCCGACTCGCAGGTTCCCGGCCGCGCCGATGACGGTCAGCGTCCCGGGGATGGTCTGCCAGGAGCCGTTGCCGAGGCGATAGCGGCCGGCGTATGTCGTGTCGACCCGCGGGTGCACGGTGACGTGGGCGTGCCTGTACTGGTGGGTGATCTGGAGATCCGGGTACGCCGCCCCCGGGGTCGACGTGGTCTCGCTGGTGCCGTCGCCGAACTGCCACAGATAGCTCGTGGGCGTGGCCTCGATCTCGATCCGCTGCCCCAGCAAGGTCACCGGCTGCGTGGTCGGCGCGGCGTTGGCGGTGTAGAAGTTCGTCGCGAAGCCGACCAGGGTGAAGCCGTCCGGCGGCTGGACGACCAGCTCGGACTGCGGCCAGGTGAGGCGCTCGAACGCCTTGCGCACCTGGCCCGGCGTGACCTGGCCCAGGTCTGAGGCGGCCTCGTCGTCCAGGCACGTCGACCCGATCTTCTCGCCGTCGCGAAGGACGTCGTAGAGGGTCCCGGGCGGCGGACCGTCGCAGGTCTGGCCGCCGGTGCAGGTGGCGAGGCCGCCGAGCTCGCAGCTCGGGACGATCTCGTAGTGGTGGCCGTCG
>Ga0070698_100001702_pt1 | contig 24520 bp, 18 predicted proteins | sample KBSK1502metaG_FD_65477 | JGI IMG/M metagenome (GOLD analysis project Ga0070698, IMG submission 65477) | Corn, switchgrass and miscanthus rhizosphere microbial communities from Kellogg Biological Station, Michigan, USA - KBS K1-50-2 metaG | ecosystem: Host-associated > Plants > Roots >... | reverse complement strand
CCCCGATCAGCGTCTTGGTCTCCGCGAGGGTCCGCACGCTCTCCTCAAGAAACAGCGGGTTGCCCTCCGTCCGTTCGATGAGGGTGCGCCTTAGCGAATCCAGGCTCGTGTCGATCCCGAGCAAGCTCGTCAGGAGATCGTGTGCGCTCTCCGCCGGCAAGGGGTCGATGCGGAGCTGCCGGTAGTACATCTTGCTGCCCCAGGGGTGCTGGTATTCGGGGCGGTAGTTGGCGAGCAGCAGCAGCCGGGCCGTCGGTAGGCTCTCGACGAGGCTATCGAGGAGAGCCTGGGTCTCCGCGTCGATCCAGTGCAGGTCCTCGACGAGCAGCATGAGCGGCTGGACCTGGCTCTCCCGCAGCAGCAGACGCTTCACGGCGTCCAGCGTCCGTTGCCGGCGCTGCGAGGGATCGAGCCGCCCCCACGCCTCATCCTCCGCCGGGACCTCGAGGAGCGAGAGCAGCGCCGACAGGGAGGGTTCCAGGGCACGGTCGAGGGACAGGACCTTGGTGGTCACCTTCTCGCGAATTGTCCGCGTTTCGTCCCGTCCCTCGATGTGGAAGTATGCCTTGAGGAGATCGATCACGGGGAGATAGGCCGTGGCCTTGCCGTAGGAGACGGAGCCGCTCTTTAGGATCAGCCAGCCCTGGGCACGATGGGAGTGGGCGAACTCCCAGTAGAGCCGGGACTTGCCGACGCCGGGCTCGCCAACCACCGCAACGACCTGGCCGTGCCCCGCCTGAGCCAGCTCCAGGGCCCGGCGGAGCTGATCCACCTCGCTGCCGCGGCCGACAAAGCGGGTCAGCCCACGGGCGGCGGCGGCGTGCAGCCGGGAGCGCACGACCCCTGCGCCGACGAGTTCGTAGACCTCCACCGGCGCGGGCAGGCCCTTCAACGGTAGGGGACCGAGGGGTTTGACCTCGACGTAGCCTTCCGCCAGATCCATCGTGGCCCGGCAGAGGAGAATGTTGCCAGGCTCCGCAAGCTGCTCCATCCGGGCGGCGAGATGGGTGGTCTGACCGACGGCCGTGTAGTCCATGTGGAGATCGTTCCCGATGGCGCGCACAAGGACCTCGCCCGAGTTCAGGCCCACACGGATGCGGATCATGACACCGTGTTCACGTCGCACACCCTCCGCAGACCGCTTCACCGACTCCTGCATCCGAAGCGCCGCATAGCACGCCCGCACCGCGTGATCCTCATGGGCCAGCGGCGCACCGAACAGCGCCATGATCCCGTCGCCCATGACCTGGTTCACCGTGCCCTCGAAGCGGTGGACGGCCTCCATCATCTGCTCGAGGACGGGATCAAGCAGTTCGCGCGCCTCCTCGGAATCCCGGTCGGCAAGCAGCTCCATCGAGCTCTTGAGGTCGGCAAACAGCACGGTCACCAGCTTCCGTTCGCCCTCCAGCGCGCTCTTGGAGGTGAGGATCTTCTCGGCTAAGTGCTTCGGGGTGTAGCTATCGGGCGAAGCGAACTTCTCCGCAGGACCTGTCTGAGTGAGCGACGCGCCGCACTCGCTGCAGAACTTTTGCGCAGGAGTGTTGGACATGCCACAGGCTGGGCAGATAGCTGTAAGGCGCGCGCCACACTCCCCGCAGAACTTCGTGCTGGAGAGGTTCTCGTGCTGGCACCGGGGACACTTCATACCGGGCCTCCGAGCGAGCCGGGCCAGGGCAGGTCGAACAGGTGGGGCGAAGGTAGCGCCGAGGCCACCGAAGGTCAAGTCCGTCACGTCTCGGTCACAACAACTGAAAGGGAAGAGAAGAGTTCCAACGTGGTGCGGAATTACACCGAATGAGGCCGAGGATTAGAACTCCTGTGCTCCTGACGGCGCTCGCTTCCGGATACCGGCCGGCGAGAGTGGCCTGAACTACCCGTCCTGAAAGGAAAAGCGCGTGATCCCGTGTGCGCTGGAGTGTGCTGGAGTGATCAGGAGTGCGCTGGAATGCGCACGAGGATTTTCAGTCCTATTCTCCAGGTCGTGTAAGTGCGCGTAACTGCTCGCGGTGAAAAGAGAGGGCGATGACGGCCTCGTGCGCTGGAATGCGCCGGAATGATCAGGAATGCGCTGGAGTTGGGCACAACTTGGGCACAAACCAGTCTGCCGCCTACTGAATTACCTCGTCGGCGCCGGTCGTCACCTCCATGGGCCCGATCACCGTGACGTCATCTCCCAGACATGGAGCCTCCCACCGCAGGAGGCGATAGCACAGTTCTTGTTGTTGCAGCCGCCACGGCGCCCACACCTAGGTAACAGCTCGAGACTCCTTTGGTCTGGCTCCGCACTCAGCCCGCCTTCACTATGAAGGTGACTATGGCGCCAATTCCACCCAGAAAAGATCCGATCTGTGTAAGTACCGGGCTTTTATCTGTTGTGAGAACGAAAATGCTCCTGCGGATCAGATACCAGCTCCAGCGCGGCCACATCACTAACAATCCCACAACTAGGAGTATGTAGACTAGTGTGGCTGCTGCTGCGGTCGCTGTGATGATACTAAGCAGTAGCAAGTATTCAAATGGCCTTCCAGGAATGGCCGCCACGAGTTCGGGTATTCGGCGCAGCACAACCCACACATAGGCACCAGGGAAGTCATGCTCGACGACGTAGCGTCTCGGCTCGGTGACAAAGTGAAGGCACGCCATGGCTAGAACAAATGAACACGCGATAAGTCCCCACTGGAGAACCGAATGCATCAAGATCTGGGAGACGCTTGTCCTGCTATCGACCCTTCTCAAGAGCTGGAGCGTGAATCCCAGCGAGGCGCAGTCGATGAGGGACAAGATACTCGACAGGAACAGCAAACCTATATGTCCCAAGACATTTATATACCGAATGGATTCTATGAACCCAAACTGACCCAATGAACCAATGAAAGCGAGCGCAAGGACACTACACACGTAATTGACAAATAAGCATGCGACAAAAAAGATCTTATACGATTTCTTGTCCTCGAAAACGGAACTGAGTCGTGAATGGACTTTATTGAGGAGATCAAGCACCGCCTCGTGGAGGCTCGTTGAGTGAAGTCTGTCCCATACTCCATCGAGATGCCGACGAAGCACATGGTCCTCGGACTCGAGGAGCCAGCCAAAGAAACTGAATACGAGTTTGATAGTACCGAGAACAGCACCCGCCCATACCAAGGCTTTAAGACTCACAATACAACTCCGGCCGATTCACGCAGCTGTATGTCACGGTCTTCCCTCACTCTATACTGCTCTCATTGACATCGCGCACACGCTCGCCAGACCCATGCGCCAGCGATTCGATTAGCCCCTAGTATGTACTGAGTCGGAATAGTGTTGACACTTGTGACAGGAAACAGTGAGGGCCATCTGGCCTATCGTTCCCAGAGTGACAACCCCCTGCAAGGGACCACTTTGGGAGGATCGACCGATGACCCTCGAGGAGAAGGTACACGGACTGCGCCTGCCCGTCACCCGGCGCGCCCAGGCACTGGAAAATGTCAGTCGGGCCTGCCGGGAGGCCGGGATTTCCCGCGCGCTGTTCTACCGCTGGCGACACCGACTGGAGCGCTATGGTCTGGATGGTGTCCATCCCCGTCGGCATCGGGCGCGTCCCGGCCGCCCTGTGGAACTGACCCCAGAGACGGAGCGACTGCTGCTGAGCGTGGCGGTGAGCGCCGCGACGTGCGGCGCCGGCCGGATTGCCGGCTATGTGGGTCGACGCTGGCAGGTGCGCGTGGCCCCCAGTACGGTGCAGCGGGCGCTGCGGCGAGCGGGCCTGGCCACCCGACGGCAACGCCTGACCATTCTCGAACACCATGCCCTGCAGACAGCGGGGCTGTTGACGGAGCGGACGCGGCAGCAGCTCTGGCGCGAGCGGCACGGCCGCACACGCCACGTCGAGGCTCGCGAGCCGGGCGAACTCGTGTGCCTGGATACCTTCTACATCGGGCAGCTCAAGGGTGTGGGCAAGGTCTGGCAGATTACTGCGTGCGATGCCGCCTGCTCCTACGGGGTAGCCTGGCTGCTGCCGGCCCACACGGCCGAGGCCGCGGCTCACTTCCTGCGGACGATCCTCGTCCCGCACTACCGTCGCGCTGGCTGGCGGCTGCGCCGCGTGCTGACCGATGGCGGGCCCGAATTCCATGGCGCGTTCGATGATGCCTGCCACCAGCTCGGGCTGCGCCACACGCGCACGAAACCGCGGCATGCCTGGACCAATGGCTTCGTGGAGCGGCTGCAGGGCACGATCCTCCAGGAGCACTGGCGCGTGGCCTTCCGCCGGCGCTACTTCACCAGTCGGACCGCTCCGCAACGGAGCCTCGACGCGTTCCTGCGCTTCTACAACCATGAGCGCCCTCATCACGGTTACCGCCTCCGCGGCCACACGCCCGCTGCCTTGTTCTGGGGCGCCGCCAAGGCGTAGTGCTATGGACCCATCTGGGACGATCACTGTGTCAACACCATTTCGAGTCTGGACACCCTAGTAGATCTAACGGAGATGGCACGACCGAGGGCGACAGCGGCTCCCCGGTGGTGACGCTCAATCGCACGCAGCTCGTGGGAATGCATTTCGCCGGCTTCAAGCAGACGTCGTACATGATTCCTGCCTACGAGTTGGTGCAGCGCAAAAATTACGTCGGTTTCGCTGACGGCGCGCCGTTCATCATCAATTGACTGTGACATCGGCTCATGGGGCGACAGGTGTCTCAGTGTCGCGGGGACGGGGACTCCAGAGGATAGCCAACATGAGCGCTCACCGGCGGCGGTGGCCCCTTCCGTGGTCCGTGTCCCTGTGACATACAGGTGTCTTGAGGTGGGCTTCGAAGACGACGCCTCTCTCAATACCCCGTCGCGTACTGGAAATGCATCGGGTCCTTTCGGAGGTGGAAGTCGCCGCCCCACAGGAACCCAAAATGTTGAAATACTGCGACCACGCTCGGGTCCATATCACCGGGCCCACCGAGCGGATTGGTGGCGGCGTTGAGGTCGATGGCCGCGCCGAAAGTGTGCACGGAGAGGTGCGTGTCGCCACGGATCGCCCGGAACGCAAAAACGCCGTCCCACGTCTTGATCGCGCGCTCGAGGCCGCGGCGGTCGAGTTCGTCGAAGACAGCTTCAAACACGCCGACGAGACGCCGATGGCACTGAAACGAACGGATCGTCTGGCCAGCGCCGCCAACCGTGAGCGGGAACGCGACCGGACACGGGGCAAGGATCTGCCGCTCCCAACGCGCCAGACTCGTTGATGTGATCGTGCCATCAGGCTCGAGGAGTGGTCGTGGATCTCCAAACGTCCTGATGATCTCGTCGAAGCCATGGGGAACGGGAGGCATCGCCGCCGGTACGACGCCGGTGAGGGAGTCGGGCGGGGCCAAGGCCCGCCGCATGACGGTCCAAGTGTCAGGACCAAGGATTCCATCCACGTGAAGCTGGTGCGCCGACTGCCAACCGGCCAGCGCGGTCGCAAACGGCGCCGACGCTCCCGCGGTCCCCTTCGGGACACCGAGGACAACATCAATCGGCTCGAGGTAGCGATCCCAGTTGAGTTGTACAGCCCATCGCCCGTTGGCGACGATGGCCTGCGCAATCCCTAAGTCCGAGAGAACAGGCATCTCGCCTCCGACCTAGTTATCCTCGTCCGGAACGTTAGATATTGGCGCTGAGATTGTGCGGAGAGTATGGCGGGGCAATCGCAGGAGTGTCAACACGACGTGCCCTTACCGCGTATAAGTAACATAACGCCCGTTCCGAGTCATGGCCCGCCTCGCCCGAGGTCTTCCACCGGGACCTGCCTTGTCACAGCGCGGATAAGCCCCCTCCCACTTCGTGCCGATCCTGTCAAAGATTCCAGAGGGAAAAAGCGGCTCGCTTGAGAATTGGACCGAAGACCGTCTATTCAGTGAGATCCGAGGTTTCAGCCGCAGAAACAAACGTTGGCTACATGCCTGTGAGCAAAAGCCACAAGGAAGGTGCTGGAGATACGGTGACTGCCGTGGCGATCGGATCCCCACCGAGTCCCCAGCCTCAATGAGGCGAATACTTATTTACCTGTATTCGAGGTCTTGGCCACTGCGTCCAGCGACGCTTGCAACTTGGTGTATGCATCTTTCCCATTCTGAAACACCTGCTGCAGGCGTTGAGCCTGCGCGATCAGTGTGGCGGCGGATATCGTCTTGTCATTGCTCAATTTTACTAGATCGGCGAAAGATTGCTTGAGCGCCTTGAATTGATCTGTGACGTGAACGTCAATCACAGCGTCGTATGCGTCACTCGCATTGAGGAGAGCATTTTGGGTACTCGCCAACGAATTGAAGCTTTCAGCGACCTTTACGGCTCGCTGACCGATATCAGTCGGCAGGCCCTTCTGGTCTCGAACAGTAGCGTAGGCTACCTGATACTGCACGTAGCCTAGCGCGTAAGTTTGCGCAATGAACCCTCTGTTGTTGTCCGCGGTACCGCCCAATAGGAGGCCAAGGTTGTCTATTCCGCTGTTGAAGGTCAACTGAGTGGCCGGACTGTTTATGAATTGCCGCAAGGCGTCAGCACGGCGCTGGTCATCGATAAGTGAGCCTAAAGCTCCGAAGAAGGTGTTCAGAGCCTGATATGCAGCCACTGCCGCGTCCAACTGTGGGATGCCGGTAGCCTCTTTGACTCCCGACGGCGGTAATCCGAGGGCTTTGTTGGCTCCAACAAAGTCCGTTTGACATTGATCTAGAAGTTTTTGCGCAGCGACTGATGGTTGGCCATTTGCCCCGGGCGTCTTTACTTGATAGTTATTGGTAATTGATTCGAAGAATAGACTAAACCCCTGCGCCTTCGAAGGTTGTGAAAGCGTCGATAGCGGTTGACGTAGGGCCTGTACTTGCGACCATGCAGCACTCGCATTGAAATAATTGAGCTGCCATTCGCACAGAAGTGTCTGACCGTCAACAGGGCTCTTCCAGGAATCCGTCTCGGGCACCTTGCCGCTTATTAGCACGTATCGAAGTTGATTTTGCCGGGTAAGAATAGATGCCAGGCGCTTGTCCCGCCGGTACGAACTCAGGTGCTTTTGCACGTAGTCGTTCGCCGAATCAATTGCTTTACCAAAGTTGTCCGAGGCACTGGAAAAATCCGCCCGGGTGGCCCCGCCAGTCGCGCTGCAGGCTGAAAGGATGCAGATGCAACATACCCAAAGTACCCTTCTGCTCACCATGTTATGGTCCCCCCTGTGCTTGAATGATCTCGTTATAGAGAGCCGGTCTAGCGGCCTTGATGGCGTTGAGGATTGCGTCCATGGGAATTGCCTTACTTTCCTCGGTCGGATCGTACATATAGCCCTCAATATGTACACCCACAACGCCATTCTGAAGGTCGGCATGGAAAACTGGCGACCCGGAGCTGCCAGGATCCGTGTTGCACTTGTGCAGAAGAAAGGACGGGGTGATCGCCGTCACATTGCAGCGGTTGTTGGCCGCTAAGCTCAATTCGGCGTGCCCCGGAAATTGAAGGATCTGCAGTTGCTGCCCTTTCTGAGAAGGTGAGTTCGAAAGTTTCAGTACGTAGTCTTTTTGAAGCAATCTCGGCAAGCGCAACAATGTTGCATCTAGAATGTTGCCCGAGGGATCGTTCGATTCTCCACTCCACACGACCTCGACCCGGTCAAACGTCGGAGCGAGTTCACGTGAGGTGCTGAGTTCTCTAACCCAAGCGCGGGCAACTCTTGTCGAAGCCGTATCCGCATTCGGAGAACTAGATAGACAGTGCCGGGCGGTCATTAGCAAGTCCGGCGTTACAAGAAACCCTGTACAGCCTTCGAAAGAGCCGGTCGCTTTGTCCTCAATGCCCAGCCAGCTCATCCCTCGAGCCGCGCGTTCGAGGCGAGAGCCACTAATCGCACCGTGTCCACCAGCGGCTATAATGCCCGCTACCGCAACAAATGGGGGGTCGCCCGGATTGTCTGGGTACACTGATAGCGACCGACCAAAATCCCGCCCGACTATTTTCAGCGCAACGTGGATCGCTGGCGCACCTACCGGAACTATCACTGTCGCACCAGCGACTTCGAGCTGAGGGGTCAGAAAAGTTCCATCAGCGGCAGGCAGAGAGCTGCTATCGATAACCATCTTTCGTCCACCGCTCTCAACCCTAATTTCCCACGTCGTGCTGGACGGGGTTCCACTCAGAGTTAACTCCAGTCGGTATGGAAGAATATCGGCAGGATTTTGAAGAAGATATGGCTGCGCCTGTGGTGGAAAGTCACCCGTGCTGATTTGACGTTGACCTAGCGCAGCGCCCTGAGGACCGTGGCCTGCACCCATTGCCGTAGCAGCTGCAGCGATAAGCGTCAGGAGGCCGATTTTTCCCTTAAGAGTCTTCACGCTCCCCTGCTTCGCGCGCATTCAATCGATCAACGATCGTGAAGCACGATCAGATCAATCGTTGAGGCATCGACCGGGGTTCGCTGTCCGTTACTAAGGGTGATAACAATGCACGGAGACAGTCCAAGCTGTTGACTCGGTGACACCGCGCAAATCGATTTCCCACTGCTATCTCGATCAAGAGCGTAGCTTGCTCCGAGCTTGATCGATAGTTGCGTCACATCATCTCCAATTCTAAACAAATTGCGGAAGGTTGGCGTACTCACCTCACCCGGTACGGGTGCCACTCTCTTGATCGCAAGAATCCAGTCTATTGGCGTTCCGCCGCCATTGCATGGTAAAGGCCCACCATCCCTTAGTGGAGGCACATTTGAATACCCTTGCCCACCCTGCTTCGTCGGAAAGAATGTAATCTTTCCTTCGAGGCGCCGAAGTTCGCCGCTACCTACGGTCGGCCGAAGCCAAATGACATCTTTGCTTGGGTCACTTTCGATAGCTTTCTTTATATCTAGCACGCCGCCAATCCTAGTGTCAGAACACCGGGTTGACGCTGGTGTCTGCAACATTCGGGCTGTAGCGTAAAGCCGTTCCTTGGTCGACGCAGCACTGAGGTTGTATCTACTACGAAGTTCGGCTGCGACCGCTGCAACAATCGGGGTCGCCTGTGAGGATCCGCATCTGGCCCTGAAACCCAACTGGTTAGACTTTAAGTCAACATCGGCACTCAAAATGCCCGTGCCGGGCGCTGACAGGAGGAGGTTCTTCGTATCCAATCGCGCTTCGGGACGCCCGCTACTGAGATCTGAATTTAGAGGAACGACCGTGATCCCGATCAGGGATCGCCCGAGACAAGCTAAGTCGGTACAGTTATCCAGCGGGTAGTTACGTGGTCGATCTCCGTCATCGTCGGTGTAGTTACACGTTGTCGACGTGCTTGACGCAGCAAACACATAGAGCAACGAACCCTGGGGACTTCTGCCTGCCGTCGCCTCTCTGTCAAGAATGGCTTTGATCCGTCTGAAGGTATTTAGGCTATTTGTATGGTCAGAACCTGGTGTTAAGGCATCACAGACGCCCTCCTTGTCGAACATAAAGCTAAGGTTCACCGCGCGATAATAGGATTCAGTGCCGCCGGAAGGGGAGTTCTGTAGTTCGTTCTTTCGGGCAATCAGAAAAGTCGTCAAGAAATAGGGTATGTCCGTAATGAAGACATCCGCGTTCGCCGCGAATCCGGACCATCCCTTGGCGCGGCCGCGGGCCCCAATAATATGTGCTACGTGAAACATGTGCCCTATATCATCTTCCCTACCCGGAAGGGGGCTAGCGAGAACCTTGACGTTGACAATCTCTTTGCCTGTGAAATACGGGTGCTTGAGCTCTGCGAGTGGGAAAAGGGAACCAATTCGCGAAGGCCCAACAGCATGTTCGACTACTAGAACTCTTGGAGGATTTGGGGAGTTGGTAGGTGTCCAGTTGACTGCCTTCTGCACGTTTTCGGCAACTGCCTCGAGGCACTCAGAATCACTTCCATCACTCTGACTCTGGGCAGATCCGGGACGTATTGTGAACGTCGGCAAGTTCTCAGGATCATTCTTCAACCCCTGATTTTTGTCAGCGATATACGACAACAGGTCATTTGCTAACGCATTGCCGTTCTTCGTAGGCAAGGTAATTTCGACATCGATGCGATAGTGTCGAATGTTGACATATTTCTTCGCGGGAGCGTTTCCTTGCGGTTTGCTCTGAATGTCAGCCTTCGACACGCATCTCTCCTCATAGCCAAGGTTCTTACAAAGCGTGTCAAGGGATTTTTGATTGCTACCCGCGTCCAGCCACTGCTGTAGGTTGTCATGGAACCATGTGGCCTTTACGGACGGAACGTAGAATGTTCCGCGTCCTGAAGGAATTTTGTGGCCGTACTGATTGGTTAGGTTAAATACCGCGGTTTCGAAGGCGCGTGGTTTGCCGACGACATCCCTTGGCAGGTTGGGGAGCGTCTCGGCCTTCCTCGCATAAGTGTATATTTCGCCCCGCTCCGTCTGCACCGCGATAGGTTTGAGTGTCCGCGGCGCACACTGAGAAAGACGCTCGTACAGAGAACTCAGGTAGTCTGTCGGTCGTGTACCGGCGATGTGGAAGACAAACGTTTGAACATCCGCACCCGATGACATCTCGGACTCTTGGACGGGGTGGGGACAAGGACGAGGGCGTACCTGATCCGCAGAGCTCGCAATACTAGCGACCAACAAGAAGGCCGTTGCAGTTCCTGACATTACCGCTGACCAGCGCGCGAGAGAGATGGCGATCAGCTTGAGCGCGCTCATAGCCATGACCCCAAGTGATATAGCTTAGAGTGATTTCGATAGACTTCGCTCACTAAATAGATCTCTGACAGAGCGAGATCACAAAACGGCTTGCCTTTAACTTCTTTCTCTCTCATCGCCTTGCAACCGAAGATACCCGCGGATGAAGTGGCCGAAGTATTGGACATGCTCATCAGTGTGTCAAGGCTAAACTGCTGTCCCTATTGAGTGCCAGGTCAGGCCGCAGACAGCTTGACCGACAACGCGGCCTTCTGGAATTCATCCACGGTCACGGCCTCCTCGTTCACGCGGCACTGGTTGCTGTCGATCAATCGCTCTTCAATCGAGGTAGCCGAGCAAGTTCTGTGCACTGCTAAAGGCGAATGTGTTTGGCGCTATCCTTCAATGCCTCCGCAGCTCTTCCACTGTCTTCAAGCAGCTCACGAGATGGTGGCTCGCCCTGTGGCAATGGACCTGGAAGCACATCGCTCATGTGCGTTCGCACTGCTGCGTCTGCAAGGGCCCACCCGTGATTCATCAGCACCAGCTGTTCGTCGTCCGTGAACTGATTGAAGTCGGTCCGGACCGCGCGTAAGCGGTCAAGGGTCACGCCGGTATACCCAGGACCCCGAGTGGCATAGTTCTCGATTTCGGTGCCAATCCCCCAGTAAGCACCCTGGTAGACGTTCCTTTCGTATGCCGAGATGAGCCACCTTTTCCGAACAGCCTCGGCTTGATTGCCAATGATGTCTTGCACACGCAGAAGTCGCATGGGCAGGGCCTGTGGTGGGTCCTCCTCCTCCTGAAACGGCTGCCCACCGTCGGAGCACAGGACAACCTGGTGGGTCTTCCACACCGGCTCAAGGCCGAGGTTGTCGTAGACTCCCCCGTCCGTTAGGACTACGCGGTGCGCCATATCGGCGTGACGCGGATCGTCCACCAGAGCGCCATGCTGGAAGACGCCGGGCTCGAACTTCAGCACCAGCGGAGGGAAGGCGATGGGGAAGGCTGAAGAGGCGGCGACGGCTTCAGCGACGAGTAAATCCGGAGCCTGCGCATGGCCCAACTTCCAGTCCCCTATCCCGGCGCCGCTGAAGGTGAAGTTGACGCCCGTCTGGACGTTCGATGCATCAAATATGAACGCAGGGCCATTGTCCTTCTGAATGGCGGCGAGGTCCTTCAACCGCAGGTCCCCCACGAGCTGCCGCCGATAGGTCAGGGCCAGGAGGTCCGTCGCCGAATGGTCGGCCCCAAAGAGAAACAGCCACTCCCTCGGATCGAGCCGGTCTGTCAGCAGCGGACCCGTTCGAATATCTTGGCTGCAAAAGCGGCGGAGCGGAGTCTCGAACACCTCGCCAAAATTGCTGAAACATCCCTTGGAATCGGGTTGAAAATCCCGCCAGACTCTAGCCAGCAAGCCATTGGCCACCGACCCGCCGGACACCGAAGAAATGGTCTGAAGCCGGGAGAGGACCTCTACTTCGTTTAGGCGGCGAAGGGCCCCAAGATGAAAGAGCGCAGCACGAAACCCACCCCCCGAGAGGCATAACGCCCACCCCTGTCGTTGCTGTCCCGGTTGGTACTTGGAATCGGCCATCACACCTCCCTGCAAAAGGACCGCCCCCTCCCTCACTCACCCCGCAGAAACGCTCGTCGCTGGTGGCCAGAGTGCCCGGATGCTACGCCGCTGACCTTCGACCTGTTGGTCACAGCGCCCGTACTGCGTGAGTCTGGCCGTTCGCGGCTATTTCATCTCAGAACGCCGCAGCTCAGCCCGCCAAGGGACCGCTGCTAACTCAGCTGGCAGCGACCCGCGGTTGTCGAGGGCACCCCTAGACACCCATGGCCCACCTCGCGAAGCCTCGTAGCACCGGTTGAGGTCAGCCTCGTTGTCCAATATCAATGCCAGACGAATACGCCTTAGGCTGGTCCATACCTGATGTAAAGCACGGCCCCCGAACTCAAGAGCAGAAGGAAAATGAGCCAGATGATCCTGGCGGTCCGTGTTTGCCGCGCCCGGGTACGGATTGGATGCTCCGGAATTTCCGCGGCCGTCAACAGCTCGTCTTCGATCCTAGAGCAACCGAACACCCCCAAGCAGTAAAGTGCGGCGAATACTATTTCCAGAACAAAGACCGTTCCCCAAGAGTTGCGTACTTTGGATGCGAACTCCTTCTGAGAAGCAAGTGCCAGTAGGAAAGCCACCTTTTGGACGGAGGCAAAGCCAACAATGTAATTGGCCAGATCCCAATACTGCCTTGCAAACTCTCTCGTGCTGCTCATAGTTCCTCCGAGCCGGCGCGCCTTCAGCGCTTCAATTGAAAGTTTGAGTACGCGTGCTCTCGGAATGGCTGACTCCGTTTACCAAGAGTTCCGGCGTCAGATTTAACCGATCGGCAACGAGACGTCAGTGCTTGGTGCTTCAGGATGCACTCACTATTGCGGGCGCCGGGGTAGTGGCGTCATTAGGCCTCCAACTGCTTTTGCCAGCATTTCGTCCTCGACAACAAAAAACAGTCCACCACGCGGATTCTGGCCGATAGTGCACTTCGGTCCGGAGAGAGTGCCGTCCTGATTCATATCGCCAAAAATCGCGTACTTCCCAGATGTGGACACTCCGATCTTTGCATGATTTCCACCTGCACCTCCGCCCCCGGTCAATCCGAATGACTTATTGCCCCAGTGCCCGATTTGAACATTGGTGACGGCTCCGGGTTGCCCGAGCCCCGAGTCCCAGCAGCCAGGCGTTGTCCGCCCATCGGTATCCGGTATTTTGCTTCCCGAGTACCACGTCGCGACTTTGAGGGGCACTCCGCCAAGGACGGCCGATACCATTTGCCACGGAGGCACGACCAGCTTCGAAGATTTAGAAATTAACTGTACGCCGCTGGACAGCGTGTCCTTCGTGTATGAAGTGCTCTGAGTCAGCACTCCGAGTTCGTCTACCTTTTGGCTAATGTCCTGAGGCCCGCCATTGCTGACCACTTGATCGCGGTCGGGGGCACTAGCATTGTGTTCGGTCACCACACCGGCATGCTGCATGGCGTTCAGGACTTTCAGCACGTCGTCCCTGTTGAGCTTCAGTGCAAAGAAATGCTGACTAAGCAAAACATTGTCCTGCGGCTTTTCCCCGTCTTGGGTCAAGCAGCCCAAGGTATTCCCATTCCTCTGGCGCGGGGCCCGCTTGTTCCCCGCCCCTGGCCAATTGGGTGTGGACACCTGCATGACGAATCCGTCTCCGTCGTCATTCCAGGCGAGCATGCCTTTTGAATGGGCCCAAGGAGCCAGGCATGCAGCTTTCCCCTGGCATGCGGAAATGTCCGGATCGTTATAGAACTGATCATTCCAGATCACGTAGTGATACGCCCCGAAATACACCTGATCGAACGTGGACCCGACAGGGTCACGGGTCGTATCTCCGAGACAGTCTTTCCCTTGTTTGAGTGCGGCACCTTTGGTCGCAAACACAAATTGCTGGCCAAAGCTTAATGGGTATTCCTGCGTGTCACCACCAAACATGCACTGTCTCGTCGCCCCACCGGCGCAGCCAGGAAACGATTTGGTGTTGAACTTGAAGACGAACCACCAATCGACCGGATGCCCTTTGTCCAAGAGCGGGGTTGGGGCTCCGCTCTGGGCCCATGCCGACTCGATCACCCCGACCTCGGCGGCGAGACCAGGGAGCCAGGCGAAGATCGCGACGGCAAGCAGGACGCCCCGCCACTGCAACGTGCGCTCTCGGCGAATCATCATGTCTGTCTCCCAATCACATGCGGGTGTACACCGGCGACGATTGTCAATCCATTGCGCGATCGCTTCATGACCCGACACGCGAGGCCTGACGCCCGTCGCGCTCGCAACGTGACGTCGGAGTTGCCACTGCGAAGAGAAGGATTACTCGAAGGCGCTGCGGGACTGATTCTCATGCCACCTCCAGGCACGTCAGGAGGGCCCGGTTCGAATCGCTGGGGACTATGCAGTCTGCGGCGACGGCTGTCAACGATCAACTGCCCTTACTGCGTCATCCTGGCGGTGCTGGGAATGAAGAGTGAAGTCGGTCCCGGAACCCTGAGGCAGTCGTCGGCCTAGTCAAGGAGGTTGAGTGTTCCGTGGACTCGTACGTCACATGACGTATGGAAGCCGGCCTCGACTCGGGCTGCACTCGAACTCGCCCCCCTGACCGATGGCCCGAATGCAACGCCGCTGCACGAGTGCCAATGACCGCAGCACCTTACTGCGTCATGCTGCGTGTTCGCTGCTAGTCCATCACAGGTCTCTGAGGGCTTAGCCGCGAGAAGATCGTTGCCAAGTCTGGCCGTCTGCCGGGATAGGGTAGAGAGATCCTCAGCCTAGCCGAATGCCCGCGGCCTGCCTCGTGAAGCCAGGGGGCCCAGGTTGAGACTTGGCCCAGCTCCACCTAAGAGATCCCCTTTCTCGATCTGGCTTCCACCTGGACTGTTTCTGTCAGCGTCAGGGTCGGGCCCGCCGTCCGGTGGGCACCGGTTTGGACACAAGAACGCCCTTCGAAATCCGAGAATGTAATCGAGGCAGGTAGTTAGCTGGCAGGAGGCCCAGGACTACGAATCCTGTGCTTCCTGCTTCCGTCGCCGCCATCCGTCGCTCCGCATCGGCGGTGCTTCTGCAAGAAGGCATCGAGAGCATTCCTAGACTGTCCGGATGTTAGTGCCGAGCGATCATGATCCCGCTCCTGGGTCAACGAATACAGCTGGCGCCGGGCGCCGCGCTGATCTTGGAGTGTCAGAAGCCGAGCGAGGAGCTGCAAGCCGACTAACCACAAATCTGAGGTGAATTCGCAGTGGCGTGCCTTTCTCTGACGCCATGGTGACTTCGAGCGTCACCTCGGTGATCCCCCGCGAGTGCTCGTCGCCCCAGCCACCTTACATTCTGGGGACTTGTCGCCTCCGCAACCGTGGCACTTCGATTGCTGCATTAAGGTCTGATGAATCTCCGTGGGATGGCCATAACTGGACGATGGATGGGTGGAACATTCGTATTGGTTGGGCTCTCTGTCTTCCTGCTCCTACCGGCGGGCGTTCACGGCCAAGCAGTTGCGGGGAATGCTGTGGCAACCGATTCCGCGACTTCTGCTAGCCACAGGAAGGGCGACGACCTATGGAAGGGCCAGATGCTCTTGGAGATCCAGCTCCTCGAGGCCATGGGCGCCGACTGCCGCAAAGAGGCCAAGCAGTCTGAGACGGGTCGTCCGGCAGCACTCCTCAACCCTGGAGTTCCGGAGAGGATGGCCTTCGCTAAGGCGCGCGACGAGAAACTCGCGTGTGCTGCCCAGGCTGACGAAGCTGTCCAGCGAATGGGCATCCAATTGGGCATCGGACACCCACGCCGTTCTGTCGCACAGGGTAGTTTCGAGCAGGAGTATGAACGCGGTCTCCTCGATATTCATGAGTGGTTTATGCGGGTTGTACAGGTTCTCAAAAAGCCAGAATCTGACTCATTGACGTACAGCGGCTTCACCCTATCGACCCAACAATTCGAACGTCAGCTCGATACCTTCCAGAATCACTATATTCGCCTCCTAGCACAGGAGGACAATCGCGAGCTTGCGGAAACCATTTTCGAAGCCAGCGACGCTTTGATCGCCAGTTCACTCGCATGGGGTCGGCAAGTCGACGCCGAAGAACTGCTTGCACGGCTCACACCGAAAGACCCAAGGACTGCGCGCTCCGCGACTGAGGCCGCGCGTGACGTAGCCGTCAAAGAGCGTGCGATCCTATGGGAGACCGTACAGCGGCGCGTCAGCGACGCGACGATCCTGGCGCGGGTCCTTCGACCCCCCACGATTCCTCCGAGCCGGGCGCGGCTCACCGAGGATCGCCAGACACTTGTCCTCATTGAGGAGGCTGGGGAGCCGGCGGCGGGGCGACAGCCCGGAATCAGCATGGGGACGAGTCCAACAACACGGATTCCGGAAATTTGGGTGAGCGGTTCAGGCCTTCGAGTGCCTCCCCAGATAGAGGTCATGTGCCGTGATGGAGCGCTTCCCCCCGCTTCGCTCAGTAGCTTGTCGGAGGCAGGAGAGCGTAAGCTGGCAACCTTTGCTCTCACGACCAGGGTCGCAGCGGCAATGACTAAGAGTTCACCCTGTCTCCTGCAACTGGGAGACACCTTGGTGCCGATACGTGCAGATCTGCTCGCAATCGTCTGGGGAGATCTCAGACACGGCGCCCAAGGCGGTGACCCGCTATCGTGGGCACCCTCGGCCGACCGCCCAGTCTTTCGCGCCGCTCGGGAGGGTCGGTACGCGGACGTAGAATCCGCGCTGATGCAAGGGATGTCGCCATATGAGCGCGGAATAGGCCAGGAGACTGCCTTGCACTGGGCGGCCGCGTATGGTCACCCGGCCGTCGTCCAACTGCTCCTGACGCACGGAGCTGAAGTCGATGCGAGAGATGCGGGCAATACCACACCACTTCACTACGCAGCGGGGGCCGGCCAGCAGGAAGTCGTCGTGATCCTTCTGGACAAGGAGGCAGATCCCCATGCGAGGAACACCGATGGGATGACGCCACTTCATCTGGCGGCCGCGCATGGTGATGTCGCGGTCGTGAATGTACTCATTGCTCATCACGCCAGAGTCGATGTTCAAGATATCGGCGGAACCGCCCCTCTCCATCTTGCTTCTGCGTACGGCAGGAAGGAGATCGTGCAGGCCCTCCTTCGAGCGGGGGCCGCTTCATCTCTCAAAGACGCGGATGGCCACACGCCCCTCGATATCGCTCAGGCTAACGATCACGCTGAGGTGGCCACGATGATTCATGCCGTCGCGGCCACACAGTAGACATGCACATGAGCCAAGTGAAGCGTTTCCTTGCAGTGTGCGCCTGCGCGGCCCTCTTCATTGGATTGGGTGTCAGCGATGGCAGCGCTCGCGGAGGGGGTCGGTCGGGCGGCTCGTCAGGCGGATCGAGCACGGGGTCACACCATGTCGGCGGCTACTCGCGTAAGGATGGCACGCATGTCGGCGCGTACAATCGGCGGGGGCCGGGCGAAGGAGCACATTCGCCTTCTGGCTCCACTCATCTGGATCGCGGAGCAGCATCTGCCCATTACACGATCAGTGCTCCTGGCGCGAGAGACAGCCGCGGGCAGCTAATGCGGAGCGAGGCGGCAAAGAATGAGTTCCTCCATGAGACTGGCTATGCGCACGGCCGGCCGGGCTATGTGGTGGACCATATCGTCCCGCTCAAACGTGGAGGATGTGACTGTCCAGCCAATATGCAATGGCAGACGATAGAAGAAGCCAAGGCCAAGGACAAATGGGAATAGTCGCACACGGTGCCGAATAAGCTCGGCGATCTGAAGGGGCGCACGAGGTCGGCCAGCTCGGCCTGATCCAGCGGCAGCCCCACGGACCTGTGTCGACAATCGTGACCCCAGTCAAGCACGGCAAAAGTCAAGACTCGCGACCGACTTGACGAAGGTCAGGAACAATAAACGCTGGCTAACCTCGCATCTCGAGTCGACAAGATGCTACACGCAAAAAGGCCGAGGGCTCAAAGTCCTGTGCTCCTCCGACCGGGCCGTCACTTGGTCTGGCCGGCCGTCGGCACTCCAAGAGCCGGCGCTACCCGCTAACCCTTCGACTTATCGCGCAAAGTACCTATGCTGGAGTAGTCAGGAGTGCGCTGAAGTGATCCGGAGTGTCCTGGAATGCGCACGAGGATTTTCAGTCCTGCCATTCGGTTCGTGTAAGTGTACGTAAATACTTGATTGGGAACAAGAGGGTTCCGATGGTCTCATGCGCTGGAGTGTGCTGGAATGATCAGAAATGCGCCTGAGTTGGGCACAACTTGGGCACAACTTCCGCGGACTCACAAGACGCGGCGTCCGCCTTCACCTGACCGTGTGCGCTGCACCTCTCATTTCATTCGAACGAATCGACCCTCCGAGGGCCGCCCTTCCGCATCCACGATGAACAGAAGGTAGAAGCCGGGTGGGGCGACTCGATGGTTTGGCGGCGCGGTCGCGAGCAGTGTCGGACCATGCGCAAAGAAGCTCAGTCCAACGTAGCGTTGGTCAGAGTTGAACGCGTGCGTCACGGAACCGATGCGAAGCATCGCGACTCTCGCGATGTTGCCGGCATGCGGTGATCGGATCACCAGATTGGCGCCGGGCTGGACCTCGTCCGCGACATCGTCGATGACCGGCCGGTCCGATCGCTCGATGTAGGGGGGATTCAGGATCTCGATGCGCGGCTCCATCTTCGTATGGTCTGGAACGCCGTTGTGCGTAGAGCCCGCGGTCCATATCCTCCCGTCCGGCAGTAGAAGTGCCACGGAATGGTAGTTGCGCACCACGCGTGCCGCCGGCAACCCTTCCCACGAATCGCCCGTCCCCGCACGCGCCGGATGGTAGAGCTCCGCCTCGAGCACGGCGTTCGCGTCCGTGCGGAATACGCCGCAGCCGCCGCAGACGAAAACGTCGCCCGTCGGAAGGATGACGGCATCCGCGTGATAGCGAAGCGGATTGCGTGAGTCGAATCGTCGCGGCGCCGGTGGCAGGCGCCGCGGTGCGGTCTTCTTCCAACGCGGATCGGCATCGTCGAGGTCGATCACGTACGCGTCGGGCATTCCGCAAAGAAGAATGCGCGCGCGGTAGTTCTCTTCGGGCAGCAGCGGCAACAGTACCGCGGACGCATCCTGCGAATAGAAGGTGTCTAACTGCGTTAGATGCGTCGGCGGCGTATCGCCGATGAATTGACGGGCCTGGGTGAAGGGATCGATCAGCTGCCCGCGCGGCGTTCCGCCCAACGGCGTGACCGACATGACCTTCCCGCTCGGGAGCAGCAAGGCTCGTGGATACACGATCGGAGCGGCGGAATTTGCATATTCGAATCCGCCGGGAAGCTCCCTGAACAGCGTCCAGTGCGACCGCGTGAGAGGATACACGGGCCCCGGCGTATTCGGCATGAAGCGCTCGGGAAGGTGATGGTAGTGCCGGCTGTCGTACTGGCACGGGTGTCCCGCCAACGCGAGAACCTCTCCATTCTCGAGGGTCATGAGCGTCGGGTACCAGCGCCCGCCTAGCGCGTCGTTCGGATGGCCCTCGGCATGGTAATTCTCGGTGAATCCTTCCGAGACGAGCGACGCGGTCTTCGTCCAGCGCTCGCTCGCTGCATCGAACAGCCAGCAATCGTGCAGCCCGGGGAAGTGATGCAGGTGCAACAGATCGGAATCGGTCTGCTTAGTAACCTCGAACTTCTCGGTGCCGCCTGCCACAAGCAGGCGCCCGTCAGCCAGCATCGCATGACCACAGCAGAAGACATCCGTCGTCGGAGAGCGCGCTTTGCGGATCAGGAAAGAGGAAGTCTCAAAAAGGCGTGAGTGCCTGATGTTGCCGGTGTCGTGCTGATTGCGGTCGTATTCGTCCCCGCCGAAATAGATGATGCTGCCGCCCGGCATGAGCGCCGCGTGCACGGCCAGGACGTCGTCGTCGTCGGCAGTTTCAGCGCCCATCTGAATCGGCGGGGAGGCGAGCCGCCAATGCGTGCCAGTGAAAGGCGGTTCGGTGTGCGGCGCGAGCCATACGGTCCCGTCGTGCGTGCGGCCGTCCAGAAACCGCGCGCTGCCCGGAGCCTCGCCAAGGCACTTGAGCGCGACCGAGCCATCCTGCAGCGGCACGATGCTCCATCGTGTCCCTGTGAACGGACGTGCCGTGGTCGGCGCAAGCCCCACCGTACCGTCGTGCGTGTGACCGTCGAGAATGCGATTGCCCGGCATTTCGCCTCTCGATGTCAGGAACCTCGGCTCGGCGAGGCTCAGCTCCCAGAGCGTGCCGGTGAAGGGGTCAGCGCTGGTCGGCGCCAGCGAGACGCGATTCTCCTGCGTTACGGCATCGAGGAAGCGCGGACCGTCAAGGTGTCCTTGGCACTGCACTGTGACCAGCCGGGCCTGCGCGTTCACACGCCAGCGCGTGCCGCTGAAGTGCGCGGTGTCCGGCGCAAGCTGCACGTCACCGATGTGCGTGCGCCCGTCGAGAAAGGCATTGCCCGCACTCGTGCCCAGGCAACTGAGCGTGATCTCGTCCGGACCGACTTCCGTCACGCGCCAGCGAGTACCGCTGTACGGCGGTGTGATTCGCGGCGCCAGACCGACGGCGGCGGATACCGTCCGGCCGTCGAGATAGCGGGAGCCCTCGACGTGTCCCAAGCTTTTGAGCATCACGATGTTCCCGACCAGCGTCGTCATTTCCCAGCGCGTGCCGGTGAAGGGAAACTCGGTCGTATTTGTAAGCCTGACGGTGCCATCGTGGGTTCGGCCATCCAGCATCCGTGGCCCTTCGAGATGTCCCCGACATTCCAAGGTGACGATCCACGTTGCGCCTAGCGGTGGGATGTTGGGCACGAGGTCTCCTAGATCATCCGCGGTCGACTTTGAACGTTTCCCGCGTCAGGAACTGGATGAACACCTGCACGACTCGTCGCCAGAAAGGCACGTCGGGCAGATGGATCCGCGACTCCACGAGCTGCAACTGATACGGCTCGAACAACGACAGCAGGAAACGAAGGTGGATCTCGCTGCTGCCGGGACTCCACGAGGTGAAGCGATGGATGATGAAGGCGCCATAAGCCCAGCTCCGCTTGCCGTCCCAGAAGACGCCGTTGAGCCGGTCACGAGCCGGATCGTAGATAACGATCTCGTCGGACCACGACGTGAGGTTCGCGGCGACGCGCGCGACAATGGGACCCCGGGGGCTGCGGTCGCCGTTGGAGTCCCAGGGAGCCTTCGCGCGCGAGTAGACGACGATCCATCGCGCCGGCGCCGGCAGCCACGCCAGCGAAACGGCCGTGTAGCCCGGAACCATCGCGAAGAGGTTCCTGGCCTCCTCCTCGCGGGGCGACCATCTATACCGCGTGCCGCGGTCCGTGGTGGTCGCACCCGCATAGAACAGCATCTCTGCGCGCTCGGGCAGCCGCCCTTCGGCGAGCGGCATCCAGGCGAGATGGACGCCCTCGGGATATCCGCCTTGTCCGATCATGACCAGGCCGTCGCCAGTTTGCGCGGGCAGCTCCGGATGATCGGCGTTGCGCACCACGACGGGTGCTACCTGCCAGAACTTGTCCGATGAAAACTTGAATCGGAGCGCAAAGGTGTGCGGCTGATCCGGCTGGTCGGAGGTCGCGAGATACGACACGGGTCCGGCTGCTACGACGAAGACGTACACGCGACCGTCGTAGCTGAACGCGCCGGTGGGCCCTTCGTCCGTTCCGAGCAGGCCGAGCCGCTCGACGGTGAACGGGTGGTAGATGGATTTGAATCCCTGCGCCGGCGGCTGCGCGCGCACGAGATCGCTCACGACTCGGAACGCGAAGCCGCCTTTGCGCAGGACCCCTTCGTCGGTGTAGGCGACGAGGTCCGCATCCCATGGCGGATAGCGGTCGGGATCGACGAATCCGTCGCGCACCGCGTCGGGTTCGAGCAAGTCGCACAACGTGACGTCGCCAGAAAAAATGTACAAGCGACCCGGATCGCTCGGATTCGTCTTGTGATCGGTGCTCGCGCCGAGGTCGACGCCGTACCCGCCCCACGGGTCGAGCGGGTTGAGTGTGCCCGGTCCCGTCAATTGAGCGATGCGCGCCGTGGACTTGGGCACATGACTCCCCGTGACCGATTGCGGAAAGGGACCATATATGTCTTGCGTCTTCTCGCCTGCAGCGGCATCGGACACGTCTGCTCGCATGAGACGAGACCACGAGATTCTCGCGGGGCCTTGCCATTGACCCGTGCCGACGACCCAGCAGATGTACGGACGCCCATCGCCCGCGACGACGACCACCACCGTGATGTCGTCGCTCTGCTTCGCGGCCGTGACAGCGGCGCCGGGCGTGGTGAATCCCGGAGGCGTCATCTTGAGCGGGCCGGACCATTGCGTCGCGTCCTGTGCGCGCCAGTACAGTCGTAGTACGCCGTCCCGGTCGACGACGAATACGTTGATCAACCAGTCGGTTTGATTGGCCGCGGCAACCAGTGCACCGGGAGGCGCCGTGTTGGAAACCGAGATGGCTTCCGGTGCTTGCCACGGATCCCGACCCGTCACACGATTCGCGGTCAGCGTCCCCGAGTCGTCCACGTAGAACACCCACCAGCGATCACCAGGCAGGCTCGCAGCGGCAATGCCGGCGCCTGGAGGCGCGGGTTTCAGCAGCGAATGAATCGGCGCGGGTCCGTTCCATGCGAGATCACCCGTCTCGCGCCAGCACACGTGCACGCGGCGTGACGATTTTGCGACGAAAAGCGCGCTGACGAGTCCCGGGGCCTGCTCGATCGCGACGACGTTGCTCCCTTGCTCGGCGAAGGCATCGAGCGAAGGCGTGAGGCGCTGGGCTTTGGTCCAGGCGGCCCCGCCGTCCACGCCGGACGAAAAGAGGTTGCCGGTCTTGTCGGCGAACACCACGAACCATCGGTTCGATCCCTGCGCGGCCACGGCGAGACTGCCGCCAGACGGCGCAGGAGGATGGGACGGAAGAATAGGAGCAGGGCCGTTCCACTCGGCGTGGCCCCGAAAGCGCCATTGCGCATTGAGTTGCCCGGACTCGGGCTCGACGTACAGAACCGTCAGTTGGTCCGGCCCCTGTTTGAATGCGGCGACACTCGCGCCCATCGGCCAAACAGGGGGTCCCGTGCGCTGCAAGGGAAAGGATCCGACCCACGAATCGCGGGCGGCGACGGCGTAGTGGAAGCCGCCGGCCGCAACGAACAGCGCGTGTAATGGCTCGTCGACATCCGGCGCGCGATCGCCTTGGAAGCGGATCAGCGCGATCTTGGGCCCGAAGTCCAGAGGCATCGCCTCCGCGGCGAGCGGCGCGGCGAGGAGAGCCGCCCCCGAGCTAGCCAGGAACGTGCGCGGGTCGATCACTGAATCACCTCATCCGCCCGCAGCAGCAGCGGAAGCGAAACGTCAGACGCCGCCGCAACATTCTCAAAGTCTGACCTCCAACTCGATTCCCGCACATTGCTGCGCCGTCCGTCGCCGGTCTTTTCGTCAGACACTTTCGTCGTTATCACCGGAAGCCAGCTCCTGGCTCGCGCCCGAGCTTCCTGAAGCCGGCGCGAAGGCATGTCTTCGTGTCGACCGGCGGATCCGAGCAAAGCCAAGAGCCGGCCTCGCCGGATATTCTTGACAAGTCGATCAGAAGCGTCGGATGGGGGCCTCCACGACCGTGAAGTCGCCCAAGACGATGAACGTGTCGAGGTCGACTTCGAACGGCTGCTCATCTGCCGGCGCAACGATCTGACGCACCGTCGACCGAAGGCGAACCTGCACGTTGGAGTTCCACGGCTGATGCTCGGCAAAGTTCACCGCGATCACGTTTGGAAACACGGCCGCATCGCACTGGAAGCTCACATGGTAGTCGTCGCCGGAGTCGGGCACATCCCAAACCGAGGGCGCAACGCCTCGGATCCACTTGGACTGATCCTCGACAACTCCCGGACCCACCGCCACGCCATTGATATAGTTGAACCAGTGCTCGATGGTGAACCCGCTCGCCAGCGTCGGCCCGAGAGATCGCCCAATCGACTTCGGCCATCGGATATTTCCCCAGATCGTGTGTTTCAGAATGGATCCTCGGTCGATCCCTGCGCCCACCCACCTCGAAAGAGTCTCCATGCTGGGCGGGTGCTGGAGCACCTTGCCAAGGCTGGCGAGCGCGCCCGCGCGTGTTTCCTCCGACCGACCCTCTCTGCTCCGTGGGCGAGGCAATTCCTGACGCGCGTCCCTCCGTCCTGATTTCGTCATGTGTCTCCTCATTTTTTCCGACAATCATCGCTGCCGGAGGAAGCGGATTAGCGTTGCCGTTTCCTCGCCAGACCACTACGCCTGCTGCTGCCGTTCGCAGGTCAGCGTCAG
>Ga0070698_100001701_pt1 | contig 24537 bp, 23 predicted proteins | sample KBSK1502metaG_FD_65477 | JGI IMG/M metagenome (GOLD analysis project Ga0070698, IMG submission 65477) | Corn, switchgrass and miscanthus rhizosphere microbial communities from Kellogg Biological Station, Michigan, USA - KBS K1-50-2 metaG | ecosystem: Host-associated > Plants > Roots >... | reverse complement strand
GTTATCCGTCCCCAATCCGCGTTCATCCGTGCTTGAAACGATCTGTAAATCTATTGCCGTCGCGGCAGCTTAAGAAGAAAGTCATCCATCTCTGAGGTTGGAGTGCGTGCAACCAACTCTTTAGTACCAGCCAACGAAACGCTTGTCTGATCCTCAACCATCAACAATTCCGAACTAAAAGTCTTTTTGAAAACTACGGCCGGAATATTTCGGTCCACGAGCGTAAGATTGCACGAGACGTCGTAGCCCGGAATCTTTTCTCCTGAAGTGGATCCAGTCTGGACGAATTCACCGCTCTTGATCTTGCGACACTCAATCACTGCGGTAGTGACAACCTCTGCGATTGATCGAGCCCGAACGTCGCCAAATTTGTCGTAACTCGTCCCGGTGCAACCTGCATCTTTTCTACAGTCTTCAGACATGCGACAGCCAGTCGGAGAAAAATCGTAGACGTAGTTTCTTTTGTCCCTGATTTCGACAATGAAGAGTTTTCCCTTTAGGTAGGGCTGAGCGGCTAGCTGCAAACGCGAAGGCAGATGTGCGAAGTCCTCCACTTTTGCATCAAGTTCGACCAGAGCTTGTTTTTCCTGACTGCACTTTTCGGCTTTCGCCTTTCGTTCATTCTCGGCTTTTGCTTCCGTATCGCTGATCGTTTTGTTCTGCCGGTCCAGATGCGCACAGCCGAGCACGAGTCCGAGAAACATGATCAGGACCAAAAGGAGAGGTACAAATGATGAACCTTCATTCTTCATCGTAACTGTCTTCTCCTTTGTCGGTGAAAGTCAGGCTGATTGCGAGGGGGTACCGCTTGATGTCGCTCGGGGAGCCTGCCGCAGGCGCTTATACGCCGTGTTGCAAGTCGCAGTCAATAATTACTTACAACGCTTTACGATTGGAAGCGGCGATCGGAATCGAACCGATGAATAAAGGTTTTGCAGACCATGTGGACCCTATTCACTGAGTACCAGTGACAACATTGATGGGTAAAATTACTGGTTGTTTCTCAAGTCGAGCTGACTCAGTGTTTACTCCAGACAACTCGGTACTCGCAATGCTGTTCACGATGTATATTGTTCAGTTGAGTGGAGAGTTGAATGATTGTTTACAAGTATATAAAGCGTGACCGGGTTGATGCTCTCGAGGGTGGACAGCTTAGGTTCACTCAGGCGAATGCTTTAAATGATCCGTTTGAAGTCAACCCCTGCATTCTTGAATTCATGGAGGGTGCGAAGGAATACGCGAGAACCGTATATAAAGGTCCTGAGCTCACGAAGGAGCAAATCGAAGGTATTGCCCGAAAACATGCGTCCGCGTTTCTGAAACGGGTTCATCCGGATTATCTAATTCTGAGCCTTTCGAAAATCAACAATGGCCGCCTGATGTGGTCTCACTATACTGACTCGCATCGGGGAATGGTTCTGGGATTCGATTCAACTCATCCCTTCTTTTCCGCGTGGAAACCAAGCATGACCCCTTTGATGGACGCTGATTATAGTGAGACTCGGTTTGCCCTGAAGCGGGGCGAGGAATGGACCGACGAGAACGTAGTGGGAATGTTTCTGAGAAAAAGTAGCGATTGGACGTATGAGGCGGAGGTTCGAATGTTCGCTCGATCTACAGCCGCTGATAGGGTCGCTACTGATTCCGAGGGCCACCCGTTGTATTTATTCAACTTCCCAAGCGAATCCTTGAAAGAAGTGATCTTTGGAGTTTTGGCCGATGATGATTTGAGATTGAGAGTCACGGAACTAGTAAGAACGAAATATCCTCAGGTTCGACTGTTTCAAGCAATGCTCAATGAGACCGATTTTAACTTGGAGATGGTAGAGTTTCAGGCTGATTCTACAGAAAACCAAACGACTGAGTAGGGCCCAAGGCCTGGAAAGTCCTTTCAGAATTCTCAAAGAGTTCCAAGCGAGTTAAATAGTCTTGGCCACGTAGTGAGCCAAATCTTAAACTCGACCCCTGGGGCGACATTATCTGAGTCACCAGAGACCGCGTCAACCTGATCGTCATATTGTCCGTGAGAAAAGCGTTGCTTGGTCGATGAAGTTGGAGATCCATTCGCCGCGCACAGCTTGGCCCTGCTCGCTACCGGCGGTGCACGGCTGATTTTGTCCCTATCGACTTTGATTGACTTCAGGGCGGTTCCGACTGGTGCACGTTTGCGCTGTAGTTCCTAAAAGCCTGCTAGCCTGTGCAACGCAGATTCAACGCCTATGCCGCTTTTGTTTCGTCACAACTGAAGCGGATAATTATTCCCGATTTGGCTACTCTTCGAGATTCTTTATGACTTTGGTCTTAACTGTAAATGGTCCAGAGACGATCTTTCTCGCAGCTGACCGACGCTTATCTTCCGATGGTAAGCCGGTGAGGGAGGATGCCTGCAAAGTTATGTGCCTCGGAACTCCTGACGGTACTGCTATCTTGGGTTACGCAGGACTCGGCGCTACTGGAGTAGGTACTCAGCCAGCGGACTGGATGAGTGCCGTGCTGCGTGGCAGAAATCTTAAACTTGAGGACTCCCTCGGAACGCTTTCGGAAGCGATTAAAAAGGAATTGCCGCGACATCTCGTTCAACTTTGTGGAAACAGTGGGCCGCTTCACGTTGTTGTAGCTACCGCTTTTGTGGGAGCGGAAGCGAGACTCTACGAAATAGATATGGTTTTTAAACCCGATCGGAAGAGCTATCGGTTTCGTTACACGCGACACACGCGGCACCCGGCGACAATGGACCCGCCACGGCTCTTCATCGGCGGCAGTGGCGCCCAGTACCTAGTCAAGAACAAAAATTGGAAACGGGGACTGCTTCGCATACTTAAGGCTCATGACAGAGGACTAATCTCATCCGAGACGGTCGCAGACCAGTTAGCAAAGGTAAATCATGAAGTCCATTTGGGCATGAAGGACAATTCTGTAGGCTCGCGCTGTGTGGTTGTTTGGCGTCATGGAAACAAAAAAGGCGGAGGCGCAGCGCAGTTCTACAACGGCTTAGTCCGCGACCTAAACCCAGCGAGCATCCCTACTATTTCTCATGGTTTGGACATAAGCGCAATCCTGGGAGTTCTTACACCTCACTTCATGGATATGGTCAATCCTAATCACGCCAGAACGACGATGGATGACGCAGCGATAAACTCGGACTTAGCTCGTTTGCCAGAGGGTCCCGATGAAAAGCTTCGGTAGTTTGAATTCAGTTTCTGAGGTTTCTAGGTCTTTCCAGGTTGCCCAACGAACAGAATTTTCAAGCTCAAGACGAAGGTAAAACCATGTATATATGACGGAAGGTTGTAGGTGGAATGGAGTCGCTACACCTCTCGCTACATCATTGGACCATCAGCAGGTAGGCAGCTAGATTGTCTAATGTTAAGTGCTTTTGTTCGCGGGAGTTTTTTGGAGGCGGCGATCGGAATCGAACCGATGAATAAAGGTTTTGCAGACCTCTGCCTTACCACTTGGCTACGCCGCCTTAAAGGCAAGAATAAAGGATGAAGGCGGAAAGATGAAGCAGCACCTGCTCGAAAGCCGGTAGGCTTTCGTCCTTCATCCGCCCGCCTTCATCCTGATTTCGTGGAGCGGGAGACGAGATTTGAACTCGCGACCCTCGCCTTGGCAAGGCGATGCTCTACCACTGAGCTACTCCCGCTCACCTAAGAGAATTGCATTTCTCAAAGTGGTGGAGCGAAATGTACCCCTTTTTTTACCCCTTTGTCCAGAGGCCCTGTCTCCACCAGTCTCCACCATTAGTCGCTGTGGTGTCGTCACAAGTTTGTCTCAAATCGCTGGGACTGGTTTACATGGTTTACACTCGGTATATTGACTTGCGCGGCACTTTTGCATAATGTGCTGTCATCCTCGCGTCCTCGGACTTGTCAATGCGTCTCTTCTTGTAGTGGGTTTTCACGTTACGCCGTTAACTCACACCTTAAGAGAAGCATTTGAATTACTTAAGCACCCGGACCTCTAACCGCAGCGGGCTTATTTGTAATGCTGAAAGTATCCTCCGACCTTTGTACACCCGTAGGTGCCCAACGTGACTCTGAGCCATCTGCAAACACAAGCATCGTAGTCTGCATCTTCGCGGCTTCAAGAACTGCCGCTGCAACTCTCGACATTATTGAGAGCCTGCTTAACTATTACTGTATTCCCGCAACTTACCTCGACGACCCCAGGGCCGCTGGAGAACTTAGATCCTCGCCGAGCCTCAAGCTTGCTCTTATTTCAGTAGAAGCAAACCGGGCTGCTGATTGTTCCATTCTTAAATCGATAGAACTTTTGCGTCAGATGCATTTCACGATCATCTGCTACGGTGAACACTTTGATCAATTTCCGCTCGTCCAAAAGTGTGGACTGCTTTTAGCTGGAGCAAGCACGCTGGTTGATAGCGCTGGATTGCAGTTTCGCGAGGAGCTCAGTCAACTCTTTTCCGATCTGTTTACGGCAGCGACTAACAAGCAACAGGATGAAGCGGCCCTGAAGCTCAAAATGAAGCCGCTTGGTCTGGTTGGCGAGAGTCACGCGATGATGTCGGTCTTTCGTTGGCTACAGCGAGTAAGTCCGCTCAGCGATCTTCCTGTTCTCATTACCGGAGAAACTGGTACCGGGAAAGACCTGCTGGTCAAAGCGCTCTGGCAAATGGATGCCAGACGACGCGACGGTCCTTTTGTCACGCTAAATTGCAGCGCCATCAGCCCTTGGCTAGTCGAGAGTGAACTGTTTGGACATAAGCGAGGCGCCTTCACGGGAGCTGAAAGGGATCGCAAGGGGCTCTTCCGATCCGCAACCGACGGCGTACTTTTTCTTGATGAGATAGGTGACCTCGATCTCGTCCTGCAGGCCAAGCTGTTGCGGGTTTTGCAAGAGAGACGCGTTCTTGGGGTGGGAGAGGATCGCGAAGTGGCGGTTGCGACTCGAGTGATTGCGGCCACTAATCGGGATTTGAGAGAGATGGTGCGGCAGGGAAAGTTTCGCGCTGATCTTTTCCATCGACTGAACATACTGTCTATTCACGTTCCGCCGATTCGGCAGCGGCCGGAAGACGTGCGCCCATTGATTGAACACTTCTTGAGCAAGTACCGATCTCTCTGTACCAACGACAACTTACTGGTGCACTCCGAAGTCGTCGATGCGCTGTCGAGAGTTGAACTTCCGGGCAATGCCCGGCAGATCGAAAACATTGTGCGACAGGTTCTGGTCAACAAAGAGTCGGGCGAGCCTCTTCGCCTGAGCGATCTTGCTCCCGATATCTGGCGCGATATTTCCGCGCGACAGAGCGAGCCGAACCAGGCCACTGTTCAGCCAGGCGAAGACCGCAATGATCCACTCGCCGATAACGCCCAGGCAAGTCTCAACGCCCACCTCCTTCAGCTACTCGATCTCCACGACTGGAACCTTGCCGAGTCTTTGGAATATTGCGAGAAACTTATGGTAGCCTCCGCGCTGAAAAATACTAACGCCAGACAAGCGGAAACTGCGACGCTACTGGGAATCACACCGCGAACCCTCTATAGCAAGATTCGCAAGCACAACCTAGTTCAGTCGAACAGCAAGTAAGCGGATAAAATCGGAAAGATCTTTCCGGAAGTGGCAAACAGTTGCCGGAATTTCCGATCCGGATTTGCACCTGAACAGTTCGTCTCAAGAACTCCATCCGCGTGAACACATCAATAACCGAGCACTCCTCTGCGGCCAGCAATCATAGTTTCCTCGGCATGATTGTTGCCGAAGCTTTAGAGTTCCAGAGTGGCAATAGTTGACTTAGCGAAAGTGCCTGTGGATCTAAAAAACCATATTGTTCGGATCAAGATCTCCGACATTTATTTGCCCGATCCTTTGATCATTCTCAATATGCTGCACGGCGAAGATTTTCTCAGCGGACGAGTGATAGATATCTCACAGAGCGGCTCGGAAGCTTCAGACTTCGCTGTAATTGAAGTGAAGGAGCTGGATCAGATGATCATCGTGCCGGTCGAAAAGCTGTACACAAATTCTTGATGATTGGACACCTGGATACCTTTCTGTATTCGGCAGAGTCGTATGGCTAATCAGTTCGCGATTCATTCCGTTGGGGAATCCCTGAGGAAGTATTTGGAAAATTCCTATCCGCAGGAATTGCTTGCGTCCAACTCATGCGCTTTTCGACTAGTTTCCAGCGGTGAACTCAAGGATCCAAGCAGCTTCTCAACGACGCTCAGCCTCTACCTCTATCGCGTAACGATGAACGAACACCTGCGAAACACTCTCCGCGTCAACGATCCTTCGGACGCGAAGGCACCCCTGGCGGTCGATCTGCATTACCTGATGACTGTTTGGGCCAACAACGCTCTCGCTGAACACACGATCCTTTGCTGGGCGATGCGACAGTTATATCAGCATCCGGTTCTCGACAATTCATCACTGTCACCCGAGGCTGGTTGGACCACTGCGGATCTCGTCCAATTGATTCCCGCCGAGCTGAGCAATGAAGAGGTCATGCGAATTTGGGACGCATTGGATCCACCGTATCACCTGAGCGTCTCATACGTTGCGCGCGTCGTGCGCATCGATGCAGATGCCTTCGATAGCGCGCGCCCCGCGGTCGCGAAGCGGTTCTCATATATGGATCGAGAGGTGCCGGCATGAGGTTGGAACCGGTCGAGCAGCGCATCCTCGGAGCTATTCGGTTCGTTGATGCCACGACCAAATTGAGAATCGGATCGCCGCTACTCGTCAAAGCCGATGGACTGAGTTTCGTGCGAAACCGGAGTGGGCATTACGTCATAGCCAGCGCCACCGGCTTGGAGACCCACACGGCTGCCTTCGACAAACCGCCGGTGAGTCCGGGGTTGGGAACCATGCTATTCGAAATCAACGTCGCTGATCCGGCCAGCCAATATCTGGCCCGGCGCCACGCTCTAAAGCTGCCGCGAGATCCCGATCCGAAGCACGCGAACGTCGGCGATTCGTTATTTCAATTAATTGACGTCGAACTCTTCCCCTCTTCGATCGCGCCGACGGGACCAGGTTGGGCGGTGATTAGAGCAACCGTCCTCAAGAGAGGAACAAAGGAACCTCTTAGCGGATCGCTAATACGCGTGACCAGAAAAAATGGAGTTGCCGCCGGCGAAAAAGCGCTGGGAAGGGGATTGACGGATAAACGTGGCGAAGCCCTGGTCGCGGTTCCCGGAATTCCAGTGACCACATTCGGCGAAGGCGCCGGGTCAGTAACTACGAATGAGATCGATGTAACCATCGAGGCGTTTTTCGATCCAGCCGCGAGCGGGATTCCCGATCCTGACGATCTGGAAGAGCGACGCACGAGCCTGAAAACCGAAACCATTATTACCAAGCTGGCTTCAGGCCGCACGTTCCCATTGACATTGGAAGTGACTTTACCTTGAAGCTTTTGAAATTTGCTGCATTGAACCTGTCGTAACGAAAGGAGCACTACCGTGCCTGAATACTTAGCGCCTGGTGTCTACGTCGAGGAGACCAGCTTCAGATCAAAATCAATCGAAGGTGTGAGCACGAGCACTACCGCTTTCGTCGGCCCAACGCGCAAAGGACCGATTGGTGGCACGCCGGAACTGATCACCAGCTTCGGAGATTTCGAGAGAATCTATGGCGGACTCAATGACCTGAGCTTCTCGATAAATTATCTGGCCCACGCTGTTCGCGCCTACTTCAACGAAGGCGGTTCTCGCCTCTACGTTTCTCGAGTCTACATACCGAGTGCGCCGGGTGACGCCGCTGGAATTGCCCGGTCAAACGATATCGTTGGCGGTGTTCAAGCTGACGCCAAGAAAAAAGCGTCTTTCGTGGCACGTTACCGGGGCGACGCTGGCAACGGTGAGATCCATCTTCGTCAGATCTTCGCGCCTGCTACCAGAAAAGTAATCGAGCGGGCGCCGGATGGAACGATGGTGCGCATCGGCGGAAAAAAGCCGGCGGCCCCAGCTCAGTTAAAGGCCGGTAGAGGACCATTCTCGCTGCCAGATGGTGGAGTGCTGCGTTTGGTGGTTGGCGGAAGCAACGTGGACATCTCGTTTAGCGGCGCGTCAGCGGAAGTGACCGCGACGAACCCGCTTCCTTCTCCGGATCCCGTGACGCTGACTACGACAACGTTGAAGCTAAACATCGACGGGATAGACCAGGAGATTTCCCTGCCGCCTGGTCCACTGACCCGAGCGGAGCTGGTTGCGGAAATTAACAACCAACTGCGTGGCGGATATGCCAAGCTCAAAGGAGCGGGTGCGAATACTAAGCTGGTCATCGGTAGTGATCGCCGAGGCAAGCAGGCGCTGGTGACCGTGTTTAGTAATGCGGAACTTGGCTTCCCGGATCCTGAGGCTACTAAGCGAGGAACCGACACACCCAGCAATAACGTTGGTGACTTACTCAGAGTGACGGCAGACGAAATCGACGCTCTGCTCAAACCCGGCAACAAGGTCCGCGCCTCACTAAACGCCGATGGCGAGTTGGTCTTCAGCACCGTGGACACCGGAACAGCAGCTACGCTGCAGGTGGTGGAATCCGCAGTGCCGGCAAACTCGGTTCATTCACTGTTCGGATTCACAGTGCCGACTGCGGTGGCTAAAGGCACGGCCGGCAGCGCCGTTGCTTACTATTTAAAGAAGAACGGCGCGTACAGCAGCGGAGCCACGCCGCTCAACTTCGGAACTACAGCCGCCAATGACGAACATGCCGACGGATCGGAATTCGTAACTCTCACCGTCGTTGCTGAGGACAAGGATTTACACGCGATCTTCTATGAGGAAATGGCCTTCGATAAACGCCATCCGCGTTGGGTAGGAAACGTACTTGCCGAGAACCCGAGCCGCAGGGCAGACCAACTGGAGAATATGTTTGCCCTGACCATCGGGGACGATGTCGATGCGCTTGATCTGCGCGCCAGTCTATTTCCTGGCGGCGACATAAATAATATTTCCCTTAGTGGTGGCGACGATGGTGTCCAACCAATCCAGGGAGACAGTGAAACTCCGGGCACTTACGAGGCGGCGCTGAAGGAGTTGGAAAAACTGGATGACGTTTCGATTGTCGCGGCGCCGGGTTATTCGAGTTACGCCGATTATCAAGGCATCCAGGGAGCGGTTATAGCGCACGCGGAAAGGCGAAGGTCGTATCGCATCGCGGTGCTCGATACGCCGAAGGACCAACTCGTTTCCGGAGCTCGCAGCGAGCGCGGACGAATCGATTCGAAGTATGCGGCGATGTATTACCCCTGGATTGTGATCTCAAATCCGTTGGCCCGTCCCGGAGACGAAAGCATTCAGCGAGAGCTGAACTTGCCACCGTCAGGTTTCGTCTGCGGTATCTATGCCCGCAACGACATTGAGCGAGGAGTGTTCAAGGCTCCGGCGAACGAAGTAGTTCGCGCCGCTTTACGATTCGAAACTGACATTAACTTCGCCGAGCAGGAAGTGCTGAATCCGATTGGGGTCAACTGCCTGCGCTTTTTCAGTGGTCGCGGCTACAGAGTTTGGGGCGCGCGCACGGCCAGCTCCGATCCTGAATGGAAGTATGTGAACATTCGCCGCTACTTCAACTATCTCGAAGCTTCTATCGACCGCGGCACGCAATGGGCCGTGTTCGAACCGAATGGCGAGCGGCTCTGGGCAAACATACGCGATACGGTTTCCGGGTTTCTCTACAACGAGTGGAAATCAGGGGCCCTGCTCGGCACCACGCAACAGGAAGCCTACTTTGTCCGCTGCGACCGCAGCACGATGACCCAAAACGATCTCGACAACGGACGTTTGATCTGCGAAATCGGCGTGGCCGCGATCAAGCCGGCGGAATTCGTAATCTTCCGCATCGGTCAGAAGACTGCGGACGCAAGAAATTAGTTATTGACTGAGTGGCGCGCTGAGATCGCGCCGCGCAGCAATTGAGTCAATCGTCGGAATCTACGGAGGACTGCAAACATGGCACGCGAAACTCCTTATGGCGCATTTAATTTTCTGGTGAACCTCAACGGCGACGGTCCCGCGCCGGATTCGATCCTGGGGGGCTTCTCAGACGTTTCCGGTATCAGCAGTGATGTGACGATTGCTGAGTATCGCAACGGCAACGAAAAAGAAAATCACGTGCGCAAGGTTCCCGGTGTTCACAAAGTTGCGGACGTCACGCTCAAACGCGGCATCGTCAATTCCAAGGATCTGTGGTCGTGGATGCAGCAAGTGAGAACGGAAGGCCCGGGCGCTAAACGCGAAGTGGTCATTACCCTCCGCGACGAGTCTGGCAAGGACGTCGAGTCGTGGAAGCTGCGCGGGGTCGTGCCCATGAAGTACACCGGTCCAACCCTGGCGGCAAAAGGCGGCGGCGATGTTTCGATGGAAGAGCTTGTGCTTTCGGCCGAAGGGCTCGAGATCGAGACTGCTTAGTGGGATTGACATCATGTCTGTCTTAAATAGGACAGACATGATGTCGGTCTCTGTCATCGTCGCGCATCGATAGGGTGAAACCGCCAGGCAGGAATGCCTGTCCTACACTGAAATGAATCGCCTCATCTTCGAACAAGAATCTCCTGTTGTGGCGGCTGATCCGAATCGCGCGGACATCGCCTGTTTCGTTGGTTTCATTGCCAAACGAAAAACAGCGGCGCCCGCCCACGTGACTCGTTGGTTACACGAACAAGGTTGGAACTCTGCTGCTCTCAACCGCCCAAACGTTGATGAACTCTTTGACGTTCCGGTTCCTATCGAAACCTGGGAAGTGTTCGATCAACTTTTCGAATGGGACAGAAGGATCCTGGGTGATAACCGCGGGGTTGGAGGAACTTACATGGGAGCCGCGGTGCGATCTTACTTCGCTCAGGGCGGGCGCAAATGTTACGTGGTTCGCGTTGGCGATCCCTGGGTTTATTCGCCACCCGCTCCAAAAGGCATCAACGACCCGTTGGAGGCTGCGCAAATCGCGCGCTGTTCTCGAGTCATGAGCATCGGCAAGCTGATTCCGGGTTTTCAGTTGCCGGCATATTGCTTTCCGATTCTCAGTAAGCTCGCGCCTGAAGTGGACTCACGTCGAAATCCAACCGAATTGTCGCCCGCCGATCGTAGTAGCTGGCATGGAATTGGACATCTCTTCGGTTTGCCGGAAGTCTCGTTTCTTTGTTTGCCGGATCTGGTTGACGCGGTTCGCGTCGAAGACAAGCCGCTCGAACCGGTTTCGTTTCTAACAAAGGCGCCGGAAGTATTCGTCGAATGCTCAGAGCGAGTAACGCCTGAACCGCGCGATCGCGGCGCGAAATTTTTCCGGGCACCACGTTGCGATGAGCAAGGCTACCGCGATTGGGCCACCGCTTTGAATGTCGCCGCCAAACTAATCGCACGATACCGGCGAGAGGTCCAACTCGTGGCCGCGATACCGATACCTGAGCCCGGCTCGGAGATGGAGCGGGACATGTATGAATTCCTGGCCGGCACAAATAACCAGAGTCTTGCCGGGAATTTGGAATCGTCCCTGACCGGACTGTCGAGCGCATTTGTGCAGCTCGCTTATCCGTGGGTGCGCACGCCGGGATCGGCTGATCTGCCCGAAGGGTTGGAAAGTCCTGACGCAGTACTGGCCGGAATACTCGCGCGAAACGCTTTGACGCGAGGCGCCTTTCACAGCGCCGCTTCACTTCATCTTGCCGATGTCTACGACGTGTCTCCGCCGCTGCGCCGCGCTTCTATGTGGCAGTTACATTCGATCAGTGGCGCGTGGCGACAGCCAGACAGGAGCCTGATCGAAAGAGTTTCTCTCTTCGGCCCGACTCCGGCTGGATTGAGGCTGCTTTCCGACGTCACCACCAGTATCGGCGAGAGTTATCGACCGGCCGGCATCAACCGTCTTGTTTCTGCGATCGTTCGCGCGGCCCGGCGACTCGGGGAAGAGTCGACCTTCGAGCCTTCCGGTGAAGCGCTTTGGACACGCTTGCGCGATCGCTTGAACATCCTTCTCTCAGGATTGTTTGCCGAGGGCGCGTTGCGAGGTGAATCAGAAGTTGCCGCGTTTCAGGTGCGCTGCGATCGCAGCACGATGAGCCAGAACGATATCGACAACGGCCGAGTCATCGCGGAGATCCGGTTTCAAGCTGCGGCACCGATCGAAATCATCACGATCGTGTTGGCTCTTGATGAAAGCGGCCAGGTATCACTCGTTTCGGCTCGGCCGGACGATGAAACAAAGGAGGAAGCGGCGTGAGTAGCGACAACGAATTTTATCCGCTGCATGTCTTCCGTTTCCAGGTCACGTTTGAGACTGATCCGTTGACCAACATCGGGGCTGGAAGTGCTGTCAACATTTGCACGGGCGCCTTCTCCGAATGCACCGGACTCGAAGCCACGATGGAGCCAAAAGTGATCAAAGAAGGCGGACAAAACTATGGTGCGGCTCAACGAGCCGGACCGGTGACATTTGCGACCGTAATTCTTCGGCGTGGCATGACTACCACCAGACATCTTTGGCGCTGGTTTGACTTGGTAACCAGTGGTGGTGGATACGCCTATCGCCTGGCAGCAATCATCACGATGCAGGACATGAAAGGAAATCCGGTTGTTTGCTGGAAACTCACGAAGGCGATGCCGGTAAAGTTCAAGGCTGCCGACCTGAACGCCAAGGGAACCGAGATCGGCATCGAAGAGCTTCATCTGGCCCACGAAGGGCTCAGCCTGGTACCAATTCCCCAAGCGGCCTCGACTGCTTCAGCTTAAGGACTACTGATGAGCGCTCAAGTCAAATTCGAGAAAGCTTTTTTTGTTGTTCGCGATCCAAACGCGGGCGCTCCCAAGCGGAATAATATCTCGTCGGCCGACTCAATCCCCGTGAAGTTTAATCCCACCTCGCTGCAATACGTGATCACCAACACGATGAGCGATCCGAGCCGGGGAAACAAGAAGAAACAGTACGTGAGCAAGAGCTCGGCCAAACTGACCATGGACCTTATCTTCGACAGCACTGACGAAGGCGGAGACGTGCGCATTCAAACAAACAAGATCGCCAAGTTGATGAAACCCGACAAGGACAAGAACAACGCTCCGCCGGTGGTTTTGTTCGCCTGGGGAAACTTCATGTTTCAGGGCATGGTCGACGGATTCAAAGAAACGATCGATTTCTTTTCGGCAAACGGAGTTCCCCTGCGCTCCAGCGTGAACGTCACGATGTCTCAACAGGACGACGTGTTTCAGGATATCGATACAGACACGAAATTTAAGATGCAACAATCTCTTGCTCTTGACGCGGTCGAGGTTCCGGCCAGCGCGAATCAGAGTCCTGCTGCCACCGCGGCCCAGGGCGGAAACTCACGCGCCGCGCGCGACATCGCTGCCGCGAATGATCTGGAGAGCACGCGGTCTGGAGCCGGCGCTGCGATGACGGTTGCAAAGTCAGCACAGTTGAAACCACCCGTTGCTTTCGCCAGCGGAGGCGCATCTGCCGGTGCCGGGCTCAGCCTATCAGGCGGCGCCGGCCTTTCGCTGGGAGGCGGAGTCGGGGCCGGAGTTGGCGGTGGCATTTCATTGAGTGGCAGCGCCGGCGGTCGGGCTTCGGCCGGAGTTTCAGCCAGCGAAGGCGCGTTCGCAGGTTTAAGAGTTTCTGCCAGCGCGAAGTCGTCACAGTCGATCGACCCAGGCAGGTTAGTCCAGAGAAGTGCGTCCTCGAGTCTTGCAACTGACGCCGGCGCGAGCTTCAACGTTGGTGGCAAAGCGACTCTGGAAGGCTCATCCAGTTTGAAGGCAGATGTTGGCGCGAATGCCGACCTGCGAGCTCGCATTCAATTCGATGAGAAATAAGTTATGCCTGTCGTATTTGACGAAGTAGAAGGGACCGTGGACCACCCGCCGGAGGAACGCTCGGAAGAAAACGAAGCCGAGAGTTCGACCGAGACAATGTTGCCGGCGCGTATTGCCGAAGAGTTTCGGAAACTGGAAAAGAGAGAAGCAAGGCTGCATGCCGATTGACGGAGATCTGAATGCCTGAACAAGCGGTTGCCAGTTCACCTGTTTACGCAGCCCATCCCACGGTTCGCGTTGATTCACAGGAGCAAGCGAAAGCAAGCTCGCTCCTGGTCGGGATGGAGATGACCGAAAGAGAGGGCGGCATGTCCGCAATGGAGCTGAAGTTTAGTAACGTCGCGGAAGACAATGGCGGCACTCCGAGCCTGGCTTTCGAGGACGAAACTATCTTCAAACTTGGCACGAAGATCTCGGTTCATTGCGGTGACGTGACTTCACCTCAGGAGGTCTTTCAGGGAACGGTCACCGGCATCGAGGTGGATTTTCCGGAAGGTGCGTCGCCGGAGTTGGTGATACTCGCCGAAGATGTCTTTCAACAGGCACGCATGGCGCGGCGGACGAAACTTCATGAAGACGCCAACATTGCCGATCTGGCCCAACAGATTGCGAGCCGGCTGAGCCTCACGCCGAAAGTCACCGGCTTCACTGAAAACATTGGCACGCAAATGCAGCTCAACGAGAGCGACCTCGCATTTCTGCGCCGGCTGTTGCGGCTATATGACGGCGACCTGCAGGTGGTCGGAACGGAGTTGCACGTTTCACCGCGCAGTGAAGTGCAGAGAGGCTCGCTGGATCTCGAGCTACACAGCCAGTTGCGCCGCGCGCGCGTGCTGGCGGATTTATCCCAGCAGATTACAAAAGTGACAGTGGCCGGTTGGGATGCGCAACAGGGAGCGCGGGTGGTGGGAAACAGCACCGGCGCAAACCTCACACCCGGAACCGGTAGAACCGGCGCCAGCGTTTTGCAAGAGGCAATTGGACCGCGCGCCGAACATCTTGGCAATGTCGCGGTAGTTAACTCCGACGAAGCGCGGGCGATCGCCGATGCTGCTTTCGATTCGCGAGCGCGCCGTTTCGTTTGTGTTCAGGGAACCGCCGAAGGCAATCCGGCCATTCGTGTGGGCACAAACCTAACGCTCAGCGGTATCAGCAATCGCTTCAATAACACTTACTACGTTGTTCGTGCCTGTCATCGTTACGACCTGAAGCGTGGTTACGAAACAGACTTCGATGCTGAAAGCGCATATCTGGGAAACGTATGATCTCCGCAACCAGCCCCTTTGAAATTCCGGCGGCAGCCCTTTATTCGACCTGCCTGGCTGAAGTGGTTTCGGTGAAGGATCCGGACAGTCTTTCGCGCGTACAGGTGCGCTTGTATGGCTTCGACGGTATCGAGGATCAGGATGCGCCGATCTGGGCGCGAGTGGCGGTTCCGGTCGCCGGCAAGGATCGCGGCACGTTCATGATACCGGACGTCGGAGACGAAGTACTGGTCAGTTTTATTAATCACGATCCTCGTTTGCCGGTGGTAGTGGGCGGACTTTGGAATGGCGATGCGGGCTCGCCGGAAACATTGGGGGGCGCGGGTGACAGCGTTGATCGCTGGACCATCGTGGGGAAAGCCGGGACCCGCATCGCGATCGTCGAGGAAAGCGCTGGCGCCAAGATCACCTTTGAGACACCAAACGGCGTTACCGGTGAACTCACCGACAGTGGCGGCGGCAAGATTGAATTCAAAGGCGCCGGTACAACGATCACGGTCGACACGCAGGGCGTTTCAGTGCAGACGGGATCCAAGGTCAAGGTCCAGGCGAGTCAGGTGGAGGTCACTTCAGGAATGGTTAAGGTCGACGCGGCGATGGCGAAGTTCTCCGGAATCGTGAAGTGCGATGTCCTGCAAGCCACGACCGTTGTCGCCAGCACGTACACACCAGGCGCCGGAAATATATGGTAGACGATCCAGCCATCGTTAGAGGTTTGAGCGTCGCCGGCGGCGGTGGCGCGATGCCGACCATTGTGCAACGCACCGACCAGGATTTCATCGCGGCGATCCTCGATGAACTGTCGGGATCCGGAGGTTTGCAAAAAGTAGTTGCCAGTGTCTCCACGACTACTAACAAGAATGGCGTGCTGAAGTTGTTTCAGCCGGTACACCGCACCTTTCAGGTCGCGATGGTTGAAGTAGCGTGCGACCGGATCGGAACTCCGCGTCTCGACCCGACCAAAATTGTCGGTGCCGGTTTGGTAGTGCGACGCGTCGTGCGCCAGGGAGACGTTCCCGGTCGAAGGCAAGTCGATGCCTGGGTAGAGAGCAAAAAGAAACTGCGTGGTTGGAAGCCGTTCAACTTTTCTAAAGAGGAGGAGCTGGATCCCGACCCGGCGCTGCGCCGGTTGGAATTGTCGTCTGGAAATGACGAGCTCGACAAGCGGTTAACTCTTTCGAAGCAGAGCTCGGATCCGTTTACTGAAAATATCGCGCCTCTCTTCACCGCGCCGCCGGAGATCTGTCAGAAAGTGAAGCGAACGATTCTCTACGGTGTCGTGCCGGTCACAAGTGCGGAGGTCAGCGAGCCAGGAAGTCCCACAATGCAACCAGGGGGCTTGCCGCCATACGACGTCGAAAAGATCCGTAAGCACCTTCCGTTCTATTTGCGAGTGACACAATCGGGTGCGATTCCAGTTGTCCCGCGTAAAAACACGACGATCACATTCGCGGACGCTGGCGCTTCGAAACTCGCGAACTTCGTTTTGACCCTCCGCCAACTGCAAGTCGAGTTTGACGCGTTCGGTAACAGCACTGAAGGGACGGCCCTGTTGCGGGAGCTGAACCGGCTGCAGGTTGAGGTAGACAATGCCGGTAAGAAGGTCAAACGCCCCTTGGGAGACTTTCTGAAGGATGCTTGCGAGATTCTGGTTGATGCGTCAACGAGGTCGCTCATTATGCCTGACCAGTGGCCGTCGATCGATGACGGTCAGGAACAACGAATTCTGAATCTGGTAGTCGCTCGATTGAATAGCGCTCTGGGTTCGCTGATGAAGTGCGAGGGAAGATTCGACGATCCAGCCGGACAATATCGCGCGCGCGCGTTTGTGCGCGTGGCCCGTTCGGATCGTTGCCCACCGGCGATTTTCTGGAGTGAATACAGTAAGCCGTTCATGATTGCGCCCTGGTACGAGAATAACGGAATGCCTCCGGTGAAGGTGCAGTTACCCGATCCTTTCAACTCAGACTTTCTTAAAAACCTCAAAGACAAACCGAACGTCGCGTTTGCTGTTCCGGAAGGACTTTTCAATTTACTGAAGGACAACACCCCGGAGGCTTTTCTCAAGGGTGAGGGAAGCGGGGGCAGCGGCGGCGGGTTTGGCCTCGATTGGATCTGTGGCTTCAATATCCCGATCATTACTCTCTGCGCTTTCATTGTCCTCAACATCTTCCTGTCGCTGCTGAACATAATTTTTCAATGGATACCATTGATCAAGATCTGTATTCCGCTTCCGAAGAAGCAATCGTAAAGGTGTAAGTCTCGATGGCAAGCTCGACATTTCTTCCAGTTCCGATCGGTTGGCCTTTGCTGCCGCTGCCCGACGCTAACGGGACGCTGAACTACCCTGCGCTGGAAGAAGGAGTGAGGCAAATGATCCAGGTGATTCTGCAAACGCGACCCGGTGAACAGCTAATGCGTCCCGGTTTCGGTGCCGGATTGGAAGACTTCATCCACGAGCAGAACACAATCACGACTCGCCGGCGAATGATGGATGTAATTACCCAGTCGCTCGAGCGTTGGGAACCAAGAATCATAATCAACCGCGTCGACGTGACTGAGGTTCAGGATGCACCGACAAAGATCCGAGTAGAGATCGGCTATCAACTGAAACGAACGGGCGCAGTCAAACAATTAGGAGTGACGATAGATCTGGGGAACTAGTCAATGCCCATACGTCCACCAGCGCTTGATGACAGAAGCTTCGACGATCTGGTCGAAGAGTTACTGGCACGAATTCCAGCGCACACGCCTGAGTGGACCAACCCGCGCCAGGGCGATCCCGGCCGTACCATCATCGAGCTTTTCGCCTGGCTGACGGACACCTTGTTGTACCGCGCCAACCTGATACCCGAACGACAGCGACTCCAATTCCTGAAGCTGTTGGGTGTGCAAATGCGCCCCGCGATTCCCGCCCGAGGTTTGGTAAGCATTTTAACGGACGACGAAAACTTCAAAGACGCTGTCTACTTGCAGCGAGGAGCAACCATCAAGGGGCCGGTCACTTTCGAAACGCTCTCGGAGATCACGGTCCTTCCGGTGACAGGCGAAGCTTACTGCAAACGGCCACTCACCGCCGCAGAGCATACCAGCCTCGCCGGCGTTCTGGATGGATTGCGAGATATCTATCACCTCAGCGGCGCCGCGATTCCTTACGTGACCACGCCGGTGTTTCCAAATAGCGTCGCGGTGCCTGATGGTTTTGATCTCATCGAGGGCACGGTCGACAAATGTTTATGGATCGCGTTGCTCGCGCCGAATCCGAAAACGGCAGAGGCGATCAAAAGCACGCTCGGAAAAGCCAGGAATGGCAGCCAGCAATTGATCAATGTCGGTCTGGCGCCACCCATTAAAGTCGCAGCGTTATTCGAGGATGTTAGTGCTCCGAAACGTGTGCCTTATGCCTGGCAGATTTGCACCGGCAAAGAGATCGGAGGCAAGCCGGAATACGTTACGCTTGACGTCATCAAAGATTCAACTGCCGGACTGACCCGAACTGGCGTGGTCCGTCTGGCGCTGCCGTCGAAAGACAACATCGGCAAGTTGGCAAACGATGTCCGCGCAAAACTCAACGCCGGTCTTGATGATCGTCCACCGCGCATAGACGACCCCGAAAAAGATCTACGGCTAATCACCTGGCTGCGCCTTCGTCCCACTGAACGCCTGGAACATCTGGCGCTGAGCTGGGCCGGAATCAATGCGGTCGAGGTGGACCAGCGACAAACGGTGACCGGACGCGTGGTGGCCCAAAGTAATGGGACTGCCGACCAGGAAATACAACTGCCGGCCGTGGCGATCGATCCAGAGACGTTTCAACTCCAGGTCGAGAGTGGCGATGGCTATAGTCTCTGGACGGCTATCGATGATCTCGCCCTCGCCGGACAACACGATGCAGTATTCACACTCGACCGAGAGGCCGGCACGATTCGTTTCGGCGATGGGGTTCGCGGGCGCATTCCCGAGGCAGGCATGCGCGTGCGGGTTGCTTACATGCGCTTCGGTGGTGGGAGCGCCGGCAATCTGCCGGCCGGCTCATTGAAGGAGATCCTCGCGCGCGATCTGGACAACAATCAGGTGCCACCGCCCAAGCTGAAAGTCCAACAGAGTCTGGCAACGGAAGGCGGTGAAGCCGCTGAGTCGTTGGTCCAAGCCGAGCAGCGAATTCCCGCGCTCTTTCGTCATCGCGATCGCAGCGTTACTGAAGAAGACTATAAACGCCTGGCGGCCGACACACCGGGCGTGCGGCTCGGCCGTGTCGAAGTGCTGCCTCGGTTTAAGCCGCAACAGCGCCGTAGCAATGTTCCCGGAGTTGTTACGGTGATGGTGTTGCCGTTCAAACCGATGACGCTGCCTCCAAATCCGCGTCCTGATCGACCCCTCATCGAAGCGGTCCATAACTACCTCAGTGCCCGTCGCCCCTTGACGACCGAACTCTACGTCATTGGCTGTGAATACATTCCGGTCGCGATCAGCGCGGGTATTACGATTCGAAACGGCTTTGGCCGCGACACCGTCATCAACGCAGTGCGCGATGCCTTACGCACCTTCGCCTGGGCACTGGCGCCGGGCGGGCCGGAGAATTCAGGCTGGCTGCTTGGTCGTTCGCTGCGTGATCGCGAAGTGGAAGTAGCGGTGGCGCATGTCGCCGGAGTTAACGGTGTTACGGGCATCAATCTGTTCACGAAAAGGGATGACGGTTGGCAGAAATTCAGGACTACGAATGCGACCGGCGCCGTCGAGATTCGAATGCAAGAGTGGCAGTTACCTGAACTGCTGGCGGTTTCAGTTGTCGTCGACGATCAACCGCTTGAAGACCTGGCCGCGATACGGGATCCGTTCGGTGTGTCGGGTGCCGGAAGTGGTGTGCCGAGCGGTGGCGCCGGCGGAGTGGTGGGAGGCGTTGCCGTTCCGGTGGTTCCGGAGATCTGTTAGTCAATGGACGCAAACGGACTCAAATTCTGGATGATCGCACGTGCTGATCAGTGGCACACCACCGGTTTGCCGTCCTCTGTCTCCGGCCCCGGGCACACTGAATACGATCACGGCAGCTTACGTTTGGCCAGCGAGCGCAACCTGGCCAGCATCTCTGCAAGTTCTCCGAACGAATCAGAGGCTCTGGCGGCACTACAAATTACACCCCAGACACAAGACGGATTGGGTAACCGCGCTTTTTGGGATGGCAAGGAACGCGCGGTGATGGCTACCGGAACGTTACGAGGTAACGTGCCCATCTTCATTCCACCGGCCGCGTCTTTGCCAACTGATCTCGCCGTGGGCTATGACGGCGTGCTCTACGTTGCTCTCGAGCCTCACGGCGAGATCGTCATGATCGATATGCGTCGCCGTTGGAGTTATGTCGCACTGCGAGTGGCGGACTTTGCTGCGTGGCGCCTCGCTGCCGATCCAGCTGGTGGAGTTTGGGTACTGGATCAACGGCATAAGCAACTTGGCAGAGTAGTGGGTTTGCCTCTACCCCCGCGTCCTTATGGTCCTTACTCGCCAAACACTTTCAGGCCCTGCGAAGAGAACGCGAATCCTCCTCGGTTGACGATCTATCCTCTGCCCGCCGCCGATGAAACTCCGATCGCGATTGCGTGCAGTCCGCGTGGGCGGCTGGCGCTGCTCTCATGGAAAAGGATAAGCCCAATCGCGCACGAACCATCCTTCGCGATCATCCGCTTATTTAATGAACAGCGGGAGTTTGGATCGCCGATCCAGCTCAAGGGCGCCAGTTTCCCCTACAGCCTGACCTGGGTCTCTGACGATCTGATCGGATTGATCCAGCACAACGTGAAAAACGAGGCGCCGGTTTATCGCGTGGACGCTAAAGGTGAAACAGCATTACCGGTGGGTGATTTTTATCCGCTCCGGGATCGCAATCGGATCGGTGGCGCCTTCATCCATGGCGTGACTCTGCCACCACATTACCCAACCGTCTCAGGCAGTACACCACTTCGTCATTTGTCTCTGCCCTCTTTCGCTAAGCTGGGGTGGGCGATGGGAACGTCTCCATTCGACAGCAATAACGCACAAACTGATTGGCATCGGCTCTACATTGAAGCTTCCATACCGCCCAACTGCGGCATCAAGATCTACCTCGCGGCTACTGCCGATGAAACGCCGCCGAAATGGAACGACGAAAAGGAGTGGCATGAACACCGCTTCGGCGAGATGTTCATGCACAACATTGGCGATCGCGTACCGCGCGCGGCCTGGGTCGCGCGATCTTCGGAACTTCCGTTTAATCAAGGCGTGCTCGGCTGTCCGCCGGAGAAAAATCGTTCCGGGCTTTTCACGGTACTGATGCAACGCTCGAACCGGAAGGTTCGAACTTTGCGCGGCCGTTATCTCCATGTTCGCGTCGCTCTCTACGGCAATGGTTCCACCACTCCCGAGCTTGCCGCAGTTCGTGCCTACGCGTCGCGCTTCTCATACCTCAACCGCTATCTGCCGGAACTGTATCGCGAGACATTATTTGGCCCTGACGCAGATGTCATCATCACGGATGGAGAAACAACTACCCGTCCTGATTTTCTCGAGCGCTTTCTGGACAACTTCGAGGGCGTGCTTACACCGCTCGAAGATAGGATCGCTGCTGCTTATTTATTGACTGACCCACGCTCGACAAATGAGGAAGCGCTCGAATGGCTCGGCAGTTGGATTGGTATGTCGTTCGATCCTGCTTACCCAAAGGAGCGCCGGCGCAAACTGATCGAGGCTGCCCCTGATCTCTATCGCCGACGCGGAACCTACGATGGGTTGCGGCTGGCGCTGAATATCGTCACTGGAGGCGCAATCGAACGCCGTGAGATTGTAGTGCTTGAAGACTACCGGCTGCGCCGAACCTTCGCCACGATCCTCGGCGCCGATCTGGCGGATGAAGACGATCCACTGCTCGGGGGTATCGCCGTCAGCGGCAATTCATATGTGGGCGACACGCTTTTCCTTGGGGATGAACACCGGAAAGAGTTCCTCGCTCTCTTCCGCGCCGATTTGCCGGAGTCGCCATCTGAGCAAGCGGCAATCGCGGCACTCTTCGACAACCTGGCCCATCGAGTCACAGTGCTCGTTCACGAAAACCTCGAACCACAGATGCTGTCTTTGGTTCGGCGAGTAGTTGAACTCGAAACACCTGCGCATGTTCTTTCGCGCGTATTGACCGCTAGTTTTCGATTCATGGTCGGAATGTCTTCACTCATCGGCGTCGATACCTATCTCGGTGAATCGCAACCATCAGAGCCCGTCAGAATAGGTCACAGCAATATCGGCGAGCGCGACTTCATTCTGCGGCCATCGAGTCTTGATCCGCGGCTCGAAGGAGGAGCTACGGAACCAATCGTAATGGAAAACTTGAGACCGCAAGCAGACGCCGGCCCGGATATAACTGTCGGACTCGGCGAAACATTCAGGTTAGACGGCAGCAGATCGACGGCCCCGCCGGGTCTCGCAATCGTCACCTTCATTTGGAGACGAGTGAGCTAACACTGCGTGGCAATAACGTTTGAACGAACTAGCAAATAAGGAGAATCAATCATGCCGGAATTACCTATTGGGAAAGACGTTGCGACAACGGCGCCGGATGATGCTTTCGAAGTAACGCCAACTGCAGCCAATCCGGTATCGGTAGGTACCCACACCTTTCGCCTGATCGTGGTCGATGCCGAAGGTAACCGATCGGAGCCGGCTTTCGCGAAAGTTTTTGTCTTCGAGACCGATAAGCCGACGGCGCGTCTCACAGCGCTTCCAGAACGAGTCCCATTTGGCCAAACCTTCAAGTTGTCTGCCGAAGGATCGAAAGACGTTGGCTCCGGAATCAAGACGTTTATTTGGACCAGGATCGACTAAGAGCTATGGCCGTTACGTTCAGAGTTGGTGAGGAAAAAAGGACCACGGCGCGCGAACTCGAAATCGAGATTGAGACCAAGCCGGAACCTCCGCTCGGTATACCGGGACCGATTCTGACCGTGCTCTTGAGGAGCATTACGCTCAATCCGGGACGCCATCATTTTCGGTTGGTGATCGAGGACCAGAACGGAAATCTAAGCGAACCGGCCACGGTAGAAGTAACGATCCTGGGTCAATAGGTTTCCTTGTTCGCGGCGGGGCCCCGGCCGATTTTGAGAACTGCGGTGTTCGCGATTTGCGACTCCGTTAGGAGGTTTATCCATGAGCACGTCAGTTGAGCAAATCAGAACCGGAACGGAGCTGAACGATCCGTTGCAAACAAAACCGCAGGCGCCCGACCGGCTCTTTTTCGCGACTGGAATCCTGCTTGACGCCGACGACTTCAGGGCCGAACAACTTTATCACCGCAGCCGTTTATCGCGAGCGCTTCTTTACCTGCACGGCAGCGGCACCGTTGCCGGTTTGAAGGTTGAATGGGTCAAGCCCGTCGCACCCGGCGCAGATCCAAAATTTCCCCAGGGCCTGGAAGAGACTATTGAAGTTCATCCCGGCATCGCGATCGATCGATTAGGGCGAGTCATCGAGGTGCCGGCGACGGCATGCATTCGGTTGGGACGTTGGTACGACCAACAGGATCCGGACGAGCTGTTTAAGGCACTCCACGCGACGACGTCGGGTGGGCCGAAGGACGTGATTACTGTCGATGTGTTCATTCGCTTTCATGTGTGCGAGCGTGGCAAAACACCGGCCTTCGCAACCGGTCCCTTCGACGCACTTGATGCTGTTCGACCCTCACGCCTACGTGAGTTCTACAAACTTGAGCTGGTCGCGCGCGAAGAAGACCCGGCGCCGCTACCAACTGACAGGTGGCCCGATCTATCCGGGGTAACTGATGTTGCCGAGCGGCGCGCCAGAATTCACGAAGCGATCTTCAATGGCTGGCGCGAAGGAAAAGAAGGGGATGGACAAGGTTGGAACGAGGATGGCCCGGCGCCACTAACCGAAGATGCACTGACGCCGCAGCAAGACCCGACGTCGTTGTTTCTGGCGCGTCTGCAGATTCCAGTTAATCCGCCTGCCAGCGGCCAACGACCCAGGCGCAAAGATGATGTCGACGTGGCTGTGAATAATCTAAGCCGCCGTTTTGTCTATACCGGGGCGGCGCTAGCGAAGCTTCTCGAAAGCTGAGCCTGACACAGAGCCAGTTTGATTCTCCAGCAGGGCAGGAGGCAAGAGATGTTTAATCCAACTAAGGGATCCGCGCGCGACACCTTTCCGGCACGCGAGCGCGTCGACAAAGATCTACTTGATCGGATGATGAACGAAGGCACGATCATCATCGATGATCGCCGTCGCCGGCCGCTTTACTTTGATGGCCGGTTTCTCGCGGCGCGAGATTTGACTCGCGAGCAGAATTATTTTCTTTCTCGTCAGGCTGATCTGGGGCGCGCAGGTGGCGCCGGAGTTGTGCATGGCCTGATGGTGTCGCAGGGAGCAACGGCAACATCGATCCGGATCGAAAACGGCCATGGCGTGACTTCCGCGGGCGAGTCGATCGTGCTCGATCGTTCGCTGACGATAGAACTGGCGAACGT
>Ga0070698_100001700_pt1 | contig 24549 bp, 16 predicted proteins | sample KBSK1502metaG_FD_65477 | JGI IMG/M metagenome (GOLD analysis project Ga0070698, IMG submission 65477) | Corn, switchgrass and miscanthus rhizosphere microbial communities from Kellogg Biological Station, Michigan, USA - KBS K1-50-2 metaG | ecosystem: Host-associated > Plants > Roots >... | reverse complement strand
GCACGCGCCAAGGGCCTGCCCGAGCGCACCGTGACGACGCGGCACGTGCTGCGGAACGTGCTGATGCCTGTCGTGACCGTGCTCGGCGGAGCCCTTCCCACCCTGTTCGGCGGAGCGGTCGTCGTCGAGTCCGTGTTCTCGTGGCCGGGCATGGGCCGTCTCGCGGTCGAGGCCGCGTTCGCCCTCGACTACCCGGTGCTCATGGGCCTGCTGCTCCTGCTGTCGGTGCTGGTGGTGGTCGGCAACCTGATCTCCGATCTCGCGTACGGCATCGTCGATCCCCGGATCAAGCTCGCGTGAGCGTCCGAGCCGAGCTGCTCCCGACCACGGCGGCGGATTCGAACGTCCGCATGCGAGGGCTGTGGGGCGACGCGGCCTCGCACCTCGCGCACGACCGCCTGACGCTCGTCGCCATCGCGATCATCGCGGTATACGTCGCGCTGGCGCTCTTGGCCGACGCGATCGCGGCGATGCTGAATGTCTCGGCCACACGCGTCGATCTGCCGCATCGCTTCGAGGCACCGTCCGCGCTGCACCTGCTGGGCACGGACGAGTTCGGTCGCGATCAGCTCGCCCGGCTTCTGCAGGGCGCGCGCGTCTCGCTCGGGGTTGGCGGCGCCGCCGCGCTGGTGAACATCGCCGTCGGCGCGACGCTCGGGACCGCCGCCGCGGTGTACGCCGGTCGGGTCGACGACGCGTTCACCTGGCTCGTGAACACCATGCGCTCGATCCCCGGCCTTTTCCTGGTGCTCATCGTCGCCACGATCTTCCGCGTCGGCCCCGCCGGGCTCGCGCTCGTGATCGGGCTGACGAGCTGGATGGGCCCGTCGCGTCTGGTGCGCGGGCAGGCGCTCGAGGCGCGCTCGCAGGAATACGTCGCCGCCGCGCGCGCGATCGGGGCGACCGACCTGCGCATCATGGTCCGGCACGTTCTGCCGAACCTGGTCCCGATGATCTCCGTCCTCGTCGGGATCGACGTCGGTCAGGCGATCCTGCGCGAGTCCGCGCTCAGCTACCTCGGCCTCGGGATCCAGCCGCCCGATTCGAGCTGGGGCAGCATGCTCACGAACGCCCAGTCCTATTTCTCGCGCGCCCCATGGCTGGTCATCGCGCCGGGCGCGGCCATCACGCTCGTGGTGTGGTGCCTCTACGCGATCGGCGACGGCCTGCGCGACGCGCTCGATCCGCGCATCGCGCGTCGCGGGTAGCGCGCATCGCGCGCCGCGGGCGCGGGTGTCGCGCTAAACGGCGGCGCGGGGCGCGGTAGTCGCGCTTTAGCGGCGCGAGGGCGAGGCCGTCGGCTTCGGTGGCGCCGGGGTGCGGCGCGCCGGCGGCAGCTCGTCGGACCTGCGGTGGACGTCGGTCTGCACCTCGATCGCGCGCTGGATGCCAGGCTGCGCGGCTTCGGGGAGCCGCTGCTCGAGCTCCCTCAGCATGTCGAGATGCGACTCACTCGCCTCGGTCGCCTCGCGCGCGGCGTCGTCGCGCGCGTCCGTCGACGGCTGTGACAGGACGCGCTTCAGCGCGTCATCGACGTGCTTCACCGCGCTGAGATACGCCTGGGACGCCGCGTTCGCCGACGCGGGTCGCGTCACGATCGCCTTCTGCAGCTCCGCCAGGCGCCGATCGGAATGCGCGACGAGCGTCCGCAGCCGCGCCGCCTCGTTCGGCGCTGATACCAGCTCGACCTCTTCGGCCGCCTGCTTGAGCGCGAACGCGGGATCGCCGGCCAGGCTCGATGCCGCGGCGTAGCCCGCGCCACCAAGCGCGACGACAAGGATGACGGCAGCCGCGAGGATGGGCCGCAGCGCGGACCAGCCCCAGCGGCGCGGCGCGACGGCGAATTGGACCGGAGCGCTCATGAGCGAGGCGCGCAGCTGCGCGCGCAGCGCGGGGCTGGCCGAGGGATGCGGCGTCGCGGCGATGCGCTCGCCGAGGGCCAAGAGCTCGCGCTCTTCCACTGATCCTCCCGAGGGCACGCGCGATCCGTTCGGGGTCATGACAGCCTCTTGCGCAGCTCGACGAGCGCGCGCATCTGGATCCCGCGGACGGTGCTCTCGTTCTTGCCGACGATCGCGCCGACCTCTTTGTGCGAGCGGCCGGCGATGAAGCGAAGCACGATGACGTCCTGCTGGACCGGGTCGAGCGTCTGGATCGCCGCGCGGAGGCGGCGGGCCTCGTCGCGAGCGGTCGACCGCTCCTCCGGGCCGGGCTCGATGCTCGGATGCGCGATCGCATCCTCGAATGAGGCGGTGGGTCGCTGCTTGCGCCCGGCGTCCACGATCACATTGCGCGCGATCGTGTAGAGGAACGCGAGGAAGGGCCGGCGCGGCTCGTAGCGCGGCATCGCGACGAGCGCGCGGTGGAACACTTCGCTGGTCACGTCGTCCGCCGAATCGGGGTCACGCACCCGGTAGTAGGCGTAGCGGTAGACGTGGTCGAGGTGCCGCTCGTAGAGCGCGGCGAAGGCGCGGCGATCCCCGGCCGATGCCCGCCGGCAGAGTTCCGATTCGTCCTCATCACCGGGTGTATCGGCCCGGCCCGCCGGTTCGTTGAGGAGGTTACTGGGCTCGGTCACCGAGGGGACGCTGGCTTGCCCGGCCGCAGGGCGGATGTGCGTTCGATCACTCCTAGTACCAACGGGGTCCAACACCGGGCGAGAGGCATCGATATGCCAGTGAGACTCGCACGAAGCGGGTCAACGGGTTCAGGAGGACTTTGATGCTCAGCAAGCTCTTCAGTCTCGCGGCGACTGGCAAGGGCGCCGCAGCGGCGGCCATCCTCGCGACCGCAACGCTCGGCGGCACCGCCGCCGCGACGAACACCGACCCGATCCAGGCGGTCCGGGAAGCCGGCGACAACGTCGCGCAGCTCGTGACCGACGCGACGGACAAGATGTCGGAGGATCGTGCCGACGCAGATGCCGACAAAGCTGACGCCGACGAGGCCGCACCGGCGGTCGTCGCCGCTCGCAACGCCGCCGACAAGAAGCTGCGAAGCGCGTTCTACGACGACCACAAGGCTCTCGAGAAGCTCCGCCGCACGCACGTTGACAAGAGCGACCGCGAGAAGCTCGAGCAGCTCGTCACCAGCGCCGACAAGCAGTTGCGCGCTCGCCTGATCAAGGCGCTCGACGAAGTCGGAGCGCTCACCCTCGGCCGCGATGGCCGCGACGCTGACAAGACGCGCAAGAGCGACAGCGAGAAGTCCACCACGTCGACCGACATCCGTGCGACGACGGTCGACCAAGCGAAGGTCGACGTCATCGTGACCGCCGCCATCGCCGACATGAAGAAGATCGTGGACGACACGACCAAAGCGGCCCAAGCGCTGCCGACCTCGAACACCGTCAAGGCATCCGACACCGACAAGCACGAGAACAGCGCGGCCGAGCACGCGAGTGATAAGGACAAGACGGGCGAGCATCCCGGCAAGCGCCCTTAACAGCGCCTTCCTTCCCCCATCCCATTCGAGCGACGCGCCCCGACGAAACCCGGGGCGCGTTGCGCGTTCCCCGGCAGCGGTGGCCGCGCCTCAGGTCGTGCGATCAAGCGGATCGTCCCGCGATGCGGGACGGCGGCACTCCCACATCTGCGGTAGGACGCGTACGGTAGCCGTGGCGCAGACTCCGTCACGAACGCTTGGGGGAGGTACCGATGCTCGCAACACCGCTGGCCCGTTCCGCGATAGCAGTCGCCATGGCGCTGCTCGTCTCCGCCTGTAGCGGCACCACCGCGACGCCATCACCGACGGTCGCGCCGACAACAGCGCCCACCGTGGCTCCGACACCGACGCCGACCGTAGCCGCCAGCCCGACGGCGACGCCCGCGCCCACGCTCTTGCCCATCATCGAAGCGAACACGACAAAGATCGCTCTCACGAAGATCCCGATCCCGCCGATCGCCGGCAAGACGGCGTCGATCGACATCATCGAGATCGATCAGGCCGCCCACCTCATGTACGTGACGGATCGCGGAGACACCGGGATCGACATCTTCGACGTGTCGACGGCGAGCGCGAAGTACCTGAAAACGATCGACATGGGGAGCCCGCCGAACGGTGTCGCCGTGGCCAAGAACGTGAACAAGCTTTTCGCGACCTCGAACGACAGCAATGTTGCGATCATCGACATCGACCCAGCGTCGCCGAAGTACCAGACCATCCTGGTGAAGCTCAACACCGGCGGGAAGATGCGAGCCGACGAGTTGGACTACGACTCCAAGGACAAGAAGGTCTACGTCGCGAACAGCGATGACGGGATCGTCACGGTCATCGATGCGGTGGCCAACACGATCATCAAGAAGTTCGAGAACCTCGGCGAGGGGCTCGAGCAGCCGCGTTACAACTCGGGCGACGGCATGATGTACATGACCGGCTCAGGTGGGAACGTGGTCTTCCAGTTCGACCCGACGAAGGACGTCATGGTCAAGAAGACCGACATTGGCGTGAAGTGCAACCCGAACGGGCTCGGGATAAATCCGGCTACGAACCAAGCCCTGCTCGGGTGCTCCGCAGGCCGGACCGGATCGAAGGATCCGTCGTTCACCGTGGCCTGGGACCTCACCGCCGGCAAGGTCATCGCCCAGTTCGATCAGGCCGGCGCCGGCGACGCCGTCTTCTTCAGCGCGAAGGCGGGTCGGTTCTTCTTCGGCGCTTCCAACTTCAACCGCGGCGGGATGTTGGCCATCTTCAGCGCCGATCCGATCAAGTTCATCACGAACGTGCCCACGGCCGTCGGTGCGCACGGCGTCGCGTACGACGAGACGAACAACGTCGTCTACACCCAGGACCAGCTCCCGAACGAAGGAGCGCTCTTCAGCTTCATAGCGCCGAAGTAGGGAACGCGAAGCTCGTGGAAGGGCCCTCCGGCAACGGAGGGCCCTTCGCTATCCGATTCGGGACCGAGGGGGCATCGGCCGCGACCGGACGTCAGCCGGCGACGTCCTCCGCGAGCACGTCCTCGTGCGGCGCGGCCTCGCCCTGGAGGAGCAGGCTCGGGATCGTCGCGACGAAGGCCGCGGCCGCGAGCGTCGCGAAGAGCGGGCGCGCATCGACCGTGCCGACGGCGGCGGCACCGAACGCGATGGCGACGGCGATCGAACCGCTCATCCCGCCGAAGTAACGGCTGGTCTGGAACACGCCCGTGGCAAGGGCGGCGTGCCGCTCCGGCACCGCCTCCACCGCGGCGAGCCGCATCGAGGGGAACGTGAGGCCGAGCCCGATCCCGGCGAACGCGAGGGTGCCCACGATCGCCTCGATCGGAAGGCCGGTTCCCGCGATCGCGAGCGGTGCCACGCCGGTCCCGAGCACGAGCGCACCGGCGAACGTGGGCCAGCGCGGCCCGAAGCGGTCGCTGATGCGGCCGCCGATCGGCGCGAACACGACCGAGCTCGCCGAGAACGCCGCGAGCGCGATGCCGCTGCGGACGCTCGCGCCGGCGAGCGCGATCGGGACCGCCAGCGTCGTGCCGTACAGCGTCACGTTCTGCAGGGCGACGGTCCCGCACGCCGCGGCGAACGGCCGGATGCGGAAGAGGCCCGGCGGCAGCATCGGATCGGTCCGGCGTGCCTCGAAGCGGAGCAACGCGTACGCGGCGGGCACGGCGGCGATCCCGAGCGCGATGGGGAGCGCCTCGAAGCCGCGCCCGAGCGAGGTGAGCGCGTACGCGATCGCCAGCAGCACGGCTCCGAGCCACGCCGCGCCCGCCAGGTCGAACCGCGTGCGCGGATGCGCGGCGCGCGAGGGCACGACGCGCCACGCCGTCGCGAACGCCAGGGCCGCGGCCGGAACGTTCACGAGAAACACGAGGCGCCAGTCGATCGTCGCGAGCAAACCGCCGACGAGCGGCCCGACGCTCGCGCCCAGGCTCGCGGCCGCGCTCACGATCCCGAACTCTGTCCCGCGCCCGCCCGACGGCAGCGCCTCGCGCAGCAGGCCGAAGCCGTTCGGCACGATCGTCGCCGCGGCGACGGCCTGCATGAGGCGGAAGAACGCGAGCGGCACGAGCCCGGGCGAGGCCGCGGCGCCGGCCGAGGCGAGCGCGAAGTAGACGAGCGCGCCCAGCATCACGCGCCGGCGGCCGAAACGGTCACCGAGGCGGCCGGCGATCGGCTGCAGCGAGGCCATCGCGATGAGGTACGCGGTGACGAGCCACGAGGTCGCGGCGACGTCGACGCCCAGGTCGCGCGCGACCTGCGGGAGCGCGACGACGATCATCGTCGAGTTCAGTGGCACGAGCACGTTGCCGAGCGCGACCGAGATCGTCAGCCCACGGCCCTGCGGCGCGCTCACCGTGAGGGATGCTAGGTCGCTGCTTGCCTCGCCGCGCACTCGTGAGTCTTCGCATCAGGGACGCTCATCCACGTGCCGCAATCGGGGCACAGCACGTTCGGTCCCTCTGCGAGCTCGCCCCGCTTGGCCCGCTCGAAGTACGCGCGGTATACGGCGGCGTCCCGCTCATTCACATCACGCGCCATCCTGAATCGGGATGAACGTTTTTTCAATGGAGCAGCTCCCGCAGCTTCTCCGCGGCGAGGCCGTTGCTGCCGTCGTCGTCATGGCGGAAGTACGCGTACACGTCCTTACCGGAAGCGAGCAGGTCGCGGCAGCGGCTGGCCCACGCCTGGACCGATGGGTCGTCGTAGCCCGACTCGTTCCGCAGCCTCACGTACGCGAAGTCGGCCGTCGCGCCGAGCGTCTCGAGCGGCGACGGCGCGCGCTCCCCCTCGGCGTGCACGAGCGAGACGCCGCGCAGGCGCAGCAGGTCGTACGTCTCGGGCACATACCACGACGGATCGCGGACCTCGAGCGCGCAGCGGATGTCGGTCGGGAGCGAGGCGACGAAGCCCGCGAGCAGGTCGTCGTCGCGCTTCAGCCAGGGCGGCGTCTGGAAGAGCACCGCGCCGAGGCGCTCTTCGAGCGGCCGGACGCGCTCCCACCAGATTGGCAGCGTGTCGGCGGGGTGCGCGAGGCGGTCGTAGTGCGTGATGCGCTGGCTCGCCTTGAGCGCGAAGACGAAGGGCTTCGTCGCGCCGGCGTCGCCCGCGCCGTCGGGACGCGGATCCGTCGCGGCGGTCCACTCCGCGAGGTTCCGGTCCGTCGGCAGATGGTTGAAGGTGTAGTTGACCTCAACCGTGCGGAAGCGCGTCGCGTAGTGCTCGAGGAACTTCGCGGTCTTGAGGTCCGCGGGATAGAACTTCGGCTTCCAGCTCGCGTACGCCCAGCCGGACGTCCCGACAAGGGCTCTGGCCATACGCCCGAGACTAGAACCTTGCCGGTTCGAGGTCACCGATCGTGGCCGCAAAGCGTGGGGCTCCTGGCGTCCTCACGCCGCGTGGCCCTCGTGCTGCCCGAGCACCGCGTAGGCGATCCCCGCGGCCAGCGAGTTCGCGCGCTTGAGCGCCGCGAGCAGGTCGAGGTGGATGCTCGAGGTGTCGATCGATTCGCGCAGCCCCTCGCGCAGGCGCTGGATGTGCGACTGCCGGTACTGGCGCTCGAGCTGGTTGATGTTCGACTTGTGCCGTACGACCTTCTCCGCGATCCCACGGTCCTGCGCCGCCACGGCGGACATCGCGAGCTCGAGATTCTCGATCACCATGCGGTGGATGCCGGTGATCTCGCTCCAGCCCTGCGCGCTGAAGCGGTGCTGGCCGCGGATCTTCTTCTCGGCGAGCTCCATGAGGTCCTTCTCGATGACGTCGCCGATCTCCTCGAGGTTGATGATCACGAACAGAAGCTCCGACTCGCGCTCGGACTCCTCCTCGGTGAGCGACTGCTCGCCGAGCTTCACCACGAACTGCTTGATGTCCTCCTCGAGCCGGTCGATGAGATCGTCGCGGCGGATGACCGTGCGCATGAGCGGCTCGTCGTTGCGCTCGAGCACCACGATGCTGTCGCGCAGCGACTGGAGCACCACGTCGCCCATCCGCAGCACCTCCCGGATCGCCTGGCCGAGCGCGACCGCGGGCGTGTCGATGGTCTGCGGGCTGAGGTAGATCGCGCCCGTCTCGGTCCTCGAGACCTCGGGGATCGCGCGCACGAGCGCGCGCGCCGCGGGACCGACGAGCGGCAGGAAGAGCAGCGCGAGCGCGACGTTGAACAGCGTGTGCGCGTTCGCGATCTGCCGCGGGATGTCGTCGGTGGTGCCACGCACGAAGTCGGCGAAGGGCGCGCTGAACGGAAGGAAGAGCAGCACGCCGACGACCTTGAACGCGGCATGAGCGACAGCGACGCGGCGCGCCTCGACGTTCGTGCCTACCGACGCGAGGAGCGCGGTCGCCGCCGTGCCGATGTTGGCGCCGAAGATGATCGGGATCGCGCCGTCGAGCGGGACGAGCCCTCCCTGCGCCAGCGACAGGGCAAGGCCGATGGTCGCGGCGCTGGAGTGCACGAGCGCGGTGAGCGCCGCCGCGAGCACGATCACCACGATGGGCTGGCCGACGAGCGCGGTGATCACGTCGGCGAAAAGCGCGTTGTGCTTGAGCGACACCGTTCCGTCAGCGATGAGCTTCATCCCCAGGAACAGGAACCCGAATCCGAGGATGGCGCGGCCGGCGTAGCCGAGCGCGCCCTTCGAGAGCACCGAGAGGAGCCAGCCGAAGAACACGATGAGCGGCGCGAGCGCGAGCAGATTGAACGCCAGGAGCTGCACCGTAACCGTCGTGCCGATATCGGCGCCGAGGATCACGCCGATCGTCTGGCGCAGCGAGAGCAGCCCGGCCGAGGCGAAGCCGACGAGCATGACGGTCGTCGCGCTGGACGATTGCAGGAGCGCGGTCACGCCCGCGCCGATGGCGAGCGCCTTGAAGCGGTTCCCCGAGAGCTGGGCGAGCACGCCCCGCAGGCGCGGCCCCGCCGCGCGCTGGAGGCCTTCGCCCACGAGGCGGACGCCGTAGAGCAGCAGAGCCGTGCCGCCGAGGAGCGAGAAGAGGACGAGGTTCGCGTCGCTCATCGCGGGATTGTGCCGTTCGCATCGGCCGAGCGGATGCGCGCTCTCCCGGACGGGCGTAGTAGGGCGATATGCTATTCCATATCGGGGAGGCGCAGAGGGTGGAGGCGAGTCGGATCCTCAAGACGGCGCGGCGGCGGGTCGGCCTTAGCCAGCGCGAGCTGTCGGCCAAGACCGGCGTTCCGCAGCCGATGATCTCCGCGATCGAGCGCGGACAGCAGGACCCGCGACACAGCACGCTGGACAAGCTGCTGCGCGCCTGCGGTCAGGAGCTCGACATCGTCATGCGCGGCGGCCGCGGGATCGACAAGACGCAGTTCCAAGCGTCGCTCCGCGAAGGGCCTGACGTGAGGCTGTCGCGGAACCGTCAGTGGGCGATCTTCCTGGAAAGCTTCCGCCATGCGCAGCGGGTGAAGCCAGACGGTCTGCCGCATTGATGGCAAGTCGCGTCCGACACATTGAGCGATTGACACCGCCAGACTTCGACTCCGCCGCCGTCATCCGCGTCCTCCACGGGAGGGGCGTGCGCTTCGTCCTGATCGGAGGCATCGCCGGCAATCTTCTGGGCTCGACGACCTTTACACATGATCTCGATATCTGCTACGCGCGCGATGCTGAGAACCTCGACGCCTTGGCGACCGCGCTGAGAGATCTCGAGGCATCGCTGCGAGGAGTGGATCCGGGCCTGCCCTTCAAGCTCGACGCCCGAACGCTTCGCAACGGACTGAACTTCACCTTCAACACGCGCCTCGGACCATTCGACTGCCTCGGCGAAGCGGGCGGCGGATTCACCTACGCCAACCTGCAACCGAACGCCGAAACCGTCCCCCTGGCGGAAATGACGGTCGAGGTAGCGTCGCTCGACGACCTCATCCGCATGAAGCGTGCGACCGGTCGCGCTCGCGATATGGCAGAGGTTGAGAACCTGAGTGCGTTACGCGATGTCCGTGGCGGCCGACTACAGGAGCCCTGGTGAACTAGCCCGACCTCTGCTGATCGCCAGGCGAAGCCGGCGAGAAAGCCCGTAGGGTCACTTCGCGACGGTGAGGATCGCGCTCCCGCTCGCGTTCCCGCCGAGCACCACCACCGAGATCGCGCCCTCGGTCGTCGGCGCCGCGAAGCCGATCCTCGCGTGCCCGGTGGCGTCCGTCCGCGCGCTACCGATGGTGATGACGCCCACCTGCAGCGTCACCGTCACGTCGCGCTTCGCGAGACCACCGTCGGTGAATGCGGCGTCCGCGATGACCGACTCGCCCGGCTTCACGCTCGTGCGGTCGAGCGTCACCGTCAGCGCGGGTCCGGTCACCGTCGCGTCGGGTGTCTTCACCGTGACCGGGATCTTCACCAAAGTCTCGTTGCCGGCCTGATCGCGTGAGACAACTTGAATCACGAGAGCTCCCGGGTTCGAGGTGAGCGTGTCCGAGAACGTGCCGTCCTGGTTCGCGCTGACGATGCGATCGTTCACACGGATCGTCGTGCGCGGCTCGCTCTTGCCCTCGACGATCACGCCCTTGCCGTCGACGATGTCGCCTGGGTTCGGCCGGACCAGCGTCAGCGTCGGCGGCGTGCGCTTGAGCACGACGTTCCACGAGCTCGAGTTCACGACCTCGTTCCCCCGCAGGAGCGTCGTGACGACTGTGTTCGGCCCTTCCACGAGCACGAGCCCGGCGGCGAAGCGGCCCTGGTCGTCGACGGGCGTCGTCGCCACGACCTTCCCGTTGAGCTGGACCTCGACCTTCGCGCTCGACGCGAGCGCGAAGCCCGGCACGTGCCCCTGAAGGAGCTGCTGCGGCATGCTCGTGAAGTCGGGGAGGCCGTCGGCGATCGGCGCGGCGGCCGCATTCACGCTCGGCTGATCGAGGCGCAGCGCCTGCGGCGACGCGGAGGGGAACGCGTTGGCGATCACCGCGTTCAGGTCGAACACGCCGGCGCGCGCGCTGAGCGCGACGGAGCCGCGGTACACGATTGCCGCGCCGAGAAGCAGCATGGCGACCGCGAGGAGCGCGCTCAACCACAGCGGGCGAAGGCGCGGAGCGGGCCGGCCGCGCGCCCGGCGAGCGAGCGCGCGATAGCGCTCGGCCGCGGACGCGGACGGGGGCGCGCGACGGAGGCGCGGGGAGCTGCGGATGATCACCTTCGTGCTAACGGACTGTACCCAGCGACCGAACGCATTCCTTCCATGAATAGCGAAAGGGCGTCGGACTCAAGGTCCGCCGCCCTCCGCTGGTGGGTGGGATGAGGGGCTTTCAGTTGAAGAGCTGTTCCTCTCCCTCTAACGGGTGAGGCTTGCTGTTGTTGCGTCTCCCCTGGGAAGTTTAGCGCGCCCTGACGTGACGGCCTCGACTGTACGCCCTGCCGTCAAGCGGGCGCAAGTAGGAAGAAGGTGGCAGGACGGTAAAAGGAAGAGCCGCTCGCCGGCCCGGAAGATCAGGCCGACGACCCCATGCGGTGAATCTGGGAGACTGAGCATCGATGGCGCCCGATCCGGCCGTTTCGCCGAGCGGATACATCCCCGGCCTGGAGGGCGTGGTCGCCACCCAGACCGCCATCGGCAAGGTCGAGGACGGCAACCTCGTCTACCGCGGCTACTCGATCGACGAGCTCGCCGGCAGGGCCGAGTACGAGGAGGTCGCCTACCTCCTCCTCAACGGCGACCTCCCCGACCGCGAGCAGCTGCGCGACTTCAGGGAGGAGCTGGTGAAGAACCGCCAGCTCTCGCCAACGCTTCGCGGCATGCTCGAGGAGCAGAGCGAGCACGGCACGCCGATGGACGTGCTGCGCACCGTCGCGTCGGCGTCGTCGCTCGAGGACGATGACGAGGGCGACAACTCAGCCGAAGCCGAGATGCGCAAGTCCATCCGGCTGGTCGCGAAGTTCCCGACGATCCTCGCCAGCTACATCCGCCGGCGCCAGGGCCGCCAGCCGATCCCGCCCGACGCGTCGCTGGGGCACGCCGCGAACTTCGCGCGAATGGTCTGGGGCGACAAGGTGCCGCACGCGAAGGCGGCCGAGACGCTCAACACGTGTTTCATCCTCCAGGCCGAGCACGGCCTGAACGCATCGACCTTCACCGCGCGCGTCGTCGCCTCCACCGAGGCGGACATGCACGCCGCCGTGACCGCCGCGCTCGGCGCGCTCAAGGGGCCGCTGCATGGCGGCGCGACCGACACGACGATGAAGATGCTCGAGGAGGTCGGCTCGCCCGAGCGCGCCGACGCGTACGTCGTGCGCGCCCTCACGAGCCATCCGATCCAGAAGATCTACGGGTTCGGCCATCGCGTGTACAAGACGGACGATCCGCGCGCGAAGCACCTGCAGAAGTTCGCGCGGGAGCTCGGGAAGGACGCGAGCGGGCCGCGCTACTTCGAGATGCAGGAGGCGGTGCGGGCCGCCGTCGAGAAGCACCGGGTCGAGGCGAAGCAGAGCGTGCGCGACAAGATCGGTGTCGTGAACGTCGACTACTACGCCGCGACGACCTACACCTACCTGGGACTACCGGCGGATCTGGGGACCTCGATCTTCGCCGTCGGCCGGATCGCGGGCTGGTGCGCGCACATCATGGAGCAGCACGCTCACAACCGGATCATCCGCCCGGAGAGCGAATACACGGGACCGACCGGAAAGCGCTGGGTGCCGCTCGCGGAGCGGTAGGCTGATCCGAGCAACTCGGAAACACACACCGCCCACCACGTGGCTGCTTCAGGAATCTGCAGACCCCCTCCCTAACTAGAATGCGGGCCGGTGCGCGCCAGCTGAGCGATCTGCTAATGCTTCGACGGTGCAGGTCTCGGTGAGCCGGCTTTCAGCGGCAAATCGCATGCAGGCGCAGCTGACCTCAATCAAGGCAAATGAACTGGCAGCCGCGACCGCTCTTCTCACAGTTCTCGCGTCCCGATTCGATGAGGCGCTCGCCTATGGATTTGGAGTCACGTCCGCAGGCTTCTGGTTCATCTCAAGTCGCTTTCAGCGTGTGGCGATCGATCCTCCGCGTGACGACCGTACCGCGGTTGAGATCTATGCGCCCTTGGAGCGCGCACTGGTTTCCGAAGACACCAGTCTGGCGAGTCTGCCGAATGACCTCGTCGAGCTTGCTCGGGCGTTGGAGTTTGTCGTTCGATCGCTCGAGCGGATTGCGCCCGACGATGCTGCCGTCGCCTCGCAGCTGAGTGCGCTTGGAGCCAACTCTTCGGCGGCGAGTGCCATACTTGGACGGCTCGCCGATCAACGCGACGTCATCAACGTCGAATATCGCCGTGTTCTGCCGTCGCTGCAGAGAGCGGCCGCAACGAGAGAGCGCCACTTCGCACCGTTGCTTCTCGAGCGCCTCGGTCAGCGGATCAACTCCATTCCACTGGACGACGCACGCGATGCCGCGGTGCAGGTCCTGTCCCGTCTAGCCGCAGACGAGCTGATGCCACCTGAGCTGGTTCCGGACCAGCTACTCGACGACACATGGATCGCGTCCGTAGAGGGCGCGGGTCGAATGTTCAACCGCGTTGCTCGGAGGCCAACGGGCTGGTTCACCGCCTCTACACGACGTGCCTTCCAAGACGCGTCCGACAACATCGAGCGAGTTGCTGCCAGCCGCGGCCCTGCCCCGTACTACCTTCTGGAGAGGCTCGCTACTCTGTCGCAATCGCTTCGCGAAGCCGTTGCCTTGATAGACGAGATCCTGAACCGGCCGCGGCGGTAGCCGAAACAACCTCCCGCCTGACCCCTCCGATCTACTCCGTCTCGAACCCGTGAGTCGTGAATTTGAGTGTCCGGCTGTTCTCGGTGACGGTCCGCACGACCTGATCCGGCGCGCCAGACGGGATCTCGGCTTCGATCTCGAGCGTTACCTTTACCTCTGAGCCCACGAGCCCGGCAAGGTGCGCGATCACCTCGTCGGCGACGCGGCCGGCGTCACGACCAACGCGCGTTGCATCCAGCGTGACGCTGCCGTGGAATCGCGTTGGCGCAGAGGTCGGCATGATGGCTGGAGTGCCGGGCGACGCTGTCGTCCCGGAGGCGGTCCCATATGGTGCCGCGGCCTCTGCGACTCCCGACGTTCCAGTCGCCAGTGCATCGGCCTGCTGCTGCCTTTGAGCGACATCCGGTCGCACGAGGAGCCCTGTCTGGTTGCTGTCGGAGATGTTTACGAGCTGCGCGCTCCGGAGACCGCGGTAGCGCCCGGACGCCTCATCGAAACTATCTGCATAGGCGAAGGACTCCTGATGCCAAAGGAGCAAGCCGAGCCCGTCGCGAATCGCCTGCAGTAGGACTGCGGGCTCCTTGAGTCGTGGCAGGTACAGGTAGCGTGCGAAGTCATCGACAAGCTGCTTGATCGCGACATGGTCGCCGCGCCAGAGGGGCACTCGGTCCAGCTCCATGCGCAGACGAGTACCTGCAAGCGCCGTGACCAGGAGCTCGTCATTGCGCAGCTTCTTGCTCGCGCGTACCGCGAGCGCGTCCTGTCCTGTCAGTCTTGTCGCCTGCCATTCGATGGCCGCTTGCGGTGAACCCTGCACTGGCACGAGCAGCCATTGGTAGGACTCAGGGATTCGCGCCGACACCGCGCTGTCCGCGCTCGTCCTTTGCGTCTCGGCCTGCCTTACCTGATGTACCGAGAGGTTGAGTGCTTCCTTCTCCTCGAGGATCGCGTCCCACGCGAGATAGCGACGCGTCGCCTCATCCAAATCCTGAAGACGTGTCTGGTCCACCGCGAGGAACACCAGCGTGTTTCGAAAGAGCCGCGGTGTGTTGCCGCGCGATTCGAAGATCGACTTGGCGGCGGCCTCCGCGGGACTTCCGGCTTCCTTGCTGTACGGTCGGTCTGTCCCGAGCACCACAAGACCCGTGTCCATCTCATCGGGCACGTCTTGTCCTGTCTGCGGAAGCGGATGCACCCTGGCGAAGTCACCGGGCCTACGCAAGTCTGCCCGCAGGCGCTTGTCGAGCTCACGCGCGACAGCATCGGGGTCTCGCTTGAGCTGCTCAGCGCGGTCCTCGGCGAGCTTCGTCACTGTCGGCTGGGTTGAATACCAATAGCGCGCGCCGTCGTGGTAGAGATAGGTCGCTGCGCCATTGAGCCGCCGCAGGGCGTCTCCAAAGATCGCAGGCGACTCGCCCGGCATCACGCACCCCAGCTTCACGCGCCGATCCTCGATGCCCCGATTGGCCGCCGTCGTCGTCGGAGCCGACCCGAGGTAGATCGTGCGCGCTACACGGCGGCAGGCGGCGAACCTGCCGAGGTTCGGCACCTCGCCATCGAGACGCAGCGGCAGCGCGTTCGGCCCATCCACGTCCTTCTCGATCACCGGAACCCAGTTATCCGAGAGATAACGGGTCAGCTCGAACTGGACACGCGGATCGTCGATCGCGATGTTCGCTGGAAGAATCAGGGGATTTCGGTCGCCCTTCTCCCACAAGCTGTGGATCACCGCCGCCATTAGGCGGAGCACACCCCGCGTGCGCTGGAACTTCACGAGTGTCGACCAGTCGCTGTAGAGCCGATCGAATATCTCCGGGTGGATCGGGTACGCATCCTTGAGCCGTTTCTCGTAATCCGACTCGCGACACTCGGGCGGGAACTCCTGGTGCTGCGTGCGATAGAGATCGAAGAACGCGCGGACGACCGTGTCTCGCGCGACGAATTGCGCTTGATCGACGAGCGGCTCGAACAGCCGGCGGCGGACGATCTCGAAGCCTTCCTCCGCGCTCGCGGGCCGCCATGACGCTTCCACGCGCCCGATCACATTGCGCAGTCGATCGAGCGCCGCGCGACCCCGCTCGCCACCGACTTCAACATCTTCCGTCTGCGCGTGTGGCGAGGCACTGTCAGATGTAGGGAGACTGATCACGAGCAGGCACTGCTTGGCGAGCTTGGCCGACTCGGTAAGGGCTTGCGCAAACGTGAAGTGCGTTTCGAAGCTGCCAGCAGGTAAGTCGCTGGTGTCATGCAGCTGGCGCGCATACGCGACCCACTCGTCGATGAGGATCAGGCAGGGCCCGTATTCATTCATCAGCTCGCGCAAGGCGTCACCCGGACTTGTCGCCTTCTCATCGTCGGCGCGCACCCGGGCGAATGCCTTCTTGCCTCCCAGCTGCCAGGCGAGCTCGCCCCAGAGCGTACGGATCACAGTGCCATCGGGCTTGGTGACTGGATTGCCTGGGGAGATCCGGTTCCCCACGAGCACTACCCGTTTCACGTCGGGCAGCTTCGTGACGCCCGCGTCCTTCAGGATTTCGTCGATGCCGAGCAGCTGACTGGGCGCGGTGCCGGAAAACAGGTGGTACAGCGCCAACATCGAGTGCGTCTTGCCGCCGCCGAAGTTCGTTTGGAGCTGCACGACGGGGTCTCCATCCTCGGGGGTCGCGAGCCGCCGCACCGCGTCCGTAAGGAGCCGCTTGAGACTTTCGGTCAAGTACGTGCGGCGGAAGAACTCGCCGGACTTCTTGTATTCGTCGGAGCCCTCGCCCACATGCACTTGCCAAAGGTCCGCGGCAAACTCGGCCTGCTGGTAGCGGCCGCTGGCCACGTCCTTATGCGGGCTAACGACTTCTCGCCACGGCTTGAGGTTGCCAGTCGCCTCGCTCTCGATCGCGGTGCCGGAGTTCTTGCGCTTCTCCGAGCGCACCTGCTCGTCGAAGCGAACGCGGAGAAGCTCCATCTTGATCTTCTCGATTTCGGCGGCCTGAGGCGCGGAGATCGCCGTTAGCAGTCGGCCCGCCGAATCGAGGGCGCGGTACGCATCGTCGGTGGAGAAGGGGGTCTGATGCGCCCAGCGATTGCGCACATCGCGCAGCTCGCTCACGAGCGTCCGCTCGCTCTGGCCAAGCGTCTTGCGGAACACGACATTCCACTGGTTCCACATGACGGACAGGATCGCGGCCACGTCCCACTGTGGTTCGGCCTCCGTACCGAACAAGCTCGCTTGGGACTCGCTGACCGACGCTCGCGCCTGCTCGAACCACAGCTGAGCGTGTTGGGCTTTCATCTCGCGCTCAACGAAGGGGCGGAGGCCCTCCTTGAGCAGGTCCAACGCCTTACCGACACGCTCGTGATTGCTAATTGCCACCGCTTACCGCCTCCTCAAACAAGCCGGCCTGCTGCGCCTGCGGCTTGCCACCCTCGCGCACTAGGCGGGTGATCTCGGGCCAGCTCTGCACGAGCCCGTTGTAGGAGAGTGCTTCAGGCGACCGCTTCTTCCGTTCGCAAATCGTGTATAGGCGATAGCACAGCTCGCGGGCGGTCTCGGCTTTCGCTCCGAGTTTGGCGACGAGCTCGGCCGCCGCAGGTTCGCCGCCCTGGGGGAGCACACGGATCAAGTGGTGCACGATCTCCCACGCGGTGAGCCGTGGGTCGGCGGACGGGTCCCAGTCAGCGGGCAACTCGTCAGGCCGAAGCAACCGCACCTTGCCGCGGCTCGCTGTGAGGATGCGCGCCGCGACCATGCCCGCCACGCTCGTGTTCTTCGATTTGGAGAGCTGCTCGGCCACACCGTATTCACCCTCGGAGAAGCCCGACTGCTCGAACCATGTCACGGCCCAGCGGCTATCGGCGTCGAAGTCGCCCTCCTGCTCGGCCAACGCCTCGTCGAGAGTTTGGTTGATTAGGGCAAGTGCCCCGCGGACGGTGAGCGCCTTACCTTCTGCATCGAGCACCTTCGCGTAGCGCGTGTACACCGCCATCCCCGGGCCGATAGCTCCTTGCGCCAAGTCCACAGGGGCGATGTTGCCGCGCTGCAGGTGGGCGAGCGCCACGGGCAGTTCAGCTTTGAGCGCGGTGACGAACTCGCGGCGCGTTGCGTTGGGCGCATCAGCGGCACGTTTGCGGCAGACAAGGATGATGCTGGAGGCGAGTGCGTTGGTGCCGGAGGCAATCATCCGGCCTGCCCCCTCCGTCCGCAGTGGCCACGTCCCAGAGATCCCTAGTCCGGCAGCGATAACCGCTGTAAGGAAAGTCTGCCACCCGGTGCTGGCAGTGCCGTCATCACCGTCATCCTCAGACTGCTTAAAGGCGTAGTAGATGGTTACGGGTAGAGCCGGATTCGACTCATCAGCGAGGCGCGTCATGGCTCGCGTCATTCCATCCAGGAAGAAAGTCTCGGCCTTCGCTTTGCCGCCATGACGATAAGGCGTCGCGACTAGCTCTTCGGCCTTCGGCACGGCGAGCGTGGTGAAGAGGTCGGGGAATACGCCCTGCAGCGAGCGCCGCAGCCAAACGTAGAAGAAGTCGGACAGATCTGCATATCCAATGTTGTCGTAGTACGGAGGATCGGTGCTAATCAATAGCCCAGGGGTGTTGTCGAGCCCCGTCTGCGCATCGAACTGAAGGGCCCGACCGGAGGCAAAAGGCGTTGCGATCTCGAGGTAGTTCGCGACTGCCTTCGAGCATGTGACCACATCCCCGCTCGATTTCCCAAGAGGATTCCCTTCAGCGAAGTCCCATGTCATTGCGAGTGCCTGGCGCGGCATGCAATCTCGCAACGCATTGTCCTTCGGTAGCCACGTTGTGATGCTCGATCCGTAGTAGACCATCCGGTCGAGGACGCATCCGAGGTAGACGCTTACCGCCTCGGCATAACCAGTGACCCCAGTGCCGCCGTCGCGCAACGGGATTTCATCGTCGGGCACGCCGGCGGCGAGTGCGTCTCGCTTGATTCGCTTCTGAGCTTCCTGCACCAGGTCGGAGAACGTCGTCAGGGCCACAAGTTGTCGAGAGGTGAAGAGATCGCCATATGTCTTCAGCCCATAGAGCGGCGGCGAGAACCAACGCGGGTTGTCCGGCATCGCGAGATCCGGTCGCCATTTCGGCGATGCATTCAGAGCGATCGCCTCCATCTCCGATGTCGGCGCGAGATAGATGCGCCCGCGTTCACTGTCGGCGACAGCAGCCATTAGCCGCGCGCCCATGCGACCAGCGATCGCCTCCGAGTAAATGTGCTCCGACGCAATGGGCTCGTTCGACATCAGGCAGCGGAAATTCGCGCCACGCGCGAGCTTGGTGCCGTTCTTCACGTCAGCATTTCGCGGCTTCCCGACCTTGACCGTAAAGCGGTAGCCGCCGTCTGCAATCTCGGGCTCGACGTAGGCCTCCTTGCCGGCTGTGGTCGACAGAACAAAACTCGAAGCGAGCGGCACGTCCACGTTGGCGAACGCAGGGTTAGGGCTTTTCACAGTGCGCGCCCACAGCCAGGCGATCACGGTCAGCTCTTGGCCGACAAGCGATTTCAGGTCTGGCCGCTCCGTGAGCATCGCGGCCGTCACCGTTACCTTGGGGTAGAGGTGCCCGATGCGCCTCTCTGCCTCATCGCGCATCCATTGGCCGTAGTAGCGCACGTCTTCGGCGAGGCCCTCCGCTCCATGCCACTTGCGCGTGAGCAGAGTGTTCTCATTGCGAAGCCTGGGATTCACAGGCGCATGGCCGGCAAATTTGAACGGAATCTCGATCATCGCCTTACAAATCAGCACCGCCACCGGATTCAAATCACCAGCGAGGCTCTCGAAGCCCAGCCATTGCGCAGAAAGCGGCAAGCTTCCACTTCCGGCAAATGGATCACCGAATGTCGGTAGCTTCTGGGGATCAAACAGCTCCTTGGCGCGCGGGTGGTCAGCGTTGTCGGCGCAGGTCCGTCGCCAGCTCCGCCAAATCTCGTCATGCGCCGCTTTCAGAACTGACTCGTTGGCCGTGTTGTCCCACTGCACGAGATCCTCGATGATGTGGAACAGTCGCTGGCGCTCCTTCTCCTGCTTCTTCTCGGTCGGAAACAGATCCGGGTGTGCCGATGGGTCGTCTACCATCTGCGCGAAGATCACCGCCCTTGCTGCCGCCAAGGGTCGTTGCGCCCACCACTTGTGGAATGACGTTGGCCAGCCCTTGGGTGCTTTTTGCTTTCTCCGCAACGATTCCGAGTTAATCGCCTCCAGAGGAAGGGCGACTTCGATGAGCTTCTTGTTCAACGGATTGCGGCCTCACCCGTGCCAGCGAAGAGACGGTTCAGGTCGTAGTTGACCGACGCCTCGGCGAAGCGAAGTTCAGTCTTGAAGGGTGACGGGAGGTACTTGGGCTCACTCGCGTTGTCGCCGTCGACCTCTACGAACGCGAGCCAGAAGTCTTCAGGTTTGTTGAGACACGTGAGAATCTCGTTCCGCGTCACCGTGATCGTCGTAGCGCCCTTCACTCGCCCCTTCACTTCAATGAAGCGCAGGCGCCCGACGTTGGAATCCCTCGACTCGACGTCGTAGCCACGGTTCTCTGCGGAGATGTCCCGCGGCTGGTACCCGGCGCGCCGCTCTGCCTCCATTACGGCAACCATTGCGAGCCGCTCAATGTGCTCCGTGTCCTTCTTGCCTAGGTCGGACGGAGCCGGCTCGCCCTTCACCTTGCCGAGGAGACCGGCAGGCACAATTAGCGCGGCGCCGCTCAAAACTGGTGGTAGCGATGAAAGGGCCTGCTCGAGCTCTAGTTCGGCCAGGCGCTTCTTCAGCCGGACTGCGAGGTCATCGGCGCGCTGCGCGGCTTTTGCTGAGTTGAGATTGCTTCGCGGCCTGCTCCCGGCGGCTTCACGCGCCTTGAGCTCCTGAGATCGGCGATCCCAGTGGCTGATTTCCTTCGTCAGGCGCTCCTTCACGGCCGCGACGGTTTTCTGCACTCGGTTCACGGTTCGCAGCCGAACCTCTTCGAGGTGTGCGCGCGACGTGTGCTCGATCGCGTAGCCGACGACCTGTTCCTCGAGGGCTGTGCCGAGCCAATCGCCTGATACCAAGTCTTGGAGAAGCGGCAGATCCTCCGGCGGGAGCGGCCTGTAGTCGAGATAGGGTGCGTATCCAGCCTGCTGCACGCTGCCGTTCCGCCCGAGCTCAATGAACTCGAGGCGCCGCGAAATGACGCGGCTCTGCCCGTCCCGCTCTACGCGCGCGTCCTGAATGGCGTGTTCCAGATAACACAGCACACGCACCTCGTCGCCTGGATCGTTCGGGTCAATGAGCACCGCGCCTTTCCGAAGCAAGTCCGAGTTGTTCGCGAGCACGGCCTCAATCGTCGCGTCGAGCAGTGGGTGGCCAGGGGCCAAGAACTCCGCGACTGGCTTGCCGGCGGCGGTTACCAGCTCCTTCTCGAAGACGACACGCTCATAGCGGTCCAGAAGCGGCGGTCCGGCCCGCAGTGCGCGGTCGCGTAGCTTGATCTGACCCGGCACGCGCGTGATCTCGTACCGTCTCGGCTCACGTTCGTATATGCGCCCACCGAGCCGCGCGAACGCCTCCATGAAGAACGAGCGGATGTAGTGTGGCTGGAGCCGACGCGCCTGAGCCCGCTCCATCTGCTCGCGGATCTCCTGCACCTTGCTTTGGTCGAGCACGTCGTGACCAAGCGCACGCTCCTCGATCAGGTCAAGCAGATGCCGCTGATCCAGCGACTCGTCGATGACCCGCTGCATCCTGGCACGAACCTCTGGCCGGTCACCTTCTCGGACGGCGGCGATGAGTAGGTCCCGAAGCGATCGATCACCGAATGTCAGCTTCCCCAATACGTCGAACACCTCGCCGCCGAGCGCGGCGGCTTCGCTGGCCAACTTCTCCAGCAAGCGGTGATAGACATCGCCTTCTCTGGTCTGGTGCGCGACGAGGCTCCACATGTGGCAGACCTCGATCTGCCCGATGCGATGGATGCGCCCGAATCGTTGCTCCAGGCGGTTCGGGTTCCAGGGCAGGTCGTAGTTCACCATGAGGTGGGACTGCTGGAGGTTGATCCCCTCGCCGGCGGCGTCCGTTGCGACGAGGACGACGACCTCGGGGTCGTTCTTGAACGCGGCCTCAGCGCGGCGACGCTCGTCGCGGTTCAGCCCACCGTGAATGGTCACGACGGCTTTGGGTCGTCCCAGCATCCGGCCGATCCCGGCGACGAGGTAGGTGACGGTGTCGCGGTGCTCCGAGAAGATCACGAGCTTGCGCCGTCGGCCTACTGAATCGAACATCTCGGGCCGATCTTGGAGGAGCGTCGAGAGTTCCTTCCACTTCTTGCTTTCCTTCTGACGAACGCTGGCTGCCAGCGATTCAAGCCGGCGGAGACTCTCGATCTCGGCTCTCAGCTCGTCGAGGGTCCTCGCCGCCGTGGCTTGATCGACAACGCGCTCTTCGATGACTTCGGATTCGGCGTCTGGGCGGTCGCCCTCCTCCAGCTCCTCGATGTCGTCCTCGGTGACATCATCGACATCAGCGCCCCCGAGCACGGGCACGGCTGCGCCCTGGGCCTCGGCTTCGTTCAGCCGCTTCTCCAGCCGTTCCCGCCGGCGCTTGAGTGACAAGTAGATGGCCTCGGGCGAGGACGCGAGGCGCCGCTGGAGGACAGTGAGGGCGAAGCCGACGACCGTCCCGCGGCGCTTCTGTCCTACGTCTGCGAGTCGGTCGGCACGGTTCATCTCGAGACGGACGTAGTCGGTGACCTGCTCGTAGAGCTCCTGCTCTGGCGCCGAAAGCTCGTACCCGACCGGGTACGCGTGGCGTTCCGGGAAGAGCGGCGTGCCGTCGAAGTGGACGAGCTTCTCCTTCAAGAGCCGCCGCATGAGATCACTGGCGTCACCATCCCCCGCAGGCTCACCGCGACGGCGATGTTGCCGCTCGAAGCGATCGGGATCGATGAGCGTCATGAAGAACTGGAACTCCTCCTCTTTCCCGTTGTGAGGCGTGGCGGTCAATAGGAGGAAGTGCCGCGTGAGGTCGGCTAGGAGGTCGCCAAGCTCCCTACGCTTGGTCTTCTTCACCTCCTCGGGGAACACCTGCGCTGAGAGCTTGTGAGCCTCGTCGATCACGATGAGGTCCCACTCCCGCGCGAGCTGAAGCTTCCGTTGCAGCTCCTCGTCGCGGCTCAGTTGATCGAGGCGTGCGATGACGAAGTCGCGTTCGTCGAACGGGTTCCCGGTGCGGCTCGCTTCGGCAACATCTCGGGTGAGGATGTCGAACGGCAACTTCATCTTCTCGTCGAGCTCTTGCTGCCACTGCTCGGCGAGGCTGCCGGGACAGACCACGAGGCATCGCTTGAGGTCGCCCCGCAAGAGCAGCTCCTTCATCAGGAGACCGGCCATGATCGTCTTTCCCGCACCGGGGTCGTCGGCGAGAAGGAAGCGAAGGGGCTGACGCGGCAGCATCGCCTCGTAGACCGCGGTTATCTGGTGCGGGAGAGGATCCACAAGCGCGGTGGTGACCGCGAGGTATGGGTCGAAGAGGTAACCGAGGCTAATCCGCTTTGCCTCGGACACGAGCCGGAACGCGTCCGAGTCGGCATCGAAGCTCCAGCCGCGCGCGCTATCGGCGACCTCTAGGCGGGCCTCATCGTCGCGATACAGGACGCGGTTCGCAAGACGCCCTGCGCCGTCCTTGAAGGTGACTTCGATCGCTGTAGTGCCAAACCATCGGACATCGACGACCGTGGCAACGCCATCGGCGGTTAGGCCACGGACAACGCCGTCCCGGCGGACATCCTCAAGTTGCGCGACGCTATGTACTCCCCTTGCCACGCGGCACGCGCATTTGTTTCAAAGCCCGTTTTGAGGCTAGCTCATCGACAGCGGTGACGACTAGGTTGCCTCACTCGCTAGCCTTTCAGCGTGGTCGTGATGAGAACTCCGACGGACAGCAGCGTCACGCAACGAATGCGACGGGTGCGTCAACGCGATACACCCGCCGAGCTCGCCCTCCGCGAGGACCTTCGGGGTCTGCCTCTTCGTTATCGCGTCGACTACGCCCCGATCAAAGCGACCCGACGACGAGCCGATCTCGTGTTCCGGTCTGTTCGGGTCGCGGTGTTCGTCGATGGCTGCTTTTGGCACGGGTGTCCTCGCCATGTGAGCCGCCCACGTCGAAACGCTGCCTGGTGGCGTGCAAAGATTGCGGCGAATGCGGCTCGGGATCGATCGACGACGCGACTGCTTCGTCGGAATGGCTGGTCGGTCGTACGAGTCTGGGCGCACGAGGAGACCGGTCACGCTGGCGAACGCGTACGGCGCGTGTTACGTCGTCGAGGCGCCGGCCTCGAGATGAAGGCGCGCCCGCGTCGCGCGGCGGTCGTCACCGCGTAACAATCCGCGCCACTCGCGGCGCGCGAGGAGCGAGATGAGCCGACGTCCGTGCAGCTCCGTGAACCGCGGCGGGACCGCCTCCCCAATCATGGCTCGGATGTGCGCGTCGCCGAAGCGAGCGGGCGCGTCGCCCCACTCGAAACTCCGCGGCAACGTTTGAAGGAGCGCACATTCGCGCGGGCTGAGCACACGATTCTCCCACGGGTGCAGAGTCAAATCGCTCCCAATAAAGCCGCTCGCCGTCGTCACCGTCGCGGCGGGACGGTCTGGGTGCATCCGCCGGTAGCTGGACGCGTGGAAGCCGCTGATCAAGCGACCCCTCCCGTTTCTGGAGAGGATGACGGGTCTGCGGAGCCGGGCGCCACACCACCCACAGCTCGCCCGATCTCGTCGGTGCTCGAGCCTCCGGCACTTCGGGCAGCGATCGTTCTCCCATGCGCTTCCGCCAGCACCCTCGGGGATGGCAGCCACCATCGCGTAGCGGTCGCGGTCCCAAACCGGCACATGGTGGAGCGGCCGATCGCTCTGCGCGGTCGTTGCGCG
>Ga0070698_100001699_pt1 | contig 24551 bp, 21 predicted proteins | sample KBSK1502metaG_FD_65477 | JGI IMG/M metagenome (GOLD analysis project Ga0070698, IMG submission 65477) | Corn, switchgrass and miscanthus rhizosphere microbial communities from Kellogg Biological Station, Michigan, USA - KBS K1-50-2 metaG | ecosystem: Host-associated > Plants > Roots >... | reverse complement strand
ACCCGCCGGGGTGCTGCGGATCGGCATTCTCGGCTCGTTCACGATCAACGGTGCGTCCGGCGCGCTGCTCCCGGCGCAGAGCCAGCTGATCCTGGCGCTTGCGCTGAACGGGCCGGTGGGCCTGTCCAACCCCCAGCTCGGGTACCTGCTCGGCGCCGATCCTGATCACCCGAAGCCGAGCGACTCGCTGCGCCAGCTGATCGCGCGGACCCGCCGCCAGCTCGGGCCCGCCCCTGGCGGCGCGGAGTGGATCGTCCACCTGGGCGGCGGGCAGTACTCACTGCACTCCGAAGCCCGGTTCGACTGGATCGATTTCGCCGCGCTGGCCGAGCGCGGCCTGGCCGCCAGGGACCGCGCTGACCTCAGGGAGGCCCTGGCGCTGGTCCGCGGGCAGCCGTTCACCGGCTGCTACCACTGGTGGCTCGACCTGGCCTTCGTGGAGACGGTCCGGGCGCAGATCGTCGACGTGGCCGAACTGCTCGCCGCGCTTGAGCTATCGGCCGGGGACCCGTCAGCCTCCGCCCGCGCCGCCCGGGCAGGCCTGGCCGGTGATGTCGCGGCCGAGCAGCTGTGGCGCGCGCTGATGCGGGCCGAGCACGTGGCCGGCAACCTGTCCGGGGTGCGCGAGGCGTGGCAGCGCTGCCTTGGCGTGATCGCCGACATCGCCCCGGATGGCGAACCGCATCCCGACACGGCGGCGCTCTACCAGGAGCTCCTGCGCGGCGCGTCACGGCAGCCGGCGCCGCCTGCCTGACGAGCCGCCCAACAGCAGGGCCGCAGCCGCCCGGTAACAGAATCCGGTAACCATTTATTACGGAAGCTACCCGCCTGATCCGGCCCGGTACTGCGGCCCGCCCGCGGCCGGGCGGCCGGATCCGCCCTCGGCGCCAACGTCCGGCGGCCTGCCACGCCGCGCCTCGTTGATCATGGCGCAGTCGCAGTTGCCGCGTACGTACCGCACGGGCTACCGGTTCACCAGCGCCGAGCGGAGCAGGTCAGTCACTGCCTGACGAGCGCAGCTCATAGACCGGGTTGTAGATCGTGAGTTCTCCCTTGATCCGGGTGAGGCGCCCGTGCACGACGATCTTGCGGCCCGGCCTGATGCCGGGAATGTCGCGCCTGCCCAGCCACACGAGGGTGATGCTGCCGCTGCCGTCCCACAGGTCGGCCTCCATGGTGAGGCTGTTTCCCCTCGGCCGCAGGGTCACCGTCCGCAGCGTGCCGGCTACGTCAGCCATCTCACGGTCGTCGCAGTCGGCGATCGGCTTGGTGCTGACCTGGTACATCTCCTCCTGCAGCTCTTCCTGCAGCTCTTCGGCGTGCAGCTGATCGCGGGCCGCCGTCAGGCGCCGCAGTGCAGAGAGCGGCTTGAACCTCGGCGCCGGCCCGGCCTCGCCGGGCGCGGGCAGCTCGGCCTTGCCGCCGTTGGGCTGCGCCGGGCTGGCCTCGCCGGGCGCGGGCAGCCCGGCCTTGCCGCCGTTGGGCTGCGCCGGGCTGGCCTCGCCGGGCGCGGGCAGCCCGGCCTTGCCGCCGTTGGGCTGCGCCGGGCTGCGCGGCGCCGGGCTGGGCCGCGAGTCCCCGTCAGAGCCGACCCCGCCGGGGATGCCTGCCGCAGGCCGCGCGCCGGGCAGGGCGGCCCGGATGAGCGCGCTCTTCGCTTCCCTCGCCGCCTCCTGCTGGCGGGTTGCCGAGCTCAGCTGGTAGGGCACGCTGGCGACCACCACGCCGCGCTGCTGCAGCAGCCTGGCCTTGAGCCGCAGCGCCGTCTGGTTATGCAGCAGCTGCTCCCACCAGTGCCCGAGCACGTACTCCGGGATGTAGACGGTGACGATGTCGCGCGGGCTCTCCCGGCGCAGCCGCTTCACGTATGCGATCACCGGCCGGGTGATCTCCCGGTACGGCGACGCGACGATGGTGAGCGGGACCGGCAGCCCGCTGCGGTCCCATTCCTCCTTCAGCCGCAGCGTCTCAGCCTCGTCCACATCGACGGTGATGGCCTCCAGGTGGCTTGGCCTGGTCGCCCGGGCATAGGCCAGTGCCCGCAGCGTCGGCAGGTGCAGCTTGGCCACCAGGACGACGGCCCGGTTGCTGGCCGGCAGCGTGACCGGCAAGTCCTGCGGCGGGGTCAGCTCCAGCGCGACGCTGGCGTAGTGCCGGTGGATGCCGCGCATGGTCAGCCAGATCACCGGCATCGCCACCACGACGATCCAGGCACCGCTGGCGAACTTTGACACCAGCACGATCACCAGAACGACGGCGGTAAAGCACGCGCCGATCGTGTTAATGATCCTGGACCGGAACATTTGCCGCCTGGCGCGCGCGTCGGTGGTGGTGCGCAGCAGCCGGTTCCAGTGCCTGATCATCCCGGTCTGGCTGCAGACGAACGACACGAAGACGCCGATGATGTAGAGCTGGATCAGCCGGGTCGGCGAGGCCTGGAAGATCACGATCAGCAGGATCGCGAAGCCGGATAGCAGCAGGATCCCGTTGCTGAATGCGAGCCGGTCGCCGCGGGTGTGCAGCTGGCGGGGCAGGAAGCCGTCCCTGGACAGGATCGACGCCAGCACAGGGAAGCCGTTGAACGCGGTGTTCGCCGCCAGCACCAGGATCAGTGCGGTCACCAGCGAAAGCACGTAGAACAGCGGCGAGGCGCCGCCGAATACCGCACTCCCGACCTGCGCGATCACGGTGGGCTGCGCTTGGCCGCGCGGCAGGCCGATGCACTGCGACGAGGCCGGGCACACGTGCACGTGGCTGATCAGCGCCAGCGCGGTGACGCCGGCGAACATCGATACGGCGATGCCGCCGAGTAGCGCGAGTGTGGTTGCCGCATTCTTGCTCTTCGGCTTCCGGAACGCGGGCACCCCGTTGCTGATCGCCTCCACGCCGGTCAGCGCCGTGCAGCCGGAGGAGAACGCGCGCAGCAGCAGGAACAGCAGCAGCAGCCCGCCGTACTGGTGAGCCGACGGGTGGTAGCCCGCGCTCTGCGCGCGCAGATGATGGCCAAGGCCCAGCCGGGTGGCGCCCCAGACGATCATCAGCACGACCACGCCGATGAAGCAGTAGGTGGGGATCGCGAACGCGGTCCCCGATTCCCGCACGCCGCGCAGGTTGATCAGCGCGATCGCGGTCACCACGAGCACGGCGATCAGCGTCACGCGCGAGCTGAGCCCGGGAAACGCCGACGCCAGGTTCGCGACTCCGGCCGACACCGACACCGCGACCGTCAGCGTGTAGTCGACCATCAGCGCGCTGGCCACCGCCAGGCCGACACGCTGCCCGAGATTGGTGCTTGCCACCTCGTAGTCGCCGCCGCCGGACGGGTAGGCATGCACGTTCTGCCGGTAGGAGGCCACCACGACGAGCATCAGCACCATGACCGCGAGGGCGATCCACGGAGTGTAAGAGAACAGCGCGATCCCGCCGGCCGACAAGACGATAAGGATCTCCTCGGTGGCGTACGCCACCGAGGACAGCGCGTCGCTGGCGAAGACCGGCAGGGCGATCCTCTTCGGCAGCAGGGTATGGCCCAGCCGGTTACTCTGCATGGGCCTGCCGACCAGCAGGCGCTTGGCTATTCCGAACACCATTGACACGAGCGCATGTTAGGCCGGCCGGCGCCCGCCCGTATACATCCGGGGCCGGATATCGGCCCGGTCCGCCGGGCGGCAGGCCCCGGGATCCGGCCCGACCGCAGGCCCGCTGGCCTGCGCCCGCCGCCGGAGTTACCGAGCCGCCGGGCGCCGGTGCGGCCGCCCGGCCGCGTCCGCTGGCGATGCGCCCATTGCGCCTGATCAGCCAGATGAAACGATCGTGACGTGACGGTGCGCAGGGACGACCCGCTGCCGGGCGGACGCGCGGGCCGGGCCGGGCGCCAGCCAGCGCGGCCGGACACTGGCCTGACGACGGCTGGCCCGGCGGATGCCGGCCGGAAAGCTTCCGAACTGGCGGACGCCGGCCGGAAAGCACCTGACCTGGCGGACGCCATCCAGATGGCCGCAGGAACGGCGGACGCCGGCCAGGCGCGGCCGGGGCCGACTGGCGGGAAAGATCCCGCGATCAGCGTCGAGGACCAGCTCAAGCGGCGCGTCCGGCGGCCGGTTGACCTACTGCGCTTCATCGCGGACGGAATCCAGCTCGTGCTGGTGGCCGGCCTCGGCCTGGCCGCGCGCGCGGCCACCACCGGTATCGAGCAAGACATCGTCGGCGCCAGCCGGCGGCTGCCCGGCCCGCTGATCGCCGTCGCCCACCCGCTGGCGCCGATCGCGCTGCTCGTGCTGCCGGCCGCGCTCGCGCTCCGCCAGATTCTCCGCCGCCAGCTGCGGCAGCTAGCCGAGGCCATCGGCACCGGGCTGCTCGCCGCCGTGGCCGTTGCCGTCGCCAACGCGCTGCTGCGCACGTCCTCCGCCCATGTGCTGTACGACGCCATCACGATGGCCCGGCCTGGCGTGAGCGACCTGCCGCCGCTCGATCCCGGCCTGGCTGGCCTCGCCGCCTACACGACGATCATCGGGCTGAGCGGCCGGCCGCGCTGGCGGGCCGCCGTCTGGCTGACGGTCGGCACCTACTCGCTGGTGAGCCTGGTGGCCTCGCAGACGACGGTGCTCGCACTGGCCATCACGCTGCTCGGCGGGCGAGCGATCGGGCTCGGCGTGCGGTATGCGGCCGGCTATCAGGCGCAGCGCCCGCCGGCCGAGGAAATCGCCAGCGCGCTGGCCCCGGCGGGCTGCCGCATCGCCGCGATGCGGCGGCTGCCGGGCAATGACATCGGGTCCCGCCGGTACGCGGCGACCATGCGGGACGGCAGCCAGCTCGACGTCACCGTCTTCGACCGGGACCAGCAGGCGGCCGGCCTGCTCTACCGGCTCTACCGCTCGCTCCGGCTGCAGGCACAGGTGTCGCGTACGGCGCTGCTGTCGGTGGACCGGCTGGTAGAACGGCGCGCGCTGATGTCCTACGCGGCAGCCCAGGCAGGCGTCCGCGCGCCCAGGCTGCGGGCGGTCATCCGGGCCGGCCCGGAGGCCATCGTCTTCGCCTACGAGCACCATTCGGGCATGACGCTCGCCGAGTTGCGGCCTGGGCCGGACGATGCTCAGCTGCGCGCGGCCTGGGATGAGGTACTCCGGCTGCATCAACACCGGGTGACGCACCGCTCGCTGACCGCCGACAGGCTGCTGCTGACCGGCGACGGCAACGTCATGCTGCTCGGCCTCGGCAACGGTGACGTGGCGGCGAGCGACCTGCAGCTGCGCCTGGACGTGGCCCAGCTGCTAGCGGAGCTTGCGCTGCTGGTCGGGCCGGACCGGTCGGCGGACGTCGCGCTGGCCAAGGTAGCCGCGGCCGAGCTCGCCGCGGTGGTGCCGCTGCTGCAGCCCGTCGCGCTGCACCGGGCCACCAGGACGGCCCTGCGCCATCACCGGGACGTGCTCCCGGCGCTGCGGAAGCGGCTGCTCGGCGCCGTCGAGAGCAACGACGCCAGGCCCGTCCAGCTAGAGCGGATCAGGCCGCGCACGCTGGTGACCCTGATCGCCGCCGTCGCCGCGGTATACCTGCTGGCTGGCCAGCTGGCGAAGGTCCGGATCGGCCCGCTGCTGCGGTCCGCCGACTGGCGGTGGACCCTCGCCGCACTCGGCCTGTCGGCGGTCACCTACCTCGGCGCCGCCATGTCGCTGTCCGGCTTCGTGCTGGAACGGCTGAGACTGGCGCGCACCCTGCTGGCGCAGGTGGCGGGCTCGTTCGTCACGCTGGTGACGCCCGCGGCCGTCGGCGGGGCCGCGCTCAACATCCGGTACCTGCGGCGCAACAGCGTCTCAGCGGCGGACTCGGCCGCGAGCGTCGGCGTGACGCAGCTGGTGGCGTTCACCCTGCACCTGAGCCTGCTGGTGATCTTCGCCGCGATAACGGGCACGGCAAGGGACAGCTCGCTGCAGCCGCCGCGCTGGGTTTTCTTCGTCATCGCTGGCCTCGTCGCGGTGGGTCTCGCCGTGCTGGCTGCCCCGCCGGGGCGGCGGCTGCTGCGCGCCCGGATCGCGCCGATGCTCGGCCAGGTCGTCCCGCGGCTGCTGGACGTGGCACAGCAGCCTGCCAAGCTGGCCGAGGGGGTGGGCGGAGCGGTCCTGCTGACGGCCGGCTACATCCTCTGCCTGGCCGCGTGCGTCCGCGCACTCGGCGGCTCGCTGCCGCTGGCCAGCATCGCCGTGGTGTACCTGACGGGCAGCGCCGTCGGGTCGATCGTGCCCACCCCGGGCGGCCTCGGCGCGGTCGAGGCGGCGCTTTCGGCCGGCCTCAGCGCGGCCGGCCTGCCGGGCGCCACGGCGGTCAGCGCGGTGCTGCTGTTCCGCACGCTGACGTTCTGGCTGCCCGTCCCGATCGGCTGGGCGGCGCTGAGCTACCTGCAGCGGAAGGGCTCGCTGTGACGGCCGCGCCCGGCCACGCGCGCTTCCGTACCGGCCGGGACGGCCGCGCGCTTCCGGGTACACCCCTGCCGAGCAGCGGCGGCGTGAGCTGCTGCGGCTGCAGGCAGCTGAGCGGTTCGCCAGCGGCCACGGGATCAGCCAGATCGCGCACGACCTGCGGGTCACCGAAGGGTCGGTATAGCGATGGCACCGGGCCTGGCGGGACGGCGGGGCCGGGACACGCGGTCCAGATGTTAAGGCACCGCGTAGCGTGCGAGCAGCGGGATGAGCACCTGCGCGTCGGGGCTGCCCCAGCCGGTAACCGGATCCCAGCCGGGTGCAGCCTGGTAGCCAGTGATCGTCTTGGGCGGGAACTGCACGGTGTTGTTTCCCTTGGTGACGTCGTGGAAGGCCTGGTGGTACCGGGGGCCGCGGGCGATCTGGTAGATGGCCGGGTTGACGAGACCCAGGTGGCGCCCGGCGTACTAGTCGGCCAGGGCGATCAGCGCGGCCCAGATCGGGGCGCTGGCGCTGGTACCGCCGCTGTTGCGGACCATGCTCCTGCCGTCGTCGCTGAGGACGATCGCCATGCCGGTGTGGCCGCTGGCGTCGGCCGACACGTCGGGCACTCCCCGGGTGGCCCGGATGCCGGGGACGCCGTCCTAGTAGCCGGGCCGGGGGAACAGGCGGCTGAACCCGCCGCCGGATGCCTGGAAGGCCGATCCCGGGTCGCCGTACGGCAGGCCCCAGGCGGTCTCGCCCTGCCAGGCGCCGGTGGTGTGGCTGGCGGTCAGGCTGGTGCCGCCGGCACCGAGCACAAGCGGATCGGAGGCCAGCAGGTTGACCTCCTTGACCGGGGTAAGCGTGCCGGTGCCGGTCAGCGCCCCGTAGACATCGCACGGTTCGCCCACCGCTCCGATGTCGCCCGAGGCGGGGTCACGGCAACAGCTGCCCGGCGTACGGCTGGTGAGCCCGGTGGCCGGCCCGCTGCTGACGATCCTCGGCGACCGGGCAATGCGCACCTTCGCCGGGCACCCCGCCCTGCGCGACTGACGCTGCACGCGCGACTGGCCGTCCTGTTCATCGCCGGACCACTACCCGGCGCCTCAGCTTCGCACTACGGGCCGGCGCGGGCTCTGCGGCCGCATGCCTGACGTGCTCGTCGGCCAGGTCGAGCCACCGCGCGACCGCCCCGAGGCGGGTCAGCTCGGAGTCGATCACCAGGGCCAGCGGCAGGTCGAACTCGGCCGGCTCCTCCTTGACCCGGGTCCACTCCTGCATGAGCTCCACTACCTGGCGGCGGTGCGCCTGGATCACCTCGTGCACGTCGGTGCCGGGCACCCGGACCGCCAGCAGCACCTTGGTCACCAGCTCATCGCGCGGTGGCGGAGCCAGGCCCGGCGGCATGTGCAGCCATTCGCCCAGCTCAGCCCGGCCACGGGCGGTGATCAGGTAGCTCTTATGCAGGGGTTCGATTCTCAGGCCGGTGGCGGCCAGGCAGCTGACGTTCTGGCTGCCCGTCCCGGTCGGCTGGGGGGAGTTGAGCTACCTGCAGCGGAAGGGCTCGCCGGGACGGCAGCGCCGCAGCCACGCCGGGCCGGCCGCCGCGGCCAGCCCTGTGAAACCCGGGGGTGATCGGCCTCCGCGCCTATCAAACCCGGGATTCATGGGCGTTGTATTGGAGCCGCCGGGGCCGGGGCTCGGGTCAGGCGAGCCTGGCGACGGCGAGCGATGCCGCCAGCAGCACGATCGCCCACGACATCGCGCGGAGCGCATGCTCAAGCGGCGCCAGCAGGGCCGCGGCGTCGATCGTCACGGTCTCGCCGGTGGCGAGCGTAAGGCTGCCGTCCACCCGGGCGGTCCGCCGCCGGATGATCCGGGCCGGCGTGCTCAGCCGCCGCTGCGCGGCAGATAGCGCGAGCGCGGCTGCCGCCGCCAGCACCGGGGCGACCGCAAGCCGGCCGGTCTGCGCGGCGTACGCCGTCAGGACGGGGAAGGCGCCCCAGGCGACCGCGAAGCCGAGGTCGGTGTGGATGATGCCGCCGAAGAGCTCGGCGTTGTAGGCGATGACCAGGACCGGGCCGATCACCAGGAACGGCAGCAGGGCCCAGCCGGCCCGGCTGATGCCCGCGATGCCCAGCCCGACCGCGCCGGCCAGCCCGGCGGCAGCGACGGCCGTCAGCGCGGCAGCCGGAATCCGGGTCTGCAGCGGCCGGCCCTGCAACTCGTCCAGCGCGTGCGCCGCAAGCCCGACCGCCAGGAAGAACGCGATCAGCGTGGCGACCAGGGCGGACAGGCCGACCCGCGGCGCGAGCGCCGCGCCGATGACGACGTACGACAGGTGCCACGCCGTATAGGGCGGGTGCAGCAGCGTCCACCAGTCCCGCCAGGCGCCCTGGCGGGCGGCGTAGTAGGCCGGGCGGGCGCCCTGGCCCGGCCCGGCGGAGGGCGTGGCCGGCTCCGGCGGCAGCGCGCTGGCGGGACCCTGGCTGCTCCCGTCAGCCACCGGCGCGGGTTCCCCACATGACGAGCCCGCCGCCGAGGCTCATGACCTTGACCCCGACGTCCTCGAAGCCCGCCCGCCGCCAGGCTTCGACCGTCCAGGACACCGGGTACCTGCGGTAATGCGCGGAGATATTCGGGCCGAGGAAGCGCCCGACGATGAACCACTCGCGGCCGCCTGCCGCCATACCGCCGGCCGGCAGCAGCAGCCTGGTGTAGAGCCACCACCAGAACCGCCAGAACGGCGACGGCGGGCGGAGGAACTCGAGGCTGGCCACCACGGCACCGGGCTTGACCACCCGCGCGAGCTCGGTCAGCGTCGCCTGCGGATCCTGCACGTACCTCAGCAGGTAGGTGAAGGTCAGCGCGTCGAAGGCGCGGTCAGGAAAGGGCAGCTGCTCGGCCCGGCCGGTCACCAGCCGCACCCGCCCCGCGCGGCCAGCCGCGGCGACGTTCGCCTGGCCCTGCCTGAGCATCTGCTCGGTGAGGTCCACGCCGACTATCCGCGCGTCCGTCCGGTCGGCGATCTGCAGCGCGACGCCGGCCGTCCCTGACGCGACGTCGAGCACCGTCCGGCCCGCGGCGGGCGCCACCTGGTCGACCATGGCCCGCCGCCAGCGGCCGTTCTGGCCCATCGAGAGGATCTCGGCGAGCCGGTCGTACCTTGCGGGGAGCGGGGCGAACAATCGCTGTGCGAAGCGATTACCACGCACGGCGGGAAGCGTCATGGGCGTCTCCTCGTGGCTCGCAGGATTTCAACGGTACGCCCTGATAACGGTGCCGGCCCGCGGCAAGATCACGCCGGCCCGGCCGGAATTGCCGCCGCGGGCGCCGAGTTCGAGGTACGGTCGCAAGGATCCCCCGGTCACTGCGGCCAATACCGGGGAGCTTCCGGGCGTTCGTCGCAGTCGTCACACCGTGCCCAAAGGAGTCCGCATGCTAAGACGATGGTGCATCCCCCTGACGACCCTTGCCCTGGTGGTCGGATCCATGCTCGCGGCGGGCAGTGCCGAGGCCGGCACGACGGCCCAGGCCCCAAGCTCGTCGCATGCCGTCACGCCGGGCGGGATGATGGTCCGGCCTGCGGCCGGCCCGAGCGCACGCGGCGTGCGGCACCAGGTCGAGAGCACGAACTGGTCAGGCTACGCGGTCACCGGCGCGAGCGGCGCCTTCCACAGCATCTCGGCGAGCTGGGTCGAGCCCACCGGCATCTGCACCACCCGGGGGAGAGCACAGTACTCCAGCTTCTGGGTTGGCCTGGACGGCTTCAACAGCAACTCGGTCGAGCAGACCGGCACCGACGTGGACTGCTCCCACCGGAGGCCGGTGTACTACGGCTGGTTCGAGATGTTCCCGGCTGCCCCGGTCAACTACCCGAACACGGTCCGGCCTGGTGATCATTTCAGCGCGTCGGTGACGTTCAGCGGTAGCTCGACCTACACCCTGGTGCTGACCGACAGCACCCAGGGCTGGACGCACACGACCACCAAGAGCCAGACCGGGCTGGCCCGGTCCTCGGCCGAGGTGATCACCGAGGCGCCGTCGTCAGCGGGTGGCGTGCTGCCGCTCGCCGATTTCGGCACCGTCAACTACAGCGCCTCCGCCGCCAATGGCACGTCGATGGGCACGCAGAGCCCGACCAAGATCATCATGGTCGACAGCAAGGGCCTGCCCAAGGACTCGACCAGCGCCATCGCACTCAACGGAGCGTTCAGCAATACCTGGATCAGGAGTAACTAGCCCGGAGCAACTAGCCCGGAGCAACTAGCCCGGAGCAGCTAAATAGCCCGCAGCTAGCCCGGAGACGAAAAGGAGACCAGCTACCCGCCCGGCCGGGTCGGGCAGCCCGCCGGGCGGAACCCGCGTGCCCAGCCGCGGCAGTCCCGCCCGGCCCGGTTACCCTCAGCGCATGACAGCTGAACGGCTCACCGTCCCGGCCGCGGACGGCAGGACGCTGGACGTACTGACCCTCGGTCCCTCGGACGGCCTGCCGCTCGTTTTTCACAGCGGCACGCCGGCCGGCCTCGTCGCGTACGGCCCGATGACAGAGGCTGCCGCAGCGCTGGGCCTCCGGACCGTGATGTACTCCCGGCCGGGCTATGGCGCGTCGAGCCAGTACCCCGGCAGGCTGATCGCTGACGCGGCTGCCGACGTTACTGCGATCCTTGACCACCTCGGCGCAGGCCCGTTCGTCACCGCGGGCTGGTCCGGCGGCGGCCCGCATGCGCTGGCCTGCGCGGCGCTGCTGCCCGGGCGCTGCCTTGCCGCCGCGTCGATGGCCGGGGTGGCGCCGTACGGCGGCCGGGGCCTGGACTGGCTCGGCGACATGGCGCCGGAGAACGTACAAGAATTCACCGCCGCCACCGATGGCGAGGCGGCGCTGACCAGCCTGCTCGAGGCCGCGGCAGAAGAACGGCGGGACATTACCGGGGCCGCGCTGGCGGACAGCCTTGGCGGGCTGGTGTCCGACGCCGACAAGGCAGTGGCCAGCGGGGACTTCGCCGAGTATCTTGCCGCATCGTTCCGCGCAGCCGTGGCTAGCGGGATAGCGGGCTGGCGGGACGATGACCTGGCGTTCGTGCGGGACTGGGGCTTCACGTTCGGCGGCGGGGGCAATGCCGGAGACGTCCCGGTCACGATCTGGCAGGGCGGCCAGGACCGGATGGTTCCCTACGCGCACGGCGCCTGGCTTGCCGGGCAGCTTCCCGGAGCCCGTGCCCACCTGCTGCCGGGCGAAGGGCACCTGACGCTCGCGGTCACGGCGTTCGGCGAGATCCTCGCTGACCTCCTCGACCTGGCCGCCATCAGGCCCGCCGACGCCGGCGGCCAGCAGGCCTGAGCCAGATCCCGGGCCGGCCGGCTCCGGGGGCGGCTGGCCGGCCGGCGGCCGGGTGGCGGCACGGTTCAGGCGGCTACCGCGTGAGGTCGTAGACGGTGACGCCGCCGACGGTCTGAGCGGCGAAGTTCGCCTTCACCCAGGCGGTGATCTGCGCCGCCGCTCCGGTGCCGCCGCCGAAGCTGCTGGCATTGGCGCCGACGAAATAGTGGATCTCGCCGGCCGAGACCAGCCGCCTGAACTGGGCCAGCGTTGGCGCCGGGTCCGAGCCGTTAAAGGTCTGTCGACAAATCGACATCCATGCACCTAAAACCCTCCGCGATCATGGAATGGCTGGTGCCCGCGCGGCGCGACTCGGCCGGGGTGGTCAGGCGATCGCGGGATGCCCGGTGCCCGCGCGGGGTGTGCCTGGCGCCGGAGCGGTCAGCCGGCGTCACCCGATGTGGCGCCGCTGCCAGGCAGCGGCAGCGTGATGGCGAAGACGGTCTGCCCCGGCCGGCTCGTCACCTCGGCGTGCCCGCCGTGTGCCGCGACGACCGCATCCACGATCGCGAGCCCGAGGCCGGTGCTGCCGGCCGCCCGTGACCTGGAGCTGTCACCGCGCACGAACCGCTCGAACAGGTCCGGCTGTAGTTCGGCCGGTACCCCGGGGCCGTCGTCGGCCACGCTGAGCACGGCCGAGCCGGCCGGGCCGCCCGCGGGGCCCGGGGTACCCCCGGGCGGGGCGCCCTGCCGGGCTAGCGCGATGGTGACGGTCGTGCCCTTCGGCGTGTGCCTGGCCGCGTTGCTTACCAGGTTCGCGAGCACCTGCCGCAGCCGGTGCTCGTCGCCGCGAACCAGCACTGGTTCCCCGGGCAGGTCCAGCTGCCACCGGTGGCCAGGCGCAGCCGCCCGTGCGTCGCTTGCCGCGTCGATGGCCAGCCGGGTCAGGTCCACCTGCTCATCCGCCAGCGGCCGCCCGGCATCGAGCCTGGCCAGCAGCAGCAGGTCGTCGACGAGCCCGCTCATCCTGGCCGACTCCGCCTCGACCCTGGACAGGGCGTGCGCGACATCGTCGGGCAGCATGCCCGGATGACGGCGGACCAGCTCGGCGTAGCCGCGGATCGCGGCCAGCGGGGTGCGCAGCTCGTGGCTGGCGTCGGCCGCGAAGCCGCGCAGCCGCGCCTCGCTGGCGTGCCGCCGGGCCAGCGCCGATTCCACGTGCCCGAGCATCCGGTTGAACGCGACGCCGAGCTGGCCCACTTCGGTCCGCGGATCGGCGTCTGGCACCCGGTGCGGCAGGACGACCTCGCCGCTGGCGAGCGGCAGCCTGGTCACTTCGGCGGCGGTGGCGGTCACCCGCCGCAGCGGCCGCAGCGAGAATCGCACCCAGCCGGTCCCGATGACCCCGGTGAGCAGGAGCGCGGCGGAGAACACGGTGACCTCGGCCAGCTCGACGCTGTGCAGGGTGGACTGCAGGTCGGTCAGCGGCAGGCCGGTGACGAGCACGTCGCCGCCGGTCGACCGGACCGCGGTCAGCCGGTACTCGCCGTGCACCGACGGCAGGTCCCGGTCATAGGGCTGGCCGTCGGCAGGCAGCCGGGCAAGCACCGCCGCGTCGGTGGCGGACAGGTGGCACGTGCCGGCCTCGATGTGCGCGTTCGTGACCGTGTATTTCACCAGCCGGGCGCTGAACGTGCCGGCCGCCTGCCCCGGGATCTCGTTGCCGCAATGCGGCACCTGCGGCCGCGAGGAGTCGTCGTAGTCGGGCGGCGGCGGCGGCCCGCCCCTGTGCTGCACGCAGTCGACATAGCGTGCTTTCGCCGCGCTGAGCTGCTCGTCAAGCCCGTGGAACAGGAACCCGCGCAGCGCGATGTAGGTGACGAGGCCGACGCAAGCGCAGGCGACGGCAAGCAGCGCGAGCAGCCCGGCGATCAGCCGCCCGCGCAGCGTCCTGCCGGCCAGCCAGGAACGCAGCCCGCCGGGCCGCGGCCGGCCGGACGGCAGTCCCGGGCCGGCCCGGCTCCGGCCAGACCCGGCCGCGGCATCGTTCATCCCCGCATCAGTCCCCGGGCCTCACTGCGACGGCTTGAGTACGTAGCCGACGCCCCGGACGGTGTGGATCATCGGCTCGCGGCCGCTGTCGATCTTCTTCCGCAGGTAGCTGATGTACAGCTCCACGACATGCGCCTGGCCGCCGAAGTCGTAGTTCCACACCCGGTCCAGGATCTGCGCCTTGGAGAGCACCCGCCGGGGGTTGCGCATCAGGAACCGCAGCAGCTCGAACTCGGTGGCGGTCAGCTCGATCAGGTCGCCGCCCCGGCGGACCTCCCTGGCTTCCTCGTCCATGGCCAGCTCGCCGACGGTCAGCTCGGCGCCGCCGCGGGCCCGGGCGATGCCGGCCCGGCGGAGCAGTCCCCGCAGCCTGGCGAGCACCTCCTCCAGGCTGAACGGCTTCGTCACGTAGTCGTCCCCGCCGGCCGTGATCCCGGCCACGCGGTCCTCGACGGCATCCCTGGCGGTGAGGAACAGCACGCACACGTGCGGCAGGTCGGCGCGCAGCCGCCCGAGCACCTGCAGGCCGCTCAGGTCGGGCAGCATGACGTCGAGCACGACGGCGTCCGGGCGGAACTCGCGGGCCGTGCGCACCGCGCTAAGTCCGTCGCCGGCCGTGCGGATCTCCCAGCCCTCGTAGCGCAGCACGCTGGCCAGCAGCTCGGCCAGGCTCGGCTCGTCGTCCACGACGAGGACCCGGATCGGCGTCCCGTCCGCTCTGCGCAGCGGCGGCGCCTGGCCGTCGCTTGCTGGCTGCGGCGGTGCGGTCATGCTCATCATCTTCCCAGCATGCGGGTCCTTGTTACGGCGCGCCTCTACGCTTGCTCTGAGCCTGCTCTGAACTCCGGTTCGGCCGCTCTGAACTCAGGTTCCGCCGTCCTTCGCCCGCTGCCGCCTGACGCAGCCGCCTGGCGCAGCCGCCTGGCGCGGCCGGCCGTCACGGCGCGGGGAGAGCAGCAGCGCGAGCGCCGGGCAGCTGGCCACCGCGCGCCTCGCCGTGCGGTCCAGGCCTGGCGGCACGGGCCTGGCGTCAAGCACCGGGTAGCCCCACTCGTCCAGCTTGATCAGCTCGGGCAGCAGCTCGGCGCACTGGCCGTGCCCGGAGCAGGCGATCGGGTTGACCCGCAACTGCTTGCTCATCGCGGCCTGCTCCAGTCGGCCTCGGCGGCCGGCCCGGCGGGCACCGGCAGGAACGGCTGGCTGGCTGCCGCCGCGCAGGTGCCCTGCCGGTGGCGGCGGATCTCGGCGGCGAACACTCGCAGCGCGCTGCGGACGAACCTGACGGCGCCATCGGGATGATGGCACGCTCCGCGCCCGCTAGTCAGCCCGGCCCACCGCTCAAGATCATTTATAACGGGACCGCGCGGGCTGGTCCCGGCCAGCTCCGCGAGTGCCGTCGCGATCCGCGGCAGCCCGTTCAGGCACGGGCCGCACTGGCCAGCGGACTCCAGCGCAAGGTAACGAGCCACCCTCGCGGTTTCCGCCAGGCCACAGCATCGCGCCGGGAGCGCGGCCAGGACGCCCGCGCCAGCCGTGGCGCCGGCCGGCCGCAGCGCGGCGTTGCTGAGCGAAAGCAGCCGGGCCTGGCCGGCTGGCAGCCAGGTGCCGTGGTAGCCGCCGATGAGCACCGCCTGCACGTGATCTCCGAGGCCGAGCAGGTCCAGCAGCGGGGTGCCGACGGCGGCCTCCCGGACGGCCGGGCTGCCGTCTGCCTGCCAGATGCTGGCCAGCATGCTGCCAGGCTCGGCCGCGGTACCAAGGCCACGGAACCAGGCGGCGCCGTAGCGAGCGATCAGCGCCAGGTGAGCCAGGGTCTCGATGTTCTGCACGAGCGTCGGCAGGCCGCCGACGCCTCGCTCGAACGTGCGCGGCGGCGTGAACGTGGGCAGCGCCGGGCCGCCGTTGAGCACGTTCACCACTGCCGTCTCCTGCCCGGACAGGAATCTTGGCGGAGCGAGCACGAGGTCGACGTCGGCGCGGTCGAGCCCGTTCGATCTCCGTTCGAAAAGAAGTTCGCCAAGCCAGCCGTGCAGCGGCAGATCCTCGTGCAGGTAAAGCACGGCGCGGCGGGCGCCCACCGCCTCAGCGGCAAGCTGCAGCCCGTCGAGAACCAGGTGCGGCGAGTAGCGCAGCAGCGTCTTGTCCTTCGCGCTGAGCGGCTCGCTCTCGGCGCCGTTGGCCACCACGACCGGCCTGCGGCCGGCCGCGGCGACCGCGGCGAGCTTGCGGTGCACGGGGAAGGCGGCGCCGCCGCGCCCGGTCAGCCCGGACCTGTGCACCTCGTCGATCAGCAGCCCGCGCCTGCCGCGGTACGGCAGCTGCCCGTGCGTCGCCAGGTGAGCGGGCAGCCCGGCCGGGCGGCCGTCAGCGGAAAGCAGCCGGGGGAGGAGCTGCCGCGCCTGCTGGCCGCCGGTGCCCGGGCTGCCCTCGGTCATCAGGTAGGTGGTGCCACTGGTCGTCATCGGGCACCTGCCTGGCCGGAGAGCAGCGCGGCGACCCGCTGCGCGCGCGGCGTCGCCCTGGCGGCGCGCACTGCCCGCCAGCCGGCCGCGCCGGCCACGGCAAGCACGCACCCGGCGGCGAGGGCGAGCAGCGGGCCGTTCTGCAGGTCCCCGCTGCTGCCGATGCTGTGCGCGAGCGCCACCGGCCAGGCCGCGTAGGCCAGCCAGTGCAGGCCGCGCCAGAGCCGCCGGCCGATCCGCGCCCTGGCCAGGCTGGTCACGATCAGCGCGAGCATCAGGTCAAGGGAGACCGCGCCGAGGCCGATCCATAGCGGGCGGTACGGCGAGGTAAGCGGGACCAGGATGGCGGCCAGCCCGATCGTGACGAACGGGTCGGCGATGGCGGTCACTACGTGAATGGCGAGGAAGCCGACGGCAAGCAGCGACAGGTTGCGGTGCAGCCTGGTGACCGCGAACCTGGGCAGGCCGGGCAGCCGGCCCTGCCGGTTCACCATGATGCCGAGCACCATGACGGCGGTGAGCAGCACCAGGCAGACGATGCCAGTGGCCCGGCTGGCGTACCAGAGCGCGGTGCTGGAGGTGATTCCGCTCATTCCGGCACCGCCGCTCCGCCGGTGCCGGCTAGGTACGACAGCCGCGCGTTCCTTGATCGCGGAGAGTTTTCGGTGCCCGAGGCCGCAAAAGTCGCCGCGATCATGCCGGGCAGCGGGGACTGGCCAGCTATGCCGGGGAGTCCGGCTGGGTCTACTGTTCCGGCTGGGTCGACTGTTCCGGCTGGGTCGGCTGGCCAGCTAGCGACGGTACGCACCCGGCCTCCGGTCTCGACGAGGCGGGCCGCCAGGCCGCGCCCGGCCAGCCAGCCAATGGCGTCATTGCCCCTGATCATGGCCGCGATGCTGGCGGCGCGTGCCTGCAGGCAGGTCGCGGCGGTCACCGAGGCGATCTCGGAGTCTTCGCGGAAGCTGCTGCAGGCGGCGTCCACCGCGGCGATCTCGGCCGCCAGCAGCTCGCGGGCCGCCGGCAGCAGCATCGGGTCGGTCACTGCCAGCGCGGCCACGGTCCCCAGCGCGGGCCAGCTGGCCACGGCAGGATCGGCCGGCCTTGCTGCCGGTGCGGCGACGGACTGTGACCGGATGGCCGGTGCCGCGACAACCCGCGACGCGATGGCCGGGGACGTGCAGGCCGGCGCCGCGGCAGCCCCTGACCGGACAGCCCGTGACATACCGGCCGGTGCCGCGGCAGCCCGCGACATGATGTCCCGGGGCGTGCAGGCCAGCGCCGCGGCAGCCCCTGACGGGCCGGCCCGTGGCGTGCCGGCCAATGCCGCAGCGGCCCGCGGTCCGCGGCGGACCGAGGGCAGCGTGCAGTCCGGCATCATGACCCCCCGGAGGTGACGCTGCCGGAGCCCGAGCTGGCCGACGGTGCTGTCGACGCGGGCGAAAGGCTGCTGCCCGTGCTTGAGCTACCCGTGCTTGAACTGCCCGACGTGCCGGAGGCCGAGCTGCCGGATGTGCCCGTGCTCCCGGCGGTGGCGGTAGAGCCCGAGTTGCCCGAAGTCGCGTGCTGCGCGCCCGGCAGCGCGAACGCGACCGCGCCGACCGCGGCGATACTCACCGCGCCGGCGGTCGCTGTGACGGCGCGCAGCCTGGCGTGCCCGCGATCGCGGTCCGCGACTGCCCGCCTGGTCGCTTGCGGATGCTTGCTCATCGGATGGTTCCTCCTGGCTCGGTTCGGGACACAGCCTCGCCGCCAGGGCTGGGCGACGTCTCTGGCCAGCCTCTGAGCCAGCTATGAGCGTCCGGCCAAGCGCGAAACCCAGCTGCCCGGCGCACCCTGCGTACCGCGCCAACCGTCGTCCTGCAGCCCGGCGCCCCGCGCTGCCGCTGAGCCGCCGCCTGGCCGGCTACCAGCGACTCGCGCACCACAACGTCGTTTGGATTCCGCTGTCGTTGTTCCCGCAGCGCAGTCCCACCCACGCTGCCGGTGCCGGGGCGGGCGGGTGCCGAATAGCAGCCTCGCCGCAGCCCTCCCTCCGCGCGGCTGCAAACTGCTGGGCTGACCTGGGCGCTGACGCCGACCGGGGCGCGGTGCTGCGGCAGATGGGTGCCAGGATCGCCGCGAGCAGGGAGGGGCGCAAGCTGGTCGTCCCGGTCAAGCAGAGCACGCCGCGGCGATTACGGCTGGCCAGCCGGCCGAGCTAGCTGATGAGCTAGGTAGGAGTCTGACCAGCGGAAACAGTCCGGCGGCAGGCTCCAATTCGCGTTCACGGAGGAAGGCATGCCCGACGCCGAGCAGGCGCTGATCGTGGCGGCGTCCAAGGTCGTGCGATGGCTGCCAGCTCGGCACCCAGCTCGACAGCTGTGACGGCAAGCCCGCGCTCGGCAAGCGGCACGGTCGCCTGCCCGGTGCCACAGCCGATCTCCATCACCTGGCTTCCCGCTTCGAGTCCGGCCAGGTGGATCAGGTCGTCGAACAGCCGAGGCGGACAGACTGGCCTGGTGCGCTGGTAGTCCTCCGCCCCCCCTGTCGAATCCGGTGCGCAAGCCGTGGCGCCTCGGGTCATCCTCCACGAATCCCATGGTGCCTCTCCGCCGTGCTCGACCTGGACCTCGCTGCTCCGACAGCCGTGCTTGGCAGGGCACGCCGTCCGGCCTGATCGCGCGCAGCATGGCTCTCCTTCTCGTGATCATTCACCTAGACTTGGTGTGCAAGCGCCGAACCGAGGGAGCTGCACGTGAGCGTCGAAGCATCCGAGATGGTCAGCATCCCCCGTGCCGAACTGGATGCGCTGAAAGCCGAGCTGAGGCGGTTGCGGCGTGAGGCCGGGCGAGGCGTGGCCAGGGCGCGTATCCGCACTGATCCCGGTCCGGGCGATGACGCGCCCACGTTCACACGAGGGCAGCTCGCTGAAGCGTGGGGAATTAGTGAGTGATCGCCTCGTCCGCTTCCCCGGAGCGTCCTGGCAGGAGATCGAAGCCCTGCCGCAGCCACTGCGATGGACGGTTCAGCGCACGATCTTCCACTTGCTAGACGAGCCAGTCCCGACCCTCGCGGATCCGTTCCCCAGTAACGATCCGCTGCCGGTCTAGCTCGTCCTCGCTGCCCGAGCGCCACGCCTCGAACAGTGCCCGCGCATAGTCAGCGGTCTGCATCAGTCCCGGTACTAACAGCGGTTCCCAGGTGCACAGCGACGTTGCCCGTCGCTCGGCCTCGACCCACTCGGCAAACCACGAGGGATAGCCGCCGTCCCAGCGCCGGGCCAGCTCGTAGATCCTGCCGAACAGCCCGCCCGCGTCCGGCAGCGCCCGGTCGCACCCGGCGGCGAAATCGGGTGACGGGGCGCGCTCGCCCGTCTCGCCGCCGACCCCGGCCGGCTGACGTTACTCGTCTGGGACGCCAGCCCCGATCTGCCGGCCCACCGCCCGCATGATGACGACGCCGTTTCCGGCCGGGGCCTGGAGATCATCAGCGCCCTGGCCGACCGCTGGGGCTCCTGGGGTCCGGTCGCGGCCGGGAAAGTCGTCTGGGCCTGGTTCGACCTGGACCGCTAGCCCGGGGTATTCACGGCGCTGACGTCTGATTCGGCGCGGCTGACATGAAATATGCTCCTGAACTGGGACGATAAGGATTGTAGAGATCCATGTAAGCCCGGTTCGGGGAGCACGTTGCAGGTGAACAGAGGTCCTCCGGTCTCCTGGGCACGCGATCCTTCACCGACTGCCGGTGCTCACCGCTTCGGGCGCTGCCAAGGGTCGCGCTCAAGGGCGCGGCGCAGCGCCGCCGCGCCGTTGCCTAGTACAGGCTGGCCGTGCGTGACGAGAACATGCCCGGCCTCAAGTGCGGCCAGGCGCTTCAGCGTCGGCAGGTAACGCTCGTGCCACCAGCGGCGGCGGCGCTCGCTGTCCACCGGGTCGTCCCAAACGCGCAGCTCACCGCCGCCAGTCTCGACGACGGCATCGCCGAACACCAGGGCACGGTGAGCAGGGATCTCGATCGGCTGCTCGGAGCGGGGCGGGCTGCCGAGCGGATGGAAGCGGGCCACGCCGCCGACATAGGTACCGCCGGTCACGGCCTCGAAGCCGGAGGCGTCGCCCAGCCGGGTGGCCACCTCCGGATGCCCGTAGATGCGTGCCTGCGCGCGGCGGTAGCGCCGCCACAGCGGCTCGGCGCTGCGGGTGTGGAACGGCTTGCTGATGAGGATCCGCACGCGGCTGCCGACGAGATCGTCGAGCACACCCAGCGCCGGGTCCTCACCGCCGTCCACCAGCGGATCAACGAACAGTGTCTCGCCCTCGACGACCAGCGCGTAGCTCGTCCTGGCGCCGAACTCGCCGGGACGCAACCCCCGGGGGAGGCGCTCCCAGCACCAGATCCCCGTCACGATCTCCTGCACGCCGTTCCCGGTCATCTGCCCTCCGTCTCCGGCTGCCTCCACCTGGGAGATCAATCGCATCCCCGCAGAGCAGGCACACCCACCATCCAGCATCAGGTCACCGCCCGGATCAGCGGGCGCTGGGTGACCGCCCGCCGACCTCGCGGACTATCGATGATCTTCCCCTTATATGCTGCTGAATCCGCCCAGCGGGCGGCGCTGGCCCTCAACCCACATCGAACGGGTTCCCAGGCGCGCCAACGCCACCGGACCGGGGCGGACATCAGCGCAGCAGTTCAACCGCTGGTTCACATTGACGGATCGCCCAGACCGCAGTGTGGCCTCGTCCATGCGGATCAGGTTCTGAGCGAGATCTCCGCCTGCTGCAGCAGGTGCTCTGCCGGATCCACGGTGACCGCCAGGACCATCCTGGCGGTCACGCCGTCAAGCTCGACGGCCGCGGACGTCTCGCCGTCGCCTCGGCAGAATGCGCCAGTCCGGCAGGGTCCGGCCCATGCCGCGGCCGTCCGGAGCTTCCGGAGCAGCAGCCCGGTGTCCACGGTGGCGGACGCCGGCAGCGTCGGGGGCCATTCGCTTGCGTTCTCGTTCAGCAGCGATACGAGCTGGTCAAGCGCCTAGCCGAGTGCCGAATCCGGGGCCGGGGGCACGGCCAGCGTGACGGACTGGACGCGAGCATGCAGCTCCGGCGTGAGCAGGATCTCGGCCTGTACCACGCCGTGGTCGCCGCGCAGCCACCACCGGCAGTGCGCCGGGGAGTCGAACTCGGCCGGCCGTGCCAGGTCTTCGCTGAAGGCCCCGATTCGCTCCCTGACGAGCTCGATCTTGCGTCGGCGCTCGGCAACGGGCTCGTCCTGGCCGACGTTCGGCGCGAACAGGCGGCGAGCCACCGCGTCGTCCCAGGACTGGAACAGCCCCGTGACCTCCTGCTGCCCGCTCAGCGTCTCTGGCCAGGGCCCGCCAGGGGCTGGAACCGGGCCGCCCACCGTCAGCTTGCCCGGTGTGCCTGCCGCCGGTTCAGGCGCTGCCGCCTGCGCTGATGACGCGGCCGTCGCGGCAGGCGCCGGCGCCTGAGCCGCCGGGGCAGGCCGCGTGCCCGGACCCGACCGCGACCCCAGCAGCGCGTCCAGCATCCTGGACGCGAGCGGATGCGCCGGCGCGTACGTCCCGTTCGCCAGCACGATCACGCCGGTCCCGCTGGCCAGGTGCCAGCGCATGTGACTGCCGAAGCCCGGGTACCCGCCGCTGTGCTGGACGATCCTGCCGTGCTCGGTGTCGTCCTCGACGAAGAGCCCGAAACCGTAGCTGCCTGCGCCGGGGCCCGCGGGGAACGAGGGCCGCTGCGGCGGCAGCGCGACCTGGGGCAGCTGCATCTCGCGGCGGGAGGCGCGCCGCAGCGGATGCGGCCCGCCAGCATCCTGGTTTCCCGGCGGGAACGCACCGGCGAAGCCGCCTACCCAGCGGCAGAGGTCGCTGACGGAGCTGAAGACACCGCCCATCGGAGCGAACGCGCCGGCCGGGTCAGGGACGAGTTCCTCCCATCCGGCCGCGCCGCGCCGGTAGCCGCGGGCCAGCCGCTCCTCGCTGAATTCGGCCGCCTCGAACCCGGTGCTTGTCATCCCGAGCGGCCGGGGCAGCCGGTCCCGCACGAAGCCGGCATAGCAGGTACCCGATACCGCGGCGATGACCCTGCCCAGGATCGCGTAGCCGAGGTTCGCGTACTCAAAGCGAGTGCCCGGCGCCCAGGCGAACCGCACGCCGCCAGCCAGGAACTCCGCGAACTCATCGAGCGGGGTGCCCTGCTGCCGGTCGCCCCACGGGTCGTCGGTCGGAAAGCCAGCGGTCATGGTCATCAGGTGGCGGATGGACAGCCGCGGCGAGTCGGCCGTTGCCGGGCTAAGGTCCCGCAGGTCAGGCACGTATTCCGCGACGGGGTCGTCGAGCCCGAGGGCGCCGTCATCCCGCAGCGCGAGGACGGCCGCTGCGGTGAAGCTCTTCGTCATCGAGGCGATCCGGAAGACCGTCTCTGCATCGGGCACCGGGCCGCCCAGCCAGCGCTCGCCGACGCCGCTTGCATGCACAAGGCAGCCCCCGGCCACGATCCCGTACGCCAGCCCTGGCTGCCCGCCGCGGAGCTGGTAGCTCTCGGCAAGGGCGGCCATGGCGTCGATGTCGGCCGGCGCGAGCTGCTCAGGCTCTGCCGCGCGGCCGGGCACCAGGACGGGATCGGGCTGTCGGTCAGGCAACTCGCACCTCCGGATCGAGGGGTCACGGTCCTGCGCAGGGGATCTTCCGGCGCATACGCCGGCCTCGATGCTGATCGTAGTGTCACCAGGCCCACCGGCCTCAGCCGAGACGCCAGCCTCAGCGCACCAGCGGGCGCACGGCAGGCGGCTACGCGGAAGGCGCGGCGAGCAGCCGGCTACGCGGAAGGCGCGGCGAGCAGCCGGCTACGCGGAAGGCGCGGCGAGCAGGCGGCTGAGCTTATTCGCCGAGACGGACGGCCTCGCGCCGGACTGGCACAATAGCTCAGCGGCTGCCGCGAGGATGTCCGGGGACCCGGTGACCAGCTCGACTTCGATCTCTCGCCAGGCCAGGTCGGCCGCCGCGCGTGCACCACGGCCGGCCAGCGCGGGAAGCGCCTCCCGGTGCCCGGTCACCAGGTCGTCGGCCAGCTCGGCAAGGGTTTCGCCGCCAGGCCCGGCGATCCGCCAGACCGTGCGCCGGGTCCCCAGGGTGGCCACCGGACGCAGCGGACGGCCGCCAGCCCAGCTGGCGACGAGCGCTGCCAGGTCCGCCGGGACGGCCTCGTCTCCGGCGCCGAGCGGGGCATGCACCTCGCGCCTGGTGTGGCCGCCGACGGGCAGCTTAAGATGCCAGCCGGCATCATGGCCGCCAGTTCGCCGGCGCAGCGTGACGCCGCTGGCGGCCAGCCGCAGATCGTCGGTGTCGTAGTAGCGCGCGGCAAGCAACTCGACTTCCGGCGGCTGCGCCAGTTCCGGTCCGGCACCACCCAGGTTCCGCGGGTCAGGGACCACGAAGTCAAGACCTACGTCGAACTTCCGCTCGGTCTCCAGCTTGCCGGTCAGCTCGCCCTTGCCGGTCAGCTCGCCGCTCATGCTGAGAGGCTAATTGCCCGGCGGTTTGCGGTCTTACCCGGCCGGCTGGTCGCGGTGACCAGCCGGCCAGCGAAGCCTGGCCCGCCGCCGCTGCTCTGGCCCGGATACTTCGCCGAGCCGGCTGCCGCACCAGGGATCCCGCCCGTGCTCCGCATATCACTGGACGGATATGCGCAGACGTTAACCTCGCTGGCGCCGGACCGGATATGCGCAGACGTTAACCTCGCTGGCGCCGGACCGGATATGCGCAGACGTTAACCTCGCTGGCCGGGCACCTGGCCGACGGATCGCTGGCACGCGGCCTGGGCGGCGTCGACGTGCCGGCCATCTTATGGCCCGGCGCGCAGAGCCCGATGCCCGTCAGCCAGGGTGGCCAGACCGCGCAGTTGCGGCCGGCTTCGGAGGTAGTCATCGTTCCCGCAGCGGGTCATCTGCCCTGGCACGAGCAGCCCGGTTGCGTAGCTGACGCTCTGTCCAGGCTCAGGGACCTTGCGGGCGAACTGGAATCTGTCGGGTAGTGATCACCTAGTTGCTCCGCGTGTTTGCCGCGACTCAGTCCGGTAACGGTGCGAGACTTGCCGTAACGCTCCGAGGTCGAGATAGCGCCTGCCGGCCCGGGCGTTCTCGTCCGTGCCGGGCTGACCGTGCCCGGGACAGGTACCGCAGCTGGGCTGCCAGTGCCCGGGGCATGTAACGGAGGTGGACGGCTGGTGCCCGGGACAGGTACCGCAGCTGGGCTGCCAGTGCCCGGGGCATGTAACGGAGGTGGACGGCTGGTGCCCGGGACAGGTACCGCAGCTGGGCTGCCAGTGC
>Ga0070698_100001698_pt1 | contig 24561 bp, 27 predicted proteins | sample KBSK1502metaG_FD_65477 | JGI IMG/M metagenome (GOLD analysis project Ga0070698, IMG submission 65477) | Corn, switchgrass and miscanthus rhizosphere microbial communities from Kellogg Biological Station, Michigan, USA - KBS K1-50-2 metaG | ecosystem: Host-associated > Plants > Roots >... | reverse complement strand
AGGTCCGGCAGCAATGTCCTTGCCACGCGTCGTGCTTCCTCCGGGGTATACCCACCTGCGTGCTCCAACGAGTGCGCGAAGACCCCGATGCAACAAAAACCGCCGGAGCCGGAGCCACGGATCGACCGAGCGGCGTTTGCGGCGTTGAAGCAAGCGCTGGAGTCAGAGAGCGTCGGTAAGCCGGAGCCGGAAGCCGAAGCGCCGAACGCAGAGAACGTTGTTGAGATGCCAGGGACGAATGCGACAGCAAACCAGGGCGCGGCCACGGCAAAGCAGGCACAAGGACAATAGTGGAGTCACCAGCAGCGAGAGCCTTTGATGCGCACAAGCTTGAGGCCGCTAGGAGGGCACTCATCATAGGTAGCCGGACTAGGCAGCGCCTTGATTGCATCTAGTAGTTCCTGACGTGTTCTCATGGATTGCGCTGTTTTGCGCTGTTTATTCCGCTCGCGTCAACAACAGCATTGAACTTCTATGATTCCGGGGTTTGCATGAGCCTAAGTACCCTTGTCGTGGTGAGGGTGTTCTACACGGGCTGACAATATCCTAGCAGCCCCTTGGTGGTTAGAAATGATTGATTATAATTAGCCTGAACTAATAGTCTTAGCTGACACTACCTGGTGTATCCTGACCTGTGGTCGCTACGGTATTAGCACGACGTGAGAAACCGGGTAAGGTGTTCTCGTTCAGTGCTTTACGATGCAACAATGTGCACCAGCAAGAGATAGCTGCTGGACGAGCTAAGGAATCCCTTTTTGGCGAAATTTGCGAACCCTCGACCCGGTCTACTCCTCCAAAAGGTGATCGAGCGGATTGGGCGCGGGCCGGAGCCTCAGCTAGCCACTCAAGCCGAATGTGATCGGGTCCGGCTAGCGGGCCGAGGCGACGCTAAACGGGACTACGAGCACAGTCTAGCCCTACAGCTAGCCGCGCGGGGATCGCGGAGAGGCGTCGCTGACCATGCCAAATCCTATATCAGGTTTTAATTTAAGTGGCTCCGCTGTCTTTCATGACACGTTCCAGATTTTGCTGAACGGTACCGATGTCACTCAGCTTTTTCCGCTTGTTAAATATTGTAAATGCGGCCCTGAATTAACTTATTTTATGTTTTTTCGGTGCGCTTTAATAACGTGCACGTTATATAAATGTGCATTGAAGATATAACGCTTGCGTGATAAAATGCCTCAATGGACAGTATACTTCTTTCTTCACGGCGAACGCCGGGAAAACATTATCAAGGCGTGGCTGAAAGACGAATCAGTCCAGTCCAAGCAAATTGTAGCATTTCAAGAAAAAATCGACACCCTCGAACAAAGCGGGCCAGACATGGTGCCCGGATTCATTTCGGACACTCCGGTTGCCAAGGAAATTTATAAAATGAAAATCAAAGGCAACAAAGGGTTGAAGCAGCTTCGGCCTATGTGTTGTCGCGGTCCATTTGGGCAGAACGAATACACTGTGCTAGTCGGGGCTGTAGAGAAGGACAACAAGCTCATTCCTTCAAATGCAAAGGAAAGGGCTCAAACGAATTTGATCACACTTAAAGCTGATCCCACGAGGAGGAGACGTGAGCGACTTACGCCAAAACCTAAATAGTGAGTTCCGAAACGAAGACTACCGGTACGCTTATGCGGAGAGCTTTTTGAACACGAAGCTCGCTACGCAAATCAAAGTGTTGCGGGAGGCGCGGGGTAAGACACAGGCTGAAATGGGCTGTTTAATAGGAACGAAGCAGTCCGGTTTTTCGCGTTTCGAGGATGTCAACCATACGGTTTGGAAAACCGATACGCTTTGGAAGATTGCTCGCGCTCTTGGGGTTCGGGTGGACATCAGCTTCGAGACGTTCGGAAGCCTGATTGAACAGAAGGAACGATTCAGTCGCCAGTCTTTGGAGAGACCTGATTTTGCGAATGACCCGGCCTTTTCAGCGGCTGCGCTCGGACACACCCGGGTCCTAATTCAGATTCCAAAAATACACCGCCAGCCGGAAGCAGATGGCGCACTTAGGCAGCTCACCAACGTCATTCAGATGCCGTTGCAAGGGGGTCCTAAATCTCGAATCATTGGCACGCCATCGTTCTCGTCAGCGCTCGCCTCGGCCTCTCCAAGTGCGACGTGCATGGGGTTCGAGTTTTCCGATTTTAGCCTTTTCCCGATCAACTATTCCGAAAGACCCGAAAGACTAGGCTCGGTGCTCACGGCCGCTGGGGTTTAGAAAATCTAAGACGAGAAAGACACCCTAATGGAATTGCTGAGCGTCATAAGAGCAAGGGCCATCTGGTTATTCGACATCAACGATCTTAACCCGCGTGGGAAAAGGATCGCTCCTGAAATGCTAGAATGGCTGAAGGAATGCTACAGTTTCTCAAAAGTTCCCTCTTCTATTGACGATCTCGATGAAACGAAAGCACTTGCGTTTCTGAACGGCAGCTTTCAGATCATTCCCGAAAACACCATTAGTGTCGATCTGAGGGTGTACAACGATGGCGTCGTCGCGGACTCGCGATCCTCAACGAAAGACAGCGATAAGTTCATTGATGAGGTGCTGAGGTCCGCGACGAAGCAATTTGACTTGGTTTACAGTCCGGAGATGATCCGAAAGAGGCTTTACCTGAGCGAGCTTAACGTGAGATGCAAAAGTACCCTGCAACGTCTAAACCCTAAACTGAAGGCTTTTGGGGACAAAATCTCCCCGTTGGTAAATGGCGATGTCGAACTGTGCAGTATCGCTTTTTGGGCTGAGCAGAAAACAACTGCGCCATTTTCTCTTTTTCGCTTCGAAAGGAAGCTCAACGCGGCATTTTCCGAGCATAGGTATTTCGCGGCGGCGCCTCTCCAGACGGACGATCATCTCAAGCTGCTCGACGAACTTGAAAGTATCTTAGCTGGATAACTAAACTAAAGCCGCCACGATTTCGCGCGTAAGTTTGGGGGCGGCGGCTCTATTCGGCCGTCAGATCGGGCATTTTATCGATTGCCACTCGCAAGGTTGCGGTGTCGATATGGCTGTAGGTCCGGGAAACCGCCGCTGTCTCGGCGAAGAAGACGTTTTTTAACATGTTCCGAGCGGATAGCTATGGGATGTGTTATGGATCGCCCAAATCGCGCTCTTTATTCGTTGTAAGTCGTTCTCCATCAACGAGTGGTGCGCGATAGAGGGTCGTACTCGCATTCGTACCAGACACCGACACCCATTGGTGTCCCTTCCTCGGAGTTCACCGGATTACTACGCAGGTATTCCAGGCATTGTCGTCGGGCTTTGTGCTGTGGAGTTCGGGTTTCATATTGTTTGTTTGGTCGGGCTTATTCCAGCCCCTGGACGCGGCCTTCGCGAAACTTGGCTTCGAGCATTTTCACCCAGCGGCTGTTGTCAGGAAACTTAGATTGAGTCCACGACGCGCCGGTGCGGACCATGCAAGGACGCTGTTTAGGAATCCTGCGGCTCGTATAAACTGAGCGTGAGAGAAGCTGCAACAAGGTATTCCATGCCAGGACCACTTCCCTGTTTTAGTGTCTTTGTTGTTGTTCATAGGACCATACATTTTCAGGTTCATGTGACCGTGTAGGCTGCTGGTGTACCCTGCTGTTTTTTAGCTAAGTCTAACAGGCTCAATAGTTTAGAACGATTTTCTCAAGGCGGGGTACACCAGGGTACACCTATCAAAATTAGCTAAGTCTCACTGGCCCAACGGGTTACAAAAAGGTGTATGCGGTGTACCCCCTTTTCCTTCGCCACGGTATAACGGTATTGGTGGTATTGGTGGGGGTCGCTGGTACCACGGGGGCGTAGGACCATCCTATACCATCGATTTTCATTTTAGGGGTACACCTATACACCAAATTGATATAAAGGGTTGGTAATAAACAACTTAAAGGATGTACCCCTGGTGTACCCTGGTGTACCCTCCCTAGGGGCGGTGGTGTAGGCCACCTTGCCGCCCCCGTGGTGTAGGGCTCCCTCTGCGCCGTCGGCTAGGGGTTTGAGTTGCAGGAATCCCTCCTTTTGAGAATCGCTTCTCTGTCTTCTGGGGTGAGCATCTTCAGTAATTCGTCGTAGTCCTGCTTCACCTCATTGATCTTCTTCTCTTTCTCCATGGCCTCATTAGCCTTTTGCTCCGGCAAATTGTCCCCTGGGAAGTTGAGCGTGTAAACATAGCCTTTCTTGGTTCTCGTCTTCTTGACGTTGCTCGGCGATATCTTGGCCAATTCTGAGAGATAGTTTCCAAGGGTGTTCGGGCTTTTTGGTAGCACTCCAGTTGGAGTATTGGGATTCTGAAGCTCGCTAAAGAGATTCATCAGGGTAAATTGTCTGTCTTTAGCTCCAAGGAATTGTCTTTCCATGACCGCGAGTAAGTGCATAGAAGGAGCAGTTTCCTCGACCATCTCCGCAATTTCCTGGTTCAGAAACGCCTTCATCCCAAAACGCGTGTCTTTTAACTCCGCTGGAATCTGGAACTCATTCAAAAGCCAATACAAATACGCAGGAAGTTCTTCCCTGATTTTGGCTCCAAAAGCCCGCTGCCCTCCTAATCTTTCAACTAATTTCACTGTGGCTTCCGGGTACGTTCTGAGGACAATCATTTTGTCCTTCATCGTTTCGTCATTCACCGGGATCGATTGCAGGCAATCAGGAGTATCGTTGACTGAAACAGTAATCCTCCAGAACGGTGGCAGTGTGAGCGCTTTCTTACCCTTCCCGTGACACCAGTGGCTATCACTCGCGACGAACTTTTTTAGTCCTGCTGCAAACTGTGTTCTGGTTTCATAATTCTTTCCCGGCTGCTCGTCGTCACATATCAGATGTTCATTTCTGAATAATTCCTCATTGAAATCCGTTCTTCCAGTCAGGAAGGCATATGGAGAGGTTTTCCTGCCTCCAAGTAGCGGAGTTACTATGAGCTTCTGGAATACACTCTTCCCTGAATTAACCGGGCCAGCCAATACTAAAACTTGAGCTGGCATATCACTAGGGAGTTCACCATTTGCCCTTTCCCTGTACAGAGGACCGACGGCCAAATGGAGCCAGCAGTCTTTGTATATCGCCTGTTTCTTCGAAAGACCGTCCAGGAATTCCCGAATGATAGGAAACTCTCCCTTCACGGGTTTTATTAGCTGCGGTCCTTTTTCAATCAGGATCGTGTCCCCGTTATATTTCTCTATCCCGGGACTGTACCCTGCGAGTTGCCCAAACCAATCAACTTTGTGTCTATCATGTAGTGCATTGAAGACCCTATCAATCGGAGATGAGGTCTGGGTGTCTCTTCTGTCACTAATCCCCATTTCGCGCAAGAACCTCCCGGCTTGGGTTTCATTTATCTGTTTGAAGTTGCCGTCCGTGCTTCTGATCAAATAACCCGTGCAGTTGGCATAGATCCTCCCAAACCAGGGGTGTTGGTCGTCGGGGATTACCTCAGGTGGCAAGGCTTTTAAAAGCTCCTCTGTCTTCTCCAACTTCGTCTCTATTTCCTTTATCTCAGCTTCCTGCCTGGTGACTGCAGCAGCAGCATCCGCTACCTTCTGCTTATCACCACCGTTGTCGATGAGAGATTGCTGGACTTTCTTGACGAGGGTTAGTTGGCTCTTTGACGATTTGATTTCCGTTTTGTACTTCTCAACGTCCTCCTTCCACCCCTTTCTGCATAGTTCGTCCCCTGGCACCGTCAGCCCAAATGAGCCAACTACCCATCCCGGTTGAAGCGGGTGGCCGGTGGGTGTAAGACTCCAACCCGTTGGCAGTTCCTTCCCTTCTGCGAGAAGTCTTTCAACATCTTTGACTATTAGCCTGCCGCTATCGGAGATTGGGTTGACCTCTTGTCCTGTGATAGTTGTGGAGGTACTCATTTGCTGATTCCTCCCTTGTCCCCAAGAATGAAGTTCGCTAGGTGCCCGTGAGCTTCTGCTATCAACTCTGTAGGCTCTTTGATTGTCTCTTTGATCCCGTGCAGCGAGAGGAATTGCGTTAGGCTCTTATTGAGCGTTAGTCTTTCTCCCGCCTTTTTCAGTATGTCTCTGACGTATCCTTTTATCCTAATGAGTTGGGCGGGAGTGCGGGGGTATTGTGGATCAGCAGCGCCCGCTCTGAAAAGCGAGCGATGGATGCGGTGAATCCTCTTGATGTAGTTAGCTGCCGTCTTTACCGTCTCGATGCACCTAGGCTTGCTGGACTGAGTCCCAGCCGAGTGCAGCATGACGAGCACGTCTCCGAGCATGCCCTGGAGTTGCCAGTATGGATGCTGCTCGGGGGTGGTGGTGGTGTCTGCCAGAACATTTGCGGGCAGTGGCGCTTGACTAACTGCGCGGGATACCGTATTATCCTGAATCGCGTTGAGGGGCGCGTTTTGATTTGAAAGGGTGCTCGGATTTTCCACGTCCGAGCCCTTTTCGTTTATGTCTTCAATCTGTCTTTCCATTGGTTTTCCCTATTAACCCACAATTTGTTAACCCCTTGTTCCGTCGTTGGAAGTAAGTGGCTGGCCCAGGAGTGAGCATCCCCGAGCCTGGTATTGGTGTTCATCGTTTTAGTGTTCATTTGTATTATTGTTAGTTGTGTTTGTGTTAGTTGTTGTGGAATCGGGGGCTGGGAGGAACGTGTATATGAGAGGGGATATCAAACGGCCTGAGGGTGGTACTTCGCGTTCTCAATGAACTTGACTACGTCCTCCCTGCGGAATCTGGTAAGTCGTTCATTGAATCTATAAGCTGGTAGTCGGCCACTCTGGGCCATCTCTGAGATTGTTCTTGGCGTGACCCCTATTAGGGCCGCAACTTCTGCTCGGTCGAGCATGATGCCGATGACTGGATTTTGGTGCATAATGAGTTTGCTAATTGCCCTGGTTAAAAGGCTGGGCTGGCCGTTGGGGTTGGTGACTACGCTTTTCTTGCAACGAAAAGCAGTAGAAGGATTCCTTCAGTAGGAGAGAGGCCGAAGGCTACACCCGACAATATGGTGCGTCAAGAGTTATTTCGTACATTAACAGAGAATTATAAGTGGATCTCTGCGCTCGGAGCAAAATATTTTTTCGAGCGGGGGTTGGCAAAGGATGGCGGGGCGATACGAGACTCAGAATATTTCTTGTGGAGTTTCGTCTCATACCCCAGTGCTTGGTTTCTGTCTGAGAAAGCCCTTGCCTGACGGAGGATCAACTCATACCCAAATGCTTTCTGCAGACCATCCGTGAGCTTTGCTGGATTGTCGGAGGTGCCTATTCGCTGAAATACCCCCGGCAGTTCGAGGAGGTAAGCATAACATACCTCAGGCCGGGCATACTTTCCCCCGACAGTTACTTTCACGATGGGTTTGGTGGTCGTTGCCGTTGGTTCTTGCATAATCATTTAGGGTCGGTGCTCGTGCGAAAACCTTTAAGAAATACTTGCTCTACGTCCTCAATCCGGTAGTAGAGCACTGAGCACGGGAACAAACGTTTGGATGGTAAGAGTCCTGCATTCACAGCTTGATAGAAAGACCCATTGCTAATCCCGAGCCATCTCAGGACGTCACAACGTCTGACAAGTGTTCCCAGCGGCTTCTCCCCCTTTTGGTGAACTATGTAAGGCATGGTGTTTCCCCTCGCGTGTTAAGCAGCCAACGCGGCGTTAGCAAACAGGTCCGAGCCTTTACTATTAAAGCTGACCCCGAAGTATGCCTCCCGTGGCACCGTGGTCTCAATGACGTATGGTTGGCCTTTGGCTATGCCAACGAGCCAGGAGTGGGGCCGCCACATGTTATCATCCGACAACCCATATCCGGTTCCAATGCCCACGATCTGGGTTCGTGCCCTTCTCTGGGTCCATAGTCTAGCGACATTTCTGTGGCACCCGTTCTGTTCACCTTTGCGGAGTTTGATAGGCATGTCCTCGAAGATCCTGCCATCCTTGACAATAAGACTAATGAACTGGTCAGGCTGGGGACTTACGCTATCACCTCCCATGGCCAACAGCTTGGGGCGCAGCATGTTTATCAAGTCGGAATTATCCTTAGTCCACTCGGCGACCTCTGTAACGTAGTTAGGGTTCATAGTTTGTTCTTTGGTCATAGTGTTTGAAGGTAAAGGGGGAGAGCCTCTTTACTTATAAGGTGTATCAATGCAGTAGTTAGCTCCTCGATTGTGTGCCGCTTGAGGGACTTTCTATTCTTGCCCGCCAGTCTGCTATTCTCGTCGCCGGGGAGCCAGCGTATGTTCCCCGGTTCGTATCCCTTAACCGAGTTAATACGATCGATGTGGTGTCCCTCAGGAGGACGGGAACTGCCAAGCTCTTCCGCAAGAAAGTAGGCTAGCCCACCGCTGCCGTAGACCAACCAAGGCTCATATACCCGAACCCCTTCTGCTCCGTACGTTCTATAGGAGGCTTGGTTGGGGTTGTAACAACGCTGAACCATGGAAGCTGAGCGCCTGCAAAGAGGATGCCGCAGGAGATGTGGAACATGACCCTCTCGAAGTTCATATCCGGAGCTAACGACCGTTAATCCGATAAAATACTCGTGGGCTAGTCGCCATCGGGCGTCTTTACCGCCCTCTTCGCGCATTATCACGCGCCAGGGGCCGAACCACTGACCCATCAGATCAATAAGGTTTTTGTGACTCATGCGTAGTTCAGTTGGCTGTATCCGAAGTGGCGGCTAATAACCAGCAGCGGTGTCTTTCGGGGGGGCGCTTCCTACTGGCCGGCGGTGCTTGGTGACGAAAAGATTCTAGCCAGGCATCAACGTCCTCGCGTTTGTACCTGACCATCCGGTGGCCGAGGTAATATGCGGGTAACTTCCCTACGCGGGACGCCCGGGTTACGGTTTCCGGGTGACAACCAATGATCTCGGCAACCTGATTTTGATCAAGGAGTGCGGAGGTCTCTTCTGTATGCAATTTGCTCATGGGCGTAGTATTTCTGATGTGCCCCAGGAAAGCTGAGACGCCTTCGGGCTTTCGCCCATTTGCTAAATTGCTCGCTGCCACCCACAGAAGAGTTGGAAGGCAGAACAGCAACCGAGCGAAAAAATACATCTACGGTGGTCTACGTGTGGCGTCAAATACTTTTTTGCATCCTTTAGTGGCCCTCGGTCAACCATGGTTAAGGTCTTGGCAGCACGAACGCTAAAAGAATGCAGCGTCATTGTTTAGTGGTACAGGACGCGCAATACCAAAGGGGTTGCCACATAAACTGCGCAATTTTTGTGATGAGGGTGCCAGGGCTCGGGATGCGTTAGGCATTCCCCCGGGGCCGATATTTCCGCCGGTTGACGTGCTGGAGGACCAGGAGATTCGGGCACAATCGCAAACAAGTAGATTATTCAACGACGCTGCGGTAAATTGATATTGAAAACAGCTTGGTTCCAGGAAAGGTGACGCCCAACCGGTAGAGTTCAGATGGTAGAGGCATGTGTAAATCCAACGCTGAGCCGAGGTTATACATAGGTCATGACTGGTTTACACCCAGTAGGTCGGGGGTTCGATTCCCTCACCGTGCACCAGACTTCGCCCCTCGTCGTTCGGGAGGCTCCGTCAGGCACGGCCCGATTCGCTCGGGTTCGTTCATGAGAAGTAGAACAAGCAAACTTGGGTTAATGGATGGAGACGGATGTGTGATAAGGCGCCATATCGGCGCGATTGATACCCAATCAGAATATACGATTACTTCCTCAAGAAGAATGGGACCAACCTCTTACTGGAAAGGTTCCTTATGAGATTAACGTTTCTTGTGCTCGCGATGATGACTTGCGCGAGTGAGCTAAGGGCTCAAAACCACATCACTCAGCTGCAGGGCATCATTCAATCCGGAATGCAACCCAGCTCGGTTCAACCCGGAGGTGGTGTGGCTGTGGGTCCCACCAATCACATCGCTCAGCTGCAGGGCATCATTCAATCCGGAATGCAACCTAGCGCGGTTCAACCCGGAGCTGGTGTGGCTGTGGGTCCCACCAATCACATCACTCGCCTGCAGGGCATCATTCAATCCGGAATGCAACCTACCTCGGTTCAACCCGGAGGTGGTCTTGGGTATGGGACTACCAGTGCCAGCTTTACCGGTCAAACGATACGGCAAGCGCAAACTGCGCTGCGACAACGCGGCTATTACCATGGCGAAGTCGACGGGCTATTCGGTCCGCTTACACAGGACGCCTTGAAGAATTATCAGCGCAGTACCAATCAGCCTGCTACTGGCCTTTTTGACCGACTGTCTTTGAGTCAGCTGGGCGTGGGGGCGCAATAGTAGCGGAATTCCTCTCCTGTGGCCGCACGCTAAGTTTGCGGTGCGGCCAGCGGCATAGACCGGCAAATGACGCCGGCTGACTCCGCGTCTTTCATTATTTGGGCTTGTAGATCGGATAGGTTCTCGAACTTCTTTTCCGGACGGAGGTACTTGAGGAATCGAACCTCCACATCGTCGCCGTAAATTTCTCGATTGAAGTCAAATAGGTAGACTTCGAGCAAGCGCTCGCCGCCACGCTCTTGGATCGTCGGTCGGAAACCAATATTGGCGACGCCTCCATGCTCGGTCCCGCGATGGAATGCCGTGACCGCATAAACACCATCCGGCGGGAATTGCTCATTATGTGCTCTCAGGTTCGCGGTCGGATATCCAAGTTTTCGACCCAGGTGATTGCCCTCCACCACCGTACCTAGAATCGTGAACGGTCTCCCTAGCAAGCGTTCGGCGAGAGAGAAATCGCCTTGTTCGACAGCTTCTCGAATTCGGGTACTGCTCACAATTTGCCCGTCGACGGCAAGCGGGGCGATGTCTTGCAGTCGAAAGTGGTAAGATTCAGCAAGCGTCCGTACCAGGGACACCTTGCCGCTGCGATTTGCACCAAAACTCCAACCTTCGCCCACGCAAATCGTCTTTAGCTGATTGGAACTTTGGACCAGCTGGCGTATAAAATCCTCAGGCTTAGTTCGAGCGAACGCTAACGAAAACTCCTGAATGAGAAAAGCGTCAATGCCCAGCCGCTCAACAAACTGTTGCTTATGCTGAGTCGACGTAAGCGATCGAGGAGCATCGTTCGGACGAAGTACTCGCACCGGATGCGGGTGGAACGTCAAGACGGCTGAGCTACCTCCGGAAATCCGGGCCGCTTCAACGGCTTGCCGGATCACCGCTTGGTGTCCCAGATGGACGCCATCAAACACCCCGATTGCCAAATGAGTTGGTCCCTCGATTTCTTGGAGCTCTTCGATCGAGTGCAGAACCTTCATTTTGGCATCTTGGATTTATTTCGCGACCGAGGTCCGATCAGGCTCCGCGCATTCGCGAAACATCGGGCAGCGGAATTATTTTTCGGGCGAGGATTTCAGGCGCCGAAGCGTTCAACTCTTCTACCGTCAACGAACCTTCGACGGTAAACCGGCCCGATTTGGTTCGGCGAAGCGCGGCCAAGTGCGCTCCGCATCCCAGTTCGAGCCCAATTTCGTGCGCGTAAGTACGGACGTAGAAACCCTTACTACAAATGACCCGAAAATCGATTTCAGGTAAACGAATGGCTCGCACTTCGTGCGCGTAAACGTGGACGAAGCGCGCCTCTCGATCGACGACCTTGCCTTGTCTGGCTAGCTTGTAGAGCGGGACACCATCCCGTTTGATGGCTGAGACCATGGGGGGAGTCTGGTAGAAGTCACCGTGAAATTTCTGAAACGCCCCGTCCACTCGGCAGGGATCGATGCCCACGACCGGCCGCTGCTCAAGCACCTGCCCATCACAGTCTTGTGAGTCGGTGATTTCTCCCAGTTTCATGGTTCCCACGTACTCCTTGTCCTCGCTCATCAGCAGATCCTGAATCTTGGTCGCCCTTCCGACAACGATTTGCAATAGCCCGGTAGCCAGAGGATCGAGTGTGCCACAGTGCCCGACTTTCTGTGCACCTAACCGCTTCCGGACCAGCGCGACGACATCATGGCTGGTGATGCCGCTGGCTTTATCGACCAAGAGCAGCCCGTCAATAGAGTCGTGCAATTTCATCGCTCACTCGGTTTGCAACCAACTTTTCGACGTATTCCAGCGGTCCGCGAATTCGAGCACCGGCCGCGAGCGGGTGTCCACCACCTCCGAACTCGCCGCAGATCTTGTTGACGTCGATCTCAACCCTCTTTGAACGCATACTAACCCGCACCCGATTGTTCTCCAGTTCTTCAAAAAGGATCGCCACGATGATCGTCTCGATGCCTCGAACAATGTCGATTAACCCATCGGTGTCCGCCGGCTGAATCCCGAGCTGCTTTTTCTTTTCCATGGTTAACGCCATCGTTCCAATCTGGTCGTCGGCGTAAAAATGGGCGCTCTGCAAAAGCTCATGTAAGAGCAGCACACGTCTTTTTGGTTGGCTTTCGTACAAAAAATGGGAAATGCGCCCGACATCCACACCGTGACGCACCAGTTCCGCTGCCACCTCAAAGGTGTGGGCCGACGTATTGCGATAACGGAATGAACCGGTGTCGGTGGAAATCGCTACGAACAAGGCTTCAGCGATTTCGAGATTCAGCGGGTATCGCTGCTCCTGGATCAACTCGAATACAATCTGACCCGTGGCCGGGGAGGTTAGGTCCAAATAGTTGAGATCTCCGTAACTGGGGTTGCTCACGTGATGGTCGATATTGATCCAACAGTTCGCCTGCTTGATCGCTTGCAGCGGAGTACCCAACCGGTCGCGCGTTGCTGTGTCCAAGGCGATCACGAGATCGAAAGTTTTGGGGTCCTTTGGCGGCACTGTCACTAACTCGGACTTGCTCAAGAAACTGAACGCTTCAGGAAGTCCATCTTCATTCCAGGCAGCAACGGCTTTTCCCAGGCCGGAAAGTGATAGCGCGAGCGCAAGCTGGGAACCAATGGCATCTCCGTCCGGCCGAACGTGGCTTAGGACAGCGATGGTGCGAGCTTTGCGGACCTCCTCGGCGATTGGAGCGAATCCCTCGTTCATTGGTTCGCAGGCGGTTCATCCAAATCCTGGATGATCTTGAGGATGCGGCTCCCGCGTTCGATGGAATCGTCTAGCTTGAAATATAAGTGGGGCGTATACTTTAAGATCACTCGCTTGGAAAGCTCTCGCTGCATGATGGTGCGGTGTTCCTCCAGCTGTTCCAGCACGCGAGCCTTTTGCGCTTCCTGCCCGATTATACTAACGAAAACGTGACATTGTCGGAGATCGGGACTGATATCGACCGCGAGAATCGTAACCAGAACCTGCGCGGCGAAGTTGATCTCCCGAGAAATGATTTCGCTCAGCTCCCGTCTGAGCACCTCGTTAACCCGCTCCAATCGATGTTTCATAGAACCAGCCTGTTTATCGGATTGCCCCGCGATGAGCGGGTTCGACCTTGCCGTTCAAACCCGCTCGCGATCCAACGCGAAAGAAACTTACAGCTGCTGAGCGACCTTCTCCAAGTTGTAACACTCGATGATGTCGCCGACCTCGTACTCCGTATAATCCCCGAGCTTAATCCCGCACTCGACGCCCGCGCGCACTTCTTTTACGTCATCCTGGAATCGGCGTAACGTGGCGATACCGCCGTCATAGATGGGTTGGCGTTTTCGAATAACGCGCGCTCTCCCGGTGCGGATAATACGGCCGTCGGTAACATAGCAGCCGGCAACTGTGCCCTTTGACAGCTCAAACACTTGGCGGACCTCGGCGTGGCCGACGACCGATTCTCGCAGCTCAGGATCGAGCAGACCGACCATGGCCTCTTTCACCTGATCAATGAGCTCGTAAATGATGCTGTAGAGTTTGATCTGCACACCTTCGCGCTTAGCGGCGGAGGCAGCTTGGTTTTCGGTTTTGACGTTGAATCCGATAATGACGGCGTTCGAAGCCGTCGCCAAAAGGACATCCGACTCACTGATTGGCCCGACCCCGGCGTGGATGATCTCCAGGTCGATCTTCTTGCTCTCGATCTGATTGAGTGCGGTACCGATCGCCTCGGCCGATCCTTGGACATCGCACTTCAGGATAATCTGCAGCTGTTTCTTGCCATCTCCCATGCTGTCGAACAGGCTCTCCAGGGTGGCGCGCTGAGGCATGGCCAGCTTGTGGTTCCGTAACTCGAGCAAGCGCTCTTCTCCCAGAGCGCGAGCAGACCGTTCCGATTCCATAACGAGCAACTCGTCACCGGCGTTGGGCAGACCAGTGAAGCCGAGTACCTTGATCGGAGTGGCGGGCCCTGCCTCGCGCACGTTTTGTCCGGTATCACTGATCAGCGATTTGACCTTGCCCCAATAGTTCCCGCAAATGAACGGTTGCCCTACTTTGAGGGTGCCCATTCGTACAATCGCGGTCACCGTTGGACCGCGACCGGCCTCGAGTTGAGCTTCGATCACCGTGGCTCTGGCTGGTGCGGTCGGACTCGCCTTCAACTCCATTACTTCCGACTGCAGAAGCATCATTTCCAGCAGATGATCGATTCCGGTTCCTTTGGTAGCGGATACCGGACAGCAGATGGTTTCACCGCCCCAATCTTCCGGCGTCAAGCCGCGTTCCTGGAGCTGGGTCTTAACCCGGTCGATGTTCGCCGACGGCAAGTCGATCTTATTTATCGCTACGATAATCGGCACCTTGGCCGCCTTCGCGTGGTTGATCGCCTCGATCGTCTGCGGCATAATGCCGTCGTCTGCGGCAACTACCAGCACAACGATATCGGTTACGGTCGCGCCGCGGGCGCGCATCGCGGTGAACGCTTGGTGGCCCGGAGTGTCCAGGAAAGTGATCGGATGGCCGTTATGAACGACGCTATAAGCCGCTATGTGCTGAGTGATCCCGCCGGTTTCCCCGGCGGCGACGCGTGATTTCCGAATTGCGTCCATCAACGATGTCTTGCCGTGATCAACGTGACCCATGAACGTGATGATGGGTGCGCGCGGCTTTAATTCTTCCTGCGGCGGCGGTTGCGGTGGGGGAGGCTCTTCAACGACCACCTCTGCTTTGTGGACGCCGGCGCCCTTCTCGCGCTTCTCCACTTCAAATATGTAACCGTGCTTCTTACAGATAGCAGAGGCAATATCCGGCTCAATCGTGTGATTGATCGCCGCAAAAATGTTCATCTCCATCAGGTCACTGATCACCTGAAATGGTTTCAGGCCAATCTGCTGCGCCAACTCGCGCACAATGATCGGAGGCTTCAGATGAACTACCTTGCCGCCAGCGTCCGGCTCCGGAGCCGGCGTTTCTGACGGTATCGCCGGCGCTTTTGCCGCTTCGGGCTCCGGCGTCGCCGGTGGCTTACTGGACGCAATCTCGGGAAGTCTGGGGGCCCGGATCTTGGAAATCGGAGGTAAGACCGAACGAGTTTCCGAACTCACCGCGATCTCGGGCTTTTTTGGCCGTTTTTCCTCGATTAACGAAACCGTTTCCGGCTTGGCAGGCGGCGTAGCAGGCGCTGGCTCTGATTTGGCCGGTTCCGGTTCTTTCGCCTTTGCTTTGCTGATCGGCGGAACCCCCTTCTTCCCAGCTTTGTCCTCGGTCGCCAGTTTAGTCTCGGTGGCCGGTTTTTTCGTCTTTGGAGAAATCAGATCGGTCGTCGTCTTGCGCGCAGCGCTCTTCTGGGCAGCGGGTTCAGGCTTGGCGCCCGATTTGGCGGGGGAATCTTTGCGAGTGCTTGCGCGTGTAACCATGAATGATCTGTCTCTCTAAAATTTTCATCGCTCCATCTTTCATCAGATGGACGCCATTTTCCGATCGTGCTCTTTCTTTGCCGCCTCGTGAATCTGTCGAGCTCGGTCAATATCGACCTGCAGAATCTCGGCGATATCCTTTGGATCCGTTTCCAGGATACCATCGATACTGTTAACTCCGGCGCTAGTGAGCAATCGGGCAATTTCTTCGTCGATGTTCAGAGTTTTCGCAAGGGTCGAGATCGCTTGAGCGAATTTCTGCTCGAAGGCATGGGTCACTGATTCATCCTTCGAAATATTGATTTCCCATCCCGTCAATCGAGACGTGAGCCGAGCGTTTTGCCCCCGCCGCCCGATCGCCAAAGAAAGCTGATCTTCTTCCACCGTCACTTGTACCGCGTGCCGGTCTTCATCGATGGTGATCGATTTGATTTTGGCCGGCTTTAACGCCTCGACCACAAATTCTCGAGGGTCGGCACTCCACCTGATGATATCGACCTTCTCCTGGTTCAGTTCACGAACGATGTTCTTCACTCGGGAACCTCGCATTCCTACGCAGGCGCCCACCGGATCAACCTTTTCGTCCGCTGACCAGACAGCAATCTTCGTGCGGTACCCAGCCTCCCGCGAGATCGCTTTAATCTCCACCGTTCGGTCCGCAATCTCACTTACCTCAACCTCAAACAGGCGCCGAACAAAATTGGGATGGCTTCGCGAAATAATGATCTCTGGTCCGCGATTGGAGTTTTCCACGGCGACCACGTAAGCCCTGATTCGGTCGCCGATATTATAATCTTCGGTAGCAACTCGTTCGCGCATTGGCATGATGGCCTCAAACTTGCCGAGATCAACAATGACGTCGGAACGGTCGAATCTTCGAACGGTGCCGCTCACGATTTCGCCGGCGCGATCCTTGAACTCGTCAAAGATCATCTCTTTCTCGATTTGGCGAATACGCTGCAAGATCGCTTGGCGCGCTGTCTGCGCAGCGATTCGCCCAAACCCTTCGGGTGTAACTTCGACTTCGATTACGTCCCCGACATTCGCCTCCGGCTTGATTTTTTTCGCTCGGGCCAAAAGAATCTCATCATGCACATTCTGGATGTGTTCGACGACGATGAGGTTCGCCAATGCCGTGATCTCGCCGGTTCGCGGATCAATCGTCACCCGAAGGTCACGCGCTGGGCCGACGCTTTTCTTAGCGGCCGTCAACAAAGCGGTCGACAGCGCATCAAGCAAAACCTCGCGCTTGATGCCTTTCTCGCGCTCCATATAGTCTAGCACCGCTATTAGATCACTGTTCATAAAACAAGAATTGACCGATCGGCCCGGAACGCCATGGTTCGCACGACGATCCGACCATTTCGGTCGAGTCGAACAATCTAAGCTGAATAAGACGAGCGTCAAGCCGACCTCCGCCTCTGCCCAGGTAAGCCGGTGCTGATCAACCGACGCATTCCTGGGTTTTCGATGATTCGAACCATCACCTTCGATGCCGCGAATACGCTGATCCGGCTAACCTCACCGGCAAGCCACACCTACGCAGAGGTGGCAGGTCGATTTGGCGCAGTGCTTGACCCACTCCGGCTGAACCAGGCTTTTTTACGAGCGTGGAAAGAATTGCCGCGGCTTCCGGATCAAAGCGGTCCCCGAGCCGACGACGGACGTTCTTGGTGGCGAGATTTAGTGGCAACTACCCTGAGCATCGCGGAATATCGCGTCGATCCGTTCCCGGACTATTTTGCAGCCGTTTATGAAGAATTTACGCGTCCAGGTATTTGGCAATTAAAGCCTGGAGTGACCCAGGTGCTCGGTGCATTTAGAAAAGCAGGTATCCGCCTTGGGGTCGTCTCCAATTTCGATCGGCGACTTTATTCGATTCTCAAGATCTTGGGTATCCTTGATCAATTTGAGCACGTCATTATTTCCAGCGAGGTCGGGGCGGACAAACCATCACCCCGAATTTTTGGAGAAGTCCTTCAGCGATTTCAGATCCGCCCGAACGAGGTGCTCCATGTTGGCGACGAGGAGGAAATCGACGGGATTGGCGCTCGCTCGGCTGGGATATCGGCCTTTATATTAGGGAAAGATGGCGACTGGAAAGAGTTTGTCCTGAAGGTGAGCTTATTGGCTGAATCACGTTCCGATTTGGGCTAAGGTAACCCTTTGGTCCCCCTTGAGGTCGATTTTATGACCGACACAGCTGTTCTCCCATTTGGAATCAGTCAATACTCGACGTTACCGCAATCTTTTGCGGAAGATCTTGCGCTGTATCGCACGCTTGGCATTCCCTACATCGAAGTCGTTGAGGCCAAGCTCGACGCAAGCGACCCCCACCTGCAGCTCAAGGAGCTTCGCAATTCAGAGCTTAATGTCTCCAGCGTGCAGCCTCGCGTGCACTCGCTTTTTCCCGACCGGCCACGGCCTGAACCGAAGATGCCGAAGGATCGGGTCGCGCAATTGCGGAAGACGATCGAATTGTTTGGACCGCTCTTTCCCGGAACGACGTTGGTTACCATTACCGGTGCGGCTCCCAATGGCGATTTCGCGCATGCCTATCGGACCGCCGCGACCGAGTATCGAGAGCTAGCGAAAATCGCAGCGGACCACAATGTCCGGCTCGCGCTCGAACCGCTCAACCCGGTTTTGATGAACACAGATACTTTTATCTGTTCTTTGCCGCAGGGGGCGCGGATCATCGACACTGTAGATCATCCGTCGTTTGGAATCTTCTTGGATCTCTGGCATTTTTGGGACGATTCCAGTGCGATCGAACAGATCACCAAGTTGCACGACCGTATTTTCGGTGTGCACATCAGCGATTGGCGTACTCCGCGCGCGTTCGGCGATCGCTATTTGCCCGGCGACGGTGAAATTCCGCTGGTGCCTCTACTCAAAACTATTCGCGATACCGGGTATTCCGGTGCTTACACCATGGAAGTCTTTTCCGAGCTTCGCTTGGAGGGATCACTCTGGACTAACCCTTGCCGAACCGTCCGTGCTGGCAAAGAAGCCTTTGCGAAACTTTGGGAACAGGTGTGTGCATGATTTTGCCTAAAGGGCGGGCTCCGCTTAGCTCGCCTCCAAAAATTCCTCGCTCAAACCGTTAGATCCAGACCAAGGTGGTGTCAGCCGCATCGAGCCGCGCCCCAGCTTTCCGGACCGCGGCGAACGGATTGCTAGCGAGCAGATCGAGCCGGCGGAGCGTGATCACGGAGTTGGTACCACTGGTCGACTCGCTGTTCCGTATACGACGTCGGTGCGAATCTGTCGAATGCCCGCTTGTCGCACGCCTACGATAGACGCACTCCTGACTCGTTCACGGTTTGATGGGAGTAGACCTTCGAGAGTGGATCGATAGCCCGAGCCGAGCACGATTGTCCACCAATCCTCGGGCCGCTCGGAGTGGATGCCATCCCTGCTCAGCGACGGCTTCTGGATCAGACACGCCGCATTCCAGCAGCAGCGCGCAAAGCGGGTCGGGCTCAAAGATCTTGCTCCATGGCTTAATTGACCGAAAGAGTTCCGGATCCTCGCGGCGAACTGCTTCCCAGAAGATGCCGTCAGCCGGTTCAAACAGGCCCCGACCCCAAATCGTGATCGCGAGCAACCCACCGGGCCGCACCAGCTGCCACAGCTTCCGGATCGCTCCGTGCAAATCGGGGACGAAAAATATCCCGAAGACACACAGTACTGCATCGAATGCTCGATCGGGAAAAGGAAGGTTTTCGAGGTCGGCCTGGCGAAACTCAATATTTGTCAGACCTTGTTCAGTGGCTAGTCGGGATCCTTTATTCAGGAGCTTCTCCGCGATATCGACGGCGATAACCTGTCCAGTTGGCCCGACGCGTTCGGCGGCCGGAATGGCGGACGCACCCATGTCACAACAAACATCGAGAACGGTCCTGCCGGGGAAAAGTCGAAGACGATCGACAGTTCTCCGACCGAAACGGTCCCAAAACGAAACCGCAGGCTGATCGTAGTGGTCGGCCGCAGCGTTATAGGTTTTCTCCAGCTCCGCTTGTGGTCGAGTCGGGATGGCCATAATAACGCAGGGGTTCCGAATGAAGATTAGCGACCGCAATTTCAGCCTTCCACAACGACACGAGTTGCACAAGATCTTGGCTTGGCGAGTTCGGTTGAGCTAACCTCCGAATCGCTGGCGCGTGGTTGCGTCCCGAAATAACCGACCTGTCCCCGAGCGAAGGATTGCCAAACCGTCCGTGCTAGCAAAGAGACGGTCCCAAAACTTTGGGAACAAATGTGGCGTGAGATCGTGCCTGTGCTCGTCATCGTGCCGGGATCGCAGAATTCCGACTGCTGTCCTAACGTGATATGAACTCTGGTCTGGCGGAAAAGCGCTTGCAGCGATAAATTTCGACTATACTGTTCCGTTCCTTTTTCCGGGTTGATAGCTCAATCGGTAGAGCAGCCCCGAAAGCTTTCGGGGTTGGTTCTGGATTGGGAGTCAACTGTGGGAATTGTAGAGTGCCGGGTTGATAGCTCAATCGGTAGAGCAGCGCCCTTTTAAGGCGTTGGTTCTGGGTTCGAGTCCCAGTCAACCCATTTTCTGTTTTTCAACCCTGACTTCCCAGGGAAACAGCTAATAAAGCCGCTTGGCGAGCGGCCAAGGCTGTCTGAAAAGAGGGTTAAACAGGTGTTCGCAAAGGTGGTCAAAAGAGACAAATCGGCCACGAAAACCTTGAAAAAGAGCAACAGAGAGCAACATACTGGCCGGGTATGGAGGCGCACTGGTATAAGGCAAGGGAATGTTATCGGGTTTGGATACCTGCAAGATTGTCAGAGAACGGGAAACGCTGCCGACGGTTTTTCGCAACGAAAACAGAAGCGGAAAAGTTCATCTTGCAGACCAAGCGCCAGGGATCGGTGCAGTTGGCGGAGCTTGGGGTAGAAGAAAAACATGTGCTCGGGGTCATTCGACAATCGGAGAAATACGAGCCCACGCTGCTGTTGGAAGCGTGGCAGCGCTTTGAAAAAGAGGGAACGGGTGAAAACGGGAATCTAACGGTCCAGGAACTAGCGGAAAAATTTGTGGCCCGGCAGAAAGCGGAGGGCCGGTCAGCTCGAACGGTGATAGACGATCGGTGGCGTTTGAACGCGATGACTAAAGCGATGGGTCATCTTCAGGTGGGCGCGGTGAAGCGAGCAGACATCCTGCGATATATGGAAGGGATCGCTCCCGGAACGAACCGGCGAAGCCATCACAAGACGCTGAGGAAGCTCTGGCGATGGGCCCACGATCTGGGTCACGTTAAAAATGATCCGATGGTGAAGTTGAAGCCGTTGGATCAGTGGGGGGTCAACAATGAGGCGTTGAGCCCTGAGTTGTTTCAGCGGTTTCTTCGCGTGGCGCAAGGACTGGAAGCGCCGCGGGAAGGGGTGGAGGTGACCGAGAAATATAAGCGGCTTGTTGCCTATTTTGTCCTCGGTGGTCTGCAAGGGCTACGAACGTGCGAGATGATCCGGGAGCGCGTCGGTGATCCCGTGATTGAGCGGCCGGACATTCTTTGGATGAAAAAACTGATTGTGGTCCGCAATGAAGTGGCGAAGCAAACGCGCGCCCGGGACAAGCTGCGGTATGTGCCGCTTGAAGCGGCAACGGTCAAATTATTGAAACCGTTGGCGGGTGTTGGGCCGGTGATGCCGATCCCGAGTAAGGCTTTCTATAGTATGCGCCGGGAACTTTGCAAAGAAATGAGAGTCCGATGGCCGGAAAACTGTTTAAGGAACAGTTACGCCACGTACGCGCAAACATTTCGGAGCTCCGGGGACGTAGCGAGAGCGATGGGCGATGGTGAGTCAACTGTGAAACGGTTTTACGTGCGGACGCTGGAGCTTGGCGTGGGAAAGATGTTTGTGGAGGCTTCGGCGAAGGCTAGTCAGAAACGAAAAACGCCATCGACCGTCTCGATGACAAATTGAGGAATTTGCGGCCCTGGAGAATGGTTGCGGGCGATCGTTCAATCATTCTCCGACTGCGACCCGCTAAGGAGCCACTCCGCACACGCCATCTTCGCGACACTGCGCCTCCTCAGCAGGAATTGGACAGCAGGAATTGGAGCCGCTTTTCTTCCATTCGCGTTGTTTGCTGCCAAAGACATTCTGTCGGTCTTCAAGGGAAAAAAAGGAGTGGTTAGGATTCTTGGAGCTGAAAGATCCAGGAGCCGAGTTTGAGTTGATAAGGACTCAAAAGCGCAAGGAGTTCTTAAAGGTGGCCGAGAAGGTCACTCGCCTAGTGGAGAAAGGTTTTACGCTCGTCGAGATCTCTCAGATCATGAAAGAGCCTTATCACGTTCTCTACCATAAGCTACGTCGGGTCGGCGAGCTATTCCGGGACCGCTATCCACGACACTCGGTGGTCCGAGGTAGAAAAAAGTCTAAGAAGGCCGCCATCCTAGAAAGCGATTAAATAGAACCGGCAAAACGGCAGTCCTTCCTTTCTGGAGCGCTTGCCAATTGGACGAGCAACCCTACCCAAGCGGCGACGACAGAATGCGGGCTAACGCAGCGCAAGTTTCGCGAGAGCCGCGGGATCGCGCTGAGCGTGCTACAGCGAAGTCGAACGCCGGGCGAGCGAGCCCAAGCTGATGGCAGTCCAAATTGAAGCCGATGAGCGAACTGATCGAGCGCTGGAGTTGATGATCGGAGAAGACTACCGGATTAAAGTCGGAGCCGGATTCTGCGCTGGGACATTGCGTGGGCTACTAGAGGTGCTGGCGTAGTTGCTCCAAGGGATGCTGGGCTTTGGGTCAGCGACGCGAGTTTACGTGGCGATCGGGGCGACCGACATGCGCAAGGGCTTTGACGGTCTGTACGGGATAGCACGAGATCGGTTGGGGATTGATCCCCCTGAGCGGCCACTTATTTAAATGGCTCCTACACCGGTAGCATGAACACCCCCCGCGATAGCCACACGGGGCGACGCTTCTTCCAAACGGCGGGGTCCTGGCGGCCGGAGGCGAAGAGCTTGTTAATAATTCCTTTGTCATTGTTGCTCTGCGCTGATCTCCAGTTCTTCACTGCCTTTGGACATGCAAAATATCCAAGCACAGTAAGTACCCGGCAGGGCCGCTCCGACAAATGGCATTTCGCTAGGGTCTCTATCTGCCCAGGCGGTCCGTCCGACTGTAACTCGGAAGTACGGAGCGCTAAACGTCTCATTCATTTCACCTGAAAAAACGGGAGATTGCCCTATGTTTCTAATCAGGCCGTCGGATATGAAAAAATTCAATGTTTTTCATTGGCTCGCGGCAGTGGCCGTCGTTGCCGCATTACCGGTCGCGGCGCGAGGCGCACCTAATGACGTTATGGAAGACGACTCAGGAACGGAGCCTCATTTTTATGGCGAATCCGGATTCGATCATCTGTTTGACCCCGGGGGCCGCGGCCACGACTTCGCTCTTCGGCATGATGACGGTGGCCGCTTCCGTGGTCGCGGTTTCGATCGCAACGACCGTTTTTTCCACCGCCACCGTTTCTTCACCGATTTCAGATTCTTCGGGTTTGGCTACCCTTCTGATTGGTATCCCGAGCACTACTACTACGGATATCCCGACAACTATTCTTATTATGACTTCGGACCGGTTTACGATGACCCGTATTCGAGCGATCCCGCCATGGCGGTACAAGCCGAACTTGCCGGGCGCGGCTACTATCGTGGGCCGATCAATGGCGTGATTGGTTCGGGTAGCCGAAGGGCCATTCGAGAGTTCCAGGCGGCCGAGGGGCTGCCGATCACCGGGCGGATTGATGAAAGTTTGATCAGGGCACTAAGAACCGGAGAACTTAGCGCTCCTCCCGAGGATACCTCTATAACACCACTCCCATCGCCCACGCCCTCTCCCCCCCAGCATGACTCTCCGCCCGTGGCGTTGTGGGTCAAAGGCAAGGAAGGCCAGCAAGTGCTAAGCCCCTTTACTGGTGGAATCGTCGACGTTACCGGCTTTCCTTCGGGCTCGGAGGCGCGCTGCCCGTATAGCGGAAAGATCTTCCTGGTGCCGACGAAGCCCTAAGAATCTACGGGTCGAGTGAGGTCGGACGCACAGCCGCTCAGGAGCATCTCGAGGAGGTTAAAGATAAAAATCGTGACCAGCGGATCGAAGTCGCGCTGAGCGTGCTCAAAGCTTTAGGAGGCGTTTGCTTTCATCCGCACGATGAGCCGTTCGCATCCTTCAGTCGCTTGTCGCCCATTTGACCAAGAGCGCGATGGTTTTGTGATGGGCGAAGGAGCGGCGAGCCTCGTCCTCGAAGAATATGAACACGCCAAAACACGCGACGCAAATATTTATGCGGAAGTGGTCGGGTATAGTCTAAACAACGACGCATTTCACCTGACTACACCCTTGCCAACCGGGGATTCCGGTACCCGGGCAATTCGCGACGCATTGGATTTCGCAAAGATAAACCCGGAACAGATCGATTACATCAATGCACACGCGAGCTCGACCCAACTGAATGATGCAAACGAAGCGCTTTGTATTCAAAGGATCTTTAACGGACAGGCTAAACAGGTCCCGGTGAGCGGCACGAAGGCTTACTACGGTCATCCACTCGGAGCAAGTGCCGCGATCGAAGGCGTCGTCTGCGCACTGGCAATTCGTGATGGGTTAATTCCGCCTACTTTGAATTACCGAACGCCCGACCCAGCGTGTGATCTGGATGTGGTGCCAAATGAGCCTCGCGAAAACAAATTGAGTTACGTGCTAAGCAACGCATTCGGATTTGGTGGAATCAATTCTTGCGTTATTTACCGGAAGGTGTAACTCTCCCTGTTTTTGGGACGCTCAGCGCAATCCGGCCCGCCGGACTCCAACACTAACCCCAATCGTCGATCGTTTCCTGGCGGAGGAAAGCAACTGCGCCAAAACCACTCGCCACGTCAGTGCGAAAAATTGTTTGGCATTCTGAGTTTTGGAAGGGACGCTTACCCTCCATTCTTCCCGTGTTCCGCCT
>Ga0070698_100001695_pt1 | contig 24595 bp, 18 predicted proteins | sample KBSK1502metaG_FD_65477 | JGI IMG/M metagenome (GOLD analysis project Ga0070698, IMG submission 65477) | Corn, switchgrass and miscanthus rhizosphere microbial communities from Kellogg Biological Station, Michigan, USA - KBS K1-50-2 metaG | ecosystem: Host-associated > Plants > Roots >... | reverse complement strand
GACATCGGCGACGTGCTCGTCAGCACGCCGGGCGGCCAGGTCGTGCCGGCCCGGAACCTGCTCGCCGTGGACCGCGAAACCGGGCCGGTGCAGATCGATCGCAGGAACATGGAGCGAATGGTCCGCGTGAACGCCGACCCTGAAGTCTCACTCAGCGAGGCGGTCACGAACGTCCAGTCGCGCCTCGGACAGATTCGTGTGCCGCCCGACTTCTCGGTGGGCTTCGGCTCGGAGGTCGAGGAGCAGGCCAAGTCCTTCAACCAGCTGAAGATCGTGCTGATTCTCGCCGTGCTCCTCGTCTACGCGGTCATGGCGTCACAGTACGAGTCGCTGCGCGACCCGTTCATCATCATGTTCTCGATCCCGACGGCGTCGATCGGAGTGGTGGGAGGGCTCCTGCTGACCGGCACCTCCTTCAGCATGCAGGCCTACATCGGGGTGATCATGCTGGCCGGCATCGTCGTCAGCAACGCGATCCTGCTGGTCGATTACATCAACACGCTGCGCCGCCGCGACGGCATGCCGCTGCGCGAGGCGGTCGAGATTGGCGGGCGCACGCGTCTCCGTCCGGTGCTCATGACGTCGATCGCGACCATGCTCGGCCTGGTGCCGATGGCGATCGGCATTGGCGACGGCGGTGAGCTGCAGGCGCCGCTCGCCCGCGTCGTCATTGGCGGACTGCTCGCGTCGACCATCGTGACGCTCGTCCTCGTCCCTGCCGTCTACACGCTGTTCGAAGAAGGCTGGAGAGGGCTCGCGCATAAGGGCGAAGCAGCGAGCCACTGATATCTATTGGGTAGAGGCGGGTCTTGAGACCCGCCTCTACTCCCTTGACACGGCTAATCTCTTCAACAGCTCGGCGATCGTTTTCCCTGTCACGGGATCGATCCATTCAGGCACCAGTTCGGCAAGCGGCTCGAGTACGAAGCGCCGATCGCGAAATCGGGGGTGTGGGACGATGAGTCCCGGCATCTCAATCACTTCCCCGCCATACAGAATCAGATCGAGATCGAGCGTCCGCGGTGCACCGACGTACGGACGCTCGCGGCCGAAGGTCCGTTCGATCGCCAGCAGGACGTCGAGCATCGCGGGCGCGGAGAGCGTCGTCTCGCCGACGGCGGCCGCGTTCAGGAAGAGCGGCTGCGCCGTCTCGACGCCAGCAGGCTCGGTTTCATGGAACGACGAGACGCGGAGGCGGGAAATGACCGGCGCGAGCTCGGTGATTGCACCGCGAAGCTGGTGTTCCCGGTCGCCGAGATTGCTGCCGAGGGCGATGGCGACTCGCGTCGCCTACTCCAGCCAGCGCGTCGGCAGGACTGCGCCCACACGCTCGGCGCCGGCGGTCCGCCGGCCGAGCAGATCCTCGAAGCCGAGCGCCGCCTGCTCGAAGAGGCGCCTGTGCTCCATCGACTCTCCGAGGACGACGTTCAGCATCGTGCGATGCCTCGCGTGCGACATCTCGTCGACGCGCGGACGCCACTTCTCCACGAACGCGCCCAGGTACCGCGCGTCGTCTTCGAGGATGCTCCGGTAGGCGCTCACTTCAACCCTTTTCTTCGTTTTAGGCGCCTCGGGCGCTGGCAATGCCGCCGAAGTGGCCGGCGGCAGCACGGCGCCGTACTCCGCAAGCGCGTTCTGCACCCAGGACAGGTGCGTCTCCTCGCGGTTGATCACGTACTGATAGGTGTTGTTGAAGTCGTAGTGGCTGACGATGCGCGCGCTGGCTTCGTGGCGTTCGAGGAGCGCAAGCCGGCCGGCGGCGAATTCGGTCAGGAGCGTCTGCAGTGCTGACATCTAGTGGCTTGTCCGGGCTGAACACTACGCTTTCTGTTTTTCCTTGCACGCGATGCAGACGCGTGTCCACGGGATCGCATCGAGCCTCGCATCTGCAATCGGCTCCCCGCAGTCGCGGCACACACCGTAGGTGCCCTCGTCGATCCGGCGGAGCGCCTCCTCAATCGCCTGAAGAATCTTGGCGTCGGTTTGCTTCAGCTTGAGCTGGATGTGAACCTCGTTGTTGCCGCTCGCCTGGTCCGCCATGTCCCCCTGGCGGCCCGAGTTGTTCTCCATCGTCCATTGCAGCGGCTTGGCGGCGGTGCCGCCAAGCAGCTCGCCGCGCTTCTGCAGCAACTGTGTCCGGTATGTCTCCAAGTCCATCTGGCTATTGCTCCCCGCGCCCTCTGTGGTGTCTTGTCCTACGGAGACGCCACCGATGGCCCGGACAAAAGCCGATCTTAGCACGAGCGAAAACGCGCGCTTTCCAGTGTCACAAGCCACAGAGACTCGAACGCTTGCCTCCGTGGTCCGTATCAGAACATCACGCCGAGTCACTCCGCACGCAGCGTCGCAAGCGGCTTGTGACGGAGCACGTCGATGCTGGCGAGTACGCCGATCGCTGCGACGAGCACCGACGTCGCGCCGATCCCCACGATCGTGACGGCAGGCACCGCGTGCCACGCCAGGTCCAGCGCGTACTTCGCGACCGCCCAGCTCAGGACGATGGCCCCGAGAGCCCCGACGGTCCCCGCGATGGCGCCGAGCACTCCGTATTCGAGCAGCAGCATCATGGCAATCAAACGGCTGCTGGCCCCGAGCGTCTTCAGGATCGCCGCCTCGTAGACGCGCTGGAATTTCGTCATCGACACGGCGCCGATCAGGATCAGCAGACCGGCCAGCAGCACGAGCCCGCCCACCACGGTGACGCCGAGCGTGACGCCGTCGACAATCCCTTGAATCGTATCGAGGACTTCCCGCAAATCGATGACCGAGACGTTCGGGTAGCGCGCGACGAGCGCCGCCTGCATGCGCGCGCGCGCGACGGCGTCGCGCGGGCCGTTTACAGATGAGATGTAGGAATGCGGCGCGTTGTCGAACGGCCCGGGGCGAAAGACAATCATGAAGCCGCCAGAGCGGTAGTCGCGCCAGTTCACCTTTCGGATGCTCGTCACGCGCGCTGGAATGGCGCGCCCGAGCACGTCGAACGTCATCTCGTCGCCGACGTTGATGCGAAAACGCTCCTGCAGACTTTCTTCGATCGACACCTCCGCCTGGCCCGTCGACGGCGTGGGGTCCCACCACCGACCCTGCAGCAGTTCTTCGTTGGCGTTGAGCTGGGGGCGGTAGGTAATCGTGTACTCGCGGGAGAGCGAGCCGCGACCGCGGACCTCTTCGTAGGTCTCGAGGTTCACCTCGCGCCCGCGGACACCAACGATGCGCGCCCGCAGAACCGGGATCACGTTCGGCGAGGCTTCGGTCCCGTTCTCCCGGTCGATGAAGGCGGTGAGGCCATCCCTCTGGTCTCCCTGGATGTCAATCAGGAACATGTCGGGCGCGTCCTCCCCGACCTGCACCGCGAAATCCTGCAGCAGGTTCGCCTGCAGTATGCGCACGCCCAGGATGAAGAAGGTGCCGAGACCGACCGCCAGGAGGATCACTCGCGTCTGGTTGCCGGGACGCGCGACGTGCAGGACCGCCTGGCGCAGCGCGAACGACCGCGAATGGCGCAGTGGCTGCACTGCACGAACGAGCGCGATACCGGCGAGGTGCAGGACGAATGCGGTTGCCACGAACCCGCCCGACAGCATCAGGCCGACTTGCAGCGAGCCTGCCTGCCACGCCGCGACCGCCACGAGACACGCTGCCACGGCGGCGGTGATGATCCATTTCACCCAGTCAATGTGCGACAGCCGTGGAATATCGTGGCGCAGAAGCAGCGAAGGCTTCACGTGGCGTACGTCCAGCAGTGGGACGAGCGAGAAGAGAACCGACACCAGGAGCCCAATCGCGAATCCCTGCAACACCGCCGCGGTCGTCAATCCGTACTCGACCTGCAGCACGGCCGCGATATTGCCGACGAACGCCGGCACGGCCGCGAGGACGGCCGCGGCAATCCCGACGCCGAGAAGGCTTCCTGCCACCCCGAGCAGCAGCACCTGCGTCATGTAGACCGCGAGAATCTCGCGCGACGAAGCGCCGATGCATTTGAGAATGGCGATGCTCCGGAGCTTCTGCTGGACGAATACCCGGGTGACGCTCGATACGCCAATCCCGCCGAGAATCAGCACCACGAGGCCGACCAGGCTCAGGTAGTTTTCCGCGCGTGTCAGGTTCCGGCCCATCTGGTCTTCGCTGCGACGGTAGGAGCGCACTCCGACGAACTCGTTCGCAAACGCGGAGCGCAGCTCTTCGGTGAGCCCGTCAAGTGACTGAGACGGAACCTGCAGAAGCAACTGATGCGACGCGCGGCTGCCGAAGGACAGCAGCCCCGTGTCGGCCAGCGCGGCGTAGTCAATGATGACTCGCGGACCGAGGCTGAACGCACCAAGACTCCGTCCGGGCTCGGCGGCGATCACGCCCCGGATCTCGAACGGCACGGTGCCGATCAGGATGCGGTCGCCGACCTGGAGATCAAGTTGTGCGAGCAGTTCCGGCCGTACGATGACGCCGTGATTCTTCAGCAGATCGTGCGAATACGCTCCCTTGGCCAGCGTCAGCGTGCCGTAGAACGGAAACCCGCTCTGCACCGCACGGAGTTCAACCATGCGGGTCACGACCTTCGTCGGATCCGCCGGCCGGACCATCGTCGGAATCTCGATCGTGGCGGATGTGGCCGTCACCCGGCCCGCCTTCTCCTCCGCTGCCAGCGTGTCGAGCACCTTCGGCGTGAAGTCGCGATTGCTGGTCAACCGCATGTCGGCGGCGATGAGCGACCTCGCCTGGCCCGACAGGCCGGTGCGCACGCTCTCGATCACCGAGCGCAGCGCGATGATCGCCGCCACGCCGATCGCAATGCAGATGAAGAAGAACAAGAGGCGCTGCCCTGATGCGCGAATCTCGCGGAGCGCCATGCGCAGGATGAACGTCATGATGTCGTCTCCATCGGCGTCTCGACAGGACGTCCGTCGCGGAGCACCAGCCGCGAGTCGGCGACCGACGCGAGGTCCGCGTCGTGCGTGACCAGCATCATCGTCGTCTGCCGCGTGCGCCGGACATTGAGCAGCAGCTCCATGATCAGTCTCCCCGTCGTCGAATCGAGATTTCCGGTGGGTTCATCCGCCAGGATGATCGGCGGATCGTTCGCCAGCGCGCGGGCGATTGCGATTCGCTGCTGTTCCCCGCCCGAGAGCTGCGACGGATAGTGGTGACCGCGATCGTCGAGCCCGACTTCGCCGAGCAGCCGCTTCGCCCGCGCCGAGGCGTCGCGGCGCTTGGCGATCTCCATCGGGATCAGGATGTTCTCGTACGCGGTCAGGGACGGCACCAGGTGAAAGAACTGAAACACGAACCCGATCTTCTCGCCGCGCAGCCTGGCAAGCGCATCCTCGCTCAGCTTCGCGATGTCCACGTCGTCGATGAGGATCTCGCCGGTCGTCGGCGCATCCAGCCCTGCGACGAGGCCGAGGAGCGTCGATTTGCCGCTGCCCGAGGGGCCGAGGACCGCGAGAAACTGACCGGCGGGGATCGTGAGGTTCAGCGGATGGAGAATCGTGAGCGGACGTCCGCCGCTCGTGACCGTCTTCGAGACGCCGCGAAGCTGGATCATCGATCCTGCCTGCGGAGCATCGGTCGGAGCGCCTGCCACAGGTTGGCTTCGACGATGCGCGCGCCCGCAGGGTTGGGATGCATGCCGTCCGCGATATTCAAGTTCGGATTGCCCGCGACGCCATCGAGGTAGAAGGACATGAACGGGACACGTTCCTCCGCCGCCAGATCGCGGAACGCGCGTCTGAAGTCCGACGTGTATGCGGGACCGTAGTTCGGCGGCGCTTCCATCCCGGTCAGCAGCACCTCGATACCGCGGTCCCTCGCCTTCCCGATGATCGTCTTGAGGTTCTGCTTCATGCCGGCCACGGGCAGGCCCCGCAATCCGTCGTTGGCGCCCAGCTCGATGACGAGAATCCGAACGTCTCCATCGAGGGACCACTCGAGACGTCGCAGTCCGCCGGCTGACGTGTCGCCGGAAACGCCCGCGTTGACGACCTCGTATTTGTAGCCTTCGGCGTCGAGGTGCTTCTGGATCAGCGACGGAACTGACTGCTCGAGGTCCAGGCCGTATCCAGCCGTCAGACTGTCGCCAAGAAAGATGATTCGCGGACGCGCGGCCACCTGCGCGGCGACCGGCGCTGCGGCAGGCGCTGCCGCGACGCGTGGAGTCGTGACGGATTCGCTCTGCGAGCAGGCGGCTGCCGTCACCCCGACAACGACGACGAACGCGCGCAGGAAGCTGGACATGTCCGCGAAGTCATTATCTGATAACGTCACGATCCGTGTCGCGTATGACTGACTTCGCCATCGAACCGGGAGCCGCGTCCGCCGCGCTCGACACGGTTTTTTCACAACTCGATCGTCTGCATTTTGTGGCGGCGCTCTGGGCGCGCCGTCTCGACGTCTGGACGACCGACTGGGACGTGCAGCAGGCGATTGCCAACCGCCTCGGATGGCTGGATGCCATTGAGTTCATCACGGCGCATCTGGAGCGCATCGAGGCGTTTGCCAGGGGCGTCCGCGCCAGCGGTCTGACCGACGTGGTGCTCTTCGGTATGGGGGGATCGAGCCTCGCGCCAGAGGTGTTTCACCGAGCGCTAGGACGCGCGGACGAGCTGCCGCGGTTCCGCATGCTCGATTCGACCGATCCCGTCGCGGTGCGTGATGCCCTCGCCAATGCCGGCACGTCGCTATTCGTCATCGCGAGCAAGTCGGGGACGACGCTCGAGCCGAACTCGATGGCGGCGGCGGCACGGCGGCGCGTCGAAACCGCTGGTGTCAAGGGATGGGCCTCGCGATTCGTTGCCATCACCGACGAGAACACCGATTTGCATCGGCGCGCACTCAACGACGGCTTCCTCGAGGTCTTCGTCAACCCATCCGACGTCGGAGGCCGCTATTCGGCGCTCACGTTTTTCGGAATGGTACCCGCGGCGTTGATGGGGATTCCCCTGGCGCCTGTAGTCGAGCGCGCGCGCGTGATGCTGAAGGCGTGTTACTCCATCGATGCGCGAACGAATCCCGCCGTCGCGCTCGGCGCGCTGATGGGCGCCGCAGCGAAGAGCGGCCGCGACAAGCTAACGCTGCTCGTTCCCGATCGTCTCGAGTCGTTCGGGCTCTGGGTCGAACAACTTGTCGCCGAGAGCACCGGCAAGCAGGGGAAGGGCATCGTACCGATCGCCGGTGAGACGACGAAGGCGCCGGCCGGCGACCGTTCGGCAGGCTCAGGGTCGTCCCGAGTGGCGTCGAGGGACGACGACCGGATGGCGGTGGTCGTGCGGATCGCCGGTAATGGGCCCGACGACGAGGCGGTGAATCGGATGCGCGCGGCGGGCGTTCCGCTGATGACGATCGACCTGCCCGACATTCAGGCGCTTGGCGCGGAGTTCTTCCGGTGGGAGATGGCGACCGCTGCGGCAGGGCGGATCCTCGAGATCAATCCGTTCGATGAACCGAACGTGCAGCAGGCGAAGGAGGCGACCCAGGCGCTCCTCCAGGCGTACACCACGCGGGGTGAGCTGCCGGTCAAGGAGCCCGATTCCACGCGCGATGGAATCCGGTTCACGCTGAGCCGCGCGGCACGCGAGCGACTCGGTGCCGATGGTGTCGACAGATTCCTCAGCGTGCTCGCGCCGCGCGACTACTTCGCGCTGCTCGCGTACGTTCCACCCGACGACCCCGTGCTGGGGCCGGTGCTTCGCGAGCTCCGCAATCGTGTGGCCATCGATAAGCGCTGCGCCACGATGTTCGGCTACGGACCGCGCTATCTGCACTCGACGGGGCAACTGCACAAGGGCGGGCCCAACACCGGCGTGTTCGTCATCGTCACGGCGCCCGCTGAGGCGGACCTTCCTGTCCCGGGCGCGCCATACTCGTTTGGCGTACTCGAAATGGCCCAGGCGCTGGGGGATTTTCAATCGCTGGACGCCGCAGGGCGGCGTGTATTGCACGCCCACCTGCCAGACCGCCACGTGAACACGGTGAAAAGACTGGCGGACTTGATCGCCGGGCTCTGAGGGACCCCTCTACCGGATCGCCAAGATCCGGCTCAATTTGCAGCGCGAGCAGCGGGTGGATACTTGGTATACTCCCGCTTCGTGAAGACGATTGCGATCCAGTCGCTCCTTGCGCGTACGCAGGCTGCGCTCGAACGTGGACGAGGCGCCGAGGCGACCCAGGTCATCGGCTCCATCCTTCGTTCCGGATCGTTGACCCGCGAAGATGCGCTCGCGGTGCGCTCGGTGCTTGCCGAAGCCTGGCTGCTCCAGGACGATCTCGCGCAGGCCGCCGCCACGCTCGGACGCCCGCCTGATGCATTGCACGAGCCGATCAGCGATGCGCAGCTCTCGACGCTCTGGCGATTGCACGGCCGCATTACCTACGCACGCGGCGAACAGTCGCGCGCGATCGCCCTGCACTCCCGCGCGCTGAAGCACGCCGAGCTCGCGCACGACTCACGCGCGATCGGCCTCGCGCACTACGAGCTCGCGCTCTGCTACAAGCAGGTTGGCGACTCCGGCATCGTTCGCGAGCACCTCACCGAAGCCGCGTCCGCGCTGCATGCCGCGGGCGATCGTCGTCATCTCGCGCTGGTGCATTCCCTCTCCGCCATCCTCCTTGCACAATCCGGCCGCGGCGAGGAAGCCAGTGCGGCGCTTCGACAGGGTGAACGCCTCGCGATGACGATCCAGGCAGACGACGTGCTTGCCGGGATCGTGCATAACCAGGCGAACGTGGCGCTGATGCGCCATCAGCACGAGCAGGCGCTGGCGCTTGCCGAGCGCAGCGTCGCGCTCCACGAGACGCTGGCGTCGGGACACGGCCTTGCGGTGGCTCTGGCGACGCTCGGTCAAATCTTCGTGCAGCTTGGCGATCTGGAGCGCGCGGAGCAGATCCTCACGCGCACGCTTGAAGTGCGCAGCCCGGTTCAGTTCCATGAGACCACCGGCGCCGTCTTCGACACCCTCGCGCAGATTCACCTCATGCGCGGGTCGTATGAGCGCGCCGACGAATATCTCCGCCACGCGAGCGAGGCGTACGGCGCGTACGGTACGCAGACGATGCGGTGGTACGAGTGGTCACTGAAAGTACTGGGGGTCAAGCTCGCAATCCGGCGCGGCGCGTACGATGAGGCCATCGCGATAGCCGACGAGCTCGCCAAGACGCCAGGAGTGCCGCCGGCGGAAGCGATCCAGGCGGATCTGGCCGCGTGTGAGGCGCTCGTCGCCGCCAACCGCATCGCGGAGGCAGAGCAGCGAATCGATTCATGCGAAAGCCGGCTCGATCCTCGAACGGCGCCGGCGAACTGGGGCGAGTTCCTTCGCATCCGCGGCGCGATTCACGAACGGTCCGGACGGTTCTCTCCCGCGTACCACGACTTCGCTCAAAGCGTGAACGTGTTTGAGCTGCTCGGCGAGCGCTACCACTCAGCGCTGAGCCAGCTGGCGCTTGGGCGCCTTGCCGCACGGACGGGCACGCGCGACTCCGCGGAGCACCATCTCGACCAGGCGGCATCGGTGTTTCGCACGCTCGGCGCGCGGCGCCATCTCGATGAGGTCGAAGAGGCGCGAGCTCTCCTCGCACAGGTGCTCCCGGCTGACGTTGTCGTTTCACCGGCGGATGCCGACGATGCCGTCGTCCGCCGCCTGATTGACGCCTCGGTGCTCCCCGACCTGCTGGCGCGCGAGACGGTCACTGCCGTTCTCGAAGCGACCGAAGCAGACGCCGCGGTGATCTTTGTCGTGCCCGGGGCCGGCGAGGTGCGCGTCGTGGCCATGGCGGGATGCGACGCCGCCGTTGCACGCGCGCTTGCACGGGCCGCCGCGCAAGGCAATAGCGCGTACGGCGAGGGGCTCCTGCTCACCGAGCCGCTCGGACGGGGTCACGACGGCCCCCGGCACTGCACGGTGGTCGCGGCGCAGCGCCTGACGGAGAGTGCCATGCGCCGCTTCCGCCTGTTCGGCGCGGTCGCCAAACTGGGATTCGAGTTATGCGGCGCCCGCGACCGCCGCGGCCAGCCGGTCGAACTGAGCAACGAACGACCGCTCGAGCCGCTGCTGCCCGGATTCATCTGCGCGAGCGCGGCGATGAACCGGGTGGCCGATCAGATCCAGCGGGTCCAGGGGCACGACCTGACCGTGCTCATCACCGGTGAGAGCGGCACCGGCAAAGATCTCGTCGCGCGCGCGATCCACGTCGGATCGCCACGCTGCGCGGCCATGTTCCTCCCCTACAACTGCACAACGACGCAGCGGGATCTTGCGGACAGCCAGTTGTTCGGCCACCGGCGCGGGAGTTTCACCGGGGCGATCACCGATCAACAGGGCCTCATTCGCACGGCAGCAGGCGGTACGCTGTTCCTCGACGAGATCGGCGATCTTCCGCTCGACATCCAGCCGAAGCTGCTCCGCTTCCTCGAGCAGGGCGAGGTGATGCCGGTTGGCGAAACCCGCCCGCAAGGCGTCGACGTCCGCGTCCTGGCAGCAACCAACGCGGACCTCGAACAGCGCGTGCAGGAAGGGCGGTTCCGCGAGGACCTCTACTACCGTCTCAGCGTGATTCGGATCTACGTGCCGCCGCTGCGCGAACGCCGTGAGGAAATCCCGCATCTCAGCACGTACTTTCTCCGCGAAGCGTGCGAGCGCCTTGGAAAGCCCGACGTGCATCTGAGCTCGGTCACGCTCGATCTGTTCGATCGGTATTGGTGGCCGGGCAACGTCCGCCAGCTGCGCAACGAGGTGCAGCGCGCGGTCGCGATGAGCCCTGAGGGCGGGACGATCGAGCCCGATCAGCTGTCTCCGGACCTGACCGCCCCGCCTCCGTCCGCCGTCGGCTCCGGGTCAACGGGCGCGTCCGGCCGGTCCTCCACACCCCGGAACCTGGCGACGGCGGTCGAAGAGGTCGAGCGCGACATCATCGGCGCGACCCTTCATCGCACGAGCGGAAATATCTCTGAAACCGCACGCGTGCTGGGACTTACCCGCCGTGGACTCTATATGAAAATGCGCCGCTTAGGACTTGATGGCGTTAGTGCGGATACGTAGTAACCATGTATACAGGGCTATGGATATGGACTATGCATGCGGCCGTAAGTGCTCACAAAGACTACATGAGCCTGATGACGATTTTGCCAATCTTTTGAGAGTTATGCGGCGCGTGCAAAGACCGGGCTGACAACAGCGACATGGGCCTCGACATTGATAGATCCCCCAGCACAACCTCATTTCCGCAGGGGGCTCAGGGTGATTCAAACTGCCGCGACCTCAACGAGACAGTCCTCAGCGAGACCGTCCACTGATCAACTTCAGCGCATCGGAGCCCGCCGCAAGGTGCGCGTGCCCGGCCGTCTCACGTGGCGCGATGCCACCGGCACCCTTCGTTTCGTGTCGGTCGTGACCTGCGATGTGAGCGACCTGGACGCGTTCGTGGAATGCCAGGTGCCTGCGTCGATTCCTCTCTATCGCCTCGTGCACTTCCAGGTCGAGCGCGGCGCCCGTGACTGCACGGAGCTCCCGGCCGCGCTGCGCAGCGGCAAGGTGCTGTCAGCGGTCTATCGCGTCGGCGCGTATCGGGCCGCAACCGGGACGCCCCACGGTTATGCACTGCGGCTGCTGGTCGAGCCAAGCCGCGCGGCAGCAGCGCAAACCATGGCGCTCGCGAATTAGCGAATTCGATCCCTCGGCGGGTCCCCACCGCCTCACGCGCTACGGCGAGTCTCGCCGAAGGCGAAGGCGGAAGGATCCGCCCTACCCACCCTTCTTCCTCCAGTAACGCGCGAGGCCCTGCCACGACACTTCAAACGGCGCACCGACGCGGTGGGGCGGAATCTGATCCCCCGTGAGGTGTCGGTTCAGCTCGCGCGCAAGGTAGTCGGCGTATCGCCCTGCCTTCTCATCGTCGGTCCCGGGCTCCAGTAGCGACCGCCGCACCCATTCGGCCGCGCTCGTCAGGTTTTCTATCAGCGACTGCAAGTGATTCCGGACATCGCCGGACGGACCGAAGTGCGTCAGGAACATGGTCTGCGGACCCCACGCGTCGATACGTTCGGCTGTTTCCCTCCACAACTCGACATCGATATTTGGGGGCGGGGTTGGAGGACGGACGTAGGTGCCATGGATTCGGATGCCGGCCGCGTCCCCCACGAACGCGACACCACTTGACGCGTCGAAGAAGCTGATGTGATGCGAGGCGTGGCCTGGCGTGTACGCGACGTCGAACGTGCGTCCGGCCGCGTCAATCCTCTCACCGGTCGCGCCAAGCGTGACGATGTTCGATGCAGGAACTGCCGCGACCTCTCCCCACAGTTGCTCCATCTGATCGCCGTACAGGCGCGTCGCGCTCTCGACGAGCTTTGTCGGATCGATCAGGTGAGGCGTACCACGCTCGTGGACGAAGACCTTCAGGCGCGGATACCGGCGAACCAGCGTACCCGTCGCGCCGGCGTGATCGAGATGCACATGTGTCAGCAGGATATGGGTCACGTCGCTGAAACGCATGCCCTGCGCGTTGAGGCCGAGCTCGAGCGTTTCGAGGCATGACGCGGGACCGGGATCGATGAGTGCCACGCCGGCCGAGTCGCTGACGACGGCGGTCGCGATCACGTGGGGGCTGTCGCGGAATTTCAGGTCGATCCAGGAGAGGCCTGGCGCAAGGACGGACATGCGAAGCGAGGCATTATACTGAGGGACCCTCACACCCAACTCTCGGCTCCCATTTCCCACGCTCCTAGGGATTTGGGCCTTGGGATTTGGGCTTTGGGATTTTTTGTTTATGGTCCGGTCCCAGGCGCTCGTCGCATCGCTCGCGCGGCTCGTCGCAGATGCCTCGTCACTCGACGTGATGCTCTCGCGCGTGGCGGTGTTGCTGCGTGAAGCAATCCCGTTCGAGCGGCTCCACGTGTTGCGACTCGATCGCACCGAGTCGGTGACGTTGTATATCGTCCGCGCGTCAGGTGAGCTCGAAGTGACAGGACACCTGATTGGCAGCGCCGGCGCGGCCGCTGCGGATCCGCAGGACGAAACCGAGCGGTCGAAGGTCATCTGCACCGTCAGGCAGGGCGCGCGTGTGCAGGGAGCCGTCTGGCTGACGTCGAGTGAGCCGGATGCATTCAGCGATGAACATCACGAGCTGCTCGAAGCGGTCTGCGATGTCGTCACCCTCGCGTTGTACCACGACACGATCCGGACGCGGGAGTCGCGCCGGCGGGAACGCATCGACGCGCTGGTCCGTCTGCTCCACACCGTCGCCGAGTCACTGGACATCCGGCAGGTCTTCCCGCAGATGTCGGACGTCATTCGCGACGCGCTTCCTCATGACGTCCTCGCGCTGACCTCGTGGGCCGAGGATGGCCTGTCGTTCCGCGTTTATGCGATGGCCGGCGCGGAGGTGCCTGACGAGGCGTTCTGGGCGCCCACACTGCTGACACCGAACGATCGGGTGCTGCTCCACCGTAACTCCTACGTCATCCACGACGTCAACAGCGAGATTGCCGCGGAAACGGTTCGCGGCCGCCTGTTGAGAACGGTGGGCGCACGCTCCGCGCTTCGCGTGGCGATCCCGCTCGGCAGCGACGTGTTCGGATCGCTCTTCTTCCTGGCGCGCGATCCTGGACGGTTCTCGGACGAGGATGTCGACTTCGCGCGGCGCGTTGCGGATCACCTCGCGCTGGCGCTCTCTCATCAGCGGCTCGCTGAGGCGGCGCGCCGTGACGCCGCGGCGCGCGAGACGGCGGCGCGACTCGAGGCACAAGTGGCCACGCTGACCCGCGAGCTCGAGGCGCGCACCGGCCATCGTCGCGTGGTTGGCCATTCACGGCTCTGGCAGGACGTGCTGGCGCAGGCGGCCCGCGTGGCACAGACCGAAACCACCGTGTTGCTGACCGGCGAATCGGGAACCGGCAAGGAAGTGATCGCGCGCTTTCTTCACCACGGGTCGCGGCGAAGCGGCGGGCCGTTCATCGCGATCAACTGCGCGGCGCTGCCGGATCAACTCCTCGAGTCGGAGCTGTTCGGTCACGAGCGCGGTGCATTTACCGGTGCGGTCTCGGCCAAGCCGGGACGAATCGAACAGGCCAACGGCGGCGTGCTGTTCCTCGACGAGGTCGGCGAGATGGCGCCGGCGGTCCAGGCCAAGCTCCTGCGCGTGCTCGAGGAGCGCGAGTTCCTCCGCCTGGGTGGCACGCGTCTTCAGCGAGCCGACATTCGCGTGATTGCCGCAACCAACCGCGACCTGCACGCGGCCATGAAACGTGGCGAGTTCCGCGAAGACCTGTATTACCGACTGGGCGTATTCGAGATCGCTCTGCCGCCCCTGCGCGAGCGCGTGGACGATGTGCTGGAGCTTGCGGACATGTTCCTGAGCGAGATCGGCGAGACAGTCGGGCGGCCGGCGGCGGGTATCGAGCGCGATGCGAAAAGCCATCTCCTGTCGTATCCGTGGCCCGGCAACGTGCGCGAACTGCGCAATGCGATCGAGCGGGCCGTGATCCTGGCCGATGGCGGCTACATCCGCAGCGAGCACCTGCCGGTCAGTGCGACGCGGAAACCCGCTGCGCCTTCCGACAGCTCGACGAACGCGCCCTTGCCCGCGGGCGGAGTCAACCTGGACGCCATTGAGCGTTCGCTGGTGATCAAAGCGCTTACGCAGGCGCGCCACAACAAGACACGAGCTGCCAAGCTGCTCGGCCTCACGCGTGCGCAGCTCTATTCGCGCATCGAGAAGTACGGACTCGCCGAGACGGAATCGTAGGATCCCGCATCGTGTCGCCTTCCCTGCGTCGCGCCCTGTTTACCGGCTGCGCCATCGTCTGCTTTGTTACGCTCGCCGGAGCCACGTATCAAGGCGTCGCGACCGCGCTCGAACGCCGGCAGTTCCCCCATCCCGGGCGGCTAGTGGACGTCGGCGGACATCAGCTGCATCTCTATTGCGCAGGGAGCGGTGCACCCACGGTGGTCCTGGAAGCGCCCGCGACGGCGATGTCGTCGGCGTGGGCGTGGGTGCAGGCGGACGTCGCGAAAACGACCCGCGTCTGCAGCTACGATCGCGCGGGTCTCGGTTGGAGCGAAGCGGGCGACGCACCGTTCACGCCGGAGGCGGTACCGACCGAGCTGAACGCGCTGTTGCAAGGCGCGGAGGAACACGCGCCGTACGTACTTGCGGGCGCGGAACTCGGGGCCGCGTTCGTGTCGCTGTACGCGTCGCGCTACCAGGCCGACACGGTGGCGCTCATCCTCGTCGATCCGCCAGGCCCGTTCAGCGGCAACCGGCGTTCGCCGACAGCCACCAGGTTCTTCATGGTGTCACCATGGCTGGCCAGAACCGGAGTGCTCCGCGCGACGCGCACGCTGACCAACAGCGCAGCCGGACTGCCGCAGCCGGCCGCCGGTGCGCTCAAGGCGTTTCTCAATCGACCCGATCATCTGACCCGCGCCGCCGGTGAGTTGTCACGCTGGGACGACACAGTGGCCATGGCAAACGCCGCGCCTCAAACCCGAACGCTGCCGGTTACACAGGTGGTGTTGGAAGGAAGCGATCGCGTCGCGCTGCTGGCCGATCGGAAGGACGCGCAGGATGTTGCCGTGGCGATTTCGCGGGCCGTCGCTGCATGGCGCGCGCGCCAACCTCGCTGAAAACTCCCAACTCCCAAGAACCCAACTCCCAAGGAGCCTCGAAGCGGGACGTCTTGGGAGTTGGAAGTTGGGCGTTGGGAGTTGATGCGCCTACAGGCGCACGCGCACGGTGAGGGGCGCCGTCAGCTTGGTGGTGACATCGGCCCCGGGTCCCATGTGTATTTCCTTGCCGCGCGTCGCAAGTACGACACCAGTGCCACCCGCGCCGCCGACCGCGGCTCCCTTGGCCGCGCCATCGCCGCCGCCGAGAATCGCGCCCACCGCGGCGCCCGCACCTGCGCCGATCGCGATCTTCGTGGCGTCGGCTCCTTTTGTCGCCGGCGCCAGGTGGGCGATCGACGACGTCTCGATGTCGTACTTCTCACCGCCAGCACGCACCGAGTTGAAGCGGTAGGCCACCCGAGCGCGCCCCTTCACGCGCCCCGAGCGCTCGACGTCGGTCACCACGCCCATCACCTCACTGCCCGCGGGCAGTACCACCTGCCCGTCAATCGTCACCGGAGCCCGAAGCGCGGCGCTCACGGGCTGCTCGACCGTGCTCGTGTCGGATCCGACCGCCGACTGCAGCTCGAGTCGAAGCGTGGTTCCTGCCGGAATGGTCACCTCAGAAAACCGCGGCGACACCACTGCAGAGAGAGGTGAGTTCGCAGCCGTGGAGGCCGGCGCCGCTGTTGCGCCCGTCGTACCCGTGCCGTCGGTCGTCAGGCTGTTTTCCGGCCCCTTCGTCCCGCTGCAGGCGGCAACACAGACGGTCAATGTGACGACGTGTATCCATTTCTTCACGTTCTACCCTCCCTCGTTGCGTATTTTCGACCTCGACCGTATTGCCGAACGACACGAATTGCGCCGGAACTGACAAAACGGAGTCGAGACGACGAAAAACTTCGAGTTTCGTGACAGTACTCTGCGAAAAGCCTGCCGCCTCAGCAAATTTCGGGATTCGGGATTCGGGATTCGGGATTCGGGGATTCGGGGATTCGGGGATTCGGGGATTCGGGGATCGCGAGTCGCGAGCCGGTTCGAAACGTCAATACCGGATCCCGAGTCCCGAATTCCGAGTCCCGAGTTCTGGTACGTTTGCAGTATGCGGAAGATCGTGATTGTCCTGACAGCACTCCTCTCCCTGGCCGGATCGGCCGCCGCACAGCGGCTGCCGGGCGACGTGGTACCGGCGCGGTACACGCTCTGGTTCGCGCCCGACCTGCAGAACGCCACGTTCCGCGGTCGCGAGACGATCCAGGTGGATGTGAAGAAGCCGACAACCGTGGTGACGCTGAACGCCGCGGAGATTCAGTTTGGCGAAGTGACGATCACGGCAGGCGGCCGCATCCAGACCGCGCGCGTGACGCTCGACGAGAAGAACGAGACGGCGACCCTGACCGTGCCGCGCGCGCTGCCGAAAGGCGGCGCCTCGATCCAGATCACGTACACCGGCATTCTCAACGACAAGCTGCGCGGCTTTTATCTGAGCAAGGCGAACGGCCGTCGCTACGCCGTCAGCCAGATGGAGGCGACCGACGCGCGGCGCGCGTTCCCCTCATTTGACGAGCCCGCTTACAAGGCGACGTTCGATGTCTCGATGCTGATCGAGAACGGCGATACGGCGATTTCGAACGGCGCGCAGGTCTCGGACACACCCGGACCGGAGCCCGGGAAGCATACGGTGACGTTCGCTCCGACCCTGAAGATGTCGACATACCTGGTCGCGTTGCTCGTCGGCGATTTCGTCTGCCGCGAAGGCCGTGCCGACGGCGTTCCGATCCGCGTGTGCTCCACCCCGGACAAGCTTCCTCTGACGGCGTTCGCGCTCGAGGCGGCCGAGCACGAAGTGAAGTTCTACAACGAGTACACCGGCATCAAGTACCCGTTCGGCAAGCTCGACATCATCGGCGTTCCCGACTTCGCCGCGGGCGCGATGGAAAACGTCGGAGCGATCACCTTCCGTGAGCAGTACCTCTTCGCCGACCCCGAGCGGGCGTCGCTCGGTACGCGCAAGGGGGTGGCGTCCATCATCTCGCACGAAATCGCGCACCAATGGTTCGGCGATCTCGTCACGATGAAGTGGTGGGACGACATCTGGCTGAACGAAGGGTTCGCCACGTGGATGGCGAACAAGCCGCTTGCCCCATGGCATCCGGAGTGGCGTGTCGATCTCGACGACGTGGAGGAAACCCAGGCCGCGGTGGCCACGGATGCGCTCCGATCGACGCGTGCGATTCGGACCAGGGTTGAGACCCCCGAAGAGATCAACGAGGTCTTCGACCGGATCGCGTACGAGAAAACAGCCTCGGTCCTCCGTACGCTCGAGAGCTTCGTCGGCGCCGAACTATTTCGGAAAGGCGTGTCGTCGTACCTCCGCAAGTTCTCATTCTCGAACGCCGCGGGTGAAGACTTCTGGACCGAGGTGGCGCGCGCAACGGGCAAGCCCGTCGATCGCATCATGAAGCCGTACATCGAACAGCCGGGCGTGCCCGTCGTCTCGGTTGACGCACGCTGCACCGCCAACGCCACGGAGATCGCGCTGCACCAGGAGCAGTTTGTCGGCATGCCTGGGGCAGCACCCTCGCCCGCGTCGACGCTCTGGACCATTCCCGTCTGCTTCAAGGCGCCCGGCGCCGGCCCGCCGCGCTGTGAGGTCCTCGATCGTCGCGATCAGAAAACGTCACTCTCCAGCTGCGCAGCTGCGGTGTTCGCGAATCCGAACGGCCGCGGGTATTACCTGTCTGAATATTCTCCCGAAGCGGTGCGGGTGCTCGGAAGCACGGCGCGGACGACGCTGGTTCCGCCAGAGCGGTTGAACCTGCTTGGCGATGCATGGTGGATGGTCCGCTCCGGCCGGAACGACATCAGTGTCTATCTCGACCTGGCTTCGTCCCTTGCCGGAGACGACGTGGCGCCCGTCACGCAGCAGATCGGCGGCGCCCTCGCCTTCACAGGCGAGTACATCGTGAAGCCGGCAGAGTTGCCACGCTTCCAGGACTGGCTTCGCGAACGGTTCACGCCGGAGCTGAACGCGCTCGGCTTGCAGGGCAACGCGGGCGACGGCGACGACATGCAGGCGCGGCGCGCGGCGCTGCTCTCTTTGATCGGCGTCACCGGCAACTCGACCGACGTGCAACGGCAGGCCCGTGCACTCGCGCTGAAGTACGTCGACGACCGGCAGTCCCTGCCCGCCACGCTCGCGTCGACCGTGCTGAATGTAGCGGCGCTCGGCGGCGACGCGATGCTCTACGACCTCTATCTCGCCCAGCTCACGAAGCTCTCCGGGCAGCCCGAGGAGTACTACCGCTTCTTCAGTGCCTTGACCTGGTTCCGCGATCCCGCGCTCGTGGAGCGCACGCTGCAGTTCGCCGTATCGCCAGCTGTGCGCACGCAGGATACGGGGCAGTTGATCGGCGGCCTGCTGGCGCGCCCGTGGTCTCGCGAGGCGGCGTGGACGTTCGTCAGGACCCGGTGGGATACGCTGACGCAGCTGCTCGGCACCTTCCAGGGGATTCCCGGCATCGTCCGGACGCTCGGCAGCTTCTGCTCGCGCGAGAGCGCCGCCGAGATCAGAGCGTTCTTTGCCGCCCATCCTGTGCCCGCCGTCGAACGCACCCTCCGCCAGTCGATCGAGCGCATCGAGAATTGCGCGGCGGTGGCCGAACGTCAGTCGCCCGCAATGTCGATGTGGCTCGCATCAGCGACACGGTGATTGAGATTGAATCTCACCACTGAGACGAGCAGCTGTTGATGGTCCATCTTCCTCTACACTTCCATTGTGCTTCCCGCACGACGCAAGACGACGATTCTGATCGTCGAAGATGATGTCGCGCTTCGCACGTTCTACCGTAACGTGCTGATGCTCGAGGGGTATGCGGTCATCACAGCCGAAGATGGCATCGATGCCCTGGAACGGCTCGACGAACAGCCGGTGGGCGCTGTGATTCTCGACTTGGGCCTGCCGCGGCTGCGCGGCGAAGACGTCGGCCGGGAGATGGCTGCTCACCACACCGCCCGCAACATTCCGATCGTCGTCGTCACCGGCAGGGACACGGCCAACCTCAATCTCGACGACTTCGCGTGCGTGCTTACGAAGCCGGTGACCGCGGAGGCGTTGATCAGAGCGGTGCGCAACTGCCTGCGGCACGCGTAGGGAAGAAGTCCCAAATCCCAAATCCCAACTGGCATCCGTTCAGTCTCCATTGCACGCTTTTGCTTTGTCGGCCAATGGCCGGTGTTCAGAGCATCGATGCGATGTCGATGGCCGGTTAGTTGTTGGAGGGCGAGGGCCGCAAGTCAACCGCGGTGCTTACGCGCTCGTTCGCGACCACGCGCACTGCGGACGACCACCTCTCGTAGCCGTCCAATTCAAGGCGCACGACGCGCGATCCTACAGGCAGGTCCTGCAGAAGAAGCGGGGTCTTGCCGACAGGAACACCATTGACAAGGACCCGCGCGCCGGTCGGAGCAGAATTCACGGCAAGCGAGCCGCGGTATCCCGCCAACTTCGGCGAGGCTGCGCGCTGCGTCGACGGAGCGTTACGCGGCGATGCGATTGACGGTCGCGAGGATGATACGGCAGACGTCTGGTCTGATTCTCCCCTGCCGGCTGTAGCCACCATCTGTTGGACTCCGGCTCCGACTGCACGCGCGTTGGCCGGCGGACGGACGGAGGGAACAACACTCCGCATCGTCGCGCCGGGAATCGACTGCGCCGGCAGGAACAGCGTGACGAAAACTCCCGCCGCGACACCATAGACAAAAGGAATGAGCGCGCGACGGGTGTAGGACGTGCGCCGGGACGTGAACGCGGATCCTCGCGTCACCATCGCGTTCAGCGTCGCCCGCGCGGAGCGCAGCGCCAGCTTCAGGTGTCGATCCATCGAGTGGCTCCGCGCACGCACTGCCACGGCGAATGAATCTGCGATGTTGGAGAGGCCAACCGCCCTTTCGTGGACGTCGACTGCCGTTTCGTAGAGGCCGACTGCCGTTTTGTAGAGGCCGACTGCCGTTTTGTCGAGGCCGACCTTCACGTCGGCCTGACGAGTCGGCAGCCACGTCAAACACCGACGTCCGTCCCGGGCAACCTCGCTCGTGAACGCGTACCCTCGCATCACGAGAGCGCTCAGCATCGCGCGCACGAAGCACAGCGCCAGCCTCAGGCGTCGATTGAGCGCATGGCTGCGCATACGCACTGCCACGGCGAGTGAACCTGCCCTTGCGTAGAGACCGACCGCCCTTTCGTAGAGGCCGACCTTCAGGGTGGCCATACAGGTCGAGATCCACGTCAAACACCGCGTCGCGTCCAGAACAACCTCGCTCATGGACGCGGGCCGTGCTTCTGATGCCCATGATGTCGACTTGGGTTGCCGATCTGCATCTACCGGCGTACGGTCTTCCTCGAACGAGAACTCCAGGAGCGGATCGCTCTGCGGCAGGGGCGTCAGACGGGTGCTCGACGTCTTGTCTTCCGGCACGAATGCCATCAGGGCTTCAGCCGCGGTGGGCGATTCGGAGATGATGCCCGGGGACCTCCGCAAGCGACTGGATCGCCCCAACGCTCCTGATCGAAGACGCTGCAAGTCTTTGAACCAACGCCCGTCCCCGGCGACTTCGCCCGTCGGCGGGTGCCATGCCCCTGATGCCGATGATGTCGACTTGTGCCGGTGGCGATCAGTGCGTGCCGGGCCGACCGGCGTACGGTCTCCCTCGGCCGAGAACTCAAGGAGGGAGTCAGTCCGCGAAAGGGGCGACACGCGAGTGCTGGACGCGTCGTTCTCGGGCGGAAATGCCATCAAAACGTCCTTATCGACAGACGATTCGGAGACGATGGCCGACCGGGTCATGGAGGTGGTCTGCGGGGCGACTGTATCCGACCAATGCTCGTGCTCGAAGGCGCTGTAAGTTTTTGATTCGCGTTCATGTAAGGGCAAGACTTCGATTGCGGCGAAGCAATGTTGATACCTGAGGGTTGTTGGTGCGGACGCGAGGCGTGTGCGAGAGGAGACTGTGGCGACGCGCAGACGGACGAGGAACTCGTCGTCGGCTGCCGCCGCCGGGATCAACGGCCCGGTGGTCCTGGGACCCGGACCGGCCGGACCATTTCCACGTGGGTTACTTCGGCGGAGTCACTCCCTTGAACCACTTGAAGCCGAGCTTCTTCAGGATGACCACGTTTTCGAGGTTCCCCTCGGTACACGTCTGTTCCCAATACTCGCGCGCATACGGGTCATTGCTTCTGGCGACCGCCGCCGCGGTGGCGGCTGTGACGCCTCCTGTGACGCCTGCCGCGTTAGCTGTCACTGGACTCCCGGCACGCCTTTTCGGGTAGGTCATCTTCCAGGGTCTGGTATAGATCGTCGGGTCCTCGACCGTGACCTCATAGTCGATCGTATTCGCGTCGACCAACCTCCAGCGCTCCACCAGGCGCGTATTCTCGCTGAGGTAGTTCCCGGCGCTGTCAAACCACGTCAATCCGTTGAGACCGGTGACCTCGACAACCAGCGTATCGCCCTCCCAGCGCCCACGCGAGTTCCCGAAAGACAACTTCGCGCTCTGGTCGATATGCGGACGGCCGTCGGTCGGGATCACGCGGTAGGTATTCGCCGTCAGCAGGATCACATAGCCAGGTTTCTGAATGATCTCCTGTCCACCAAACGAGCTGCGCGGCATGCCAACCATGCAAAACGACGCTGGATCGCTGTAGAGCCGCTCGCCTGTCTCGCCGGGCCATCCTCGTGCCAGCCCCGCCCGAATCTCGTTCCGTCTGGCCAGCGCCCAGGGCGTGTAAGGAACCTTCCCATCCGGCGGATCCGAGATATAGCTTTCCTGGGGCGGTGTCGTCACGTCCACGTACCCATGCTCTTCGATGTCGTCGTTGCCACCACCAACGGGGCCGCCCCAAACACCCTGAAGATTGGGAACGCCATCCGGTGTCCGGGGTGCCGTGTAGGGCGGGAGCTTCGCCTTCTGCGCCATCCAGGTCCTGGCCTGTGGGAATTTTGGAGTGTCTGGCGAATAGAACGCCTGCCCGCTTCCTCGTCCGGGCAGCACCAGGATGAACAGCGCGGCGGTCAGCGCGGCGAAGGCGGCGAAAAATCGATCGCTCATCTGATACCTCTTCTCTCGCGGGCTCTTCCCAGAACTGTCACGAACCTCAGGGCTGGTCGAAAAACTTGGAACCGGGCTTGTCCCACTCCTGCTCGAGCAGGTACGCGCCGCAGTCGTATTCCAACAGCTCGATGTCTTTTTCCTGACGGCGGTAGAGAGGCATGCTCATCTTCCAGGGCCGCGTGAACACTTTCGGATCCTCGATCGTGACTTCATAGAGCAGATGATCGGGCCCGGTCGGCGTAAACCGCTCGACCAGGTGCAACGCGTCGCTGTGAAAATTCCCGGCGCGATCGAACCACGTCTGGTCGTTGAAATCGATCACATCGACGACGAGGGTGTTTCCCTCCCAGCGACCTCGCGAATCACCCATATACCAATCGATGGGCCCAGGGGGATGCGGATTGCCGTTCATGTAGATGTAGCGAATGACACGCAAATATTCATGAAGGATCGCGATCCTTTCAGCCTGCTGAACGATCCGAAACGGATGCGGCATATACGTGAGGCGCGGGACACCAGGGAGATGGCACTTGATTTCCGGGTCGAGTGTCTCGCGATTCTTGAGGTTCTCCTGCTTCCTGGCGAGCGCCGCTGGCTGGTAAGGGATCTCATTCCCCTCGACCACGCCTTTCCCCGCCGGTACGCCCAGCCTGGCGCCGTGATCCTGAATGTCCCAAGCGGCTGTGTTGAGGACTTGCCAAACGCCCTGTAAGTCCGGGTGTCCATCCGGCGTCCGGGGCGGCGTGTATGTCGTCTGTGCCGCACCAGGCATGGGCGCGAGCGAGACGATCGCCAGGACTGCCAGAGTGATCATCGATCTAACGAGCCGGCGTCTCAATGGAAACCTCCTCTCCTTACCTGATCTCGAACTCCACAAGCTCCAGCCGCGTTGTGCCAGTGTTGCGGACGGCTCGCGTGACGCCTGCGTCCTGCTAGAAGAATTCGCCCATCTTCGGGCTCATGGGCGGATTCTATCGGATTTCGGTTGGCCAACGCAGAATTCAGGTGGGTACCCGGGCGCAAGCACCGTTGCGTGAACAGAGGTTGAATGCGGCCGCGGAGTGCGCTACTTTCTCACCTTCTGCGGGTCTCTCGTCTTTCGCACGGGAAGGTGTGCCGTGAGCGTGAGGAAGTTTGTGGTGATGGCGGTGCTGGCCGGTTCCGGTATCGCAGTACTGGCGTTGTTTGCGGCCATCGGCGCTTCCCGCGCATCGGCGCAGATACGGACGTATACGCCGCCAAAGACGGCGGCGCCGGGCGCGGACTGGACCAAGCGGATTGAAGAGATTCTCCCTCCCGGCGTGGAGAGTCGCGCCGAGGCGACAGCGCGCATCGCTGCCTACAAACCTGACCCTGTAAAGTACCCGGTGCCACGCACGCCGTGGGACGGGAAGCCGGACTTTTCGGGCGTCTATTGGCCCGACGCGACAATCACCCCGCCTCCGGTGCCGCTCGAGTCGCTGTACCGTCCGGAGGCACGCGAATACCGAGAGGGCGGCGGTGCCGCAGCAGGCTTGATCGATTGGCGCGGCATTGATACCCCGAACTATCACTGCTGGCCGCCGTCCCCTGTCAACGGCTCGATGGGCGGAACCGTCCAACTGGTGTCAGCCCCGGGATACCTCCTGTTGCTCAACGAGGGCGGTAGCAACTTCCGGATCATCCCAATCGTTGGCGAGAACGGACCACAACCGGGCGCGTCGCGCAAGCCGTCCTTTCAAGGCTCGTCGGTCGGTCATTGGGAGGGCGACACACTGGTTGTCGAGGTGACGAACTTCAACGGGAAGCCCTGGCTCGGCAATGCCCAGCCGCCGAACCGGCTGCCGCAAACCACGTCCGACGCGATGCGCATCGTCGAACGCTGGAGCAGGCCGGACGCGCAGATCTTT
>Ga0070698_100001694_pt1 | contig 24595 bp, 24 predicted proteins | sample KBSK1502metaG_FD_65477 | JGI IMG/M metagenome (GOLD analysis project Ga0070698, IMG submission 65477) | Corn, switchgrass and miscanthus rhizosphere microbial communities from Kellogg Biological Station, Michigan, USA - KBS K1-50-2 metaG | ecosystem: Host-associated > Plants > Roots >... | reverse complement strand
GGGACGCAAGAGCCTGGCCGCCGCGGGCAACCACCGCTGACCGGAACCGCGCGGGGACGTAAGAACCTGGCCGCCGCGGACGCTAACGAGCGTGAACGGAGCGCGCGCCGGCGGGCGGCGTGGTGATCGAGGGGTGTACTGATGGACGCCGAAGAGACCGACATCATCGTGATCGGGATGGGGCCCGGCGGTGAGGACGCCGCGGGGAACCTGGCGCGGGCTGGCCTGCACGTGACCGGGGTCGAAGCGCGGCTGGTCGGCGGCGAGTGCCCCTACTGGGGGTGCGTGCCGTCGAAGATGATGATCCGCGCCGCCAACCTGCTGGCCGAGGCCCGGCGCATCCCCGGGATGGCGGGCGCGGCCGCGGTGGCCCCGGACTGGGCGCCGGTCGCGGCCCGGATCCGGGACGAGGCCACCGATTCCTGGGACGACAAGGTCGCGGTCGACCGGTTCGTCGAGCTCGGCGGGCACTTCGTGCGCGGCCGGGGCCGGATCACCGGCCGCGGCGAGGTGACGGTGGACACCGCCGGGGGTCCGCGCGTGCTCCGGGCCCGGCGCGGCATCGTGGTCGGCACCGGGACCGAGCCCGCCATCCCGCCGGTCCCCGGGCTGGCGGGAACGCTGTACTGGACGAACCGGGAGGCGATCGAGACCGAGACGGTCCCGCGGTCCCTCATCGTGCTCGGCGGCGGCGCGGTCGGCGCCGAGCTGGCGCAGTCGTTCGCCCGGTTCGGCGCCCGGGTGACCGTGGTGGAGGCGCGAGAGCGGCTGCTGGCGATGGACGAGCCCGAAGCCGGCGACCTTCTGGCCGGGGTGTTCACCCGGGAGGGGATCGCCGTGCGCACGGGGGCGCTGGCGGAGCGGGTAAGTCACGACGGTGACGGCTTTGCGGTGGAGCTCGCCGGCGGCGAGACGATCATCGGGAGCCGGCTGCTGGTGGCCACCGGCCGCCGCGCCGACCTCGCCGCGCTCGGCGTGGCGGCCTACCGCATCGACGAGACGGCCATGACCCTTGCCACCGATCAGCGGATGCGGGCCGCCGAGGGGCTGTGGGCGATCGGCGACGTCACCGGCCAGGGCGCGTTCACCCACGTGTCGGTGTACCAGGCCGCCATCGCGGTCGCCGACATCCTCGGCCGGGACGGGCCCACCGCCAGCTACCACGCGGTGCCGCGGGTCACGTTCACCGACCCCGAGATCGGCGCGGTCGGGCTCACCGAAGCACAGGCCCGCCAGCAGGGACTCGCCGTGCGGACCGGCAGCGTCCCGCTGCCCTCGTCGGCGCGCGGCTGGATCCACAAGCACGGAAACGACGGGTTCATCAAGCTCATCGAAGACGCTGACCGGGGCGTCCTGGTGGGCGCGACCTCCGCCGGGCCGGCCGGCGGTGAGGTGCTGGGCGCCCTCGCGCTCGCCGTCCACGCGCAGGTTCCGATCGCGCGCCTGCGTTCCATGATCTACGCCTACCCGACGTTCCATCGCGCGATCCAGGACGCCCTCGAGGTGCTCGGGAAATAGCGCCGCCGCGCCCGGGTGACCTGCCCACCGGGCTGGCCGAACGGCTGCGCCCTGGCCGAAGTCGCCGCCTGCGGCTGCCTCTACCGCGACGTCCGCCTGATGCGGCTGTACGAGGGCACCAGCGAGATTCAGCGCCTCATCATCGGCCGCGCCCTGGTCAGGGCGGCCCGGCAGGCGCCGTGACCCGCGCGCCCGAGGGTGCTCAGTTCATGGTGAGGCCGCCGCTGACGCTGAGCGTCTGGCCGGTGACGAAGGACTGGGCGCTGCTGTACCCGGCGCACTTCGGCGTGGACCCGGAGCGGATTCACGCCAACGAGCTGAACCTCATCGAGGTGGCCTCCGGCTGGGCATCCTGACCGCGAGGACGGCCCGGGTGGTGTCCGGCCGTCATGTCCTGGGCCAGCTGGGTGATGGCGGACCAGCATCCTCCGCGGGCCAGGTCCCCGGCCAGGGTGGCCGCGGCGTCGAGGGCGCGCCGGGTCTGCCCGGCTTCGAGGTACAGGTCGAGCGCGATGTCGGCGGCGCCGCGCCGGGCCAGGTGATCGGCTAGCACGGTGAGCGACGCGGGGTCCAGGGCCGCGGCGATCTCCAGCGAGCGCAGCGGCGCCCGCCACGCGGGGATCAGCTGCCGCCAGCCGTCGGCCAGTTCCAGCCACCACGGCTCGTCGCGCCCCGCGGGACCGTGGCCGAGCACGGCGCCCAGGTCGCGGTGCCAGACGCCGAGCCGGAGGGCACCGGCCAGGGCGGCGCGGGTCTCCTCGCGGGCGCGGGCCAGCATGCCGCGGACGAGCCGGGTCAGCAGATCGCCGGGGCCCGCGGCTCCGGCGAGCGCGGCGCCGAAGGCCGCGCGCCCCACGACGGTGCTGGCGGAGAACGCGGCGCGCAGCGCGCCGGCCGCACCGCCGGTCACCGACAAGCCGCCGCGGATGGCCGCGTCCGGAAGGTTTACGCCAATCGTCTCGGCCATCAGCGCCGCGCCGCGCGCGTCCAGCCGCAGCTGCCCGGGGCCGAGGACCTGGCCGCGGCGGCCCAGCCGCCCCGGGTCCCACGCCGCGAAGGCGATCAGCATGACGTCGAGATCCTCCCCGGGGCCCGGCAGCAGGCCGGGAACGACTGGGTCCGGCTGAGCCGGGCTTTCCCTGATGAGGTGCTCGGCGCCTTCGAGCACCGACGCCGCCCTGCAGCCCAGCGGCGAACCGGCCAGCTGGCCGGCCACCGAGAAGTTCCAGGCGGAGACGACCAACGCGAACCCCGAGGTCGCTGCCGCCCTCAACATCGCCGAAGGAACCCCCGGCCTGCTCCGCCGCACCCACCGGTACCTGGACAAGGAACCGTGGTCCCTGGTCGCCTCCTACTACCCAGCCGACATCGTCCAGGGCACTGCGCTGGAACAAGCAGGACGCAGCGCCAAAAGCGCCAGCCTCGTCCTCGCCGAGCACGGCCACCGGCGTTCGGCTACCGGGACAACATCTACGCGCGGCTGCCCGACGCCCTCGAAACAGCGTTCTTCCGGCTGCCCAGTCCGCTTCCCGTCACCGTGGTGAGCCGGACCGCATACGACACCGCCCGGCCAGTCCGGCTCACCCAGTACGTCTACCGCGCCGACCGGATCCGGCTGCGGCACGAGATGGGCAGCGTCCCGCTCCTGTAGTCCCGAGACAAGTTCGAGCCGCCCTCGTTCGAGACAGAGCAAGAGCTGCCCGGGCTGGCGACGCCGGCTCGCCATGACAGCAGCCAGCCGGCGCACCGGCCGGGGTGTCAACCGTTCTGAAGAAGCGCGACGTGCAGGTGATAGCTGGTCATCGAGAACGTCTCGGTGGTGCCGCCGGTGCTGGCGATCTCCCACCCGTTCTGGACCTGGGTCAGCGGGTCGGACTCGGGCACCAGGCCCCGGCTGATGAGCCAGCGCAGGAAGGACAGGATGTCAACGCGGCCGGAGGTTTCGCTGCCGGTGAGCACGAAGGCGTAGTAGGGGTGGCTGGCACACGCGCTGGTCCGGCACTCCCACACGGTGAAGCCCTGGCCGTCGATGGTCGCTGCCGTGACCGGGGCGCCCGACGGCACGGTCCGCTGGGTGCTGGTCCAGACCATGACCTCGATCATGCGCGCGGTGCTGGCGGTGCCCGGGGCGCCGTTGACCCAGATGTCGAATGCGGCGTCGGCTCTGCCCCCGGCCGGCGTGCTGTCCGCGAACGTCGCGGTGACCGCGGTGTAGTCGCTGATCGGCCGGCCGAGGGTTTCGGACACGTTGGGGTAGGCGCGCACGGCTGACCCGGCCGGCTCGAAGGTGGTGACCCGCCACCGGGCCGCCGACCGTGCCGTCAGCGTCTCGGCGCTTCGGGCCGTCCTGTTCCACATGTCCTGGTTCACCTGGTACGGCGGGTACGAGCACGTGCCGTACTGTGCCGAGGTGGTACAGGGCCCGGCCGCCGCCCGGGAACCGCCAGCCGTCGCGCCGCACGCGGCCAGCAGCGTTGTGATCAGGCCCAGTGCCATGCTTCGGGCAAAAGCCGCCGGCATCAGCGTCCTCCCGCTTCGTGTGGTCCGGGCTCGAGCCGTACCTTGACAGCTCCAGTCTGCCGTGTGGCACCGGCGCTCGCGTTGGTCAAGTCCGCGCCCGGCTCAGGCTCGCCGGCCGCCGATCCAGCTGCCGGGTAGCGGCTGGCCTGGCCGGTAGGGCGGAACCTTGCGGGCCGTCGCCCTGGCCCGCACCGACCCGGGCTGGCGGTAGCCGCGCCGCTCCGCGCGCTGTGACCGCATCGGCTCGTCCAGCTCCATCGCGGCGAAGACGGCCGTCCACTGGTCGTGGCCGTACCCGATCCCCAGGTCGCAGTGATGCAGCTCAACCTCGGCCAGCCGCCGGATCAGCAGCTGGCTGGCCGGGAAGCGCGGGCTGTCCAGCACGCGCACCTGGTACGGCCACGCCTGGACGGGCAGCCGTCGCGCCACGGTCCGCAGCGCCATCGCCGAGCCGGCCAGATCGTCCACCAGCTCGCTGGCCCCGGCTGCCGCGCTCCTGTCGATGTCGGCGTTACGGGCCTCGGGGCTGGCGTACGCCGGGCGGTCCTGGCCGGCCCCCGCCCCGACGAGCAGGTTGCGCATCGCGTCGGCGCCACGGGCCACGTGGGCCAGCACGTGCGCCCGGCTCCAGCTCGGCAGCAGCGACGGTGCCCGCAGGTCGGCCTCGGTCAGCAGGCGCGCCTCATCGATCAGGCGCTGCGTCGCCAGATCCAGCTCATCGCTCAGCCGGCGTTGCACGGCATCCACGCCCTCACCTTAGAAAGCAGGCTATGGCTTGCCCGGGGATGGTCAGCGAGGCGACCAGGTAGGCGACGCCGAAGGGGTCGCCGCGGTAGCGGATGGTGCTGGCCAGCCGCTGCCCGTCGGCGGCGCCGGCGAGCACCTGCCAGGCCGGGCGGCCGGTGGCCAGCAGCGCGCGGGCGAGGCCGGGGCCGAGCGCCAGCAGCGCGGTCATGTCGCCGGCCCGGATCGCGCGCTCGACCTCGGCGTCGAACGGGGCGCTGCGGGGGTCGAGGTAACCGGGCGCCTTGACGCCGCGGCGGGCGCTGCCGTCGGCCATGACCAGCAGCGCCACCCGCGGGCCGACGCCGGCGAGCCGGGCGCCGAGCGCGGCGCACGCCTCGGGCGGCTCGTCGTGCCCGATCGAGCGCAGGACGCGCCGGCCGGCGTATCCGGCCTGGTCGAGCAGCCGGCTGCCCAGGCCGAGCGGGAGCGGCGGCGCCGCCCCGGCGGGCGCGTTCGCGTCACAGCCGGCTGTGGCCGGGCCCCCGGCTGGGCGGGCGGTCCCGGCTGAGCCGATGCCGAGGGCCGGCGCGTAGGGCGACAGGTCGAGACCGGTGTCCGGGTCCCAGGCGCGCGTCTGCGTCGCGGCACCGACGACGGCGATCAGGTCGGGAGCCCCGGCCACCAGCGCGGCGGCGGCGGCGTGGCAGGCCTGGCGAAGTTCGGGGATCACCGGGTCGGCACCGGTCAGCTCGCGGGCCAGCAGCGGCGGAGCCGGGCACAGGGCGGCTGCGGTGATCACCGGTCAGGCCAGGCCCCGCACGGCCCGGGCCGGCGGCCGGTCACCGCGGATCGACGCCACCATGTCGACCACGTGCCGGGACTCGGCCACCTGGTGCACCCGGAAGATCCGGGCGCCCAGCCAGGCGCACACCGACGTCGCGGCCAGCGTGCCGGCCAGCCGCTGTTCCAGCGGCAGGTTCAGCGTCTCGCCCACGAAGTCCTTGTTGGACAGCGACACCAGCACCGGCCAGCCGGTCCCGGTCAGCTCGGCCAGCCGGCGGGTGACGTCCAGCGAGTGCCAGGTGTTCTTGCCGAAGTCGTGCGCCGGGTCGAGGATGATCCGGTCCCGCGGCACGCCGGCGGCCAGCGCCCGGCCGGCCTGCCGCAGCGTCTGCTCCAGCACGTCGGCCATCACGTCGGCGTAGGCGACCCGGAACGGCCTGGTCCGCGGCTGCTGCTGCCCGGCGTGCGCGCACACGAGCCCAGCGCCGAATTCGGCGGCGACCCCGGCCAGCCGGCCGTCCACGCCGCCCCAGCTGTCGTTGATCAGGTCGGCGCCGGCCTGGCAGGCGGCCAGGGCGGTCTCGTGCCGCCAGGTGTCCACGCTGATCACCACCTCCGGGTACGCGTCCCGGACGATCGCGATGAACCCGGCCGTGCGGTGGATTTCCTCCGCGACGTCCACCTCGGCGCCCGGAGCGGCGGGGATCCCGCCGACGTCCACGATGTCCGCGCCCTCCGCGACGATCTGGTGGACCCGCTCCAGCGCCGACGGCTCGTCCCAGGTCACCCCCGGCCGGAAGAACGAGTCCGGGGTCCTGTTCACGATCCCCATGATCAGCGGCCGCCCGGGCGGGAACTCCTGCTGCCCCAGCCGCAGCGCGCCCGGCTCACGGTGCGCGCGCGGCCGGGCCTGCCCGGCCGTCGCGTCAGTCACCGGCGCCGCCCGCGCCAGCTGCGCCGCCCCCGCCCTCTGCGCCGCCCCCGCCCTCTGTGTCGCCCGCTGCCGTTCGGTAGCTGGCGGAGCCAACGATCAAGGAGACCTCATCCGCGCCGCCCGCCGCGGCCGGCCGCTCCCGCCCCGGCGTCACCGGCGGGCGCTCGGCCAGCGAGGCAACCGGCGGGCGCTCCTGCACCGGGACCGGGCGGGTCACCGGTTGCGCTCGTCCGCCCGCGTCCCGGACGAACTGGTGCAGGCCAGCGCTCGCCGCCCGGCGTGGGCCGGCCGCGCTCCGGCGCTCGGCGACCAGCAGCAGCTCTGCCGCCATCAGCGCGAGGTCGTGATTGGCCTGGTGCCGGTGCGCGCGGGAGCCGAGATCCACCTGCGCGACCGAGTCGAGCCCGTGGCCGGCCGCGGTGTCCATGAGCGTGGCCAGCTCGACCCCGTAGCCGACCGGGATGCTCAGCGACTCCATCAGGCTGCGCCGGGCTGCCCACTCTCCCGCCAGCGGCTGCACCACCCCGGCCAGCTCCGGCCACCACAGGCTGATCAGCGGCCGCGCCACCAGCTCGGTCACCCGCCCGCCGTCGGCCGACGTGGAACCGTCGGCCTCGGCGCGGACCCGGGTGTAGAACCCCTTCACCAGCCGCACCTCCTGGTCGGCCAGCAGCGGCCCGAGCAGGCCGGTGACGAAGTGCGGGCCCCACCGGGTCAGGTCCGCGTCGATGAAGACGATCAGGTCGCCTTTTGTCACCAGCAGCGACTTCCACAGCGCCTCGCCCTTGCCGGGAAAGCTCCCGGCGGACGCCATGATCTCCGCGGCGCGGTACACCACGGCGCCGGCCTCGGCGGCGACGTCCGCGGTGCAGTCGGCCGAATCGGAGTCGATCACCACCAGCTCGTCCACCAGCGGGACGCGGGTGACCAGTGCGCCCGACACCGCCCTGACGACGCCGCCGACGGTGCCCTGCTCGTCGCGCGCCGGGATCACCACGCTGACCGTGACGCCGAGCCGCCGCTTGGCCGCCAGCAGCCAGTCAACCGGCCAGTCCTGCCACCGTGACGTTCGGCGAGCGAACCAGGCCTGGGCGCGCTCCTCCATGACGCGGCCAGCCTATGCGATGCCCTCCCCCGTCGCCTCGAACGCCGGTCGCCTCGCGGCCGGTCGCCTCGAAGGCCGGTCGCCGCGGCCGGGGGCGGCGTGCCCCTGCGATGCCCTCTTCCGTCGCTTCGCGAGCCGGTCGCCGCGGGCCGGAGGGCGGCGTGCCTCGGCGGGTGGCGACCGGGGCGTGGGGCGGCAGCCGTTCGGAAAAATTCAAGTGAACCGTCAGCGCCGGACCGCGCCCGTCACCAGCCAGCGGGAGCCGCGGCCGCGGAGCGCCAGCGTCGCGAACCTGGCCAGCAGCCACGCCGAATAGGCGGCCCACAGCCCGAGCAGCCCGGCGCGGCTGGCCAGCGCCGCCGCGACGGCCGCGCCGAACGCCGCCGCCGAGATCAGGCCGGCCAGGGCGAGGTAGTTCTGGTCCCCCGCGCCGATCAGGACGCCGTCGAGCACGAAGACCACCCCGGCCACCGGCTGCTGGGCCGCCACGATCAGCAGGACGGCGAGCAGCAGCCGCCGGACCGGCGGCGTGGCGGCGAACAGTGCCGGCAGCACCGGCCGCGCGGCCAGCAGCAGCGCGCCGAACGCGACGCCGTAGCCGGCTCCCCAGGCGACCATCCGGGTGCTGGCCGCCCGCGCCCCCGGCGCGTCGCCGGCGCCCAGGTACCTGCCGGTGATCGCCTGCCCGGCGATGGCGATCGCGTCCAGGGCCAGCGCCAGCAGGTTCCACAGCCGGAAGGCGATCTGGTGCGCGGCGAGGGCCGCGTCGCCGAGGTGGGCGGCGATGGCGGTGGCCACGACGAGCACCGCCTGCAGCGCGAGCGTGCGGACGAACAACGCGGCGCCGGCGCTCGCCGAGGCGCGCAGCCCGGCCAGGTCCAGCCCGAGCGGGACGCCGGCCCGCCGGGCGCCCCTGGTCACCATCACCAGGTAGCCGGCCGCGGCCAGGGTCTGCGCGGTCACCGTCCCCCACGCCGAGCCCGCGATCCCCCAGCGCAGGCCCAGGACCAGCGCGGCGTTCAGCGCGACGTTCAGGATGCTGGCCGTGACCGTGATCAGCAGCGGGGTCCTGGTGTTCTGCAGCCCGCGCAGCACGCCCGTGCCGGCCAGCACCAGGAGCATCGACGGCGCGCCGAGCAGGCTGATCCGCAGGTAGGTGACCGCGCCGCCGGTGACCGCCGGGGAGGCGCCGAACGCCGCGACGACCTGCCGGGCCAGCGGCCAGCCCAGGGCGATGACGCCGAGGCCGATCGCGCCGGCGAGCCAGAGCCCGTCGATGCCGTAGCGGATCGCGGCCCGCTGGTCGCCTGCGCCGAGCTGCCGGGACACCGCCGCCGTCGTGCCGTAGGCGAGGAAGATCGACATGCTGACCAGGGCGGTCAGCGCCTGGCTGGCGACCCCGAGGCTGCCCAGCGGCGCGGTGCCGAGCCGGCCCACGATCGCGGCGTCGGCCAGCAGGAACAGCGGCTCGGCGATCAGCGCGCCCAGCGCGGGCACGGCCAGCCGCAGCATCTCCGCGTCCTGCCGGCGGCCCGCCGCTCGCCGCTCAGCTCGCCGCCCCGGCGGGCACGGGCCCGGGGCGGCCGGGCGCCCTCGGTTTCCGGAGGCTCTGATCAGGAGGTCCGTTCGTCTGCTGCGGGCGGCTGCCGGCTTCGGGGCTCTGAGGTGCCAGCACGGGCGGTGCCCCGATCCTAGAGCCCGTCAGCCGGCGTTCACGCTGCCGAACGGCTGCGCCCCGTGCGTCAGCGGCCCGCCAGGCCCTTCTCGCGGACCAGTCTTTCCACCGCGGCCGGCGCGGCTACGCCCGGCGGATGACGCTCCCGGGGTCGTCCACGGGCGCCTGTCCGTCGCGCGCGGCGCCGGCGGGACCGGCCCCGTACAGGCGGGCGAGGCCGTCCCGCAGCTCGGCCGGCGTGCCCGCCGCCAGCAGCTCGCCGCGGCGCATGACGTAGCCGCGGTCGGCGATGCCCAGCGCGCGCTCGGTGTGCTGCTCGACGAGCAGCACCGCCACCCCGGTTGCGGCGGCCTGGCGGAGCGCCGCGTAGAGGCGGTCCACGATCTGCGGCGCGAGACCGAGCGACAGCTCGTCGGTGATCAGGATTTTCGGGCGGGTGGCGAGCGCGCGGGCCATGACCAGGATCTGCTGCTCGCCGCCGGACAGCAGGCCTGCGCGCCGCGGCAGTAGCGGCCCGAGCTCGGGGAACAGCGACACCGCCGCGTCGATGCCGCCGCGGCCGAGGCGCAGGTTGCCGGCGGTGGTCAGCGAGGTGAACACGGCGCGCTGCTCGGGCACGAGGATCAGCCCCGACCGCGAGCGCACGTGCAGCGGTGCCCGGCTGGGCCGCCCGAACAGCTGCACGGTCCCGGCCTGCGGCGGCAGCACGCCGGCCAGGGTCAGCAGCGTGGTGGTCTTTCCGGCGCCGTTGGGGCCGAGCAGGACGACGATCTCGCCGGCGGCCACGTCGAGGCTGACGTTGCGCACCACCCGCATCGGGCCGTACCCGGCGCACAGCTCGCGGCAGGACAGGACCGTCACGCGTCCGATCCCTTCAGCTCGGCCAGCAGGATCCCGGACGCGGCCGCCACCTGGTCCGTCGTTCCCAGGTAGGCCGACAGCACCGCCGCGTCGGCGCGGACCCGGGACGGGACGTCGCTGGCGATGCGGCGGCCGAAGTCCAGCACGACGACCCGGTCGCAGACGGCGAACACCAGGTCGGTGTCGTGCTCGACGAGCAGCACGGCCATCCCCCACACGTGGGCGAGCCGCCGGATGAGCCCGCCGATCGCCGCGGTCTCGGCGCTGTCCAGGCCGGCCGCGGGCTCGTCGAGCAGCAGGACGCTGGGCCGGGCCGACACCGCGCGGGCCAGCGCCACCAGCCGCCGCCGCCCCGCGGGGAGCTCGCTCGGCAGTAGCCCGAGGTGGTCGCCCAGCCCGAAGTCCTCGATCGCCGCCAGCGCGGCCGCGTTCAGCGCCTGCCTGCCAGGCCGCACGAGGTCGGTGAGGTACGCCGCAGCGTCCTGCCCCTCGGCGGCGGCCAGCAGGTTCTCCTGGACCGTCATGTCCTCGAAGAGCTCGAGCGACTGGAAGCTGCGGCCCAGGCCGCGGCGGGCGAGCTCGGCCGGGCTGCGGCCCGTCACGTCGTGCCCGCCCAGCCGGACGCGCCCGGCCCGCGGGCGGGTGAACCCGGTGACCGCGTCGATGAGCGTGGTCTTCCCGGCGCCGTTCGGCCCGATGAGGCCCACCAGCTCGCCGGGCTCCACCCGGAGCGAGACGTCCGCCAGCGCGGCGACGCCGCCGTAGCTCACGCTCAGGCCGGCGACCTCGAGGGCGGTCGGCCGCACGATCGCCTCGGCGCCGGGTTCCGGGCCGCCGTCCCTGGGCGCCGCCGGAGCGGAAGGCGGCTGGGCGGCCGCCGGCGGAATCGCCGGCAGAGTCGTCGGCGGCTGGGCGGCCCGCGGCGGAGCCATCGGCGGCTGGGCGGGCCGGGCCGTGGCCGCCTCGCGCAGGGCGTCATGACGACGCCGGCCCGCGAGGCGCCGGGCGATGCGCACCGTCTCCAAGGCGGCGCCGTTCGGGAAAAATATGGCTGTGAGCACGACCGCGAGCCCGCCAAAGAGCTGAACCCACTGGGCGACGTCGCCAAGCGAGCCGAACGCCTGGGCGACCACGCCGTCCGGGGCCGCCGCGCCGCCGGCCAGCGCGCCCAGCACCGATCCGATGCCGCCGATCACCCCGAGCGCCACCGCGTAGACGTTGCCCACCACGTCGTAGCCGCTGAAGACCGCGAACGAGTTCTGGTAGGCGAGCAGGACGCCCGCGAGCGCGGCGAGCGCGCCGCCGACCACGAAGGCGTAGAGCTTGACGACCGTGATGTTCACGCCGAGCGACGCGGCGGCCCGCTCGTTGGCGCGCACCGCGAGCATCCGCCGTCCCGCGCGGCCGCGGCGCAGGTTCATGACCACGAGCGCGGCCGCGACCAGCGCGGCGAGAGAGAGCAGCGCGAACCGCTGCGGATGCAGTATCCCGTCCACGCTCCAGCCGAACAGGCTAGGCGAGGGGAGCTGGGTGCCGTCGTAGCCGCCGGTGATGTGGTTGTTGCTGAAGACCAGGTTCTCGGCGACGTACCCCGCCGCGAGCGTGACCACCGCCAGGTTGACGCCGCGCAGCCGCAGCGCGGGCAGGCCCACGAGCAGCGCGACCGGCATCGCCCCGGCGACCCCGAGGATGACCGCGGCGGGGAACGGCAGCCCGAGGCTCGTCGCCGCCCGGGTGGCGAGGAGCGCGCCGACGCCGGCCAGCGTGTACTGGACGACGGACAGCTGCCCGGCCATCCCCGTGACGACCACGAGCGACAGCAGCACGATCGCGAACAGCATCGCCGACGTGACCGCGCTGACCCAGGTCAGCGACAGCACCCACGCCAGGCAGACGGCCGCGGCCGCGATCGCCACCGCGAGCGGCACGAGCCGCGGCCGGCCGCTGCCGACGCGCGGCAGCCGAGGGGTGCGCTCGCCGCGGTGCGGCAGCGAGCGCCCGCGGAGCACGAGGATCGCGATGATCACCAGGAATGGCAGCGACGAGCCCCACCCGGGAGCGGAGATGTACCGGGTGGCCTCCGTCACCGCCACGCCGATCCCGAGCGCGGCCAGCAGCGTCTGGTAGAAGGACTCGAACCGGCCGACGAGCGCAGCCGCGAGCGCGGGGATGATCAGCAGGCCGAGGTCGGTGGACAGGCCGACCGAGCTCGTGATGAGGATCGCGGCGAGGCCGGAGAGCGCCCCGCCGAGCGTCCAATTGGCCACCGCGATGACCTGCGGCGACCAGCCGAGCGTCGCGACCGCCACCTCGCTCTCGGCGACGGCGGACGAGGCGAGGCCGAAGCGCGTCCGCCGGGACAGCAGCGCGAGCGCGACCGTGATCAGCACGGCGAGGCCGATCATGCACAGCTCGTCCACGCCCACGGTGTAGCCGAGGCCGAGCGAGAGCCGGGACACCGGAAGCACCGGGGGCGCCGAGAACGCGTGGTTCTGGTAGATGAGCACGATCGCCTCGGTGAGGAACAGGAACAGCCCCAGCGTGGCGATCATCCGGGTGAGCGGGGCCGAGCCGCGCAGCCGGCGCATGACGAGCACCTGGGTGAGCAGCCCGAGGCAGGCGGCGACCAGCACGCCGCCGACGAGGGCCGGGAACGGCGCCCAGTTGTGGTTCACGGTGAGTTCGTAGTAGGCGTACGCCCCGGTCATCCCGAACGCCGCGTGCGCGAAGTTGAGCACGCCCGAGCCGCGGTACACCAGGACCAGGCCCTGGGCCATCTGCGCGTACGCGCCACCCTGGGCGAGGCCCAGCACGGCGAACAGCAGAATCTGCTTCATGACAGCGGGCTCACCCACTGAACGCGCCCGCCGATGGGGACCAGCCTGCCGTTCTCGATCTTCATAAGCAGGACCTTGTCGTTGAAGATCCGCGTGATCCCCGCGTACCCCGTCACCGGGTGCACGAACTGCAGCGGCGCGCTCATGCCGCCCGCTGGCACGTTCTGCGCCCGGGACAGCGCCGCCGCCATCGACTGGGCGGTCACCGTGGGCACGGTGCGCGCCACCTGCGCGAACAGCTGCACCGCCGTGTAGTTGTCCACCCCGATGTTCGGAATCGTCCAGTTGCTGAGGCTGAACCCCGGGTACGGGCGCATCTGCCGGAAGAACTCCTGCACCGGCGGCTGGCTGGTCATCGTCAGCGGGATGCTCGACGCGACGACGAGGGTCCCGTTCGCCTCCGCGCCCAGATCCTTGACCACCGACGGCGGGAACGTGTCCTCGTCCGAGCCGAAGGTCACGTGGCTGATGTGCAGGCGGTAGGCCGCCCGCAGGTACCGGTCGGCCGCGTCGTAGGCGAGGATCAGCAGCACCGCCTGGATGCCGCCCTCGGTCGAGCGGATGACCACCGGGGTGGGGTCGGTCGTGGTGTGCTCGTTCATCGGGACCGCGCGAACGGAGGTGATCCCGAGCCGCTTCAGCGCCGCCGCCGCGGCCTGCTCCGACTGCAGGCCGTCCGGCTGGTCGGCGTAGACGATCGCGATCCGGCGGGCGTGCGCCCCCTTGACCAGCAGCGCCGCGTTATCGGCCGCCTCGCCGGGCGCCCCGCCGTTGACCGGGAAGACGAACCTGCTCGTCAGCTCCTGGTTCCAGAACCCCAGCGTGGACAGGTCGGGAATGCCCGCCGCCTGGAGAATCGGCAGCCCGGCGATCGTGTCAGGGTCGGTGGTGATCACCGCCGCGACGTGCTCGGCCACGGCCTGCCGGGAGCAGGCGAGGTTCTTGTTGGGGTCGCCGTTGTCGTCGCAGATCAGCATCTGCAGCGGATGCCCGTGGATGCCGCCCGCGCGGTTCACCGCGGCCGCGGCGGCCTGCAGGTCGGGCTTGATGAAGGCCAGCGGGTCAGACACGGTGTAGCCGCCGATCCCCATCACCTTGACCGGTGACCCGGTCAGGCCCGCGGACGTGGTGCCGCCGCTGCTGGTGCACGCGGCCGCGGCGACGGTGACCACCAGCGCGCCGCTGGCCAGCTTCAAGGTGACGCGAATCATCGACGATCCACCTCCGGCCTCCGGCCACCCTCCGGGCGGCCTCGCGGGTGCCCTCGGGCTAGCCGAGGACGTCGGGCTCTTGCTCGGTGACCAGGTCCGCGAGGAGCTGGAAGTTGTGCCGGGCCATGGTGGCGCTGCCGAACTGGCGATGCGCCTGCACGGCCTCGGGCTCGGTCATGATCCGCGGGGTTCCCGCGGCCCCGGCGAGCAGCTGCATGCGGCAGGCACGGTCCATGGTGATGAACCACCACGCGGCTTCCTCGACGGACGCGCCGACGGTGATCAGCCCGTGATGCCGCAGGATGGCCCCCCTGCGCCCGCCCAGGCGGCGGGCGATCCGCGCACCTTCGGCCTGCTCCAGCACTAGGCCCTGGTACTCGCTGAACAGCACGTGGTCGTCGTAAAACGCACACGATTCCTGCACGATCGGGTCGAGGGTCGCGTCCAGCGCGGCGAACGCACGGCCGTGGATCGTGTGCGCGTGCGCGACCGCGACAACGTCCGGCCGGGCGCGGTGGATCGAGGAGTGAATCCAGAACGCAGCCTTGTTGGTGCGGCGCTCGCCCTCGATGACGCGGCCCGTCTCGTCGATCAGCAGCAGGTCGCTGATCTTGATCCGGGAGAAGTGCACGGCGTAGGGGTTCACCCAGAACCGGTCGGGGAACTCCGGGTCCCGCGCGGTCACGTGCCCGGCGATGCCCTCGTCGTAGCCGTACCGTGCGAAGATCCGAAACGTGATCGCCAGCTGCTGCCGGCGGTGCAGCCGCTCGGCTTCGGGTGAGCCGTGCGTCTCCGGCAGGCCCGGCAGATCCAGCTCTCCGGTCCCGGCCAGCTCTCCGGTCCCGGCCAGCTGCCCAGGGGCGGCGGGCGGCTCGCCCTGGGCGTGTGTCACGGCGGCCATGGTCGTCCTCCTCGGCGCCGGCTGCTGCCGGCTGCACTTCGAGGATGGAGCGCGTGTCCGGTAGTGTCAACCTGTGAGGCAAAGAAAATTGTCAGATGGACAAAAGACGCGGGTGGCCGCTGCGGCGCTCGGGCGCGTTACGCATTCGCGGACTGTGTAGCGTGGTGCGGGTGGACAGTGCGGACGTCGATCTTCTCGTCGCGCGGCGCCTGCACGCACTGCGCCGCGAGCGCGGGGTCACGCTCACCGATCTCGCCGCCCAGACTGGGATGTCCGCGGCCCACCTGTCCCGGCTGGAAAAGGGCGAGCGCCAGCCCTCGATCTCCGCGCTCCTGCAGATCGCGCGCGTGTACGGCGTCCCGGTCAGCAGCCTGGTCGACGACCAGGACAACGGCAGCTACCGCGTCGTCCGCGCCGCCGACACGGTTGCCCGGCACGGTCGCGACGGCACGTACACCATCCTCAGCGGCGCCCGCGCGACGCTGTCGGTGGTCCGGCTCGAGCTGGCCGCCGGGCAGCGCAGCGGCACCGCCCGGCACGCCGGTGAGGAATGGCTGCACGTCCTGGCCGGGGAGGTCACCCTCGTCCTCGGGGACGAGCAGCTCAGCCTCGAGGCGGCGGACTCGGTGCACTTCGACTCGTCGCTGACCCATCAGCTCGCGGCGCGCGGGAAGCGCCCGGCCGCGGTCCTCATCGTCTCCACGTCCGCGACCGCGCCGATGCAGCACCCCGTCCCGTCCGGCGCGGCGGGGCCGTCACCGTCCTGACCCGTGGGCGCCCTTTACCGCCTGGCCGCCCTGCACGGCCTGGCGGCCCGCGGCGCGCGCGTGCAGCACGGTGGTATCCACCAGCGCGCTGCCCGGCCCCAGCCTGGCGGCGAGCAGGGTGAGGTCGGTACAGGCGAGCAGGACGGCGTCGGCGCCCCGGCTGATCAGCCGGTCGGTCACGCGCTGCAGCGTCGCCGCGCCGGACTCGGAGGCCACGCCGTGCACCAGCTCGGCAAAGATCACCTCATCGACCGCCGCCGCCTCGCTGGCGTCGGGGCTGATCAGGCCGATGCCGGCCGCCGCCAGCGCGTCGTCGTAGAGTCCCGCGCGCTCGGACATGCTGGTGCTGATCAGGCCCGCCTGGCGTGCTCCCCGGCGCCGCAGCTCGCGCACGGCCACGTCGCGGATATCCAGCAGCGGGATCGTGACGGCGTCTCGCACCGCCTCGGCGGCCAGGTGTCCGGTGTTCGACGAGATCACGGCGAAGTCCGCGCCGGCGTCCTGCACCCGCCGCGCGGACGCGGCGACCGCGGCCGCGAGCGCCGCGTCGTCCCCGGCCCGGACGCGGCCGGCCAGTGCGGCGAAATCGAGCGTGTCCATGACCGAGCGCAGGCTGTGACCGCCGGGGAGCTGCTCGTCGGCCGCGCGGTGCATCTCGCGGTAGTACACGCAGTTCGTCTCCACGGCCAGGCCGATCAGGCCCGGGACCAGCCGCTGCCCGCGCATTCCCACCGTCCTCACCGCGCGGCGGGATCGCTCGCCGGTGTGAGGGGGCGCTTGGCCAGCCGCCCGCACTTCCACACGTGGGTGATCTGACCGGGATCCGCGAGCACGGCCAGGTCGTCGAGGGGACTGCGGCTCAGCGCCAGCAGGTCGGCGTCGAATCCCGGCCGGAGCAGGCCCGAGCGCGGCGCCTGCGGGCCGAGCGTACGCGGGCCGTTTGCGGTCACCGCCTCGATCGCGGCGAGCGGGGACAGCCCGGCCTGGTGCAGCAGCTCCGGCTCGGTGCCGTTGCTTCCCCAGGGCAGGAAGCTGTCCGGCCCGGTCGTCCCGATGTCCGTCCCGGCGGCGATGGTCACCCCCGCCGCGTGCGCGATGCCGATCGCCTCCAGGTGCCGGCCGGCCAGCGCACGGATCTTGCGGGAGGCGTGCGGCGGGATCTTGTCCTCGCTGGCGAGCATACGCTCGATGATCGAGCGCGTCGGCACCAGGATCGCGCCGGTGTCCCGCATCGCTGCGGCGGCTTCCTCGTCGAGGTAGCTGCCGTGCTCGATGGTGTGGACGCCGGCCCGCAGCGCCGCCATGATGCCCGGCTTGCCGTGGCAGTGCGCCATGACGGCGCGTCCGGCCCTGGCCGCCTCCTCGACGATCACCCGCAGTTCCTCGTCGGAGAACTGCTGGTGCACAGGGTCATCGACGGTGCTGACGACGCCGCCCGAGGCGCACACCTTGATCACCCTGGCGTTCTTGCGCAGCTGCAGCCGCACGGCCCGCAGGCACTCCGGGACGCCGTCGCACAGCTGCAGGAACCGGCCGTCCTCGCAGGCGCCGGCGACCCAGCCGGCGGGCAGGCCGTGCACGTCCGCGTGCCCGCCGGTCTGGCTCAGCACCGAGCCGGCCGAGTAGATGCTCGGCCCGTTGATCGTGCCTTCCTCGATGGCGGGGACCAGCCAGATGCCGATCCCGCCGGCCTCGCGCAGGCTGGTGAACCCCGCGGCGAGCGCGGCTTCGGCGTCCTTCGCCGCCCGGGCCGCGGCCGTCGGGACGGGCGTGATCAGCATTTCCTCCATGCTGAACCGGCGGATGCCCTGCAGATGGCAGTGACAGTCCCACATGCCGGGCATCACCGCGGGCGCGCGCACGTCCGGGCGCGCGGGGGCTTCCGGGCCGAGGCCGGCCGTGGGACCGGCGTAGATGATCGTCCCGCCGTCGATCAGCACCGTCGCCGCGGCGACGGGAGCGCCGGCCCCGGGGATGAGCACTTCGGCGTCGATCCGGGTCACTCGACCGTTCTGTCTCATAGGCATCTTTCCCTGCCTGGCAGGCAAGTGGACAGTAGCCCGCCCGGCCGGGCAGGCGCAACGGCCGATACCGCGCCGCGGCAGGCGAGGCAGCGGCGTCGGGTACGCACTACTTTCGCCTTGCAGGCAAAACTCCTTGCCTCTGTGGTTGACTGACTTAGCCCCTGCTGCCATGCTCATCCGTTGTGAGGTATCAGGGATGAGCACGAGCCCGGCGCCCGGGTGGGCCTACCTCGGGCAGATGGACGAGATGTACGCCTGGTGCGAGGCGCTGTGCACCGGGCAGACCCAGAACGCCGAGCAGGAGATCGCGCGGTTCTGGACCGACGACGCCCGCATGATCACGAACGGCAGGCTCGAAGCGGCGGGCATCCCCGAGCTCGCGAAGCACTTCGCGCTGTTCCAGCAGAAATACCGGCGGGTGGAGATTCTGCGGCCCTATCACTCATACGTCGAGACGGGGAACACGGTCGTGATCGAGTACGAGATCATCGGGGAACTGCACGCCGGCCAGACGGCCATCGGCACGGGGGAAGCGGTGCGGCAGCACGTCCGCGTGATCGCGATCTTCCGCATGCGCGGCGGCCGGATCGCGGAGATGCGCGAAGTCGCCGCGGCCAACGCTGGCGGGTCGTAAGCGCCCGCAGACCAACAAACCGTCGGCGCGGCTCACCGTCGCCCGGGCGATCGCGCCGGCATGCCGTCGGAACCTGCGCGTTGTTCCGAGGCGGCTCCCAAGCGCCGACCCCGAGGAAAGCCGGGGCGTGGGGCGCGACGGCCCCGACGGCGCGCACACGCCGTCAGGGCCGGGCGGCCGGCCACGGTCGGCCGGGGCCGCGGTCAGCGGGGCCCCGGGCGGCGGGGCCGCGGTCAGCGGACCTCGTAGGTCAGGTGGACGGCCCCCTCGCCGCGGATGGTCTCGGTGCAGCGCAGGTCCGCCTGGGCGTCGCCGAACAGCCGCACGCCCCGGCCGACCAGCCTCGGCACGACGTGCAGCACAACCTCGTCGGCCAGCCCTGCGGCCAGCGCCTGCTGGGCGATGCTGACGCCGCCGGCCAGCAGCACGTCCTTGCCGTCGGCCGCCGCACGGGCCTGCTCGACGGCGGCCTTGATGCCGCCGGTCACGAACGTGTAGCTGGTGCCGCCTGCCTTGTCGATCCGGTCCTCGCCGCGGTGTGTCACGACGAACACGGGCGAGTGGAACGGCGGGTTCTCGCCCCAGTTCGGGTACCCGTAGTCGAACATCGTGCGGCCGACGACCTGCGCGCCGAACCGGGCGAAGTTGTCGGCCCACGCGTCCTGCCTGGCGATCGCCTCCGACCAGGCTTCGGCCGGGAGCGACTCCCACTTCTCCCGGTTGCCGTAGATCATCAGCAGGTACTTCACCGCGGTCCCTCCCGGCCGTCCGGCCCCTCTCGGCGCAGATATTCGCGCAGTCATACCCGATCGTCGCGGGCTGTCAGGCCGGCCGGCAGGTCGCGATCAGCGTGCTGTCCCGCCACTGATCGGCCGAGTCGAGGGTGGCAGGGGCGACGTACTCCTGCTGACAGCGACGGCGCAAGTGTGCAGAACATGTGGATGACATGTGCAGGAAGAAGGGTCTGCCTGTGTATACCCTGGGGATACAACTGGTTAATCTCGGCTCGTCATGGCCCGTTACCTGGGCGAATATTATCCATAGCCTGTGTACAAACATACTTTGCTACCGATCGTATGCGCTCAGTTCAACATCTCTTTAATATGCGGAAGGTTTACCAACTGTTTATTGATTCGTAATCAAAGGGCGCGAGTGTGGAACGCTACGGACCAGGCGGTCTACCCGGTACGCGCGAAGGGGGAGATCCACTCATGAGTTCTCGCGTGCCCCGCGGGAAAGCCGAACAGCTGCCTTACTGACCGTTGTATTTCACGGCAGTCCGGCCGATTTCACCGCATGGGGCTTGGAGCGGAGGCTTGCGGATGAGACTCAAGGTAGCGCCGGAAGATATCAGCGACCTTGACATTAGCGACTGGATCGCTCGGTTGCGTGACGAGCCCGGCATCGACGAGGCCGCCGGTGCGGCGCCGGACGAGGACGGGGCCGAGCCGGGGGACCACGCCGCGGCCGAGCTGGGGGACGATGCCACCGACGGGCCGACGGACGACGCTGTGGCAGGGCCTTGGGCCGCGGCCGAGCCGGGGGACGTTGCCGCGGCCGGGCCGGGGGACGACGCCGCGGCCGAGCCGGGGGACGACGCCGCGGCCGGGCCGGGGAACGACGCCGCGGCCGGGCCGGGGGACGACGCCGCGGCCGGGCCGGGGAACGACGCCGCGGCCGGGCCGGGGAACGACGCCGCGGCCGGGCCGGGGAACGACGCCGCGGCCGAGCCGGGGGACGTTGCCGCGGGCGCTCCCAGGCAGGCCCCCGCCGGGCCCAGTGAGCGTGCCGCCATCGTCGCGAGAAGGGCCCGCCCTCAAGACCGGGTGCGGGCCGTGATCGGCAACGAGATCCGGATACCGGCCGTGTGGTGCGAGCTGGCGCCGTGCATCTCGCGGTACAGCGACTCCGCGGCGCTCGGTGAGGCCGACATCCGGGCCCGCGCGCTTTGGGCCGGGTGGCGGGCCGACGGGCTCGGGCGGCTGACGTGCCCGCAGTGCCAGCAATCCAGCCCGTTGTTCTGGTCCGCCCACCCGGTGGCGCTCTGGGACAAAGAGGCCGCACTGATCACGGTCGCGCGGATGGCAGCGGGCCGTCGTGAAAGCCGGGCCGGCCGGGACGCCGGCACCGCGGAATCGGGCGTCCTTCCTCCGGTTCAGGCCGCGATCACCGTGCCTGGCCGTCACGAGATCCGCGGCCGGCACCGCAAATACTCCCAGCGGTCGCCGGCCAATGTCCCGGGCGGAGAAGACATTGCCGCCCTGCCCGTTACCGTCACCTAATCCCGGCATTTCGCCGCCATATTTCCTGCGCCACCACGTCCACGGGGAGGGAAACAGTGGGATCCAAAATATTGTCCCTGACCCCGGTCGCCCCGCTGGACTGCTCGCTATTGAACCTTTTCCAACCACATGTCGGCGTATCGCGTTACCGGGACGTTGCGCGCAGGGTTGAAAAAGCCGCACTGACTGAACGGTGAGCTCCATGACAAGCCACCAGTATGCCGCCGGGACCAAGCCATTTCGGGCGCGCAGGCATCTGACGCCGGTTCATTCCGGCGGTGTGGTTACCCAGCCATACGGCGACAGGGGCGCCGGGCATCCGTGGCTGACGGCGGCAGCGGAAATGGCCGGCCTGACCTGCTGCCCGGCCCTGCCGGGCGAGGCGTGCCCTCCCCTGGTCTGCACCCGGATCCAGGAGATGGACGCCAGGGAGATCCGCGGCGGCCGCGAATTCTCCCTCGCCACCTTGCAGCAGTGGGGGCTGACAGAGCGGCGCGAAGATATCGCCATCGTGGTGTCTGAGTTGCTGACCAACGCGTTCCGCCACGCCGTGCCGGGATTGGGCCAGAGCAGGCCTGGCTGGCCGGTCAGGCTCGGGCTGCTGCACTCGGCGCCGCATGTTCTTTGCGCGGTGGCTGACCCCAGCTCGAGCGTCCCGGTGCTGAGAAAGCCGCACGGTCTCGCGGAATGCGGTCGCGGCCTGCACGTCGTCCGCGCGCTCAGCGAAGCGTGGGGCCACACCGCCTACGCAACGCCGAGCGAGACCGGGAAAGTCGTGTGGGCCATGTTCACCGAACTGCCCCGCGGCTAGATGTGCGAGGGTTGTGCGACGGGCACGACATCAAGGCCGTCGATCAACCCGGGCTATCTTGTGGGCGTGGTGAGATCGTGACGGGTTCACGGCGCGACCAAGTGATCGCGGCGTGCGGCGCCAAGCTGGGGTCGGTGGAGGAGTACCCGTTCGGCGACGACGCGGCGGTGTTCAAGGTCGCCGGGCGGATGTTCGCGATCGTCTCGCTGGGTGGTGCGCTCGGCAGCGTCAGCCTCAAATGTGATCCCGGGCTCGCCGCCGACCTGCGCGGCCGCTACCCGGCCATCGCCCCCGGCTACCACCTAAACAAGCGGCACTGGAACACGGTGACGCTGGACGGCTCGGTACCGGATGCGGAGGTGCTGGAACTCGTCGATCACTCGTACGACCTGGTGCTGGCCGGCCTGAGCCGGGCGCAGCGGGACAAGATCGCGGGCGGCTGAACCCGGCCCCCGGGTCGCGCCCGGTTCCTTTGGTCCGGGTACGGTCGCGGTCGCTGCGCCTTCTCAGGCTGCCTCGATGAGGGCGGCCATGCCCTGCCCGCCGCCGACGCACATCGTCTCCAGGGCGAGGCGGCCGCCGCGGCGGCGCAGCTCGTGCAGCAGCGTGGTGAGGATGCGCGCGCCGGTGGCGCCGATCGGGTGGCCGAGCGAGATGCCGGACCCGTTGACGTTCAGCCGGCCTTCGACCTCGTCGTCCTTCACTCCCCAGCCCTCGAGTACCGCCAGCACCTGGCAGGCGAACGCCTCGTTGAGCTCGATCAGGTCGAGGTCGTTGAACGTCACCCCGGTGCGGCCGAGCAGGCTGGCCACCGCGGGCACCGGGCCGATGCCCATCAGCGCCGGTTCCACCCCGGCCGCGGTCCAGCCGCGCAGGAAGCCGATCGGCTCCAGGCCCAGCTCGGCCACCTTGTCCTCGGCCACGACCAGGCAGGCGGCCGCCGCGTCGTTCTGCTGGCTCGCGTTGCCGGCCGTCACGGTCCCGCCCGGCATGATCGCGCGCAGCCGGCCCAGCGTCTGCGGCGTGGAGTCGGGGCGGATGCCCTCGTCGCGCGCGAACAGCACCGGGTCGCCCCGGCGCTGCGGCACCTGCACCGGCACCACCTCGGCGGCGAACTTGCCCGCCTCCCACGCGGCGGCCGCGCGGCGGTGGCTGCGCGCCGCGTACTCGTCCGCCGCCTCACGGGAGATGCCGTACCGCGCGGCCACGTTCTCCGCGGTCTCGATCATCCCGCTGATCCGGCCGAACCGCCATTCGGGCTGGGAGCGCTCCCGGCCGCGGTCGAGCCGGTCGTACAGCGTGACGTTCCCGGACCGGCTCCCCCACCGCATGCTGGTGGTGTAGTGCTCGATGTTGCTCATGCTCTCCACGCCGCCGGCCAGCACGACGTCGGCGGCGCCGGTCTGGACCATCATCGCCGCGGTCACCACGGCCTGCAGCCCCCCGCCGCAGCGCCGGTCGGTCGCGAACCCGGGCACTTCGATCGGCAGCCCCGCGTGCAGCGCGGCCCACCGCCCGATGCACGGCGCTTCGGAGTTGGCGTAGGACTGCGCGAACGCCACGTCGTCGATCCGGGCCGGGTCGATCCCGGACCGGCTCACGACCTCCTTCACCACCGCCGCCGCCAGGTCCTCGGCCGGCACCGGGCGCAGCGTGCCGCCGAAGACGCCGACCGGGGTGCGCACCGGGCTGACGAAAGCCGCTCGCCTCATGCCAGCGCCGCCTTTCTCTCGATGGCCGCTCTCTCTCGATGGCCGCTTTCAAGACGCGGCGGCGGACCGCGCGGACCGCGCGGGCCCGCCGCGCCGGACTCAGTGACAATGATCCCGGCATCGGCCCGGGAGGTCGGCACCGGCCCGGCCCGGCGTCGCCTGATCAGCGCGCCTTTGGCCGCGCTACTACGGGGTGGGCCGTCGCAATATGTGACACGAGCCTGTGACCTGCGGCGATGCTTAACTTGAAGCATTCGTTCTCTTGAACTGTTCGCGTTCAGGGCGATAGGTTGGGCGCCGTGACCGCTTCCCCCACGCCGACCACCGCCGACGAGCTGCGCGGGGCCGGCCTGCGGGTGACGGCCGCCCGCGTCGCGCTGCTCGATACCGTCCGGGACGGTGACCACCTCGGTGTCGAGGCGATCGCCTCCGGGGTGCGCGACCGCATCGGCCACGTGTCGCTCCAGGCCGTGTACGACGCGCTGCACGCGCTCACCGCGGCCGGGCTGATCCGGCGCATCGAGCCGGCTGACAGCCCGGTCCGGTTCGAGGGTCGCGTCGGGGACAACCACCACCACATCGTGTGCCGGTCGTGCGGCGTCGTCGCTGACGTCGACTGCGCGGTCGGCGAGGCGCCCTGCCTGACCGCCTCGGACGACCACGGCTTCTCGATCGGCGAGGCCGAGGTCACCTACTGGGGCCTGTGCCCCGGCTGTTCCACCGCCCGCAGTTCGTGAACACCGTGATCCGCCCATCCCGGAAGGATGCCCATGTCTGAGAACCATGATCCAGTAGTCGCCGAAGGCGCGACCCCGGAGGCCGGGGGATGTCCCATCGCGCCCGGACTCACGCACCCCACCATGGGTGACGCCAACATGAAATGGTGGCCGAACCGGCTCAACCTGAAGATCCTCGCCAAGAACCCCGCCGTGACCAACCCCCTGGGCGAGGAGTTCAACTACGCCGAGGCGTTCAAGACCCTCGACCTGGCGGCCGTGAAGCGCGACGTCGCGGCCGTGCTGACGGACTCGCAGGACTGGTGGCCGGCCGACTTCGGCAACTACGGCCCGCTCATGATCCGGATGGCCTGGCACGCCGCGGGCACCTACCGCATCAGCGACGGCCGCGGCGGCGCGGGCGCCGGCCAGCAGCGGTTCGCGCCGCTCAACAGCTGGCCGGACAACGTCAGCCTCGACAAGGCCCGCCGGCTGCTGTGGCCGGTCAAGAAGAAGTACGGCCAGAAGATCTCGTGGGCCGACCTCATGGTCCTCACCGGCAACGTCGCCCTGGAGAC
>Ga0070698_100001693_pt1 | contig 24596 bp, 26 predicted proteins | sample KBSK1502metaG_FD_65477 | JGI IMG/M metagenome (GOLD analysis project Ga0070698, IMG submission 65477) | Corn, switchgrass and miscanthus rhizosphere microbial communities from Kellogg Biological Station, Michigan, USA - KBS K1-50-2 metaG | ecosystem: Host-associated > Plants > Roots >... | reverse complement strand
ACGTGGCAGGTACACATGCTATATGTCCGCACGCGCGAGCGTGGTGGAATGGCAGACACGTTGGTCTTAGGAGCCAATGCCTCACGGCGTGGGGGTTCGAGTCCCCCCGCTCGCACTTCTTGGATTACCGAGTCTCCGAACCCAAACGGCAACGACACGCTCGCGCGGATCTGCGTCAACAAAGCTCTAGTTGAAGCAGCAGCCTTGGTCCGGACCACAGCCCCACTCGGCCCCCTCCTTGAACCCCTTGCAGACGTTCATCGCCGTGCGGTGATTACAGCGGCCTCCGTTCTGCGCGCACTTGTTCGGCGACGCCTTCGCAGGCGTGCTCGGCGGGGGTGTGCTGGGCACGCTCGGATCAGCCGCCGCTTCCGATGAAGGTGCGGGTTCCGATGCAGGTGCGGCTTCCGATGCAGCGGGTGGCGGCGTCGTTTGCGCCGGCTGTGACTTCGTGCAACTGACGAGCAAAGTGAAGATCAACACAGCGTTCTTGAACATAAAGGCTCCTCTATTCGTGACGGCTACAAGAGCCAACGGATGAACTGCGTAGAGAACTTACGCTGGCGCGCTCCGGGCTGCGTTTGTCGCTTTCTGGCGAGTTATTCGGCTTCGATCGTCGCGACGGCGTTGCTCTCGAAACAGATCGCGGCGACTGCGGACGTCGTATCGCCGTGCACGAACTTCGTATCGTAGCGGCAACATCCCGCGTCGCACTCGCGCTTGTCGCCGACGATGAAGCGTTCGACAGGGTCGCTCAAGCGCTTCGCAGCGGCGGAGGCGGCCAACGTCTCGGCGGCTCGCTTTGGCTCGTCGGGTGCGCTGCGAAAACGAATGGACACCTGCGGAGCGAGGTATTGCTCGAGCGAGCTCTTACTCTGTAAGGCCTGGACGAATGCATCGGCGCGTGTCTCGATGGTGGCTGAAGCAGTAGCCGCCGGCGCTTGCGGGGTTGTCGCGTTCGAGCTGCCTAGTACAAGAACACCCAAAACACTCGTGCGCATGGCGCTGGAGCAAAGCAATCACTGCGCCAGCCGACACAGATATTAGTGCGCGATGAATGGCACAGGCACTCATCGATAGCGACCCGACAGTGGTGACCACCGCATCGGACGGCGACGAGTCATGCGGGCTCTGTTCTTGTTCGACCGCGGCGGCTTCTCCGGTGAACTCCGCGTCGCTTCGCTATGATGAGGTATGTGGCGGTTGGGCGTCTTGTGTGCGGCCTCGTGTGGCCGGATCGGCTTCGATCCGCGTGACGACGCCGACGCAACGCCCCCAGCGTGGTCGCCACCGATCATGGTCGGCGAGCTCGCGGGCGCCAACGGCGACGACGATCCTACCCTCCCGGCAGACATGCTCGAGATCTATTTCAACTCGGATCGAGGTGGCGCGGGCGGTAGTGACATCTGGGTCGCGACGCGCACGTCGACTTCGGAACCGTTCGGCGCGCCGATGAACGTGATCGCGGTGAGCTCGACCGCGGATGAGCGAACACCGGAGATTTCGGCGGACGGGCTCACAATGTATCTCGCGTCCGACTCCCTGCTCACCGGCGACTTCGATATCTACGTCTCGACGCGAGCGTCACGCCAATCGCCATGGTCCGTACCGGTGCGCGTTGTCGAGCTGTCGTCCAGCTCCTCTGACGAGGCGTCCGCGATCGCATCCGACGGAACAACGATCTACTTGGATTCCACGCGGCTCGTGGCCAGCTTCGATAAGCTGTTCGTCGCGACGCGGCCCGACCCAGCGAGCGCATGGTCGATGCCGTCGCTCATCGCCGAGCTCGATGGTCCCGGCGAAGAGGAGACACCGTTCGAGGAGGCCTCGGGCCTGGCCTTGTGGTTTTCAAACGACCTCGGCTCCGGGCGCGATATCTACGTCGCAACGCGAGCCGCCGATACGCTGCCGTGGAGCTCGGCTGTGCGGGTCGACGAGCTGAGCTCGCCATCGCACGACGACGACCCATGGGTCTCGCCAGACGGCAACACGATCTACTTTACCTCCGAGCGCAGCGGCAGCCAGAGGATCTACATGTCGACCCGCTGACGATGACCCATGCGAGACGCGGCTGGTCTACGCGCGCGCCTCGAGCTGGCTCAGCTCGGCGATCGAATCGGCGCTGACGATGTCGCCGCTCGTGCCACGGAATCGAGCCACGATCGCGCGCACGCGTTGTGGAGTGAGGATGTCTTCGACGCCGGCGCGGTGGATGGTGGCAACCAGCTTACGTTCGAACGTGTCGAGATACGCGTCACGCTCGACACCGAGCGTGGTCGCATCCGCCTCGGTACGACGTAGGCTACGCAACCCGAAGTACATCATCGCGCTCAATGTGAGTCCGATGCGGGCACGCGCCGCCCGCGACAGCGTGGGATGGATTCTGCGCAATACCTCGACGACGTATGAGATGTGCCGCGCTTCGTCGCGCAGCGCGTGCTCGCAAATTGTTTTGAGCACTCCGTCGACGCGCGACTTGCGCAGCATCGCGAACAACACTTCACCGAGCGTCTCGCTGATCATCACCGAGTGGAAGTAGTTGATGACGGACGAGCCCATCATATCGGCGACCCGCGTGATCACGGTCCATAGCAGCGGGCACTCGCCGAGCGCACCGATCTGCTTGCAGTAGCGCTCGAGCACGTAGACGTGGCGCGCTTCGTCGAACGCGTGCGCTGCCGCGCATAGCGAAAGATGGGTGTCGCCGAAGAACCGCCGGATCGGCTCGTTCATGCGTTGGACGGTCCACAACGACTGATGCTCCGACCAATACAATTCGTTGATCAGACGCTTGCGCGCGGCATCGATTTCCGGCGTCGCGACCGCAGTCGATGCCGTCCAGTCGATGCCACGGTCGGCGTTCCATTGCCCGGCGAGCGAGCGTTCATAGAGACGAAGAGACGCTTCCTGTATCACATCACACCTCCTTCGGGATTCGCGCGAGCTCGGCGCGCGTGACGCCGATCGCCTTGAGCGCGGGTAACCACACCTCGGCAATGAACGCGTTGCGATCCATGCCAGCTGCGCGCATCAGCTTCACGCGGTCCTCGTACTCGGGAACGAGATCGTGCGCTGGCATCGTGAAGTTTTTGAACACGAGGGCGAGGTCACGCAGCGTGCCGTCGCGATCCTCTTCGACCAACACGCGTGCACAAGCAGCGTAGAACCCGAAGTGCGCAATCTCGTCACGCGCGATGAGCCCGTAGATAGCCGCGAGTATCTCGTCGCCCTTCGCCGCCGCGAGCACCTTATGCTTCTTGTAGAACACGTACGTCGTCAGCTCCTGCAGCATCGGATAGAGCGTCATCTGGCGCGGCGTCGAAAACGGAAGGCGCCATTGCTTCGCGAGAATCTCGCGCTCGTACGCGACGAGCTCGGCCTCGCTGCGTTGACACGTGCGGCGCAGATATTCGCGCAGCACGAGCGAGTGCTTGCTCTCCTCGTAGCCCCAGTTCGCGACAAACCAAGAGCGCCCGAACGAGTCGCGCATCACGTTGATGCCGAGTGCGACGTAGTCCGGTAGATACATTTCGACGCCGCAGAATGTTTCGGCACACCGCGCCAGTGTCGGATCGCGCGGACAGCGGTCGGCCTTCTCCCACGGCACGTCGTCAAACACGCTCCAGCGCCGATGTCGCTCCGCCTTTTCGAAGAACGTCATGTACTCGCGATAGATCTGTTCGGAGGTAGTCGCGGATACCGGCATCTCGCAAACACGTACACAGTCGGCGTCGGCGCGAGCAAGAAACGTCCAGAGGTCTTTTCGCGCAATCGCTGCGATCGCGCGCAGGCTTGTCGCTCGGAAGATGCGCGCTAGCGGTCTGCAAGAACGTGCCCGCGCGAGGACCTCGTCGAGCACGCCCGAAAGCGCCCACCGATCGGGCGACTTCGCCCATGGCGGGCGATTCGATCCGCGGATGCAGGGACGCAGTCCCAACCATTCGATGCGGTCCGTGCAGCTACGACTCTCGGCGGCGAGAACGAGGTCCCGATGGGCTGCTACTTGCGGCCGTGATCCTTGTCCTGAGCCTTGCCGCGACTGGGCTCGGGATCCGGAGCAGCGGGCGCAGTCGATTGGCGGGGCGCGGGTGCCGACTTGTCTGCACCTCGCGTGACCGGCGCACTCGCGTCGTTCGTGTAGGCCAGGACCGCCATCACAGCACCGAAGACCCCGAACACAAGGGTGATGCCAAGTCCGATCAGCCACCGGCGTTGCGCACGCCCATCGGCCGGTGTTGACGTCGCGTCGCCTCGCAAGCTCATGCCTGGACGACGGGTGCGGAGGTGACCACGGCCTCGATGCCTTGGCTTGCGAGTGACGCGCGAAGCTCGGCCATCACGATCTCCTCGACGCGTGACTCCAGATCGACAAAGGCGCCGACGATGTTCGCGACGAACCAGCCTTTACGGTTCTCGACGACGTCCGAGACATTGGTGATCGTAATCGTGATCATAGCTACGTCGTAAGCATCAAGCGTGCCACTGGGACGCTTGACTCCATTTGGTCAGCCGGTCTTCGCTGCGAGATCGAAGTTCGCTTCGATGAAGTTGATCACGACGCGTGGATCGATGCCGTGATGTTCGAGGTAAACCATTCAGAGGTGCGCTGCGAGATGACTGGGACGCGAGAGTCGCGCCTGATCGGGCAGTGAAAGTGCACGATGCTGCTGCCGCGCTCGGTGCGGATGCAGGCGCGCGATTTGGTGAAGCGCAGCAGTGGGGTGCTTGAACGAGCCCGTATGTCGAGGCTGGCGCGTTGAAACGCGCAACGAAGATTCCACGAGCGCGCAACCGGATCACATGAGCGATCGCCGCGCTGCGCAAGACTGTGTGGTATCGCCTGATCGTGATTGTTGTCCGTTGCACCGCGAAGTTGCCGGAGCAACTCTTCATCTGCTTGTTCGCGTTCGTGGTTGCGAGTTGCGGTCGAATTCATTTCGAGCCGCTCGAAGTCGAGTCGCAACAGCGCATCGGGCTCGGGTACGCGTACACCTGCTTTCTTCGGCCCTCCGGAAGCGTGATGTGCTGGGGCGCCGGTCTGCGCGGCCATCTCGGCTACGGCAACACGAATGACATCGGCGACGACGAAACTCCGGCGAGCATCGGCGACGTGCCGCTCGGCGCGAGCCTCGTGTCTTTCGATACGGGCGCCGATCATACGTGTGGACGCACGGTCGGCGATGGGGTCCGCTGCTGGGGGCAAGGGGCATCCGGCAGACTCGGGTACGTGAATGTCGACGACATCGGCGATGACGAGCCAGCGAGTGCCCGTGGAGATGTCGACGTCGGCGGGGCGGTCGTGAAGGTCGCGACGGCAGGCGAGCACTCGTGTGCGCTGCTCGAGAGCGGCGCCGTTCGGTGCTGGGGCAGCGGCGCTGGAGGTCGACTCGGCTACGGCGTCGTGGTGAACATCGGCGACGATGAGCTCCCGTCGACGGCCGGCGATGTTCCACTCGGCGGTACGGCGGTTGATATCGACGCGCGTGGAAGCCATACATGCGCACGACTCGACAGCGGCGGGGTTCGATGCTGGGGTGACGCCGCGAACGGTCAGCTCGGCTACAGCAATCCAAACAATATTGGCGATAACGAACCTGCCGGCGCCGGCGGCGATGTCGACATTGGCGGTACGGTCGTGGAGCTGAGCGTTGGTGCGAACCACACCTGTGCGCGCCTCGATAGCGGAGCGATCCGGTGCTGGGGCAATGGTGCAGACGGCAGGCTCGGATACGGCAACGTGACGACGATCGGCGACGACGAGCTTCCGTCGTCGGCGGGCGATGTTCCGATGGGTGGCCGCGCTGTGGGGATCGCGGCGGGCGCGAATCACACCTGCGCCCTTCTCGACACCGGCGCCGTGCGCTGCTGGGGCCTCGGTGCAAGCGGCCAACTCGGCTACGGGAACTCGCAGAGCATCGGCGACGATGAGACGCCGGCGTCGGCTGGCGACGTTCCACTCGGCGGCAGGGCCGTCGACATCGAAGCTGGCGGAGACCACACGTGTGCACTTCTGACGACCGGGAGGATTCGCTGCTGGGGCGCCGGCACGAACGGACAGCTCGGCTATGCGAACACGCTGAACGTTGGCGATGACGAGACACCGGCATCGGTCGGTGACGTGCCCATCGACTGATCACGTGCGCTCGCAGCGTTTCGAGATGACGCGAAGGCCACGCCGATTCTTCTACGTGCCGCCTGGTGACTGGCAGGCGACACCATGTCGACGACGTGCGAACCGGCGTGACCGAGGCTGTTTTGATGCCGCGTTTCTGCGTTACGATCGGCGCGATTGCGGCGATGGCTCCTCGTATTGTGCGCGTGCGGTCGCGTCAACTTCGACGCGGTGGATGCGTATACCGGCTGCCCGGTGGTTGCGGCTGCCGCAGGTCGGAGCGACACGTGTGCGATCGACACGCGTGGAGCCGTGTGGTGTTTCGGCGCGAATGACTTTGCCCAGATCGAGCCGGGCGGTCCGTCGGTCATACCGACGCCAACAAAGGTGGCGCTCGCGACGCAAGCCGTCGAGGTCGGCGTCGGTCGTCATTTCGCGTGTGCGCGCCTCGTCGATGGCACCGTCTCGTGTTGGGGCGACAACTCCAGCGGCCAACGCGGCGATGGAACGATGCTCGCCGGTGGTTCACCTTCGACGGTATCGCTCGGCGACGCGGCCGTCGCGCTCGCCGTCGGTGCACATACGGCGTGCGTTATTCGCGATAGCGATCGGTCGGTGATGTGTTGGGGATCCGGGGCGTACTTCAATCTCGGCGAAGCCACGACGGCGAACGCGCCGACACCGGTCGTCGTTGGCGGGACCGCGGGCACGCGAGCGGTCGTGCTCGGACATCGACACGCCTGCGCCATCGATGTCGCGGGCAGCGCGCTGTGTTGGGGGCGCAATCAATACGGGCAACTCGGTCTCGACAATCTCGTCGATCGGTCGACTCCCACGCTCGTCCCCGGCGTCGCTCCGCTGCGGGGCCTCAGCGCCGCCGGCTCCGACGCCTGCGCCCTCGAGATGAGTGGGGATGTTCGCTGCTGGGGTGCGAACACATTCGGGCAACTCGGAGTCGGCGACCTCGTTCCTCATCCCTACGTCAAGGCGACGGTCGTGTCGAATGCGACGAAAGTCGCGACGCACAGCACCGGAGCATGCGCGCTACTCATGGATGGCGCCATGACGTGTTGGGGCGATGGTCCGCCGGATCTCGGCGGCGTCGCGTCGACGCCGCGGCGCTCGCAGCTCGCCAACGTCACCGACGTGATTGCCGGCGTCTATCACATGTGCGCGATCGCCGATGGTGCGCTGACATGTTGGGGCTCCAATGGCAACGGCGAGCTCGGTCGCGGAGAGGCATCGATTACCTCCGATCGCGAAGTGATGCTCGCGGGTGCGATCAGCGATTACTCACTTGGACCGTATCACGCGTGTGCGCTCGTTAACGGACAGGCGTATTGCTGGGGAGCGAACGAGCTCGGTCAGATCGGCGACGGCACACTCGCGCCCGCACTAGCGCCGCGGCTCGTCGCGACGGGGCTCTCGAGCGTTGCGGGCGTGAGCGTTGGGGAACAGCACAGTTGCGCGTGGGGTGGCGGAAGTGTCGCGTGCTGGGGCAATTCCGAATCCGGCCGCGTTGGCGTGCCGGCGGGCGCCGACTTGCGTCAACCGACGCCGGTGATCGTCGTCGGTGCGAGCGCGGTAGCGGGCGTCGCAGCCGGCGCGTTGCACACGTGCGCGATCACCGGCACGACGGTGTCGTGCTGGGGCAGCAACTTGTACGGCCAACTCGGTGACAACAGCTCGACATCGTCACCGGCTCCGGTGACGGCGATCGGAGTCACCAATCCGACGAAAATCGCCTCTGGGGCTGCATACAGCTGCGCGCTCGCGGCAGGCCAGGCTTGGTGTTGGGGCGCTAACATCTCGGGTCAGCTCGGCGACGGCACGAAGACCGATCGTCACGCGCCGATCATGGTGAACGTGCCGAATGGTCCGGTCGTGGATATCGCGCTCGCCGGGCAAAACACGTGCGCGATCACCAGTGCGGGTGAGGTCTACTGCTGGGGCGGCAATGCGAATGGTAACCTCGGCGTCGGCGACACGATCGAGCGGCTCGTTCCGACGCGCGTCGCTGGATTGCCGGCAGCTGTCGAGATCACCGTCGGTGGCTTTGGTGCGTGCGCACGTGTCGTCACCGGCCAGGTGTTTTGTTGGGGTGGCGATGTCGACCTCGTTCCCGTCGAGAACGCCTCCTTCAGCGGCATGACGAACATCCAACGCGATCTATCGAATAGCTGCGGCACCAAGGATGGCAAGCTGCACTGCAACGGCGGCGCGCTCATCGCCGGCGACGTTCAGACCGCAACGCGCGATCTCACCGGAGGCGCACCGGCCGCCATCCCGCCGTGCAACTAGAGCCGGCGAACGAACGTGAACGTGCCGGATTCAACACCGGCATCGGCTTGTCGACAGCGCCGGCCCATACTGCGACGTTCAGCGATGGTAGCCACGACGCGCCATCCAGCGGTGTAGACGCGACACGCGCAGGCAGCGCCAGTTTCCAGGCGTAACGTGTTGCTCGCGGCATCGCGAGCTTACGGAGGCACGCGCAGTGCAATCGAGCGGTGCAGTCATGCGCACCACCGTCCTTGTTCTCGCCGCGATCACGAATCTTGCCGGTTGCGTCGCTCAAGACGCCGACGATGACCTCGACGTAACGTCCGACGGCAAGACCGACAGCCCTACCACGCGCATCTCCCTCTCCAAGGACCACGGCAAGACCTTCACGATCAGCTGCTCGCGCGACTGCGAAGCCACGCTGCACATCCAGATGGTCGACCGCGTGCTCGCGACGAAGTTGACCGAGACGCCTCCGAATGAAGGGTTGTATTTTGCGAATTCAACGTGGGAAGCGATCGTCTATGAGACTCCTTCCACGATCTGGAATAACCAGTTCGGCTACGGCTATGACGGCAAGCCGGCGCAATACGAGACCTGTGACGACCTCAAGCTTCCTGCCAACACCCGCGTCACGGTCGAGCTCGAGACGTATCTGAGGACGCTGCCGAGCTCGTTCCAGCTTCCCGACCCGATCGAGTACGACGTGACGCTCAGCGCGATCGCGCGCTGAACGTCTCGATCCACGGCGAGCGTCGCTGCGCCTACTCGCTATGCGACGGCCGTCGCGCGTGCAGCTCGGACGCACATAGCTCAGCGTGATGTTCGAGCGGTGCTGCGAGATCGCGCCCGACACGCGCGGCAAGGTCATGGAGCTCTCCCCGAAATCATGTGCAAGTAAGAAATACCGGCGGGGCGTAAACGAACCATCGCCATTGTGGCGTGATGCTCGCGTGCCGCGCTACAACCGATGCTGCGGCGATGCACGACTTGCTCAACGGCAAGTACATCCTCGACCGCCGTCTCGGCGGGGGCGGCATGGCCGAGGTGTTCCTTGCGCACACCGTCGGCGCGGAAGGGTTCAAGCGCGCCGTCGCGATCAAGCGCGTGCTCGCCGGCTTCTCGAACGATCCTCGCTTCGCGCAGATGTTCGTGACCGAAGCGCAGTTGTCGTCGCGCTTGCAGCACCCGAACATTGTCAACGTTCTCGATTTCGATCGTGGTGCGGATGGCCATCTCTACCTCGTCATGGAGCTCGTCGACGGCGCGACGCTCGACGAGCTTGCCGCGACCGGCGTGTTGCCGTTCGGCGCGATCGCATACGTGATCGGAGAAGTGCTGCGCGGTCTCGGTTACGCGCACGACCTGCCGGCGGCGTCGGATGGCGTTCGCGGCGTGGTCCACCGCGACATCTCTCCGCATAACGTGCTGCTGTCGTGGGAGGGCTCGGTCAAGGTCTCGGACTTCGGCCTCGCGAAGGCACGCGCCGCGACCAGCGTGACCGCGAGCGACACGATCAAGGGCAAGCCGGCATACATGAGCCCTGAGCAAGCGAATGGCGAGGACCTCGACGGCAGAAGTGATCTGTTCGCCGCCGGCGTCGTGCTGTGGGAGCTGCTGTGCGGTCGGCCGCTGTTCTCCGGCGCGACGACGCACGAAACACTCGCTCGGCTGATGTTCGCGCCGATTCCGAGCCCGCGCGACCTTCGCCCCGACGTGTCGCGCGATCTCGAGCGCGTGACGACGCAGTTGTTGGCGCGCCGTCGCGAAGATCGATACGCGACGGCACAGGCTGCACTCGGTGAGCTCGTCGCGTGTGCCGACTACCCTCGCGCAGGCCGCGAGCTCATGGTCGCGCTACTCGCGGAGCGATTCACAGATCGCGCGCCGCAGCGCGTCCATCCGATGTCCGACGTCCCGCCGGCATCGCGGCTAAGGACGACGGTCCACGACTTGCCGCGCCCGCTCGATGGGCGTCCGCCATCACGTAATCGGTTCAGATGGCTGTTCGTGGTGGCGATCGTCTCTACGGCTGCGCTTGGCGCGACGCTCTGGCTGACAACACGATCGGGTACACCCGCGCGGCCAGATGCGATGACCGCCGCAGTTGCCGCGACCGTCGATGCCGCCATGGTCGACGCGGCCATTGCAGATGCAGAGGTCGTGGACGCGGCCGCAGACGTCGCGGACGCGAAGCCGAAGCGTCGAGCGGTCGACGAGCTCGCGCCGGCGAAGCCTCCGAAAACCGTCCACACCGTCTCGGAGGAACCAGATGAAGCGGCGATGGAGGCCGCGACTCAGAAGGTTAAAACGCTCGCGTACAAGCACTGCCCGACCTGGTACTCCGGGGTGAACGCGGAAGTCTTCATCGAGATCAGCGCCTCCGGGATTGTCACGAAGGTTGGAGACGTCTCGCCGCCTGACCTGAAACCGTGCCTGGCCAAGGTAGTTCGTGCGGTAAATTTCCCGGTTAGCAGCTCCGGTGACCGCGTCATCCTGCATCTGGGCAACGGCATCACCGAGCGGCCATGAACGGCGCGCGCTTGGTCGTCCGTTCCGCCTATCTTGCCGATCGATAAGTTTGTTATGCTGGGGATATGTGTCGGTGGGGGCTTGTGTTGGTCCTGGTGCTGCCCGCGTGTTCGTTGTACTTCGGGACGAACACGCACCACGACGGAGGAGTGCATCACGACGCAGATATCGACTTCGATGCTGGCGCTGTGTCGTGCGCCGTCGTCATGAGCTACGACTGGAACGACGGTACTTCCCAGGGATGGACCGCTTCCACCACTGTGAGCAATGTCGGCGGCGCGCTCGTCTTCACGAATCAGGGAAATGGATCGTTGCAAGCGTTCGGACCGGAGGCGGCGAACGTGCTCGCGGAGACAGACTCGATCTCGTTTAGCGTCCGGATCGATCAGTACTCGTCGGTGACATCGCCATCGAAGCTGGTCGCATCAACCTTCTCTCTCAACACTCCCTTCCCCGGAGACGGCACGCTCCAGTTCGCGCTCGACGTCAGCACACTCGCCTTCGGCCAGCCTCACGTGTTCACGTTTCCCGTTTCGGCCGGAACGTTCGGGGGCTCGCTGACGCGCGCGGCGTTCCTGGGCCACGTCAAGTTCGCGTCCTTGCTGTTCGCTGATCAGTCCTTCTCTTCCAACACGTCCACCGGAGTCCTCGACGACTTCAAGATCGTCCAGACCGTTGGTTGCACGCGGTAGTTGAGCGGATGTCTCGGTGACCGTGGTATTCAGCGCTCATGGCGATCCGTTTCTATTCATGGCCGATGAGCTCCGGCGCGCGCACGCACTGGGCACTCGAGGAGCTCGGTGTCCCGTACGAGTACGTGCAGCTCGATCGCAGCAAAGGCGAGCACAAGACGCCCGAGTTTCTGGCGATCAATCCCAACGGCAAGGTCCCGGCGCTCGTCGACGACGGCATCGCGTACTTCGAGTCGCTCGCGATCGCGTTGCACCTCGGCGAGCGCTATGGCGTCGAGCGCGGACTTTGGCCGAACGAGCCGAAGGATCGTGCCGAGGCGCTGTCGTGGAGCGTGTGGGCTCTTGTCGAGCTCCAGTACAACTTCCGCGAGTACATCTATCACGGGCTCGCCTCGCCGATTTCGTACAAACCCGAGGACCAAAGCAAGGCCGCTGCGCAGTTCAACCTCGAGCGCACGAAACAAAACTTCGCGATGCTCGACAAACGACTGAGCGATCGCGAGTACGTCTGCGGCGCGTTCACGCTCGTCGATACGATCTTCGGATCGACGCTCCGCTTCGCGAAGATGATGGGCGTCAAGATCGACGGCGTCCCGCGCGTCGACGCCTACGTCGAGCGACTCAGCAAGCGCCCCGCGATCGCGCGAATCAAGTAAACGCGCCGCCGCAACGAGCACGTTAGTTCGCGGCGAGCTTCGCGCCACCGCATTCTTGTGCAAGCCGTTTGGGCCTGCCTGTGTCGCGAAAGAATGTAGAGCGAGATATCGTGTAGGCATGACGCACTTGCACGCATGCCGGATCTGCCGACGACACGTGACAAGCACCGAGCGCGTGTGTCCCTTCTGTGGTGCGGAGATGTCTGCGAGCGCTCAGCCAGAGCCCGCGTTGGGTCGGTTCTCTCGCGCAGCGGTGTTTGCAGGTGCGACGCTCGCCGCTGCGTGTGGCGGCAAGCACAAGGCCGCCGACGAAACGATGCCGCAAGAACGGCACCACGGCTCCCACGAGTGCGAGGATCCGGATCAGCAAAAGATCGACGCGCTCGAAAAGCAAAAAGCCGAAGCCAAGAGCGACGAGGAGAAGGAACAGGTCGAACGACAGCTGCGCGAGGAACGAATGCCGAAGTGCGCGCCATACGGAGCGCCGCCGGCGCGACGTCGCGTCGTTTGATCGGAGGCGGAGCGTTCGCGTGAAACACGGTCTCGGGTCCAGCGTTCGCCCCGTGGTCGAAACGGCGGCAGGGTCGGCCATCGAGCTGCGACGTCGTCGGCGGCATCGAGCCCCTTGCCCGAGTCGTTGCCGCTAAATTGGCGAGCTCGCCGGCGGCGGCGCGTCGCGCGAGCGCCTCACGTCAAGGAGCGAGCGAGCGCCAGGTGCTCGATCCGCAACGACTACGACTTGCTCGACACGCTGCTCGACGTCAACACTCACCAGGGCTGAGCTATCATTCGATGATGGGCCGCTTCGGCAGCGATGCGATCAAGGCGCTCGGCGCGCGCGCGGTGCTCGTCGGCCGTCCGATCTTGTGGGGGCTCGCGGTTGATGGCCGCGCGGGCGTCGCGGCCGAGCTCGCGATGTTGCGCCGCGAGCTCGATCTCGCGATGGCGTTGTGCGGCTGCCCCGATGTCGCGAGCATCACGCGCGATCTGGTGGCGCCGTGAAGCGGCTGTGGTTGCTCGCGCTGGTCGGCTGCAATGACCTGCTCGGCCTCGTTAAGACCGCACCGATCGGCGACGAAGGCCGCGTGACGGGGGTGTACCTGTTGCGCTCGATCGAGAATCAACCGGATGGAACGCCCGTCGTGATGACGGGGCCATACGCGCGCGGTGCGCTCGAGGTCGATGTCGAGCTCGATGACGGGACATCGCGCGACGTCACGCTCGCGGACGATGGCTCGTTCTCGTTCACGACCGCGACGATCGCTCAGCGCTATTCGCTCACGTTTCGTTCGCGCTATTCGTCGCGGACGTATCAACACGATGCGGCGAACCTCACGCTTGTCGAACGCGTCGCGGGTCGCGCAGATCGCCAGCTCGTCCCGACGAACACGTTCATCGACTATGCGCTCACGAACCGGCCAGTCAGCACCACCGCGATCGAGGAGATCCAATCGACGGGCATCTGGGCGCGCGTGGGCGTCACGGGCCTGCTGGGACCCAACGTCGATTGGGCGAAGGCGGTCACGCAGACCGAGCCGCTCGGAATGCTCGACGCCGCGCGCAACGATGTCGCGTATTACGTCCAGTACGACGTGCAGGGGACGTACTACCGGCCGATGTGGTCGGCGCGCGCGTCGGTCACGCTGCAGGGTGGTCAAACGACGACCGTGACGGCCACTGCCGCGCCGGTCGCGGTTGACATGTGCACGCGCCTCCAGTGGGACGCACCGAGGGAGCTCGAGCGCATCACGTCATCGATCGACGACGAGGTAAACACGACAGCCGTGTGGAATATCGTCGCAACGCCGTCGGACGATCTAGCGACCACCGCGAAGCTGCCGCTCGCATTGTCCAATGGCGGTGTCCTGACCGCCGTCGACGACATGGTTAGTTACGGCAATCCCTATTCGGTCGGTACGCGCCGCGCGGAGCTCTCGGCGATCGTGTCCCGCAACACGGCACAGTGGATCTCGCTGGCTGTGACCACGCCGGTCGAAGCCGACTGCACGACGCCCACGATTCTGCCGGTCGGCGAGATCCAGTACGCGCTATCGATGCAGGTCGCCGACAGCGTGCTCGACAGCGCGGATCAGATCGTGGCGATCGATCGCAGTGCACCCGTACGCGTGACGTGGCAAGCATCGGCCACAGGCCGCGCGGACGATGCATCGCTGGTGCTCTACGAAGTCGTGCCGACTCCTGGCGGACTCTTCGTGATGACGCTCAAGGCGATCGTGTACACGACCGCCGCCGAAGCGACACTCGATCCGGCACTCCTCGAGTCGGGCCACAAGTACGCCCTGATCGTGACGCTTCGCGGCGGTCTGCCCGGCGCGAGCATAGGCGACTACGATCAGCTCTCGACGACACTCTTGGCCGGCGGCCTGCACAGCCTGCCATTTCGCGTGCAGTGATGTGGACAGATTCCGCGCCGCTTGCAGCTGAACGCCACCCCGTTCGCTCCGGCGCGCGGCGCCGATAGCCGGTGAGCGGTTGCAGCGCCGGAAGTTCTCCTCGACCGTTCTTCCGATCCGATCAGACGCCGCGCAAGCAACCTGATCGGGTCCGGACCATACCGGCTGACGCGGAACCCGATGCACGTGACCGATAGCGGTGCCGTCGGTGTGATGTATGTCGGACGGTAGCTGAACATCTGCAAAGAGCCGCCCCGTCCAGCGCGGCCCGAAGATGATGATCACGGCGCGCTCATACCATGACTAGCGCACGAATCATGCGCGTGCGGTTGAGCAACCTGCTCAGTCGCACGCGAGCGTCCCGCAAGGGTTCCCAGCAACGGGCGTGTAGTCATACGTGGCGCCATCGAAGAACACTTGGAAGCCCTCGTACGCCATCATGCCGGTCTCGACGGACTCGCGAGCCGCATCGTTGATAATGAACGCAGCGCCGGTCAGTTTCGCGATCTCCCACAGCGTTCCCCGGAATGTGTCGAAAGCGCTCCCATCGGCTTCGGCAATCTCATGGATCTCGAGGACCATCAACGCGGTGCCCGCGATGTACGCGATGAGGAACCCAGCCGTCATCGTACCGAAGCTGCCGTGAGAGGCTCCCATCCTGAACATCACAGCGCCGCCGAGCTTGGTCATGCCGAGAATCCCCTTGAGCGTGGCGGGATCGACGAATACGTAGCCACCGAGCTCGGGGTGGCCGGGGAACGTCAAGAAGAACGTCCCGTACTGATCACCAGTGACGGCGATCTCGAGCTTCTGCGGAAACGCATCGCCGCGTACGAGCAGCGGCGGATGATTGACGAGATCTTCCGTCTGGCTCATCAAGAGCCCGATGTGGCCGTTTCCCTCCGGCAGAATGTACGCGTTCGCGGTGGCGCCACCGTATGCAGACGTACCGTAGTACCCGTAAGTCAGCTCGGTGCGATAGAGGACGCTGTTGACGGCGATCTGGCCGAACGTGATCCCCAGATCGCCACCGTACTGGTAGTTGAGCCAGTTGCCTCGCACGACGTCGACAAACGAATAATTGTACGCACCCGTGCAGGGACCGGTACCGCCGGTTGGCTGGCGCAATTGCCGATAGTGGAAGTACGTATCGGTGTAGCCGAGCGGACAGCCGCCAATGCCGCATAGGTTTGCGCCGCCCGACAGCTCGGGCCCTGGTGGGCACGCTGCATCGTAGAAATACGTGTGCTGGAAATACTTCCGTTCGCCGTTCCAGATCGTGGATGAATTGCTGTAGCGATTCATGTGCAGCGGCCGCAGGCCGTAGCCAACACCGTTGACCGTGATCGTGCCGGCGTCGTCGGCAGTCGGGTTGGGCTTGAGAAAGATGTCGTACGCGAACTTGCCGTTGGCGTCGGGAACGATCGCCGGGATCTTCGCGTACGACCAAAACTTGTTGACGTCGACGATGTAGCTGCGATCGACGCCTTGCGGACGACCGGTGCCATCGAGGGTGACGAACGGATGTGGTGAATCGATGTTCCCAGGTGGCTGGAACAAGAGATAGCCGCTGATGTTCTCGTAGACGTAGCCTTGCGTGGTCGTCGAGTAGTCGCGCTCACCCGGGCTCATCGTGTACAGCTGGTCGCCCGTGGCAGGATTACGCAGGCGATGTAGTGGCTGCGTGCGCTCGACCTGCGACGCGTAGATGTAGCCGACGATGCCGTCGAACGTCCACCCCGACGACGCCAGGTTGTTCTTCTCACCCGTGTCGGTCGTCATCAAATATCGATCGCCGATGTGCAATCGATACAACGGAAGCGTGCCCGCTGCGGGCGGGATGACGAAGCCAACCGCTCGGTCCTTGACCCATCCGCTCGCGATGAGTGCCTTTCGCTCGTTCGAATTTGACGTGTACATGTGCCTGTTGGTGCTCGCCTTGAACAGGCGATACAGCTGTGTCGTGCCGTTGGGGACATCCGCCAGCAGCGTGCCGGCGCTGAGCACGTCGACGGCAACGTTCGTCGAAGAGTCGCCGAACCATTCGACGCCGTCCTGCACCATGCGCCATTGAAAGTTGTACGTGCCGGGCGTGGCCGGCGCTGTGATGTTGAAGGTAAACGTCGCGCTGCCGCCGGGCGGAACATCGCCGGCGAGTGACACGCGTCCAAGACCCCAGGTCGTGTTGTCCCCAGGATTCTGCGAGCCGAGCGCATACAAGCGGCTGGCGCTCCACGTCGTGCTGCCGGTGTTGGTCATCGTGACCGAGACTGAAGCGGTCGCGCCGGCGTTCATCGCCGATGGTACGGTTTGCGATCCGAACCCGGCGCGGTTCATTGCAGTGCTGTACGAAGACGTGCCGATCTGGACGGCCGGCCCTCCGTTCGCGTCGATCGCGTAGACCGCGAGCGTGTGACTGCCGGTGCGATACGCTTCGGGAATCGTGAACAGGAAACCGTGATTGCCGGTGATTCCGAAGTACGCGTTGACATCCTGCCGATAGTCCGGCGTCGCCATGCTGGCCACCGCCATGCCATCGATGTTGAGCTGCACGGTGATCGATGTGCCCGGTACATCGGGATCGTACGCCCAGCCGTGTGCATACCAGCCCGTCGACGTGTTCACGCCGTCGATCCATCCCTTCGGCGGTGTATTGACGGCCGAGGTCGGCGGGTAGACGTAGCCTTCCGCTGGCGCCGGGCCGTCGAAGTAGCAGCCGTAGCTGATCGCCGCGTCCTTGTCGGTTTCGGAGGCGGTGTAGAAGTGATCCTGTGCAGCGTTGCACCACAGACGGTAGAGCGGAACCGTGCCGGCCGCCTGGGTTGGATACACGTAGAACGCGATGCCTTCACCGGAGCAGCCCATGCTGATCACCTGCTGATATGTCGTCGCGTTGCTCGTGTAGAAGTGATCGGCCGACCCGGGGCAGTAGGTGCGGTACATCGGCGTCGTGCCGGCCGCCTGACTCGGGTAGACGTAGGCCTCGACCTTCTCGTACGCGTAGCCGCAGCAGCTCTGCGCGGCCGACGATTCAGCGTCGCTGCTTGTGTAGAAGTGATCTCCCGCAGTGCCGCTCCACAGCCGATGCAGCGGCGCGGTGCCAGCGGGCTGCGCGACTGCGAATCGCGACACGGCAAGAACGACGAGCACACAAAGCTGCTTTGTCATGGCGCCACCCCCGCGAGGCGCTGGCCAAACGTCAGCATCGCAGGCCGACGAAGGTCGATGGAGTTGGAGACCGAGAACGCGCCGCGTTCGCCGGTAGCTTTTGTGCGCGTCGCGATGCCGGCGCCATTCCAGCTCACGTCGCGCAGCACGCCGCCGTCGGAGAACGTGGCGAGCGCGCCTGATGCGTCAACGTTGGCAACCTGGACGTGACCGCGCAGATCGATCGCCAGCAGCCGACCGTTGGCCCAGTGCACGCGTGCGATCGGACTCGCGGTAGCAATCGAGCGCGCATCGAAGCGATCGATGAAGGTGTGCTCGCCCAATCGCGGCTCGAGGAAACCGCCACCGACGGTGACTCCGCCGGCTGGGTCGACGTGTGCCACACGCAGGCGTGATTCGTCGTGCGCGTTCGGATCGCGCCAGACTTCGATTTCGAAATCTCGGATACCGCGCGCCCGCTCGACGAAGACCATCCCGGCCGCCTGACCCTGGCCGATCATCAGCCGCTGCTCGCCGGTCGCTTCGTTGTATGCGACCCATTCGTGAGCGAGCTGGAAATTCTCGACGCCGTCGGCGACGTGCTGAAGCGGGGCGTTGCTCATGCCGTCCTGGATCCACAGGCTGCCGTCGGTCGCGAGCACGCCGATGCGATCGGGCAACACCTGGAACGCGCGAACGCGCGTGCGCAGCGGTCGCGGCACCAGGCCGGTCTCCGCAACGAGCAACGTGCCGTCGCCGTGCAAGATACCGACGCGCGCAGCGGCGACTTGATACGCGGCGACGTCGCGATCAACCAGCACCAGCGGCGACGACAGCGGGCCGTCTCCGATCCACAGCGAGCCGTCGCGGCGAAGTACACCGATCCGCCAGTCGAGCAGTTGAAAGTTCTGTACGTCGCGCGCGATCTCGAACCCGCGCTCGGGAACGGATTTGCTCGACACGCGGAGCGTTCCCTGCGAATCGATTTCCCCCGTGCGCCCATCGACAACATAAAAATCCGTTTCGTTCGTGATGGTGCCGTCGCAGCCGGCGAATGCCGCATACAGCGCCAAGATGAATTTGCTGGTCACGTGTGCCTCCGAAAGTGAAGGCACTATCGCAAGCGCACTGCCCGCGGCCCGACATCAGACCGACAACGTTGCAGGTCGAAACCACTTCCGCCTGACTACGCGAACGGAGTCTTTCGAGCACGTCGCGATCGTGGTCGGCGATCACGACGCCAGCGTGCAGTGAGAGCCTCGCACCACGGACGCAACCGCACGGCGCCATGGACGGGCGTGCTCACGTCGGAAGCTGATCGCTACGTGATGGCAGCTTGGGCGTGGAGTGCGAGCACGTTGGTACCGCGTTGTCGTCGACATTGTCGCGGCCGCGTTGTTCGCGAGCTTGCGCGCGATCCGGCGCATTGCCGTCGAGGATCGCCAGCACGTTGGCGTTCGTCGGGACCGGCAACATCTCGAACCGCACACGCTCGCCATCTTCGACGAACACACCATCGGGAACGATGAGATGGAAGTGGACGTTGAGGGTCACCAACCCGCCAAAACGTCACGGGCGCGCGGATTCCGCGCTTGCGCGCAACGCCGACGCCGCGGCTCGGTCGGGCGAGCGCGGTTCGCGCGGGCGTCGCCAAACACGTCGCGTGTTACTGTCCAGTTCCTCGCGACACAACCGTTCGAGCGCCGCCTTGTCCCTACCCGCGTAAGGTCCGCAGCGGGCTCAGCATTCGGTCTGGCTCCACTCGTCTGTTTGGAACACACTCGAATCGGTGATAATGCCCATTCGATAGTTGTAGTCTTCCTCTGGACCCGAGAGCGTTCCACCGATGACGGCGGTGAGCGCCGCGGGGTCGAGCTGTCGGATCGTGGGGATGTTCGGGGCGGGCTTCCTTGGTTTCTTCATATGTCCTCCTGTCGTAAACCAGCGCCCGCGAAAAGCCGACATCACCCCGATAACAGCCCGCGAGCCGGCGAGCCGGTACAGTCGTGGCACCCTCGCGATCGCGCGCAACAAGTAAACACGCCGCCGCAACTTAGTTCACGGCGAGCTTCGCGCCAGCGCATTCTTGTGCAAGTCGTTTGGGCGCGCCCAGCGTGCCCGTGATCCGAATCGAGAACGTCCCGGAGCGATCAGGGTTCGCACCGGTCGTCTGCAGGAGCCGCCACGTTTTTGGCCGCCGCTTGTCGAGGCCTGGCATCGGCGCGAATCGCACACAACCTTCGATGGTCGACGCCTCGAGATCGTCGGCGAGCGCGATGTCGAAGTCGAGTGTCAGCCTCATGTCCGGAGACACGAGCTTCCACTGGCGCATCGTCGCGTGGCCGTTCTCCACCGTACCGCGGAACGCGAGCTTCTCGATATCGATATGACCGACGTCAATCTTCTGCCCGCGGATCTCGAGCTGCGCGGCGTCATCGCCCAGCCGGCAGTCCTTGCCGCACGCGAACGCGAACGTGCCGTGCGCTTGCGAGAACAGCGTGCGGTCGTTCTTCACCGGTGCGGCTAGATCGATCTTGATGTCTGCCATGCCGCGCATCGGCAGCCCGGCGAGCCATCGTCCGATCGGCATCCTTTGGAGAGGCAGCGCGCGGCGATCGATCGAAATCCGCGCTTCGTCGGATGTCGTGTTGACGATGTCGTCCCTCTTGAACGTTGTGCTGCATGCGGCGACGAGTGTGATTGCTAGAAACGAACGCATGTCTGCCGCGAGTTCACGACGTGTGCCATCGCTCAGCGTGCGTACACCCGCGCGGTTGCTCGCGACTGTTGCCACACTGGCAGCGTGCGCGAAGGAGGTACGTTGACAACGTGGCAACGGATTAGTCGCCAAACACCGGGACGGCTTCGAGCTCGGGCTCGTCGTGCCCCATCTCCCATGGCGACCAATTTTCCGGACGCGCGGTCATGCGCTTGCAATGCTCGCCGTACTCGCGCGGCAGCTTCTCGCAGCTCTCCATCTTCTCCTGATACTCCTTATCCTCGTCCCACCGTTTAAGGTCGCTGTCGGACAGAGGCCCAATCGTGGGCATGCGCGGATCGAGCTCGGGGCCAGGATCGCCTTCGACGCCGCGAGTACGTTCCAGTTATCCACGACGAGATAGCGGTCATGCCGACAACGTTTGTGACAGCCCCGTATGCAGCTAGAAGATCGGGCGTTTCGTTATCACCTAACCTCTTACTCGTGGCCCACTTCAGTGTTGTCAGTGGATGAGGCTCGTCATCGTCACTGCGCTTGTCGCAACGCTCTGCACGACGGCGCGCGCGGACAAGCCGCAACTGTCACCACCCGGCACGCAAGCACCACGATTGGCGCCACGGCCGCCCGCTACGAGTGGCGATTTGGTCAGTCGCTCGCGTGGAACCTGCGACCCTTCGGCGGCTTTAGTCAGATCCTCAATAAAGATGACTACACGTGCAATGCACAATGCACGTACGGGGAGAACCGCGAGGGCGAGTGGTGGTTTGTCGTCTACCTTGCGTCGCACAAGTTGTCGTCGAACATTCAATAGCGGTTCACGGTGCGCGCGGCACAACGACTGCACTCTGCAGCGTCATGCAAGAAATCGAAGTAAACGCACTATGTGATGTGAACGGCGGAGCTCCGACTCGCTCGGCACACCCGCCGCCACCGCGTCCAGCGGCTCCACCGCCTCAGCCGCACAACCGCACTACGGTGCACAACAATATCGGCCTCGCCTTCCGTGACGTGGAGCTCGGCCTCCAGACCAATGTCGACATCCGCGGGAGGAGCTACGAGCGATGCTTGGACCTCGCCGAACGTCGGCATTGGACAGCGGCGGAGACGCTGCAGACGTGCGGCCGACCACCGCAAGCATAAGCGGCTAGCTTGCCTCCGCGTGGAGATCGATGTCCCCACACGTTGACGCGCGATCGAAATCTTTTCACCGTGGAGGCATGAAGAACATCTCGATCCTATTCGTTGCTGCGCTGTCGTTCGCTGCAGTTGGCTGCAAGAAGAAAGGCGGCGGCGCCGATTGCACCAAAGCGATCAACAACAGCATGGCGGTCTCGAAGGCCGACATGGCGAAGATGCCGGGCATGGACGACAAGATGATGCAGAAGATGACCGACGTCGGCATCCAGCATTGCAAGGATGACAAGTGGCCCGACGACGCCGTCAAGTGCATGTCCGACGCGAAGACCGAGGCCGACGCGCAATCCTGCTACGGCAAGCTCTCGAAGGAACAGCAAGACAAGATGAACAAGGCCGCGATGGAGCTCGCAACGCCACCCGCCGGCGCTGCTGCTGGAAGTGCTGCAGAAGGTGGTGCCGCTGCACCGACGGGCAGTGACACCGGCTCGGCGCCAGCGGGCTCGAGCGAAGGAAGCGGTTCAGCCGGCGCGCCGAAGTAGATGTTCAGTTTTGCGGTTGGCTCGGCGAGGCGAAGTTGCGCAACTTCGCCGTCGGGCTCGGACCACTAAACGTGCCGACGTCGACGCCGCGGAAGACCAGCGCGAAATGCTTCATCGGCATCGCGAAGATGCCGTCACCGTTGCGCTCCACCCTGTGGTGTCCAAACCCTCCCTTGGGCGGCTCGAACTTGCCCCACGGATTGCGCAGCACCACTTCCTTCTCACCGTTCGTCTCCCTCACACCGAGCACGGTGTACGCGTGGCCGTGGACCACGCCGCGGATTTGCATCGTGTGGGCTTTGCCACCAAGGTCGAGGATCTCGCGAAGGGCAGGGGACTGCGGATCCATCTTGCGGATCGTTTCGAGACGAGCCTCGAACTCCTTCTTCGAGAACGTGCCGGCCACCATCGGGCGACCTTCCAAGCTCGCGGTCTTCATCACGTCGAAGAGTTGGTCAGACTTGGATGGCCTCGTGTCGTAGCGGTCAGCTTTCTGTCCAGTCAACATCTCCATCGAGACGTAGCCCCAACCGCCGACGACCTTCTTGTAATTGCCACCGCGCAGCTGTGCCGCCGCCTTCTCGACGATCGCCGGCCACAGCTCGTTCGTGTGAGTGTTGTGGCCCTTTGCGTAGATCTGCTTGCCGTCCATCAGCGGCACCTTGTCGTTCACCTTGACATAGACCGGAACCAGCGGCGCTCGCGGGTCCTTCTGCTCGCGCTGCGCATCGCGCACGTAGAGCCGGACGGTGTACGTGCCATCGTTGTTGGACTTGATCGCGTCCTTGACGAGTTGCGGATTTTTTTGCGCGACCGCGGAGACACCGGAGACGAGCCAGCAGTCGCCGATCCGTTTCTGATCCCAGTCGGTGACCTTGATGCCGTGGTGGATCAGCTTGCCCTTGACGTCGCCGTAGCCGGCCTGCTTGCGCACGTGCTTGCTAAGGATCGCCGGCTCGCCGGTGAGGTGGTATTCGACCGAGCCGTCCTTGACGTCAGCGGTGGCCGACGGGGTGAGTCCCGCCGTCGTCATCGGGCCGTGGCCGCTGATCGTCGGTCCCGGCTTCGGCGCCGGCGCTACCGGTGTCGACGATTTCGCCGCGGTCGGCGTCGCAGGGGTGATGCGACTTTGGGAGCGCTGGGCAAACGCCGGCGCGCCTGCCGTCATTAGTACGATCGCCAGGTGCAGGGCCCGTCGACGCTCAATCATCATTAAGAGGTCAGCGGATTGCAACGACCGTACCGGCCGGCCGCGCTAATGATCGCGGCGCTTATGCGCGCAACGCCACCTTCCAGCAGCTCGAGTAGCCGGCTAGGAAAACTTGGGTGATCTAACGTAGGCGTGCGAAAACGGACCCCGTCACTCGCATTTTTTTTGCGCATCGGGTGTCATTGTTTTTCAACCTCGTTCGTCGAACCAGTGAAGGAGAACGAAGGTGCTTGGTTTCATCACCGACTCGGATCTCGAACAAGCGGATCTCGAATTCCCCGGCATCGCGCGCTTCTTCGCGACGCTGACGGTGAAGCCGCGCACGTTCCTCGAGCTGGTCGCACGCTTCGAGCATTGGCAGCACGCTCGTAAGCCCGTCGGCGAGTCTGCGCAGCGCAAGTAGCGCTCAATGACCAGATGCGTTGAGGCCCGACAGCGATAGCTCGATCCGGCTCTGCACCCAGCGCAGCACATCGTCAGCCTCGAACGGGTCTGCGCCGAGGTCCTTCATCAGCCGCCGACGCACCTTGGACGCGATGTCTTCGCGCGCGCGTTCGATCCACCGCGCCGCGGTCGCACGATGTACACCCTGGATTGCGCCGATCTGATCGATCGAGAGCCCATCGATCAAATGCATGCGCAGCAAGTTGCGATCACGCGATGTCAGGCTCGCCAGCGCCTCGCGAAACGCGGCGCGGAACGCTTCGCGGTAGCGCTCCTTGCCGGGCTCGGCAACAGGCGTTGCATTGGTACGATCAGCGATCGCGATCAATGCTTCGTCGTCCGTCGCGGGCTCGCGCGTCTTTTTCTGGCGCGAGCGTGTTGATTCGCGTAGCGCGGCGACGAGCACCCAACTACGCAGCTGTCCCATGCCCGCGTACTTTGCGACCGCCGGGCCGCCGCCGTCGCCGACAAACAAGCGCGCGCGCAGCGTCTGTTGCAGATCCGCGATTTCGTCGTCGGTGTGGTGCCGTCGACGAAGCTGCGCGCGGATGATCGGCACGAGCTCGCTTTCGTAGCGTGCGAGTGCGCGTGGATCACCAGCAGCAAGCGCTCGCGCCCATGAGAGATCCTGCTGGTAAAGCGCGTCGCTCACGCCTCGTTAATACGTTTGTTACCAGGCTTCCACCCCCGCCTTGCAGAAATCCTGCGACC
>Ga0070698_100001692_pt1 | contig 24606 bp, 20 predicted proteins | sample KBSK1502metaG_FD_65477 | JGI IMG/M metagenome (GOLD analysis project Ga0070698, IMG submission 65477) | Corn, switchgrass and miscanthus rhizosphere microbial communities from Kellogg Biological Station, Michigan, USA - KBS K1-50-2 metaG | ecosystem: Host-associated > Plants > Roots >... | reverse complement strand
CAAAAAAAAACATCTATGCGACTACGCTTGAACCGGTCTTCAGTGGAGCGCGCTTTTATGGTTTGGCCGGCTTGCCTTCTCCCATTGTTTTTTGCAGTCGAGACGGTGCCGGCGACGCGAGCAGAAACCGTAACCATTGCCGCGGCCGCCGATCTAACCTACTGCATCGAGGATCTGAACCGATCTTACCAGGAGTCGCATCCTGATACCGAATTAAAGCTGTCCACCGGATCGAGCGGAAATTTTAGCACCCAGATTCAAAATGGCGCACCTTTCGATGTCTTTTTGTCAGCCGACATCCAATATCCAAAGAATCTGACCAGCGGCGGTTTCGTCGACCCGTCGACTTTAACCGTTTATGCCGTCGGACGAATCGTTCTCTGGACTACCAAGCCTGATACCGTGAATCTGGATCGAGGTATTGACGTGTTGCGGGATCGGGCAGCGGTGAAAAAAATTGCTATCGCCAATCCCGAACACGCGCCTTACGGCCGAGCAGCTAAATCCATTCTAGAGAATAGTGGAATTTGGGCTGAAGTTCAGGACCGAATCGTCCAAGGAGAAAATATTGCGCAGACGGCGCAGTTTGCGCAGACCGGAAATGTCGATGCTGGATTTGTCGCATTGTCACTACTCTTATCACCCAATCTGAAGCACATCGGGCGCTACATCGAAATGGATCCGAAGCTTTATCCAAAATTGGAGCAGGCAATGGTCCTAACCACGGCCGGATCGAAACGCCCAGTAGTTCGCGCTTATTTTCAATTTCTTCAGTCTCCGGCCGCCAGAGCGATTTTCAATCAATACGGATTTACTTTGCCCGCTCCGAACGGATAGCCCGCAAAACTCAAACGCTATATGGATTCGACGCGCTTCGTGGGGGCTAGAGTCTCTGAGGATTTGTGAGCAATGGGGGCTGAAATTTGGCAGGCACTAGGGCTCACGTTTCAACTAGCGAGCATCACCACCCTGTTGCTGCTGCTTTGCGGCTTGCCCCTTGCCCACTTTCTGAACTCGCTGCCAAATCGCTTCGGGGTAGTCCTCGAAACCATCGTTGCTCTTCCGATCGTGCTGCCGCCGACGGTGTTAGGATTTTACCTGCTGGTCATTTTCGCGCCGCAAAATTTCTTCGGGGCGCTCTGGCAACGCCTGTTCGGACAGCAGCTGGCATTTTCGTTTCCCGGACTAGTGCTTGGATCGATGCTGTACAGCTTGCCCTTCGCTATTCAGCCGTTCCAAAGCGCGCTGCGCGGTATTCCCCGCTTCCTGATCGAAGCTGCGGTACTGGAGGCCAACCCAATCCAAGTCTTTTGGCACGTTCGGTTACCGCTCGCCTTACGAGGGATTGTGGTAGGAGCAACGTTAGCGTTTGCTCACACGATCGGTGAATTTGGAGTAGTAATGATGATCGGTGGTTCGATTCCTGGAATTACGAAAGTCGCGTCGGTCGCCCTGTACAACGAAGTCCAGAAACCGAACTACGCCGTGGCTAACCAATACGCAGTGATTCTGCTCGCTTCGTCGTTTTGCCTGCTCTTTGCCGTCGTGCTACTCCAGCGACATTCGCGGTGGTTTGATCTGTGAAGTTGGCGGTTAGCGGTTAGCGGTTAGCGGTTGGCGGTTGGCAGTTTGGTGGGAGCTTCTTGTTGCTCCCAGAACAATCCGAACTGAATCGAAGGTCGCGCTTTATTGGGTTCGATTCCTCGACGTGTCCAGGCCGTTCCCCTCGGGCGCCGCAAGCGGCGCGCCCTCCGACTACCGGCGGAACGGGCGAGGGCGCCCGGGTGGACCCACAGAGCAAACCGCGAACTGTTAACCGCCAACTGCCAACCGTTAACTGCCAACTGCAAACTGCTAACCGCCAACCTTACCTTTTCTCTGCCAGAATCTTGCGGATATCGCCGACCATTCGATCAGTGTCGGCGAGTTTTTCGTTGTCGTAGAGCATCTCGAGCTGACCGCTTGGATTAATTAAATAGATGTACGCAGAATGGTTTACCCCGTAATCATTGGGATCCTTCGAAGAACCGGGGACTATCTCGTAACTTCCGCCATATTCTTGAACGGTCCGGTCGATAGCTTCCTTCGATCCGCTTAGGCCAATAATGCTGGGATCAAACCACGGGACATAGTTTTTCAATACCGTCGGCGTATCTCTCTGGGTGTCGACAGACAAAAACATAATCTGGACCTGTTTGCGCTGTTCCGGTTCCAGTTTCTGGTAAACCGCAGCCAAATTGGTCAACGAAGCAGGGCAGACGTTCGGACAGTGGGTAAAACCAAAAAGAAATAAGACCACTTTGCCGCGTAGCTGATGTAACTGGACCGGCTGAGCATCTTGGTTGATCAAATTAAAATCAAAAGCTTCCTTGGGCGGAAACAAACGCTGACCAAAGTAGCCCCGTTGCGCCGCCTGCTTTGAGCCAAAGAGAATTGAGATTCCCAAGGCGAAGAGGAGCGCCACGGCGGCAGCCCAAATTCGCCAATTCGACCAGAATGGCCGGTGCTCGTTCGGGTGAAGCTCTTGGTTGGGAACGATGGACGTACTCATGGAATCGGTTTGCGAGAAACCGGCACCTGCAGCCGGATCTCGTGGTCACCCGGCTCCAATGTAATCGTTAAATTGACTTTCTCACCTTCTGCCGGGTGTTTTTTTAGACCCATTACCATCAGGTGATTCCCGCCTGGTTCGAGCACCAACTTCCCACCAGGCGGAACCTCCAGTGAATCGACCGACGCCATCCCAAGCTCTTGCTTAGTTCCCTCGCCCGATTTGGTCATGACCATCGGTTCGACGGAATTCGCAATCGGCGTTTTGCCGCCAGTCAATGCCACCTTGTCTTTTCCCAAATTGGTGATCGTGAAGTAGATCGCGGTGTCAGATACCGATGGCGGGACCGATCGCATCCATGCTCCGTCCACTCTGACATTTGGCTCATCCGCCACAAGCGGGCAAACTCCGAACCACAGCATGCCTGCAACGACAACAGCTTTCGACATAAGCTTTTTAGGAATAACGCATTGGTTTTCTTGCGTCGACCAATCCAAGTTCTTTCACCAATCCACGTTCTTTCACTAGTCACCGTTAGCACGAATTCTGCGCCCGCCGCAAATGAGGGGCTGATTTGCCAGCCGCCGTCCGGCAGTCTGCCCGCTACACTCATCAAGGAATACCAGCCAGATGACGCACGTAATCGACTAGTGAATTTAGATCGTCATTCGTCAGGTCCGGATTCGGCGGCATCGCGCCGCTCTTTCCCATGATTGCGCCGCCTGCGCGAACGACGGTTCTTATCTGGTCATCGGTCACGCTCCGTTGCCAACTTGGATCGGTCAAATCTTGCGGCTTCTGGGAAAGACCCTGTGAAGCGGGTCCGGAGCCCCGTCCGTCTCGCCCGTGGCAAACAAAGCAGCGGGTTTGAAAAATCTTCTGACCGGTTCCACCAAGGTCGGCGCTAGCACCGACCTTGGTGGAATAGCAGATAGCGGCTAGCAAATAGCAGATGAAGAATGGCAAATGCGGTGAGCGCCCGACCTTAATGCGTGGGGCGGGCTCAACTGACTGAATCCGATCCCTCATGTTTCTGTGGACCTAGTGCATCGTCTCATACGCAGCTGGCATATGGTTGCCTTCAAAATGGGCCGCCGGCAAGGCGGTCCGAGCTGGACTGGCGGAAAGGAGGGCGCATATCTGAATCGATATGTAACCGATCCGGTAGCCGCCCATTTTCAACGCAACCCTCCGGGCCGTGGACGGTTGGCTGTTTTTCCGCGGCTGCTCGAAAATTAATATTGGTGATCGTTGTCGTTCCTCTGCTATTTGCTATCTGCTATTCGCTATTCACCCATGAGCACGATTACCGAATTCATCTCCCGCCACTATCGTCACTTTAACGCGGCTACCCTTAAAGATGCTGCCCAAGGTTATCAGCGACATCTAGAGAAAGGTGGAAAAATGTTAGTTACCGTGGCCGGTGCAATGAGCACGGCCGAGCTGGGGCTCTCCTTGGCGGAAATGATACGGCAGGACAAAATCCACGCAATCTGCTGCACTGGAGCGAATCTCGAAGAGGATGTTTTCAATCTGGTGGCGCACCATCATTACAGGCGCATTCCCAATTGGCGCGAGCTGCGTCCTGAGGACGAACAAGCGCTCCTCGACCAGCACCTGAATAGAGTTACCGACACCTGTATCCCCGAGGCGGAAGCAATGCGGCGTATCGAAAAGGCGGTACTGGAGGAATGGGTCGACGCTGATAAGAACGGGCGTTGTTTTTTTCCCCATGAATTCTTCTACCGAATTCTTAAGGACGACCGGTTAAAGAAATATTATCAGATTGACCCTAAGGATAGCTGGCTCTATGCCGCAATGCAGAAAGAACTACCGATGTTTGTTCCGGGATGGGAGGACTCGACGTTGGGCAATATGTACGCCGGCCACTGCATCTCGGGCGACGTGAAGAACGTTCATACTGTACGCACGGGCATCGAATACATGATCCGGTTGGCCGACTGGTACACGGCTACCTCGGCTAGCTCATTGATCGGATTTTTCCAAATTGCCGGCGGTATTGCTGGAGATTTCCCGATCTGTGTTGTGCCAATGCTCCATCAGGATCTGCAACGCGAAGGTATCCCGCGATGGGGTTACTTTTGCCAGATTAGTGACTCTACGACCAGCTATGGCTCTTATTCCGGCGCGGTACCGAACGAGAAAATCACCTGGGGCAAACTCTCCCTCGACACGCCGAAGTACGTGATAGAATCAGACGCCACGATCGTAGCGCCACTCATTTTTGCGTGGATCCTAGGGTGGTAGCGCGAAGCGGATGTTCAATAGCCGATAGCCAATAACCGATCAATTGCGGAGCGTGAATTCCGCAATCCGAAACTCGCGCCTCCGAATTCGATATTGGCTATTGGCTATTGCGAAGCTGGCCTCCGGAGCCGGCCGGCAAGCACGTCGGATTGTCGCGCTGGTACGCAATAAAGCCGCGGCCTGCCGGACAGCTCCTAAAAAACCAGTCAGATGAACCGGGCACGGTCCTTTCCTCCACACCATCAATTTGCTGAGACTTGCTTGCGGAACGCTAAGAGGCCGATAGACAACACCGGCTTGTTGTAGGCTCGCCGCTGATGGCGGCACCAAAGAAATCCCAACTCCCGCAGCGACCAGCCCAACCTGAGTCTGGATGTGCGTGGCTTCTTGAACGACTCGTGGCCGAAAGCCGGCATCCTGAATCAACCCGAGGTAAAATTTGTGTAAGCCCGGTTCGCGGTTTATCGAGCACATCCGGAACGGTTCATCGGCAAGGTCAGCCAAAGCGATCTCAGTTCGCTCGCGAAACCGATGTCTTTCGGGCAGCGCCACCATCAATCTCTCCCGGACCACTTCTTCGGTTTCCAAAAAAACATCTTGAACCGGCGGACAGGTAAAGCCGACATCGATCTTGCGGCGCTGCAATGCTTGGATCTGATGGCCACTGTGAATGTCTTCCAGGTTGAGCTGAATCTTGGGAAAGGCAGAACGAAAGATCCTCAATGCACCTGGCAAAATGTCGTACATCGCGGTACCGACAAAGCCAATCGAGAGCGACCCGGTTTTGCCAGAGGCCGCCTCACGGACCTGATCGGCGATTTGTTCCACCTCCCGAAGCAGCCTTCGAGCCTGACCGAATAAAACCTCACCGGCGGGCGAAAGCGTGATCCGCCGCTTAACTCGATAAAACAACTGGACTCCCAACTCTTCTTCGAGATGGCGAATCTGCACACTCAACGGAGGTTGAGCGATCCTCAATCTTTCCGCCGCCCGACAAAAGTTTAGCTCTTCTGCGACGACGACAAAGTAGCGTAGATGGCGCAGTTCCATCGACCTATAAGTTGAGGAGGTTGACGAAACCTTTTGTTCCGATCCCGATCATGCGCGTGAGGATCAGCACACGACATGCCAAAGAATCACGGAATACGGTAGGAGTCGGGAGCGCGTCCCTAACGAAAATAGCGTACGCGGCGCTGCTACCGGACACCAAATATTGACTTTTCCAATCCCGCGCAAACCGTCACCATCGGGACGTTTACTACCTGCGCCAGACGCAGATCCATCGCGACACTGCAAAGCAGGTAGGCGTGTTCCCGGGAGAAACCCCGCTGCTCCATCAGGAACTCAACCATGCGAAGAGTGGCCCGGCGCGCCGCTGCCAATGGTTCTGCGTCCGACTCGACCATGATCCACTCTCCGGCAGCTTCTCGGCGCAATGGCGCACTTTCTACTAACGGTCCGCTTAGTTTTTTGTCCTTTAGGAGTTTTAGCCGCACAGTCACATCGACCGGGCATTCGATCCCGTTGATACAAACTTCTCCATTTCCTTGAGCGGCGTGGGCGTCCCCGAGAGATAGAAGTGCTCCCGGAGTTTGCACTGGTAAATAAAGCGTCGACCCGACAGTGAGATCGCGCACATCGATGTTTCCACCGAAAACTCCTGGAGGACGCGTCCGGAATTCACCCTCCTGGCCTGGCGCGACCCCGACGACACCACAAAACGGGCGCAATGGAACAATTGCAGGAATCAGCGATCGAGTAATGCTCTCATCCAACTTCCAATTAAAAAAAAACGGCTCAGGAAAATGTTCCGGCAAGAATCCCAGGCCCGGGATGATGCTCGACCATCCCCAACCTCGATGCGCAATTTTCAGAAATTCGACCCGTAAAACATCACCAGGCTGCGCGTCTTCGACCAAGACCGGACCGGTCAGCGTGTGAATCTTGTCGCGATCGATGACCAGAAAGTCGGCTAAAGTCGAATCAGGTCCGACCTGCCCGCCGCTCGAATCCAAACATTCAATATGGATCACTGAATCGGAACCAACGGTTAGTTGAGGGGGGAGGTCGCGATTCCAACGGTTATGGGTTGACGCGGCGGTCAGAGTAAATTCAGGCATGAGCTGCTACGCAGCCATGACAGATGACAGATGACAAATGACAAATTGTCTCGCGAGGATCCGCGCATTAACCGGCGAAGGACCGATGGCGAACGGATAAATCGAATCGGGATCCGGGCGCCGTTTCATCCTAGATTTTTTCCGGGATCCGCAAGCGACTTCCCCATCCGCCACCAAGGTCATCTGTCATTTTGTCATCTGCTATTTGCTATAGCCGCGTAGCGGCGTTGTCATAGCGGCGTAGCCGCCAGCGCCACCATCTGAATTTCGACTAGCGCATTCTTCGGCAACGCCGAGACACCGATCGCGGCGCGGGCATGCAGACCGCGAGACCCAAAAAGCTCGACCAAAAGATCGGAAGCGCCGTTTATTACCTGAGGAGATTCCGCGAATCCGGGAACTGCATTCACGTAGCCATTCAAGGATATGATACGCTGCAAACGATCCAAATCGCCAAGGGCCACTTTCAGGTTCGCCAATTGGATGAGAGCACAAGCGCGCGCTGCTTCGTAACCGTCCTGGATATCTTTGTCGGTTCCCACGGTGCCGGTAATCAGCTCACCATTCCAGGTCGAGATAACCCCGGCCAAAAAGACGAACCGGTCCTGGAGTACGAATGAAACATAATTGCCGCCTGGAGCCGGCGGATCTGGGAGCTCAAATCCGAGGGACTTGAGACGTGCTTCGATCGCGCTCAACTGCACCTCCTGGCACCGCGACAGTTGGGTCGAATACTAATGTACAATATACTTAACATAATTCGAAAAAATGCCACCTTGGCTAAACGGCAACAGCGTCCCGGCGCGCCCTTCGGGCGGATGACAAATGACAAATAGCAAATAACAAATACTTCCGAAGTGGCAAGCGATGCCACGTTTGTCATTTGTCATCTGTCATTTGTCATTCGCCCGAAGGGCGCGCCGGGATGCTGGGGTATATATCATGCTCCGTCTCCGGACCCGATGACTCTTCGCTTCTGCAAGCTAGCTCTCGTCGCCGCGGTTGCCTTCTTTCTCACGCTGGTCGTTTTTAACAACTTAACCGACTACGATTCCAACTACCATTTCGTGGAACACGTTTTGAGCATGGATACGACTTTTCCTGAAAACCATGGAAAATGGCGGGCTCTGACTTCCGGCCTGGAGGATACGATTTTTTACGCAGCAATTATCCTCTGGGAAACTGCTACTGCCATTTTTTGCTGGTGGGGAGCCTTCAATGGTCTTCGCCATCTAAAATCCACGTCATCGAGTTTTCAACGAGCCAAGAGTCCGGCGATAGTCGGGCTAACTCTCAGTCTTCTCCAATGGTTCGTCGCTTTTTTGTCTGTGGGTGGAGAGTGGTTCCTGATGTGGCAATCAAAGATTTGGAACGGTCAGGATGCAGCGTTCCGGATGTTCGCTTGCATCGGGATTGTGTTGATACTGCTGGTGCTACCAGATCCGGACTTGGCAGCCTCTGATCAATCATAAGCCCTTCGTAAACTCGAGCGTATAACATCGGGCCGGATCGATGTCTTTGGTAATGACCCCCAGACTTCGTAAGATCTGGTAATTCTCGTTCCAACGGCTCCCCTTACACTTCTCCGGTGAAAAACTCCTCACCAAAAACTTGACAGACCACCTCAGACCTCTTCGGGGTAGAGAACCCACTCCAAAAATCCTCAAATTAATGCTTATCGGCGGTTGCCGGACTAAGTCGCGAGCGTATCCCTACCCCGTTTTTCGCCCGTTGCCAATCAGCTGATTACTGATCACCAATCACCTAGTGGCACCATTGCTGCTCCGGTCCGGACGGATGCGCCCTTCCTGCTTTGCGACAATCGTCTCTCTGCTCCTGCTCTTACTTCCGGCTTCGGCCGGAACTCTTAACGCATCACCTACTCGCGGCAGTTCGCAAGACTTGGAGGTTTTCAATATCAACGCCGACGGATCGGCTGCAGGCGTATTTTAAGACCATTCTATCGGGGAACTGAGCTTCTGGTTATTCTTGTTGTTCTCGAACTCCGATTTGCAGTTCCTGGTACGTCTTTTTTGCAAGCCATCGGCGAGGAAACAGGCTAAAACGCTTCTGTCGCTCTATGGAGTCGAAGGTCTTTATTAGCCATTCCAGCAAGGACAAGGCGATTGCCGACCAGATTTGCCAGCACCTGGAGTCGGACGGGATCAAATGCTGGATGGCTCCGCGCGATCTCAAAGCGGGATCCGATTGGACCGAGGGGATTATTCAGGGAATTGACTCCTGCCGACTGTTCGTCCTGGTGTTCTCCGCTAGCGCTAACAGTTCAGAGCATGTGCGCCGGGAGGTTGCCACCGCTTTCTCTCTCGGATTAGCGGTCATCCCTTTCCGTGCCGAGAACATCAATCCCAGCGGTAGCCTCGGTTATTTTTTAGGAACAGTGCATTGGTTAGATGCGATTACTCCTCCCCTACAGAAGCATCTCAAGGTTCTAACCGAGCGCGTAAACTATCTGCTGTCCGATCAGGGCCGATTTGCGACCTCAATAAGTGAGAGCGCGCGGCGCCCAAAACCGAACCTGTCCTTCCCGCACGGTTAAGGCGCCCTCGCTGGATCATCGGGATTCTTCTGGGCGGCGTAGTGATTCTGATTGCTTTTTGGCTCTTGAGGCAACGACCGCAAAATGCGCCTAGTGAGATTCCCCCAAGAAGCATTGCCGTCCTTCCATTCGATAACATCAGCGCAAATCAAGACGACACCTATTTTGCTGATGGCGTACAGGATGAAATCCTCAACAACCTGGCTAAAATCGCCCAACTGAAAGTCATCAGCCGGACGTCCGTCATGCAGTATCGCGCCGACACCAGACGCGATTTGCGGCAGATCGCCAGCGCCTTGAGCGTGGCTAATGTCCTGGAAGGAACGGTGCGCCGAAACGGCAACCGGGTGCGGGTCAGTGCGGAGCTGATCGATGCCCGCAACGACAATACGGTCTGGGCCGACAGTTATGATCGGGATCTCACCGACATCTTTACGATCCAAAGCGAGGTTGCTCAGACGATTGCCCGCAAATTGACGGCCACGCTTTCACCGGAGGAAAAGAAAGTCATTGAACAAAGGCCTACCGACAACCTCTCCGCCTACGATCTTTATCTGCGAGCCAAAGAATCCATCGCCGACGCCGATATATCCCTGGCAAGCGGAAATTTCGAGAAGCCCCTCGTTGACGCAATTGCTCTTCTCGAACAAGCCTGCAAACTCGACCCAAATTTTACCCTCGCCTACTGTGCAGCCGCGCATGCCCATGATCTCCTTTATATTTCCTATGATCCATCTCCGAATCGACGCGGTTGGGCGGATGCAGCAATCGACCGTGCGTTTCGGTTACGGCCAGATCTCCCCGAGGCTCATCTTACCTACGCCTACCATCTTTATTTCTGCTACCGCGACTATGAGCGTGCACGGGTGCAGCTCGCGATCGCAAAGCCTGAGTTGCCGAACAACTCTGATGCGACCGAACTCCCGGCTTTTATCGATCGCCGGCAGGGTCACTTCGAGAAGGCCGTTCAGGAGTTCAGGGAAGCCCTCGCGCTCGATCCACGGAATCCCAATCCGATTTCCGATTTGGCTTTTACGCTTTATGCGATGCGAGAGTTTCGCGCCTCGGAAGAGGTATATGATCAACTGATCAATCGAGTTCCTGATCAGCCAATGCTTAAGATCCAAAAGGAATGGTTTATAACCTTTATGAAAACTGGTGACGATACTGGGGTTCGCTCGGCGGTCGCTGAACTTCCTGCGTCAACAGCGATGGATCGGGGGGTGTCGTCCTTAAATATAGGTTTCGCATTGAATGATCGGGACTGGCCAAAAGCGAAGCAATTGCTCGAACAGGTGAAGGGCGGTGAAATCGGCGGTGAAGACGACGGCAACTTTGGCTATGCAACGGTGCCGGTACCGGCTGGGTGTTATTCTATCTTGCTCGCTCGGTTGCAAGGAGAGAACCCGGATGCGAACCCCAGCTTTGCTGAGGCGCGAGAGCAACTGAGTCAAAAGGTACGAGCGTCGCCGGGAAACGCGCTGCTGCTCAGCGCACTAGGCATCGTCGACGCCTTGCTCGCGCGAAAGGAGGATTCTATCAAGGAGGCACGACGGGCGGTCGAAATACTGCCAATCTCGAAAGACGCGATGGACGGTCCCGGCGTTTTGGCCAACTTAGCGGTGGTATACGCCTGGACGGGTGAGCCGGATCTGGCGTTTGAACAACTTGGGGTGCTAGCGAAGACACCCGAGGGTGTTTATTACGGCCCATTGAAAGCTGATCAGCTCTGGACGCCGATTCGAAACGATCCGCGCTTTGAGAAACTGCTAGCGGAATTAGCACCCCGGAGCTGACGACGCGTTTGGCGTTCGGCGTTCGGCGTGACGGTAGGGCGAAACAGATCCAGCGAAAGCAGGATCTGTGAGCCTTGAGGTGCAGTCGGTCCCCGCGTACGTGGGATCCTGGTTACGTGCGCCCCTTTTTGAGACGCTCGTGCCATACCGACAAATGGCGCGACCGCGACTTGTGATCGTGCGAAGCAACCCCTTCTTATACGATCTTTCAGACCTGTCCCGAGACCATCTCAATCACTCAGGCTAAAGGCTGGGCTATGCTTCCTTGGCCCTACAGGCCGCCGTCACTCCACCGCTCCAGGCTCACAGATCCTGCTTTCGCTGGATCTGCCGCCTTCGCAAGCTTTGGCGCGCCCGAGTTCTGAGTTTAAGGAACACCATTAAGCTTGGCCGCGACGTAGGCCTTGCGGAGTCGGGTTTCGCCCTACCATCGCGCAATACCCCATCACTCCATCGGCTATCGCCATCCGAGACTCGCCATCGGCGATCGAATCAACTACAACGCCTCCTGCGCTTGTATGGGGTCTAAGGTTTTTATCAGCCATTCCAGCAAAGATAAGGAAACGGCGGATGCCATCTGTAATCATTTAGAGTCCGCCGGCATCTGTTGTTGGATCGCCCCTCGCGACGTCAAGGCGGGATCGGACTGGACCGAAGGGATCATTCAGGGCATTGAGGCATGCCGAGTGTTCGTTCTGGTGTTCTCGGAGAACGCGAACGTCTCAGAGCATGTGCGACGGGAAGTTGCCAAGGCCTTCTCGCTCGGACTCGCTGTTATCCCCTTTCGCATGGCAAACATCGTGCCGAGCGGCAGCCTGGCATACTTTCTTGGAACAGTTCATTGGCTGGATGCACTTACTCCCCCCCTCGATAAGCATCTCAACGCATTGACCGACCGCGTCAAACAGCTGTTAGCTAGTCAGGGACAACCCGCCACGGCGACGAGGGTGGCCTCCCCCGATTCAAAAACCGAATCGTCCTCCTCCACCGGATCGAAACGCATTGGCTGGATCACCGGGGCGGTTTTTGCTGGTGCAGCGGTAGCGGTCGCTTTTTGGTGGCTAAACCAAAGGCCGCCCAGTTCGATTGGCGAGATTTCGGCGAAAAGCATCGCCGTGCTCCCATTTGAAAATATCAGCGCGAACAAAGACGACAGCTATTTTGCGGACGGAGTTCAGGACGAGATCCTTAATAATCTGGCCAAGATTGCCCAACTCAAAGTCATCAGCCGCACTTCGGTCATGCAATATCGTGCCGATACAAAGCGCGATTTGCGGCAGATCGCCGAAGCATTAGGCGTGGCAAACGTTTTGGAAGGAACCGTACGGCGAGATGGAAACCACGTACGAGTGAGCGCCGAGTTAATCGATGCACGAAATGATAGTATGGTCTGGGCGGACAGTTTTGATCGGGATCTGACCGACATTTTTACGATCCAGGGTGAAGTGGCGCAGACCATCGCCAGAAAACTAGCCGCCACTCTCTCGCCGGAAGAAAAGAAGAGTATTGAAGCGAAACTGACCGACAATCTTGAAGCGTACGATCTCTACCTGCGGGCAAAGAAATTGGTCGCCGACGCCGGGGTTTCTCTTTTTTTCGGCAACTTCGAAACGGCTCTGCGCGGCGCGGTCAGCCTCCTCGAGCAAGCCGTCAAACTCGATCCGAAGTTCGCCCGTGCCTACTGTAAATCTGCGGAAGCTCAGGACCTGATTTACGCTGCTTACGATCCAACTCCGACTCGGCGCGCTTTGGCTGACGAAGCGATGAACAACGCGTTGCGATTGCAACCCGATCTCCCTGAGGTTCACCTCACCTACGCCTACCATCTCTATGACGCATATCGTGACTACAAACGCGCGAGGGTACAGTTAGCGATTGCGATGCGTGGTTTGCCGAATAATTCCGAAGCGATGTCGCTCGAAGCTTCAATGGATCGCCGCGAGGGCAACTTGGAGAGAGCCATTCAGGAATTCAATGAGGCCATCGCAGTTGATCCACGCAACCCGGGCTCGATTTCGGATTTGGCTTACACTCTTTTTATGACCCGCCAGCTAGATGCAGCCGGATATGCATTCGATCGAGCGATCGATCTCGCACCAGATCAGCCGATGCTCAAGGTTCAAAAGGCGCTGTACGTAACCTTCTTTAAGACTGGTAACAATACTGCGCTCCGCTCGACAACCGCAGCGCTTTCGGCATCGATGGCAGACGATCGGGGCGCGCTCTCTTGGCGCTTGAGTTGTGCACTGGAAGATCGTGATTGGCCGCAAGCGACCGAATTGATCGAGCAGATGAAGAGCGGTCAGGACGACAGCAACTTCACCTACTCAGTAGTGCCGGTTCCAATTGACTGTTACTTCATCCTGCTCGCGCGATTGCAAGGCGAGCAACCTGACGGAAAGGCCGACTTTGTTGAGACCAGAGAGAAATTAAATCAAAAGGTCCAAACATCATTAGGAAATGCCAAACTACTTAGCAACTTGGCCGTGGTCGATGCGCTGCTCGGGAAAAAGGACAATGCCATCGCCGAAGCCAGACGCGCCGCCGAAATGTTGCCGGTCTCCAAGGACGCAGTAGATGGTCCGGGCGTCCTGATGAATCTTGCTGCCGTTTACGCGTGGACAGACGAATCGGATCAAGCTTTCGAGCAACTGGAAACTCTGGTGAAAATACCGAACGGAGTTTACTACGGCAATTTGAAGCTCGATCCGTATTGGGAGCCGCTCCGTAATGATCCGCGGTTTGCGAAGCTGACCGCAGAGTTAGCACCGAAGGATTAAGCGGCGTTGGGCGTTTGGGCGTTTTGCGTTCGGTACCGGTCTATGAATGTTTGCTGCGGCCAGAGCCGGTTCCGAAGGGGGTTGTCGAGCTTTGAAAGCGGTTTCGTCGGTAGGGGCGACTAGCTTGTCCGACATAGTCTGTGGCTTTCACGTGGCGGGCAGTTGCATTGAGACGACGTCGGATTCAACTATGTATTTGGCTTGGCGGTTCGCGGTTAGCGGTTGGTGTTACCTCGCGGCTCCGATCGCTACGCAGCACTTGTGTTCTTCGGTAGCGGCGACTGTCCCGTTATGCTCCTGGCTCTGCCCGGCCGAAAGCCAAATCGAAGCGAATAGTAGGGCACGATCACAAACCGCAGTCGCCACATTGTTGTCCGCTCGAAAGGGATGGCGACTGCACGTTGAGATCGCTCGAGCCATTCGCTTCGGTTTAAACCTTTCTCACAGGCAGAGCCAGGAGCATAGCGGGACAGTCGCCGCTACCGACGAAACCGATTTCAAAGCACTGAAACAACTACAGTGTTACCAATGCGTTTGAACCACAAGTGTTACCGATGTTCTGACCACACCATTCTATTGGCTACCGCCCTCACTCCACTGTCACGCTCTTGGCCAAATTGCGCGGTTTATCCACGTCGCAACCAAGATGTACGGCCAAGTGGTAAGCAAACAGCTGGAGCGGCACAACCGTAAGGATCGGAGATAGAAAATCCGGACAGCGCGGGACGAAAATGGTGTCGTCCGCTAGCCGCGCAATTTCTTTGCAACCGTCGCTGGTGATAGCAATCACTTTTCCTTTGCGGGCCTTGATCTGTTCAAGCGCATTAATGTTCTTTTCCAACACTGCATCATCTGGCGCAATGAGAATCGAAGGCACTTCGGGGCGCACCATGGCGATAACTCCGTGTTTCAATTCGGCGCTTGGATGACCCTCCGCAAATTGGTAGCTAATCTCCTTCAGCTTGAGCGCACCTTCCAGAGCGATCGGATAATTGAACTGCCGTCCGAAGAACAGAAATCCGGCCGAATTCGCGTATTTAATTGCGAGCTCACGAACCGCCTCAGCTTCAGCTAAGACCTGCCGAATCTTATCAGGCAAGCTCTCCAGAGCCTGGATCGCATCGATTCCCTGTGAACTGGAGAGATGGCGAATACGTCCGAGCAACAGGGCCAACAGCGTGAGACAGGTGATTTGCGAAGTAAACGACTTAGTAGCAGCCACCCCGATCTCCGGCCCCGCGTGCATGTAGACTCCGCCATCGCTCTCTCGAGCAATCGTGCTTCCCACATTGTTGCAGATACCGAGCGTTCGATGCCCTTTACGCTTGCTCTCCCGCATAGCGGCGAGGGTATCAATCGTCTCTCCGCTCTGGCTGATAGCAAAGACCAACGTGTCTTTGTTCATCGGCATGTTCCGATAGCGGAATTCGCTGGCAAATTCACACTCGGTCGGGAGATGGGCGAGATTCTCGATCAGGTATTCGCCGACCAAGGCCGTGTGAAACGCCGAACCGCATCCGGTCAATACTACGCGCTCAACTTCGCGTAGTTCCCGCGAAGACATGTTCAATCCGCCGAGTTTAGCCGTGCTCTCCTCGGCTGATAATCGGCCGCGCATCGCATCGCGAACCGCTCCCGGTTGCTCGAAGATCTCCTTCAACATGTAATGCGGATAAGCGCCCTTTTCCGAATCTTCGTGGGTAAACTCGACTTTACTTACCTGAAACGTGGCATCGGTACCAGCGAGCGAAACGATATCGAAATGGTCCCGCTCAAGTGTAACCAGGTCATAGTCCTCCAGGTAAACGACGTCTCGCGTGTGGCCCACGATGGCACTGACATCGCTGACAATGAAATTCTGTCCTTTACCAATACCGAGAATGAGCGGACTACCGCGTCGCGCCGCCAGGACGACGTCCGGACGGTCAACGTGCACAAGAGCGAGCCCATAAGTGCCATTCACTTGTTTGAGAGCCTCCCGCAAAGCCTCTAGCAGATCGCCTTTGGTTCTCTCCCCTTTTTTCGAATCAAAGATTCGCCCGATCAGATGAGCTAGCACTTCCGTATCGGTTTCTGTCCGAAACTGATGCCCCTGGCTGATGAGCTGGTCACGGATCGACTGGTAGTTCTCGATCACGCCGTTATGGATCAGTGCGAGCTTGCCGCTTTGATCGAGATGGGGATGCGCATTAGCATCGGTGACGCCTCCGTGCGTGGCCCAGCGGGTATGTCCCAAACCGACCGTACCGCGGGGCGTATCCTGCTGAATCAGTTGCGCCAGATTATTAATCCGTCCGGCGCGTTTCCGAATCTCCATTTTTCCATCGGATAACAACGCTACCCCAGCCGAGTCGTAACCGCGATACTCCAGTCGCCGTAAGCCGTCCATGAGTATCGGAGTAGCCTCCGCCTGCCCGATGTAGCCGATAATGCCGCACATAAAAGAAAATCCATGGTGACAAAGTTTCGTGATGCTTGCAAGGTTCCGAGCAACGAATCTGCTAGGAACTCAGACCTTATGGATTTGTATTCCCTCCAAAACAAGACACTGGCGATCATCATGGGCGGGGGTGCCGGAACCCGGCTATTCCCGCTTACGAAGGATCGATCTAAGCCGGCCGTACCACTCGCTGGCAAGTATCGGCTGGTCGATATACCGATCAGCAATTGCCTCAATTCCGGCCTGGGCCGCATCTATATATTGACGCAATTCAACAGCACTTCCCTCCACCGTCACATCCACGCAAGCTACAAATTCGATAATTTCTCCCCGAACTTCGTCGAGATCCTGGCAGCCCAGCAGACTCCGGAGGGAGCACGATGGTACCAGGGAACCGCGGATGCGGTTCGCCAAAACCTCCGGTATTTCCTTGAAGGACCATTTGATTACTACGTGATTTTGAGCGGTGACCAGCTCTACCGGATGGATTACCTCCATCTACTCCAGCAACACATTACCAACGATGCGGATATAACTCTGGCGACGACACCGGTAGACCGGAATGCCGCTTCCGCTTTCGGAATCATGCACAGCGACGCCAAGCGGCGCATTTTTCGGTTCGAAGAAAAACCCAAAGATCCCAAATTGCTCGATGAGCTACAGATCCCGCCGGAACTCTTGAAAGAACTCAATTTACCCGAAGACTCCGAACTCTATCAGGGCTCCATGGGTATTTACGTATTCAATCGGCAGATTCTGATCGATTCGTTGAACAATGATCTGGACGACTTTGGTAAACATGTCATCCCGGTTTCTCTTCAGAACTACAAGGTGCTCGCCTACATCTTTCAAGGCTACTGGGAGGATATCGGAACAATCGGTGCGTTTTTTGAGGCGAATCTCGCTCTTACCGATACGATCCCTCCCTACAATTTTTTTGATCGGTTTGCGCCCATTTACACCCATCCACGCTTTTTGCCGGCCAGTAAGATCAACGCGGCAACAATCCGGCACGCGATCATCGCCGACGGGTGCATTATTTCAGATGCGCACATCGAGCGGGCGATCGTCGGTGTTCGCAGCAAGATTGAAACCGGCGCGACGATCCGAAATTCGGTGATCATGGGTGCTGATTTTTACGAGGATGAACTGAATAAGAGTGATGGAAACGTACCGCCCTTGGGCATCGGTCGAAATTCAGTCATCGATCGCGCAATCATCGACAAAAACGCCCGGATCGGCCAAGGGGTAGTAATCACCCCGGATGGCAAGGCCCCCAATCTGGATGCGGAGCATTTTTACATGCGCGACGGGGTAGTCGTGATCCCAAAGAATGCCATCATACCAGATGGCACGTGGATCTAGAAGATGACCGATAGCCGATAGCCAATAGCCAACGCCGAAATAGAACTGAAACTGCGCTCCTGGCGGAGAGCGAAGCCAATCTGCCGTTGTTATCAGAGCTAACGGATTTTCCGGGCAGTCCAAAGGCCTGAAATTCCCCGGCACGTTTGCCATTGCGGGGAGGAGCGTCATCACGCTATTGCCAAGATGCGCATCCTACTCTTGGCCCTGATGGCTCTTTCTTCACTTACTAGCCTAAAGGCAGCGGACAAGTACCCAATCGAGGAAGGCTTCGCCGACGCCAATGGTTTGCTGATTTATTACCTGCAAGTCGGTGCCGGACAGCCTCTAGTCATCTTGCACGGCGGACCTGGTGCCTCTCACGACTACTTGCTTCCGTACCTGCTACCGCTGGCTCGAAATAATCGGCTCATTTTCATCGATGAACGCGGCTCAGGGCGGTCACAGAAGATAGAAGACCCGTCTGGCTACACTGTCGAGAACATGGTGGAGGACGTCGAAGGCGTGCGAGTATCGCTTGGCCTGGGCAAGATAAACCTACTCGGGCATTCCTATGGAGGCGTACTAGCGCAGGCGTACGCGCTCAAATACCAGGATAATCTCAGCCACTTGATCCTGTGCAGCACCTTCCACAGCACCGCTAAAATGAATGCCGTGTTTCAAAAGGAGCTACAGGTAATGTCACCCGAGACGCGACATAAGATTTTGGCCTTGGAAAAGACGGGATTGTACGGCAAGGGAAAGGATTACGAAAAAAGCCGTTATCCGGAGGCCTATATGAAGGCGGCCTGGGGCGAAGGCTACTTTCCTTATTTGTATCAAAACCATCCGGACCCGAATTACGATCCCGTAGAGGACGGTAAGATTTCGTGGGATCTGTATCGAGCGATGTGGGGATCACACGGCGAATTCATTATTGACGGTAACCTCAAATCCGTGGAGTACACGGACCGTCTGAGCACCCTGCATGTGCCGACTCTAATCGTAGTGGGCGATCACGATGAATGTGATCCGGCGCTTTCGCGAGAAATGAATACGCTCATTCCAGGATCGAAATTAACGGTTCTGCCGAAGAGCGGTCATCTCACCTTTGTGGACCAGAACGGGATGTTTCTTCAGGCGGTTGGAGACTTCGTAAGGTAGATGAAATGCGGATTGCGGAATAGCAGGGGCGAAAGCTATCTACCGTTTTCACCTCACTGAACCTCCGTCTTAGGCCGCTGGCGAATAATGGCCAAATCCGCTGCGACTTTCTCACCTTTGCGCCGCAAAACTTACATGTCATTGTTCAGATTTAGACATTAGTTCGCTGCACCAGGGATCGGATGGGAGCTGCTTCCTCCTTCGTATGGGGCAGAACACGCCCGCTCAAGCGCTGCATTGGCACGATTCGCGCTTTTTAGACCCTTATTATGGACTACGTAAAACCGGCTGAAGTTGTGGAGGCCATGCTCGCTGCTGGCGACACTAAAGGGTCGTTGCCAGCAAAAGACCTACTCATCCGGGGAATTTTATCCGGTGCCTTGCTCGGCGTCGCCACCAGCTTGGCAGTAACCGGTACGGTTCAAACCAATGTCCCTCTAGTGGGAGCATTGATTTTTCCGGTTGGTTTCGTGCTGATCGTTTTGCTCGGGTTGGAATTGGCAACTGGAAGTTTTGCTCTCCTGCCATTGGCCGTCGCCGACCACAAGCTTTCGGCCGGGCGAATGCTCACCAATTTTGGGTGGGTGTTGTTGGGAAATCTAATTGGCAGCTTGTTGTACGCGGTTCTATTGGCCGGAGCACTCGGGATGTGTGGACAATCTCCTGACGCTTCTGGAGTCGCCGCAAAAATTGTCGCAATCACGCAAGCCAAGACAACCGGCTATGCCAAATTCGGTGCTGCTGGGTTAGGAACGGTTTTTATTAAGGCTATCCTTTGCAACTGGATGGTTACGCTCGGCGTGGTGATGGGAATGACCTCTCGATCCACTATCGGGAAGATCATCGCTGCATGGCTACCGATCTTCGCCTTCTTTGCTCAGGGATTTGAGCATTCCATCGTCAATATGTTCGTCATTCCGGCCGGGATGCTCTTGGGCGCTAAGGTAACCATCGCGGATTGGTGGATTTGGAATCAGATTCCGGTGACCATCGGCAATTTCGCGGGTGGCGCGTTGTTTACTGGATTCGCTTTGTATTTGACCTATAAGCCCAGCTCAACTTCTTCGACTGCGGTTGCGAAACGAGAACCGGCGGCAGAACCTCATCTCGCCCGTTAATTCGAGACCACCCTTGTTGGCCGTTTAAGACTTAGCATGGAATCGACTCAGGCCGGTGAAACATTCACCGAAGAGCAGAAGGAGTATTTGCAGGGGTTTTTCGCTGGAGTAACGGTGCGGACCGTTTCCCCCTTCGTTGGACAATTGCCGAATGGGAAATTTACGGCCCAGGCCACCGCGGGCATCGCAAATCTAGCGACTCAACCAATTGCCGAGGAGCAGACGGTTTTCGGCACTCCAATCTCGGATCTTTGCGAGCAGGAGATCTGGAAGCTAGAGCAGCACGGTTTGGACATTTGGGACAAGCTCATAGCTCACGCCGAAGAGAACAAGTTCCCGGACAAGGCGGATACGTTTCGATTCCGTTATCACGGCCTCTTCTATGTCGCGCCAGCGCAGGACGCTTTCATGCTGCGTTGCCGAGTCCCGGCGGGTCAACTCACCGCGGAACAGTTTAGAGGTCTGTCGGAGATTGCAGAAGATTGGGGGAAGGGTTACGCCGATATCACGACCCGCGCGAATATCCAGATTCGAGAGATCGCACCGAAACACGTCGTCAAAGTCCTTCTCAAGCTGCAAGAGCTTGGACTTACCTCACGAGGTTCGGGGGTTGATAACGTCCGAAACATTACTGCTTCTCCAACCGCTGGAATCGATCCAGCCGAGATCATCAATACGCAGCCATATGCCAAAGCGCTGCACTACTATATCCTCAACAATCGGGATCTTTATGATCTTCCGCGCAAATTTAACGTCGCGTTTGAGGGTGGTGGCAGTATCAGCGTCGTTGCCGATACGAACGACATTGGGTTTGTTGCGACCAAGGTGAAGGAAGGCGCAGAGGTTCCCGCTGGAGTCTACTTCCGGGTACAACTCGCGGGCATCACTGGACACCAGCAGTTTGCAGCCGATGCCGGAATTCTGGTTCGACCTGAGCAGTGTGTCGCGGTAGGGGCGGCGATTCTCCGCGTTTATATCGAACATGGAGATCGAACAAACCGAAAGCAGGCGCGGCTCAAATACCTTATCGATCGTTGGGGAATTCCTAAATTTGTCGAGGAGGTCGAGAAAAAGCTTTCTTTCCCGCTTATTTTCTTTCCTCTGGAAAAATGTGTTCCTCCACACCCACCGGTCTTGCACGGGCATCTTGGGGTTTACAAACAATCCCAGAAGAATCGTAACTACATCGGAGTGACGGTTCCGGTTGGACGGCTTCGGGTGCGTCAAATGCGGCGAATTGCCGACCTTGCCCGCAACTATGGATCGGGAGAACTGCGGCTTACCGTTTGGCAAAACCTGATCTTGCCGGACATACCGGATGGATTCGTGGAGACGGTCAAGCGCAGTCTCGTGCGCATTGGCTTGCACTACGAAGCAACCAGCATCACCGGAGGCGTGATCGCGTGCACCGGAAATACCGGATGCAAATTCGCGGCGACCAACACCAAAGGTCAAGCGGTGGAACTAGCGCGATACCTCGAACGGAAGTTGCATCTCGATCAGCCAATTAATATCCATTTGACCGGTTGTCCGAATTCCTGCGCACAACACTACATCGGAGATATCGGCTTGCTCGGTGTAAAGATTGGGCAGAACGAAACCCAGCAGGAAGCCTACCATGTCTTCTTTGGTGGACGAGCCGGATTTGAGCAGCAACTCGGCAAGCAGGTATTTCACGGAGTCGCATTCTCGGAGCTTCCGGCGCTCTTGGAGAAAGTAATAAAAATCTACCTGGAGCGAAGGTCAGGAAACGAAACGTTTATTCAATTTGTGACCAGACACGAGGTCAAACGACTGCAGGAGATTTTTTCGAACTGAGACCCGATGACGTTGGACCGCCCAGTATCGGTACCTCTGATCCCGGAGAATGCTCCCTTCTCCTCCGCCCAAAGGGCTTGGCTAAACGGTTTTCTCGCCGGACTATTTTCGCAGGCTAATGTTGACGATCGATCTGTCACTCCGCGAAAGAGGGTTGCCATTTACTACGGAAGCGAGACCGGGAACGCGGAAGCGTTCGCTAAACGCACAACCAAAGCATTGGTTCAACGCGGTTTTGAATCGAAGGCGATCTGCTTGGACAAGGCCAACCTCGGTTCATTGGCGTCTGAGGAGTTCGCACTCTTCGTCACCAGTACGTATGGCGACGGAGAGCCACCCGCCAACGCCAAGGCTTTTCATGCGGAGCTCATGCAGCCTCCCCCCGGATTTTCACTCGGTCATTTACAGTATGCGGTATTGGCCCTGGGCGATACCAATTACCAACACTTCTGCAAGTGCGGAAAGGATTTCGATCAACAGCTCGGTCTCCTCGGCGCCAAGTGTCTATTCGAACGAGCTGATTGCGACGTGGATTTTGAAAAAGCCGCTCAGAGTTGGTTGGACGGAGTGTTGAGCGTTCTCGAGGTGGCCAAACCACCGCCCGACCAAGCAAGATCAGGAACCTCTGCTGAGACTCCGGTTCAATCCTCGGCCGCTGCCGCTGCGCCAACTCTCAAGATCGGTACGAAAGATCGCCCATTTTCCGCATGTCTGTTGGTCAATCGCCGCCTGAACCGAGAGGGATCTGAGAAAGAGACTCGGCATTTCGAAATTGCGCTTGGCTCCGATGGCCCTTTCTATGATGTGGGCGACGCGCTTGGGATCTTCCCGGCTAATTGTCCACAACTCGTCGACCAAATAGTGCAATCCCTGGGGTGCGATGGAGAGGAAGCGGTAACGGCTCCAGACGGTTCGGAAACTAGCTTGCGTCGGGCGCTCTCTCACTGCTATGACCTAAACCGGATCTCATCGGCTTTTCTGAAAGAAATCGTTGCCAGAACCGGCGATTCTGATCTCCAGAATCTGCTGAATCCGGCGAATGCCGCTGCGCAAAAAGCATTTCTCGAGGAGCATGATCTGCTTGATTTTCTGCTGGAATACCCAGGACTCACTCTGCGACCGAGCGAACTGGTAACTCATCTGCGAAAGCTGCAACCGCGTCTCTACTCGATAGCGTCAAGCCTCAAAGCGGTGCCCGGCGAAGTTCACCTCACCGTCAGCATTGTGCGCTACGAGATCCGCAACCGATGGCGCAAAGGTATATGCTCTACCTTTTTGGCCGATCGGCTGCATCCGGGAGGCTCACTTCCGGTTTTTACTCATCATTCGCCAAGTTTTCGGCTGCCCGTCGACCCAAGTCGCCCAATCATCATGATCGGGCCCGGAACCGGGATCGCCCCTTTCAGAGCATTCTTGCAGGAACGACAAGCGATCGGCGCTCGGGGAGCGAACTGGCTGTTCTTCGGCGAGCAGCGCGCAGACAGTGACTTCTATTACAAAGACGAGCTGTCGCAAATGGTGAAAAACGGATTACTAACGCGCCTAGATACTGCATTCTCGCGAGACCAGGACCACAAAATCTACGTTCAACAACGCATGTTGGAAAATACCGTTCAGGTGTGGGATTGGCTGCAGAACGGTGCGCATGTATACGTCTGTGGAGACGCCAAGCGTATGGCTAAAGACGTTGATAGTGCCCTTCGGGAGATTTGCCGAACCGCCGGTAACCTTTCGGATGATCAGAGCGAAGAATACATGGGAGCGTTACGCCGCGATAAACGCTACCAGAGAGACGTGTACTAGCAGGTTACAAGTTACAGGTTACCAGTTGGAGGCTACAGGTTATAGGGCGAGCGCTGAAACCGGTCCCCTGTTCCCTTGTTTCCACCTCAGATGACACCGCGGGAAAGAATCCAACCTCTAACTTGCAACTTGTCACTTGTAACCTGCTACCCGTAACCTGTAACCTGTGACCTCTACCCCCGAGAGGAGCTGCTTGGAAGAGTGGAATCAATCCCAAATTCGACGGAGCATTCTGGCTTGTAGTGGGTTTACTGATCTGGGAATGTTTCAAGAGGCGGTGCGGGAACTCGAAGCGTTGCCGGAGTCGATTCGCGAGTCGACGCCCATTTTGATCGCTTGGCTCGAGTTATACCAAGGATGGCAGAAATGGTCGGAAGCCATGGCAGTCGCGGAGCATCTCGTTGCTCGTGAACCCGCAGATCCCAATTGGCCTGTCGCCCTTGCCTATGCCACCCGCCGTGGGGTCAGTTTGAAAGCAGCCTTAAGGATTCTGCAAGAAGCGGTTGTTTCATTTCCAAATTGCGCGGCGATTCACTTTAACTTGGCTTGCTACCATGCACAGCTGCGCCAGCCGGAGGAAGCCAACCTTTATCTGCAACAAGCCTGCAAGCTCGACCCGTCGTTTCGGGTGACAGCGCAGACCGATCCCGATCTCGCCGTGCTGAGGCAGACCAACCTGTCGTAAACGGTTACAGGTTACAGGTTGCAGGTGGGACGACTTCGTCGTTTTTCACCAATCACCAATCACCAATCACCAATCACCAATCACCAATCACCAATCACCAATCACCAATCACCAATCACCAATCACCAATCACCAATCACCAATCACCAATCACCAATCACC
>Ga0070698_100001691_pt1 | contig 24608 bp, 26 predicted proteins | sample KBSK1502metaG_FD_65477 | JGI IMG/M metagenome (GOLD analysis project Ga0070698, IMG submission 65477) | Corn, switchgrass and miscanthus rhizosphere microbial communities from Kellogg Biological Station, Michigan, USA - KBS K1-50-2 metaG | ecosystem: Host-associated > Plants > Roots >... | reverse complement strand
CTCTCCGCTCTGGAGAGCGTAGCGGACGAGGCCCTCGGTTTGCCGGATGCCGAGCTTCCTCCTGATGTTGGCCCGGTGGGACTCGGCGGTCTTCACGCTGACGCCCAGCACGTGCGCGATGTCCCGTGTTCGCTGGCCCTCGGCGATGAGCTGCAGCACCTGGTGCTCGCGCGGGCTCAGGGGATCGGGCGGCCGCGCCGTCTGCGTCCGGTAGGCCTCGACCATGCACCGCGACAGCGCGGCGCTCAAGTACACGCCGCCCGCCGCGACGTCCCGCACCGCCTGGATGAGCTCCTTCGCCTCGTGCGCCTTCTCGACGCAGCCCCGGATGCCGGCCCGCACCGCCTCGAGCATGAGCTGCTCGTCGTGCCGGCTCGTCAGGAGGATCACGCTCGTTCGAGGAGAGGCGTGGTGGATCTCGCGGGCGGCGTCCAGGCCGTTGAGCAGCGGCATCACGACGTCGAGGACGGCCACGTCCGGTCGTCGCTCTCGGACGAGGACGACCGCCTCCTGTCCGTTGGATGCCTCCCCGACGACCTGGAAGCCCGCGCTCGCCAGAAGGAGGCTCAATGCCTGCCGGACGACGCCGTGGTCGTCGGCCAGGACGAGGCGCACCGGCATGCCGGAGCGGCGGGGCAAACCCGTCATCACGCCGTCAATCTACGCGCGTCCGGGGGCGGCGCAATCAGGCCCTCTCTGAAAGCGGGATCCGGAAAACGCGTAATGGGCGGGAGAGTGCCCCGGCGCTAGAGCTGGCTGAGACCGCGCTGGAGCGCGTACCGGACCAGTCCGGCCGTCTCGCTGATTCCCAGCTTCTTCGTGATGTGCGTGCGGTGGGACTCCGCCGTCTTCACGCTCACGCCGAGCAGCTCCGCGATCTCGCGCGTCCGCTTGCCTTCGGCGATGAGCTGCAGCACCTGCCGCTCGCGCACGCTCAAGGGGTCGGCCGGCACCGCGGTCCGGGCGCGATAGGCTTCCACCAGCGACCGCGACATGCGGGAGCTGAGGTAGACGCCCCCGGCGACGACGTCCCGGATGGCCCGGATCAGGTCGTCGCCCTCGTAGGTCTTGAGGACGCAGGCCCTTATCCCCGCCTGCAGCGCCTCCAGGACGAGCTGCTCGTCGTGGCGGCTGGTCAGCAGGATCGTCTTCGTGCGTGGAGAAACCTGGTGGATCTCACGGCCGGCGTCGAGGCCGTTGAGGAGCGGCATCATGACGTCGAGGACGGCCACGTCGGGCTGCAGATCCCGCGCCAGCCGGACCACCTCGTGGCCGTCCGAGGCTTCCCCCACGACCTCGAAGCCGGCCCCGGCGAGGAGCAGCTGCAGCCCCTGGCGAACGATCACGTGGTCATCGGCGAGGACGACGCGGACAGGCATACGCGGTAAACGAGAGGCAAGACCCGTGCCGCTTCCGCACGCTGGCGTACAATTCGGGGTAGATGGCTCCATCGGCGGGCCGCTCCCTCCGGCCGACCGCGACGAGGCTGGGCGTGACGCAGGGCCGCATCCTGGTCGTCGACGACGACGAGAGCGTTCGCCGGTTCCTGGCCACGCTTCTGACGTCGCTCGGACACGAGGTGGCCTGCGCGGAATCGGGCGAGCAGGCGCTGCTCCGCCTGGAGGAGGCGCCGCGCCCGGGACTCGTGCTGCTCGACCTGATCCTGCCCGGCATCGGCGGCCTCGAGGTTCTCGACCACATCCGCGAGTCGCAGCCCTCCCTCCCGGTGATCGTGCTCTCCACCGTAGGACGGCTGAAAACGGTGGTGGACGCGGTGAAGCGCGGCGCTTCCGACTACCTGACCAAGCCGTTCGGGGAGCAGGAGCTCGAGCTGGCGATACGGAACGCCTTCGAGAAGCAGTCGCTCCAGGACGAGGTCAGGAACCTCCGGCGGCGCCTGGCCACGGGGGCCGCGGACGAGCCCGTCTCCGGCAGCGGCGCCATGCTGCACATCCGCGAGGTGGCGCGCCAGGTCGCGGACACCGACGCGCCGGTGTTGATCACGGGCGAATCCGGCGTGGGCAAGGAGGTGCTCGCGCGCTTCATCCACGCGCAGTCCGGGCGGCAGGCCGGGCCGTTCGTGAAGGTGAACTGCGCGGCCCTTCCCCAGGAGCTTCTCGAGTCGGAGCTGTTCGGTTACGAGCGCGGCGCTTTCTCGGGCGCGCTCCGCGACAAGCCCGGCAAGTTCGAGCTGGCCCATCGCGGCTCGATCCTGCTCGACGAGATCGGCGAGATGAGCTCTCATCTCCAGGCGAAGCTCCTGCACGTGCTCCAGGACGGTGAGTACAGCCGGCTCGGCGCGCGGCGGCCGCTCAGCGCCGACGCGCGGGTCCTGGCGACGACCAACGCGCGCCTGGACGAGGCGGTGGCGGCCGGACGCTTCCGCGAGGACCTCTACTTCCGCCTCGACGTCATCCGCATAGAGGTCCCGCCGCTGCGCGAGCGGCGCCCGGACATCCCGCTGCTCTGCGAGCACTTCGTCCGGCTCTACGCGGACAAGTACAAGAGCGCGGTTCGCGCGCTTCCGCCCGACGTCCTCGAGGCCTTCGTCGCCTACGACTGGCCGGGCAACGTGCGCGAGCTGGAAAACGCCGTGCGCCGCTACCTGATCCTGCCGAGCCTGCAGGGGTCACTGCCCGTGCGGCCCGCGCCCGCCGGCGCGCCCGCTGACGGTCCCGGCCCCGTGACGGCAACCGCCGCCGCCGGGGGCGCCAGCCCGTCCCTGCGGGCGGTGGCCGCGCGGGCCGCCGAGGAGGCCGAGCGCGACCTCGTACACCGGGTCCTCGAGGATACCCGGTGGAACCGGCGGGAAGCCTCGCGCCGGCTAAAAATCTCGTACAAAGCGCTCCTCAACAAGCTCAAGAAATGGGAGTCCGCCTCCGCGGGGAAGGAGTAGGCCGCGGGCAACTCTGGGTCGCTGCGTGCCACTATTGGGTAGTCGACGACCTTCCTGTCAGATCTCGAGCCTTTCCCCTCCCCTCCCCACCGGCGACGCTGAGGCCGTGCGGCCTCATATGCATATGCGCAGCGGCGTCGCGGGAAACGGCGTCGTGACACGGCGCGCCTCTTGCTTGCAACGGGCTCCGGAGGCGAACCGTGCAAGCGGTGAGGAGGGGTTCTATGCGGTGGATCTTGACGGCGAGCGCACTCTTTGCGCTCGGCAACGCGACATTGGCCTTCGCCCAACTCCCCCTCCCCACCCCGACACCGCCCCCCGTGTCGCTCCCGGCGCCGCCTCCCGCGCCGCCACTCCCGGTCTCCGTTTCCGTTACCGTCTCGCTGTCGATCTCGGGCGACGAAGCCCTGGGATCGTTCGACATCGGGGGCATCGGCGCGGACCTGAGGATCGATTTCGAGAACGTCGTCGGGTTGACTCCCTCGGCCCTCGACGTCACCGCCACCCTGGTCAACCCGGTGGACCCGGCGCTGCTCAGCCGGCTCCCCCCGGGCGGCCTGGTCGGCATCCCGGTGGGCTACCCCGTGGTGGTTCGGATCAGCCCGAGCGTCTCGAGCGCCCTCAGCTTCGAGGGCGTCTACATTGTCTCGTTCCACACCCACAACCTCCACCTGGACCCGAACGTGCCGTTCTCCCTCTTCAAGTCGTACGACGGCGGACCCTTCAAGGACATCACGAAGTCCGAGGGCCGGGGTAGCTTCCGCGACGACGGGAGCGGCGGAGACTTCTCGGAGTTCCTCATCGTCGTCGATCTCCGGCCCATCGATGCCGTCGTGGCGGGCAAGTTCGACGACCTCCAGGCGCTGCTCACGAACAACGCGGACTCGATATCGCCCGACGTCCTCGCCACCTTGCAGTCGACGCTGTCACAGGCGCGTACGCTCTACCAGTCAGGCGCGATCCGGGAGGCCATCGATACGATGACCACCTTCTCCCGTTACGTGAAGAGCCACAGCGGGGGAGACATCCCCGACGTATGGCGGGCGAACTGCTCGCCGCTCATCAACGTCGCGGGCCTCCTGCGATCCGGCGCGGACACGCTCAAATTCAGCCTCGACCGCAGCCTGAGCCGCTGAGTCGAAGGAGCAACATGCCCGCCAAACTGACCCTGTATCCGCCCCAACGCGCCGCGCGTTTCCTCATCATCCGCGAAGGCGAGAGTCTCGTGATCGGCCGGGACCCCGGTTGCGAGCTGGTCATCGAAGACTCCCGTGTCTCCAAGCGCCACGCGCGGCTGCGTTGGAGTGGAGACGGCTGGGCGATAGAAGATCTGGGCAGCAAGAACGGCACCGCCGTCAACGGCCAGACCGTGGACGGCGCCACGCTGCGCGACGGCGACACGATCAGCTTCGGCGGGCTCCCGGGGCGCTTCGAGCGGCTCTCGGCCGCCGAGGCGGCCACGCTCGAGGCGGAGCGCCTGGCGCGGATCGAGACGTCGGCCAGGATCCGGCGCCAGCTGCAGGCGGAGCCGGAGCCCGCCGACCTGCTGTTGCGCTTCCTGGAAGCGGCCATGGAGCTGACGCGGACCGACCGGGGCTTCGTGATGCTGATCTCCCCCAGCGGCAAGCTGAGGGCCGAGGTGGCCTCGGGATTGTCGCCGGAGGCGGTGCGCGACGAGCGGTTCCGGGGCAGCGTGGGGGCGGTTCGCCAGGCCGTGGAGAGCAAGGGGCCAGTCGTCCTTTCCGACGTTCGGGCCGATCCCCGCCTCGGAAAGCGGCCGAGCGTCGTGGCGTTCGGCATCGCCGCCCTGGCCTGCGTCCCCATCCGCCACGAAGGCCGGATCCTCGGCGTGATCTACGTCGACAGCCGGAAGCTCGGCCCTGCGCTCACGGAGCTGGAGCTGCAGACCCTGGAGAGCATGGCCGACCAGATGGGCGCGATCCTGGCCGGGTCGATGGCCGACAAGCTGAGCCACGCCTTCGCGCCCGATCGGCTCGTCGCGCAGCTGCAAGAGCGCATCGAGGAACTGCTCCCAGCACCATGAACATGCGACTGGTCAAGGACGGCTGGCGCCCGCCGCGTCCGGCTCCCCCGGACACCGCGACGAACGCCGACCTCGACCACCGTCTCGTTCCCGGCACGCTGGTCGCGGCTCGCTACCGGATCGCGGGCCAGATCGGCCTCGGGGGGATGGGCGTCGTCTACAAGGCCCGCGACGAGGAGCTGGGCGTCGACGTCGCCCTCAAGGTCCTGCGGCCGGACCTGGGGACGGACCCCGAGTGGGTCGCCCGCTTCCGCCGTGAGCTCGTCCTCGCTCGCGAGATCACGCACAAGAACGTGGTGCGCATCCACGACATCGGCGAGAGCGACGGGCTGCGCTTCCTCACGATGCGGCTCGTCGAGGGCCGATCGCTCCTGGAGCTGCTGGAGAAGGACGGGCCCCTGCCCGTCGAGCGCGCGCTGTTCATCTTCCGGCAGGTGGCGGAAGCCGTGCAGCAGGCGCACGACGTGGGGATCATCCACCGGGACCTGAAGCCCGGTAACGTGCTCCTGTCCCCCGACGATACCGCGTACATCACGGACTTCGGCGTCGCGCGCTCCCTGGACCGCGACGGCATGACGCGGGGGGGTGCGGTCGTGGGAACGCTCGACTACCTGTCGCCCGAGCAGGTCGCCGGAGACCCCGCCGACGCGCGCACCGACATCTATGCGCTCGGCCTGCTGCTGTTCGAGATGCTCACCGCCGAGCTGCCGTTCCGCAGCGCGTCGCGGGCGGAGACCCTGGCCCAGCGGGTCGCCGGTCGCGCCCGCGACATCGCCGACACCGGAGTCGCGGTGCCGGCCCACGTCCGGCGCCTGATCCGGCGCTGCCTCGAGCGCGCCCCCGCGCGCCGCTACGCCGGCGTGCGGGAGCTGCTCGCCGACCTGGACGGCCGGCGGGCGGGCGTCCTCGACCGCGTTCCGCGCGCGGCCTGGGCGATTCCGGCCGTCCTCGTCATCGGCACCGTGGCCGGGATGGCGTATCGGCAGCGGGCGCCCGGTCCGGTGGCCACGCCCGTCGCCGCCGCGGCGGCGGCGCCGACCTCGGTGGCCGTGCTGCCCCTCGCCGACGAGACGGGAGATCCCTCGCTGGGCTGGACGGGGACCGGCGTCGCCGAGATGCTCTCGGGCCACCTGGCCGAGACTCCCCAGCTGCGGGTCGTGGACTCGGCGCGCGTCCTCGGCATGCTACGCGACCTCAAGCTGGCCGGCCCCCCCGATGACACCACGCTGCGCCGGCTGGCGGAGCTGTTCGATGTGAGGCGCCTCGTCACGGGCACCGTGCGCCGCGCGGGCTCCACGCTGCGCGTGGACCTGCGCCTGCTGTCGGTCGGCAGCGACGGCGCGCTCGAGCCCCGCACGATGTCGGCCGAGACGCCGAACGCCGGTGGCCTCTTCCGCCTGGTCACGGAGCTGGGTCAACGGCTCGATGACGAGCTCGGCGCGCCCACGACCGCGATCGCCCTGGCCCCCGAAACCCAGACGGCGTCGCTCGCGGCCGCCCGCGCCTACCGCGAAGGCCGGGAGCTCCTCCTCGTCGGCAACGCCGTCGAGGCCGCGCCCGCCTTCGAGCGCGCGGTGGCCGCGGACCCGCGCTTCGCCCCCGCGCTCCTCGACCTCGGCGAGGCCTACCAGGCCCTCGGCTACCACGCGAAGGCCGTGGCCGCCGCGGAGAGGGCGGCGGACTCGCTGGGCTCGGCCCAGTCGCGCCTCGCGTTGCGGGTGCGCGCGCGCCTCGCGCTCCTTCGCGGCCAGCCCCCCGAGGCGGAAAAGGTCTACGCCGCGCTGGTGCAGCGATTCCCCAACGACACCGAGGCGCTCTTCGATCTCGCCTCCGCCCAGGCGAGCCAGGGCGCGGCCAAGAGGGCGGTCGCCACGCTCGAGCGCCTGACGGCGCTGGACAAGGGCGACGCTCGCGCGTGGTACCTGCTGGGCAAGAGCATGATCCAGGTGGGGGATGCGCGCCGGGCCGTGACGGACCCGCTCGTCCGCGCCCTCGCCCTCATGACCCAGCTCGGCAACGAGCAGGGCCAGGGCGACGTCCTCCACGCAATGGGCGTCGCGCACCAGCGGCTGGGCGAGTATCCGCAGGCCATCGCGAAGTACGGCGATGCCGCCGCGATCCGGCAGACGATCGGCGACAAGCGCGGCACGGCGGTGAGCCTCAAGAACCGCGGGAGCGTCCGGATTGCGATGGGCCAATTCGCCGAGGCCGAGCCCGACCTGCGCCGCGCGGGCGAGGTCTACACGACGATCGGCGACCGCAAGGGCCTCGCCGACGTGGCCAACGACGTCGGCGCGCTCCACGAGGGACGCGGCGAGTATGCCCTCGCCCGGAAGGCCTACCAGGAAGCGCTGCGCATCCGGCGTGACCTCGGGGACGAGCAGCAGCTTGCCCAGAGCTACGACAACGTCGGCTACGTGTTCTTCCTGGAGGGCGAGCACGACAACGCGCTCGCCTACTGGCGGCAGGCGCTCGAGCTGCGCGAGAAGAACGGCGACAAGCGGGGCATCGTGCTGTCCACCCAGAACATGGGCTTCCTGCAGACCGCCGAGGGCCGCTGGTCGGAAGCGATGAAGTCGTTCCTGGACGCGCTGCAGAAGGCCCGCGAGATCGACTCCGCCCGGGCGCAGGCCGTCTCCCACGGCAACCTCGGACTGCTCAGTCAATACGAAGGGCGCTACGGCGCCGCGCTGGCGTCGTACGCGGACGCCCTCAAGATCCTTTCGGGCCTCGACGACAAGCGCGGTCTCGCCGAGTTCACGATCAAGGAGGCGGTGGCGCTCACCGAGCTCGGTCGGCTGGGCGACGCGAAGGCGAAGCTGGATGTCGCCGGCCCGTGGGTGCGCGAGACACGCAACAACGAGCAGGCGGCGGACTATCAGGCGGCGCTCGGTGACTGGCATCTCACGCAGGGCGAGGCCGAGGCCGCGCGGCGCGCGTGGGAGAAAGCCGTGGAGCTGGCCACCGCCAGCGGCAGCCCGACGGCGGTCCTGCGCGCGAAGGTCGGCCGCGGAGCCGCCCTGGTCGCGATCGGCGGGGCGGCCGCCGCCGAGCCGGACCTGGCCGCGGCGGTGGGTCGCGCCGACGCGCTGGGCGACGCGCTCCTTCGCGTTCGCGCCTCCGAGGCGCTCGCGCGCGCCGAGCTCGCGCGCGGCCGCCTGCGCGCCGCCGACGAGTCGGCGCGCCGCGCCATCGATCTCGCGCAGCGCAGCGGGTGGGAGGCCGGGCTCTACCGCTTGCATGCCCTCGCGGGTCGCATCGAGGAGAAGAAGGGCGATGTGGCCGGCGCGGCCCTCGCGTTCCAGGAAAGCGCGCGCGGCATTGCGCGTTTGCGCGAAGGCTTGAACGCGGACCTGAGGGCATCGTTCGACGGCCTTCCGACGGTGCGCGACGTCGAAGGCTGGCGGGGCGGCCATCCCGCGGTCGCCGGCCGATGACTTCAATGTGAAGCCACGTATACGTCTTACGGTTAAGTCTGTCACTTCCCGCCGTCGTTCTGCCGAATACTCGTCCGCGATCGAGAACAATCGCTGATGGGCCCTTGACCGTTTCCCGACGCGGGTACTAATCTCATCTCTGGCATTCCGAGCGTTTTGCGGATCGACTGCTTGCAAAGGTCAACGAGGACATGACGCACTCGATCCAGCCCGGTCGCGCGCCGGCCCCTGCCCCCCTCCGAGCCCGCGTGCATCCAAAGGAGTCCGACGCATGACGACCGACATCCGGTCGCACGCCGCCGAAGCCAAGCACACGCGCGCCGATGCCACCGCCGCGCTCCTGCGCGAGCTGGTGGCCCACCTCCGGAAGAACCGCACTCAGCTCCGCGAGGAGTGGGCGCGGCGGATCACGGAGTCCAAGCTCCTCACGGCGATGACCCGGGAGGAGATCTTCGCCGAGGCCACCTCCGTCTACGACAACTACGTGGAGGTGCTGGAGACGGGCAGCGTCGAGGCGCTGCAGGCCTACGCCCGCAACCTCTCCGAGCGCATCATCCCCCGGGGCGTGGAGACGCACGAGGTCCTGGGCATCGTGCTCCTCCTGCGCGACGTGCTCGCCCGCTCGCTGTTCAAGAAGTATCAGGCGGACTTCGGTCTCTTGAACGCCGTGCTCGACGCCTACGAGCCGGCGGCCAACCGGATCGCCAACACGGTGGCGGTGGGCTTCGTACAGGAGCGTGAACGCATCATCCGCCAGCAGCAGGAGGCCATCCGCGAGCTGTCCACCCCGGTGCTGCAGGTCCGCGACCGCCTGCTCATCCTCCCCATCATCGGCGTCATCGACTCCCTGCGGGCCCGCCAGCTCACCGAGCAGCTGCTGCGCGGCATCCGCGCCAACCGCGCCAAGGTGGTGGTGGTCGACATCACGGGCGTGCCCTCCGTGGACGCGACGGTGGCCAACCACCTCGTGCAGACGGTGGACGCCTCGCGCCTGATGGGGGCCAACGTCATCGTGACGGGGCTCTCTTCCGAGATCGCGCAGACGCTCGTCACGATCGGCGTCGACTTGAGCAAGATCAACGCCGTCGGCGACCTCCAGGGCGGCATCGAGGAAGCGGAGCGCCTGCTCGGATACTCGGTGACCATGCCGGAGCCGAAGCCGTCCGAGGTGAAGGCCTGAGGCCGGAAGCCCATGCGGGTCCCCATCCTCAAGCAGAGCCAGTACGTGATCGCCTCCATCCAGTCCGCGCTCAGCGACGAGGAGCTGCTCCAGCTGCGCGACGACCTCGCCCGCGACGTCGGGAAGCACCGCTCGCGCGGCGTCATCATCGACGTGACCGTCCTCGACGTGATGGACTCCTTCGCCGTGCGCACGCTGCGGGCGATCGCGCACATGATCCGGCTGCGCGGGGCGGAGACGGTCATCGTGGGGATACAGCCGGAGGTCGCCTTCGCGATGGTGCAGCTCGGTCTCACCCTCGAGGACATCACGACGGCCCTCGACCTCGAGGAAGGCCTGGCCTGCCTGAACCGGCAGGGGGCCGCGGGCGCGCGACATGTCCAGTAACCCACGGGCGGAGGCGAGCGCCCGGGACGAGAGCGTGGTGCCCATAACCTCCTCGGCGGACATCGTCACCGCCCGCCAGCGGGGACGGGCCCTGGCCGCGGCGCTCGGCTTCTCGGGGAGCGACCTGACCCTGATCGCCACCGCCATCTCGGAGCTGGCGCGCAACATCATCGAGTACGCGACGACCGGCGAGATCGTGCTCAGCCAGGAGGCCGCCGACGGCCGGCCGGGCATCGGCATCGTCGCCCGGGACGAGGGACCCGGAATCCCCGACCTGTCCCGGGCCCTGAGCGCCGGCTACTCCACCGGCCCGGGCCTCGGTCTGGGCCTGCCGGGGGTGCGCCGGCTGATGGACGATTTCGAGATCACGAGCAACGCGGGCCGGGGGACCACGGTGTCGGTCCGGAAATGGCTGCCGTGAACGCGGCGCTCGAGGAGCTGGCCAAACAGTACGCGATCGCGCTGCGCGAGTACTGCCGCGGCGGCGGCGAAGCGGCCCTCCTGCGCGCCTATCAGCTCGGGCGTCAGGCGGTCTCCGCCGGCGTGGGCGTGCTGGAGATGGCCGGCTTCCACCAGGAGGCGCTGGTGTCCGCCCTGCCGGAGATGCTCGCCCTCGAGGAGAGCGCGCGGATCGCGCGGAGGGCCTCCGAGTTCTTCGCGGAATGCCTGGCCCCCTTCGAGCTGACGCGCCGCGGCTTCGAGGAGGCGCACGCGGCGCTGCGCGAACTCAACCAGGGTCTCGAGCGCCGTCTCAGCGCCGCCCTCCAGGACTTCGAGAGCGCCCAGGACGAGCTGCTCGAGCAGAAGCGGATGGAGAGCCTGAAGAACGACTTCATCTCCGTCATCAGCCACGAGGTGCGCACGCCCCTCACCTCGATCCATGGCGCCCTCAACCTGCTCAAGAGCGGCCTCGGCGGCGAGCTCAATCCGCAGGGGCAGCGCCTGCTGGACGCCGCGTATCGCAACAGCCAGCGGCTGGTGCGGCTCGTGAACGATCTGCTGGACCTGCAACGGATCGAATCGGGCACGATGACGTTCAACCTGCGTCCCGTCGACCTGCGCTCGCTGCTCGAGCAGGCCATCGAGGCGAGCCAGGCGCACGCCGGCCAGCTCGGGATCAAGCTCCTCCTGCAGGGCGCGCCCCCGGGGGCGCGCGTCCGGGTCGACAGCGACCGGATGATGCAGGTGATGACCAACCTGCTCTCGAACGCCGCCAAGTTCTCGCCCCAGGGCGAGACGGTGGTCGTCGAGGCGAACCGGCGCACCGGCGGTGTCCGCGTGGGGGTCACGGACCACGGACCCGGGGTGCCGGAGGAGTTCCACGGCCGCATCTTCCAGAAGTTCGCGCAGGCCGCCTCCTCCGATCGCGGGGGCTCGGGCCTCGGCCTGAGCATCACCAAGGCGATCGTCGAGCACATGAGCGGCCACGTCGGTTTCGAGAGCGAGCCCGGGCGCACCACGTTCTATTTCGACCTTCCCGAGTGGAGACGCACGGTCTCCCGGGAGAAAGCCGCGGCAAACACGTGGCCCGCCGGACGCTGAAGCGCATCCTTCTCGTGGAGGATGATCCGGACATCCAGACGGTCACGTCGATGGCGCTGGGGAGCTTCGGGGGGTACACCGTACACGTGTGCGGCTCGGCGGCCGAGGCCATCGAGTCGGCGGCCGAGTTCCTGCCCGATCTCATCCTGCTCGACGTCATGATGCCCGGCATGGACGGCGTGGACACCCTGAGGGCACTGCGCGACATCCCCGAGACGGCCTCGACTCCGGTCATCTTCCTGACGGCGAGGGTGCAGCCGGCCGACGTCGCGAAGTACAAGGCGCTCGACTCGCTGGCCGTCATCCGCAAGCCCTTCGAGCCCACCGTCCTCGTGGAGACGATCCAGGACATCTGGACCCGGTACCGTGGCGAGGCTCACTGAGGCGCAGCGGGCGCAGCTCGAGGCCCTGCGCCAGATGTACCGGGCGGAGCTGCCCGCCAAGCTCGGGCTGATAGGGGGCGCGGTCGACACGCTGCACGCCGGCGGCTGGGAGAAGGCGCACCTGCAGGCGCTCTACGACCTCATCCACAAGCTCACGGGCTCGGCCGCGATCTACGGCTTCGGGGACATCAGCCGCGCGGCGGGAGACCTCGAGTCGTGGGCGCTCCAGGCCCTCGACGGCGGCCTGCCCGAGGCGAGGCGCCTCGAGCTGACCGCGCTCATGAGCGCGCTCCAGGAGGCGTTCAGCGCCAGCGAGATCCGCTGAGGTAGGCCGCGCGCCGCCCGCGCGCGACCAGGGCCCGGTCCTTGAAGAACGGGATCAGGAGCGCGCCGGCCAGGAACCCGCCGACGTGGGCCCAGAACGCCACTCCTCCCGGCGCCTTGCCGCCGACCGCGGGCAGGCCCCCCAGGAGCTGGAGCAGGAACCAGTAGCCGAGCATCAAGTACGCGGGGAGCGCCACCCTCGTGATGAGGATGCCCAGGAAGACGAGGGTGTGCACGCGCACGAGCGGGTAGAGGATCACGTACGCTCCCATCACCCCGCTGATCGCCCCCGAGGCGCCCACCATCGGCAGCGCCGAGCCGGGGCTGGCCAGCACCTGCACCGCCGCCGCCGCGAGTCCCGTCATCACGTAGAAGACCGCGAAGCGGAAATGGCCCATCGCGTCCTCGACGTTGTCGCCGAAGAGGTAGAGGAACCACATGTTGCTCAGGAGATGGAACCAGCTCCCGTGGAGGAACATCGAGGTGAAAGGCGCGTACCACGTGGGAGAGGAGCCGAGGAGGCAGGCCGCGTCTGCGCTGATGCGGATGGCCGTGCCCGGGGCGGCGCGGCCCAGGAACTCCACGGGGATGAGCCCGAGCTGGCAGACCGACTGCGACAAAGCGGGCTCGGTCCCGAAGCCCTGGATGAAGATCCAGCACGCTACGTTGACGGCGATGACGGCGACGGTGACGAGGGGGACGAGGACGGTCGGGTTCTCGTCCTTGTAGGGAAACATCGATCCTCACCCGGCAGCTCCATCCTACAGTCCTCGGCGCGCGAAGTCGCAGGGCGCGACCGCTTCGGCGGATGCGCGTGCCGGCGAGGAGCCTCCCCGAACGTGCCCACCTAGAAGAGCATCCGCAGCCCGAGCTGCATCGTCCGGGTGTAGCCCGCTATGCCCGTGATCTCGCCGGCCCGCGCATCCTGGATGTTGACGAAAGCGTTCGACGGCAGGTCGAGGTTGATGTGGTTGAAGACGTTGTAGGCGTCGAACCGCAGCTCCAGGCGCCTCTCCGCACCCAGCTTGAGATTCCTCTGCAAGCCGAGATCCACGTTCCAGAAACCGGGCCCGCGCACGATGTTCCGGCCCGCGTCTCCGAAGTTGTTGACCGGAACCGCGAACGCACTGACGTTGAACCACCGTTTCACCGTGGGATTGTCCAGTTCCGGATTACCCGCCAGGTTGGGTCGGGTGCGGTTGGTGACGCCGACGTTGGCCGGGTCCCCGCTCAAGTCCGCCGACGCCCACCGCAAGATCTATCAGGCCATCCGGGCCCGCGACGCCGACGGCGCGCGCATCGCCATGGACGAGCACATCCGCGTCGCGGCCCTCACCCTGGCCAAGGAAGAGGGGAGCTAGCCCGAAGCACACCGTCCTTCAAACGCAGAGGCCGCAGAGAACGCGCAGAGACCGCAGAGAACGAACAGAGAAGCACGCGAGCAAACAGCAAAGGCTGCGAGCGGAGCGCGATTCATTCGCGCGGAGCGAGCGGGGGTTCAAGGGGGCGCGCCGCTAGCGCCCCCTTGCTCAATGACGCGTTTTTCGGCCATAGCCGAGCTCGGCGCCGCCGGACAGGATGTGGTCGACACCCGTCGTGAACGTCGCCTCCGCGGCCAGGAACAGGCAGAGCTTCCCGGCCTCCGCGATCGTCCCCATGCGGCCGAGGACCTGCGCCGCTTCCCCGTCGGCCCGACACCGGGCCGGATCGGGCGCGGCGTCGATCGCCTCTTGCCACAGCGGCGTGTAGACGTTTCCCGGCGACACCGAGTTCACGCGCACGTCGTGGGCGGCCTCGTCGATGGCGAGCGCCTTGGTGAAGGCCGTGATGGCGCCCTTGGTCGCCACGTACGTCGTGGCGTGGATCTGGCCCATGGTGCCCACCAGGCTCGACATGTTGATGATGTTTCCCTTCGTCCGGCGCAGGTGCGGGAGCGCGAGCTGGCAGGCGGCGAAGATGCTCACGAGGTTCAGGTCGAGGAGCTCGCGGAACTCCTCGACGGTGAAGTCGTCGATCGGCTTGTGCGGGGGGTGCCAGCCGGCGTTGTTGATCAGGCAGTCGATGCGCCCGAAGCGCCGCACCGTGCCCTCGACGAGGGCGCGCAGATCGTCGACCTTGGAGACGTCGGCCCGGATGAAATGGGCCTCGCCCGGGCCCTTCGCCGTCACCTCCCGCCCTCGCGCCTCTCCCGCCGCCGCGTTCCGCGCGCAGAAGACGACCTTCGCGCCCGCCTCCCCGAAGACGCGCACGCAGCCCTCGCCGATGCCCTGGCTCCCCCCGGTGACGATCACGACCTTGTCCGTGTAGCGCATGCCCGCCCTCCTCCGCGGCTCTACGTGATGTGGGCGCCCTGGGTCTCGACGTAGAGCGCGTACAGCGACTGGCTCGCGGTGACGAACAGCCGGTTGCGCTTGGCGCCGCCGAAGCACAGGTTGGAGACCGTCTCGGGGAGGCGGATGAGGCCGATCCGCGTCCCGTCGGGCGCGAACACGTGGACGCCGTCGAAGCCGTCGCCGGCCCAGCCCGCGGCCGCCCACAGGTTGCCGTCCACGTCCGCGCGGATGCCGTCGGAACCACCGCGCTTGCCGTCCAGCTCCATGCTGCAGAAGCGGCGCCCCCCCGTCAGCCGCCGTCCGTCGACCACGTCGTAGACGTAGATGGGCCCGGGCGGCGGCGCGCCGGTGTCGACGACGTAGAGCTTCTCGTAGTCGGGCGAGAAGCAGATCCCGTTCGGCTTCTGGAGCGAGTCGTCGACCACCTCCATCTTGGCGGTCTTGGGATCGATCCGGTACGTCGCCTCCTTGATCTGGAGCGCCGCCTTGTGCCCCTCGTAGTTCATCATCGCGCCGTAGCCCGGATCGGTGAACCAGATCCCGCCGTCGGGATGGACGACGACGTCGTTGGGCGCGTTCAGCGGCTTGCCGTTCCAGGCGTCGGCGAGCACGGTCACCGCGCCCGAATGCTCGTAGCGCACCACGCGGCGGTTCCCGTGCTCGCAGGCGATCTGGCGCCCCTCGAAGTCGAAGGTGTTGCCGTTGCTGTTGCCGGAGGGGCGGCGGAACACGCTGACGTGTCCGTCGTCGTCGATCCGCCGGAGCTGCACGTCGTTGGGGATGTCGCTCCAGAGCAGGTAGCGCCCGACCGCGCTCCAGGCCGGTCCCTCCGCCCATGCCGTGCCCGTGTGGAGGCGCTGGATGGCGGCGTTGCCGAGCTTGTACTTCTGGAAGCGCGGATCGAGGACGACCACGTCGGCGTCGGGATAGCGGACGGGGCGGGCCCCCGACCAGTCCCGGTCGTCGGCGCGTGCGGCGCCGGCGACGACCGCTCCGGCTGCCGTCGTGATCGTGGTGGCGAGGAAGTCTCGGCGTTTGCTCATCGGCGATCTCTCCCGTGGCTGGGGCCCGCCTGCTGGCGGAGCGGGCGCCGAACATGGTAGTAAGGAGCACCGTGAAAGCGCTGGTGCTCAAGGCGTACGGTCAGCTCGAAGTGCAGGAGCGTCCCGAGCCCGCAGTGGGTCCGGGGGACGTCCTCGTGCGCGTGATGGCCTGCGGCATATGCGGCAGCGACGTGCACGGCCTGGACGGCAGCACGGGGCGGCGCCGGCCTCCGGTCGTGATGGGGCACGAGGCGGCCGGGATGGTCGAGCGCGTGGGCGCCGGGGTCACGACGGTGCGCGCGGGCGACCGCGTGACCCTGGACTCGACGATCTACAACCCGGAGAGCTTCTTCTCCCGCCGCGGCCTCGTGAACCTGTGCGACGACCGGCGCGTGCTCGGCGTTTCGTGCGAGGACTACCGTCAGGACGGGGCGTTTGCCGAGCTGGTGTCGGTGCCCGCGCACATCGTCTATCGGCTCCCGGCCGGCATGACCTACGAGCAAGCGGCCATGGTCGAGCCCGTGTCGGTGGCGGTCCACGCGCGGCGCCTCACCCCCCTCGAGCCCGAGGACACCGTCGTCGTGTTCGGCGCGGGCCTCATCGGCCTGATGCTCGTCCAGGTCCTCAGGGCGGCCTCGGTGCCGCGGATCGTCGCCGTCGACCTCGAAGACGACCGCCTGGCCGTCGCCCAGGACCTGGGCGCCGGTCACGTCTTCAACTCTCGCTCGGGCGACATCACGTCGGCCGTTCGGGCCCTCACCGGGGGACGAGGCGCGGACGTGGCCTTCGAGGCCGTCGGCATCGAGCCGACCGTCCGCGCCGCGATCGCCGCCGTGCGCAAGGGCGGCACCGTGACGCTCGTCGGCAACCTGTCCCCCGACGTTTCCATTCCCCTTCAATCGGTGGTCTCGCGTCAGATCCGGCTCCAGGGCTCGTGCGCGTCGAGCGGAGAGTACCCCGAGTGCCTGGATCTGATCGACTCCGGCCAGGTGCAGGTCGACCGGTTCATCTCCGCGACCGCGCCCCTCGAAGAAGGCCCCCGGTGGTTCGGCCGGCTCCACCGCAAGGAGCCCGGGCTCATCAAGGTGCTGCTCCGGCCGAACGCCTGACCCATGGTCAAGAACTTCTTCGATCTGTCGGGCCGGGTCGCGCTCGTCACCGGGGCCAGCCGCGGCCTCGGCCAGTACTTCGGCCGCGCGCTGGCCGAGGCGGGCGCCGACCTGATCGTGACCGCGCGCCGGCCGGAGGACACCGCGGCCTTCGCGAGCGAGATCCGCGCCCGGGGCCAGCGCGTCGCCTCCGTCTCGCTCGACGTGCGGGACGAGGCCAGCATCAAACGGATGGCCGAGGAGGCCGAGGCCGCCTTCGGCCAGATCGACATCCTCGTGAACAACGCGGGCGGCAACGTCCGCAAGCCCGCCCTGGACTTCACGTGGGAGGACTGGAACAAGGTCCTCGACACCAACCTGCGGGGGACCTTCTTCGTGGCGCAGGCGGTGGCGCCGGGGATGATCCGCCGCGGCTACGGGCGCATCGTCAACATCGGCTCCGTCACCTCCGTGTTCGGCTACGGGGCCATCGCGCCCTACTGCGCGAGCCGGGGCGGCGTGAAGCAGCTGACGATGGCGCTCGCCGACGCGTGGGGCCGGCATGGGATCACCGTCAATTGCCTCGCGCCCGGCTGGTTCGAGACGGCGCAGACGAAGGCGCTCTACGACGACGCGAGGTGGGTCGAATACCTCTGCGAGCGCATCCCGCTGGGCCGGCCCGGTCAGCCCCAGGACCTCGACGGCGCGATCGTGTTCCTCGCCTCGGAGGCGAGCCGCTACGTCACGGGCCAGACGCTGCTCGTCGACGGCGGCATCACGACGGGCTCCATCAAGGCCAGTGTGGACTAGGGATCTCATCGCTTTACGCCGCTTGGGCGCCCTGGCGCCAACGGTCGAGGGCGACCGCGGCCACGATCACTCCCCCGGTGACGATCTGCTGTACCCAGTTCGGGAAGCCGCGCTGCGAGCACCCGATCTGGATCACCGTCATCAGCACCGCGCCCACCAGCGTCCCGAACACCGTGCCCTTGCCGCCGAGCAGGCTGCCGCCGCCGATGATCACGGCGGCGATCACGTCCAGCTCGAGGCCCACCGCCACCGTGGGATCGCCGACCGAGAGCTTGGCGAACTGCATCACCCCCGCGACGCCGGCCAGCGCGGACGAGATCGTGTAGACGGCGATCTTGCACGGCTCGACCCTCACCCCGCACAGGCGGGCCGTGCGCTCGTTCGACCCGATGGCGAGCAGGTGGCGGCCGAAGCGCGTGTAGCGCAGCGCGCCCGCGACGAGCAGAGCCATCGCGATCAGGATCCAGATGCCGGACGGCAGCAGGATTCCTCCCCCCCGCGCGTGCGTGCGGAGGAGGTCGTTCAGCCACGTGACGGGCGCCTCGATCCGCCTCTCGTCCGCGAGGCCCTTCGCCGCCCCGCGCACGAGCAGCATCATGCCGAGCGTCACGATGAAGGGCACCACGCGCAGGCCGGTCACCAGGACGCCGGTGGCCAGGCCGCACAGCGCGGCCGCGCCCACGCCCATGGCCGCCGCCCCCGCCGGGCTCGCCGCGCGCCGGAGCACGAGGGCGATGACGACCGTGCTCAGCGAGATGACGGATCCCACCGACAAGTCGATCCCCCCGGCGGCGATGATGAGCGTCATCCCCAGGGCCGCCGTGCCCACGATCGCCGTCTGGCGGGCGATCAGCTCCAGGTTGCCCGGGGCGAAGAACTGCGGCCCGACGAGCGCGCCGAAGAGGGCGCCGACGAGGATCAGGCCCAGAAGCGGTCCGCCCCGCGTCAGCAGCTCCCGCGCCTTCACGCCGCGCCCTCCGTGCCCGCCGCCTCGAGGATCAGGCGGTGCTCGTCGAGCTCCGAAGCCGGGCGGGCTTCCCCGAGCCGGCGGCGGCACATGACCGCGATGCGGTCGCAGAGTCCGAGCAGCTCGGGAAAATAGCTGCTGACGAAAAGCACCGCGCGGGCCGGCCGCCCCTCGCCGGGATCGGCCACCAGCGCGTCGATGAGGGCGTAGATCTGCGCCTTGCTCGCCACGTCGATGCCGCGCGTCGGCTCGTCGAGCAGCAGCACGTCGCAGTCGTGATGGAGGAGGCGGGCGAGCGCGACCTTCTGCTGGTTTCCGCCCGACAGCTCCCGCACCGGCTGCCGCGGGCTCCGGCACCGGATCGCGATGCGCTCGATGAGCCGCGCCGCCGCCGCCTCCTGCGGGCGCGGGAGCACGAGCGGCCCGGGCCCGAGCCCGGCCAACCGCGACAGCGTGACGTTGTCGGCGACGCTGAGGCCCAGCGCCAGCCCCTCGTCCTTGCGGTCCTCGCTCAGGAACCCCACGCCCTCCCGCCAGCGGCGCGCCGGGGACCCGAAGCCCTCGAACGCCTTGACCCGGACGCGACCCGCGCGCGCCGGCGCCAGCCCGAAGATGCTGCGCAGCAGATGCGTGCGGCCCGCCCCGAGCAGCCCGGCGATCCCCACCACCTCGCCCCGGTGCAGGGTCAGCGGGGCCGAGCCGGGGCCGAAGCCGTCGAGCTCGAGGACCGGCTCGCCGCAGCGCCGCGCCGAGCGAGGGTAGACCTCCCCCACCGCCGAGCCCACCATCATGGCCACGATCTCGCGGGGCGAAGCGCCGCGCGTGCGTCCGGCGCCGGCGTTGCTCCCGTCGCGCAGCACGACGAAGCGGTCCGAGACCTCCTTCACCTCCTCCAGGAAGTGCGAGATGTAGACGATGGCGTGCCCCTGCGCCTTCAGGCGGGCCAGCAGCTCGAAGAGCCGGCGCGCGTCGTCCTGGGCCAGGCTGCTCGTGGGCTCGTCGAGCACAAGCACGCGGCAACCCACCGCGAGCGCACGCGCGATCTCGACGAGCTGCTGGCCGGCCACGGACAAGGTGGAGACGGCGGCGTCGGGCGCGATCTCCGGATGCCCGAGCTGCGCGAGCGCCTGCTTCGCCCGCCGCCTCGTTTCCGCCCACTTCATGAAGCCGACGCGGGCGGGCTCCATGCCGAGGACCACGTTCTCCGCCACCGAAAGGTGCGGCGCCAGCGACAGCTCCTGGTAGATCATCTGCACGCCCGCACGCCGGGCTTCCAGCGGGTTCCGGGGCCGGTAGGCGGCTCCGTCGAGGGACATCTCTCCCCCGTCGGGCGCCAGGGCGCCGGCGAGGATCGCCATGAGCGTGCTCTTGCCCGCGCCGTTCTGGCCCACGAGCGCGCACACCTCGCCGGGAGCGACCTCCAGGTCGACTCCGTCCAGCGCGACCGTGGCCCCGAAGGCCTTCCGGATGCCCCGCATCCGGAAACGCGGCGCTAGGGCTTCAGCCATCTCGACAGGTCCGGCTGCAGCAGCTCCTTCATCTCGGGCTGGTTCATGTTCTCCCTGGTGACCACGTGGACGCCGGTGTCGATGCGCTTCTCGACCGGCTTTCCCTGGAGATGCTCGACCATCGTCTTCACGCCGAGGTAGCCCATGCGCACGGGATCCTGGAGGACGAGCGCGTCGACCAGGCCGTCGCGCAGGCCCTTGGCGAGGTTGTCCGAGCTGTCGAACCCGACGAAGCGGACCTTGCCCGCCCAGCCGTTGTCCTGCAGCACGCGCAGCATCGCGAAGCTCGTCGACTCGTTGGGGCAGAAGATGCCGTCGAGGGCCAGCCGGCCGTCGGGCTGCTTGTAGTTGCTGAGCAGCGCCTCGCTCTTCTTGTAGGCGCTCTCCACGTCGGCCCCGCCGTACTGGTTGGAGCTCAGGACCTGGATGCCGGGATTCTCCTGCGTCGCTTCGAGGAATCCTTCCTCCCGGTTGTTGGTGCTGTCGGAGCCCTCGGTATAGCGCAGGAGCACCACCTTGCCCTTTCCCCCGAGCAGCCGCGCGAGCTGCTCCCCCGCCAGCCGGCCGCCCTTCCGGTTGTCGGTGGCGACGAAGCTGATGTAGCCCTCGCCCTTGAGGCCGGAGTCGATGATCACGACCGGGATCCCCCGCTGGACCGCGTTCGCGACGGGCCCCGAGAGCGCGCTCTCGTCGAGGGGCGCGAGCACGATGCCCGACACCCCACGGCTCACGAAGCCCTCGACCTCCGAGACCTGCGAGTCGCGGTCGTCCTCGCGCAGCGGCCCGCGCCAGACGATGTCGACGTCGAGCTCCGAGGCCGCCTTCGCCGCGCCGGCGTGGATGCTCTGCCAGAACACGTGCGAGGTCCCCTTGGGGATCACGGCGATCGTCGTCCGCCCGGCCTCGCGCTTGCCGCCGCAGGCCAGCGTCGCCAGCAGCGCGAGACCCGCTCCGGCCTTCGCCACTCTTAGCATCGGCTTCGCTCCTTGACCTCGAGGTTCCAGAACTCCCGCGCGTTCCCGCCCCGCACCGCCTCGCGCTCCGCCGCCGGCCGATCGTTCAGGTATTCGGTGACCACACCCATCACCCCTCCGTAGTCCCCGGCGAGCGTGCAGACGGGCCAGTCGGAGCCGATCATCAGGCGGCCGGGGCCGAAGCACTCGAAGGCGACGTCCAGGTACGGCCGGATCTGGCCCGGCGTCCACCGACTCCAATCGGCCTCGGTCACGAGGCCCGAAAGCTTCGCGTGCACGTTCGGCGCCGCCGCCAGCGCGCGCACGTCTCGGGACCAGCCGCGGATCTCGCCCCGGGCGATCTCCGGCTTTGCGAGATGGTCGAGCACGAAGCGCTGCCGCGGGAACCTGTTCACGAACTCGGCCGCCACCGCCAGGTGGCGCGGGTAGATGAGGATGTCGTAGGCCAGGCCGAATTCCTCGAGGAGCGCGATCCCGCGGCCGAAATCGGGCCTCAGCAGGAAGCGGTCGTCCGGCTCCCCCTGGACGATGTGCCGCACGCCGACGAGCTTCGAGTGCTTCCCGAGGCGCTGGAGCTGGGCGCGGACGTCCGCAGAGCACAGGTCCACCCAGCCGACGACGCCGACCACGAAGGGGGTGCGTTCGGCCAGCGCGAGCAGCCACGCCGTCTCTTCGAGCGTCTGTCGCGCCTGGACGGCGACGCAGGCGTCGAAGCCGGACGCCTTCAACTGCGGCTCGAGGTCGGCGGGCAGGAAGTCCCGCTTCAAGGCGCCCATGCGCTCTTCGATCCAGCCGTACTCGCGCGGGTCGTACTTCCAGAAATGCTGGTGAGAGTCGATGCGGATCGTCACGGTCTCATCGGCCCCGGCGCCCGCGCGGCCTCGCCGACCGCCGCTCGAGGTGGAAGATGCTCTCCATCGGCGTCCAGAGCTGCCCCGGCCGCGCCCCCGGCGGCGCCTGCTGGAAGGCCTTCATCAGCTCCTCCCATTCGGCGCACCGCGGATGCGACGCGACGTGGGCGGCGAAGCTGCGCTTCAGGTCGAAGCCCTCCTTCGTGTCCATCACCATCACCAGGCGCCGCTCGAGCTGGTAGATGTCCATGCGCAGGACCCCCACGCGGAGCAGGCTGTCGCGGACCTCCGGCCAGATCCGGCGGTGGTGCCCGCGATAGGCGGCGATGCCCGGCGGGTCGTCCTTGAGGTCGAGCGTCATCACGTGGCGGGTCGTATTCGAGGAGTCGCTCATATCGGGGGGGTGATCTCCTGCCGCGACTCGCCCAGGCCCTCGATCCCCAGCTCGACGACGTCCCCCGGCTTGAGATAGACGGGCTCCGGCTTCATCCCGAGCCCCACCCCGGCCGGCGTGCCGGTGCTGATCACGTCGCCGGGCAGGAGCGTCATGAACTGGCTCAGGTAGCTGACGAGCACCGGCACCGCGAAGATCATGTTGCCGGTGCTGCTGCGCTGGCGGTACTCGCCGTTCACCTTGAGCCACATTCCCAGGCGCTGCGGATCGGGCACCTCGTCGCGGGTGGCCAGGTACGGCCCCAGCGGCGCGAACGTGTCGGCGCTCTTGCCCTTCACCCACTGGCCGCCGCGCTCGAGCTGGAAGCTGCGCTCGGAGTAGTCGTTGTGGAGGGCGTATCCGGCGACGTGCTCGTACGCCTGCGCCTCGGAGACGTAGCGCGCGGTCTTGCCGATGACCACGGCCAGCTCGACCTCCCAATCGACCTTGGTCGAGTTTCGCGGCGTCACGAGCGGGTCGTTGGGCCCGACGAGCGCGGTCGTCGACTTGAAGAAGATGACCGGCTCGGCCGGGATCGCGGCGCCGGTCTCGGCCGCGTGGTCGCGGAAGTTGAGGCCGATGCACACGATCTTGCTGGGCCGGCGCAGGGGCGGACCGAGGCGGTCCCGCGCCCCGAGGCGCGGCGCCGACGGCGCGTTGCCCGGCAGCCACCGGGCGAGGGTCGCCAGACCGTCGCCGCCGAAGAACGCTTCGTCGAAGTCCGGAACGCAGCGCGAGACGTCCACCCTGGTCCCGTCCCCGAGAAGCACGCCGGGCTTCTCTCGCCCGGGCCCGCCGACGCGGATGAGCTTCATGTCGCCAGCACGCCTCCATCGATGGGATAAGCCTGGCCGGTGATGAACGCCGCCTCGTCCGAGCAGAGGTAGAGCGCCAGGGCCGCCACCTCCTCGGGCCGGCCCATCCGCCCGATGGGCTGAGCCTCGGACAGCGTCCGGAACATCTCCTTCTCCCGGCCCGGGTAGTTCTTGGCGAGGTACCCGTCCACGAACGGCGTGTGGACCCGGGCGGGAGAGATGCAGTTGCAGCGGATGTTCTTCCTCACGTAGTCGGCCGCGATCGACATCGTCATCGTGTGGACCGCGCCCTTGCTCATCGAGTACGCGAAGCGGTCGGGGATGCCGACGTGGGCCGCCGTCGAGGCCATGTTGAGGATCACGCCGCCCCCCTGCTTCAGCATCTGCCGCACGCCCGCCTGCGCGCAAAGGTAGATGCCCTTCACGTTCACGCGGAACACGCGGTCGAAGTCGGCCTCGGTGGTCGTCTCGACCGTTCCCACGTGGGCGATGCCCGCGTTGTTCACGAGCACGTCGATCTTCTCGTGATCGGCCACGATCGCGCCGAAGACCGCGGCCACGCTGGCCGCGTCCCCGACGTCGACCCGGCGCGCGTCGACGCGGCCGCCCGCCGCCCGGAGCTTGTCGGCCGTGCGACCCGCCGCGGCCTGGTCGACGTCGAGGGCCTGGACGACGGCCCCCTGCCGGCCGAAGAGCACGGCAATGGCCTCGCCGATGCCGGAGCCGGCGCCCGTCACCGCCGCCACCTTGCCGTCGAGTCGGAACATGGCGCTCCCCAGAGGCTAATTCATTCCCGTGCGCGCGACGAACCTGGCCACGAAACCTCCGCCGTCGCGGAGGGGGACGTCGACGAAGTCCTTCGCGGTCACCTCTCGCTCGCCCATCTGCACCGCGGCCCCGCTCGTCTGATCGTCGCCCACGAGCGTCGCATGGTAGCGCCCCTCTGCGTTGTCTTCCCCGTAGCGCAGCGTGTACGGGTAGCTCGCCGGCACCGCGTGTCCGAGCCGCTCCCGGAAGCCTCCCTCGCCGTCGGCCTGGAGCATCATGCCCGCGTACTCGTGGAGCGCGGCCTCCGTGATCGAGGCATGACCGCGGCCGTCCGGGAGCCGGAACGTGAGCGGCGGCGCGGCCCAATCGCCCTCCGGTACGTCGGCCAGCTCCCTGCGCTGGTGGAGTCGGGCGCCTTCGCATGATCGAGGTGCAGCCGAGCCCCCCGTGACCGGTCCACCGCCTGCGAGTGCACGCCCCGCCAGGGGTACCGTTCATTCGTCGAGTAGCGTTCCCCGCGGCCGACCCGTGGGCCGCGGCCCAGGTTCACGCCGTCCAACAGGATCCCGAGCGGCGACGCGTCGATCACCGGCCGCCCCGCCAACGTGATCCGGTAGGCCAGACCTCCGTCCACCGCTTCGACGATGATTTCGACCTTCTTGTCGGGACTCGCGACCGCCACGGCTTCGCGCGCGCGCGCCGTCGCGGGCGCGGTCCGTGGCTCCTTCGCGACGTCGACCCACAGCGCCGGCTGGCGGATGAAGAAGTTCCGGATGACCTCGTCGACGCTCGAGTCGGCGGGCAGCTTCCCCCACAGCTCGAGGT
>Ga0070698_100001690_pt1 | contig 24619 bp, 24 predicted proteins | sample KBSK1502metaG_FD_65477 | JGI IMG/M metagenome (GOLD analysis project Ga0070698, IMG submission 65477) | Corn, switchgrass and miscanthus rhizosphere microbial communities from Kellogg Biological Station, Michigan, USA - KBS K1-50-2 metaG | ecosystem: Host-associated > Plants > Roots >... | reverse complement strand
CTCGGCATTATCGACCATAACTATTTCCCCGCCTATGTCGCGCTAGCCGAGGCCAACACGCATTCGGTCGAAGAATCCGCCTTTGTGCGTCGGCTGCTCCTGGCGTTAGCCGAACGACCCGGTGATCCGGCGAAACGCGACGACCTGCGCCAGCGGGTCGCGACGACGGGTAAGGCGAGCGATGAAGAGATCGCCAGTGCACGCCGGCATATCAATGAACAGATCGCCGATCCGCTTGATTTCGACGACAACATCGCGCTGGCGCGGCTCGACGATAAGATCGAAGCTCTGCAGGAGGAACGCCGCCGTTACGAGGCGGTCCTGGCCAAACTGCTCGCCGCCGCCGAGGCGGACAACAAGGACCAGACCAGCAAACTGCTCGCCGAGCTGGACGATTGGCGAGACGATTTCGATCGTAAGATCGACTTTGCGCGAAGCGAGATGCGGCGCCTCGCCGGCGCCGCTATCGTCGGCACTCGCGCCTACCAGCAGCGCGTCGTCGAGATCAGCCTGGCGCTCCTGGTGATCGCGGCGTTGCTCGGCTTGACGGTCGCCGCTGCCGTCACCCTCGGCTTGGTGCGCCCGGTTCGCCGGCTGCTCGCCGGCACCGCCGCCGTCGAGGGTGGCGCGCTCGATACCGTCATCCCGATCACCTCGCGCGATGAGATCGCGCAGCTGACCCGATCGTTCAACAGCATGGTAGGCGAGCTGCGCATCAAGGCGCAAATCCGCGAGACTTTCGGCAAATATGTTGATCCGCGCATCGTCGCCGGGCTGATCGACCGGCCTGAGCTGACCGACGCCAAAGGCTCGCGCCGAGAGATGACTATCTTCTTCTGTGATATGAAGGGGTTCACAGAATTCAGCGAGGGTATGACCCCGACTGCGCTCGTCAACGTATTGAACCGATATATGACGGTGATGTCCGAGCCGGTGCGGCACAGTAATGGCATTGTCGACAAATATACTGGCGACGGGATCATGGCCTTCTGGGGTCCGCCCTTCACCAGCGCCGAGGATCAGGGCCGTCTCGCCTGCCTGGCCGCACTCGATCAGCTTGTCGGCTTTGCTGCGTTCCGTACTGAACTGCCCGAGCTCACCGGCCTGAAGCGCGGTTTCCCGGAGCTCGACGTTCGGATCGGCATTGCCACCGGCGAGGTGGTGGCGGGCAGCATCGGCTCGGAGCAGACGCGCAACTATACGGTGATAGGCGACGCCGTGAATTTGGCATCGCGCCTCGAAGGGGCCAATAAGATCTATGACACCCGAGTGTTGATCAGTGAAGCGACCAATCGGCTTGCTGCCGATTCTGTGGAGACGCGGGAAATTGACACGGTACTGGTCATGGGTAAGACCGAGCCGCAGCGGATCTTCGAACTGCTCGGCCGCAAAGGCGAGCTTGCCGGCGAGCGCCTCGAGCTGCGCGATACGTTTGCTGAGGCGTTGCAAGCGTACCGCCGCAGAGCCTGGGAAGAGGCGCGGACGGGTTTCGAAGGCTGCCTCGCCATTGTGCCCTGCGATGGACCAAGTAAGGTCTTCCTCAGCCGCATTTCTCAGTTCTGTGGCACCGCGCCAAGCGCCGACTGGAACGGTGTCTGGTCTCTGACGGAAAAATAGGACGCCCGCAGTGGACCTCGGCGAGGCCAGTGCTTGCTACAGCGCCAGACCTCCGTCGAGCAATATGGTCTGCCCAGTCATGTAGTCCGACACAGCCGACGCGAGGTAGAACGCCAATAGCTCAATTTCCCTGAGCCACCCGGGCCGCCTCAGCGGGACAGTCTGCTCGGCGCGTTGGGTGGTCTGCTTCACGCGCTCTTCGCCCGACGTTACGACGTCGGGAAAGATGCCGGGCGCAATGGCATTGACATGGACGCCATAGGGTGCCCATTCGAGCACCCGCACCCGGGTGAATCCGGCGAGCGGCGGTCTCGGCATGGCACTCAAGGCACAAGGAATACGGCTTTCCGGGGCGCTCTCTTGTGACTCCCGGCGGATCCGACGGATCTGCCTGGTGTGCTGCCGGGCGCCTTTGCGGTATTCTGCAGCATCGGCCGAGGTTGATCCGGCTTACTGTGGGAGGACATGGGATGACGCGCTCTTGGATCCATTTCACGCGCGGCCGTTTCGTGCGTCAGGCGCGGGTCGGGCTCGGGGAATTGCGCGAGGAGCATTTGAGCCGGCAGGGCTTCGCCGGGCCGGTGGCGATGCTCTATCGCACCGACGGACCGAACGAGGTGGTGAGGTTCGAAGGCGACTACCGGCCGCGGCAGGTCGACAGTGTCGATGTCGTGGCGCCCGATGCAGACGACCCACGCGGCGGCTGGCAGACACTGCTGTCGAACGAGGATGTCTCCATGTCGATCAGTCGACGGCGCGAGGCAATGCCTTATTGCTATCGCGATATGGAGTGCGACCTCCTGTACTTCGTGCATCGCGGCCGCGGTGTTTTCGCGACCGAATTCGGGCCCATCCCGTACGAGCCGGGCGACTGGGTGCTGCTGCCGAAGGCGACGACCTTCCGGCAGTTGCCCGAGGCTGGCGACAGCCTGTTGCTGGTCGTCGAATCGCCGCAGCCGATCCGGCTGTGCGAACATGAGCAGGTCGGCCGCCACACGCCGATCGACCCGACCATGCTGGAGGTCCCGGATGTCGTCGACTATGGGTGGCCGAAGCAGGACGAGTACGAAGTGAGGCTAAAGCATGCCGGCGGGCAAAGCTCGATCTTCTACCGCAACGACCCGATGAAAGTGGTCGGCTGGAAGGGCGATCTGTTCCCGTTCAAGCTCAATGTCCGGAATATTCTGCCGATCATGTCGGACCGGATTCACGTCCCGCCTTCGTCCTGGGTGACCTTCGAGGCGCCGGGTTTCGTCGTGTTGAGCATCCCTCCGCAAATCGCCGTGGCCGATCTCGAAGCGGAGGAATTGCCCAGCTATCACCGCAACATCGATATGGACGAAGTCATGCTGTCCCACGCCGACGAGGATCCGAACGGCCGCCGGCCGGGCAGCTTCCGCCATACGCCGCAGGGAATCTTGCACGGAGCCAACGAGGCTTATCGCGCGGAATTTCAGGCTCGCCGCAAACCCGGGATGCGCCGGACTAGCACGAGCGTCGGCGTCGACACATACCGGCCTCTCAGAGCTTCTCCTGAGTTTGCCCGCATGAGCGGCTGACTCTGAGTAGTGCTCTGGCTCAGACAGACGACTCACTTAGTCGTCGTGAATGGCCGGGCTTGGCCCGGCCATTCACGAGCCGCGGCACACGTCTTGCCGGTTTCCGTGGATGCCCGGCACAAGGCCGGGCAAGACGATTAGGCTAACACCAATCATCTGAATGCGTCTGAGCACTAGCACCACAAGGAGCGATGTCGATGAGTGAGCGGATCTGGGACAAGTTTCTTACTGAGCGCGACAAGGCGGTCTTTGCCGCCGGCGGATTTGGCGCGCGGGCCGGGTTCGGCAAGCGGCCGGCGCTGCTCGTGATCGACGTCAGCTGGGCGTTCTGTGGTGAGCGGCCGGAACCCATCCTCGAATCGATCAAGCACTGGCGCAACTCCTGCGGTGCCGAGAGCTGGGTGGCCCTCGCACACATCAAGACGCTGATCGAAGCGGCGCGCGCCAAGGGCCTTCCCGTCATCTACACGACCGGGGAGCGGCGGTCTGACAATTGGGATGCCGGCAGCTGGCGGTGGAAAAGCACGCGCGGCGATGAAGCAGGCGGTTCCCCCGGCGATGATGTCGACGGCAACGAAATCGTTACGATGATTGCGCCCGGCCCGCGGGACATCGTGATCAAGAAGCAGAAGCCGTCGGGTTTCTTCGGGACGAACCTTGCCTCCTATCTGACCCTGCTCGGCTGCGACAGCGTGATCGTCGTCGGGACGACCACCTCGGGCTGCGTGCGGGCCACCGTGGTTGACGGGTTCAGCCTCAATTACCGCGTGATCGTCGCCGAAGAAGGCTGCTTCGACCGCAGTGAGGCCAGCCATGCCGTCAGCTTGTGCGATATGCACGCCAAATACGCCGACGTCGTCCCTCTGGCCGAAGTCCTTTCTTACTTCGATCGACTGCCCGGCGGTTTGTTCGACCTGCCGACCGGCAGCCTGGGCGTGCCGATCAAAGAAGCGGCCGAGTAACGCGCAAGGAGCCGCTACTCTGCGGCGACCCGAACTTTCGTTGGTTCCGGATTGAGTTCGCGCAAGCGAGGCAGGACCTCCTTCGCGAAGAGCGTGATGTTGGCGACCGTGTCTTGATGGTCCAAGAACCCGCCTTGGCCAAAGAACAAGAGATGGCCGAAACCGCCGACGCGGTCGTTGAGCTCCTTGATCTGGTTGTAGACATCGTCGGGCGTGCCGGCAAAGCAGGTGGCGCTTTCCATCAATTGATCGAGGTTCGCGGTCGTGTGGTCGACCGCGTTGCCGTGACGGTCGCGTACGAAGCCGGTGCGCTTGCCGCCCGCTTTGAGCATTGCGACATTGGCGCCGATAGAATTGTAGCCGGGCGGGTTGGTGAAGGGTTCGAGCACGACCGGCGAGGTGCGCACATAGTCGGCGGCGAGATTGGCGCGCCGCCGCCCTTCTTCGCGCGTCGCGCCGACGCCGATCACCGCGGCGTAAGCAAAGCGGTCGGGCCCGGCAGTCCAGCCCAATTCCTGTGCCCGCTGGCGATAGGCCGCGAATAACGGCCCCGCGACGTGGCCCGACAGCAACGTGCCGACGACATGCCCACGCTCGGCCGCCATGCGCCCGGTATCGACACTGACCCCGGTCATCCAAACCGGGGGTGTCGGCTGCTGCAACGGCCGCGGCCAGATATTGACATTGCGGTAGTGGAAGAATTCGCCCTCCCAACTGAACGGGCCGTCGGTCGTCGACATCGCCTTCAGGATCAGGTCGTGCGCCTCCCAATAGCGGCGCATCAGATTAGCCGGATTGCTGTTGGCCGGCGCGATCTCGTAGGCCGCGCCTTTGACGAGGCCCATCTCCAGCCTGCCGCCCGACAATACGTCGAGCCATGCCATCTCCTCGGCGACGCGCACCGGGTCCGGCCGATTGGCGATAGGCGTGCCGAGCGACAGCAGGCGCGACTGCTTGGTCTCGCGGGCGATGATCGCCAACGCCATCGGCACCGAGATCGTCAGGCAGGTCGCGGTGCTGTGATGCTCGTTGACCATGATGTCGAGGCCGACCTCGTCGCACAGGGCGAACTCGTCGAGATAACGGTTCAGTAATCGATGCCCGATCTGCGGATCGTAATTGCTATTGGGCAAGACGACCCGTAGCGAGCCGCGCTTCAGCCCTTCCTCCCAGGCCGGGTGGTACGCCATCTCCGAGAAGTACCAGACGCGCATGGCTCCCTCCTTCTGCCTATTCGCTTGTGCCAACGAAGGCCGATAGCCGCTCGAGGAACGCTTCAGGCTGTTCCCAATGCGGGAAGTGGCCGGCGTGCGGAATAATCTCGAGCCGGGCTCCCGGTATCGCTTGCCTCCAGCCCTCGCCGTAAGCGGGTGTGACGATGCCGTCCTCGGCACCCCAGAGCAGCAGTGTCGGCCGGTCGATGCGATGCAACCAGCGTTTGAGCCGCGGGTTGTGCATGTAGGGCTTCCAGCCGTAGAGCGCGAAAGCCTCGCGCCCGCGCGCGATCGCGGCCAGCTCGCTTTCCGGCAATTGGGTGAAATCGACCGCGTCCCTCGCCGGATCGGCCCAGGCGAGCCTCAGATATTCGGCGCGTGGCAGCGCATGCATGTCGGCGATGTCCCGCTCGTCTCGGCCGCGGACCTTGATGCCGAGCGGATCCACCAGAACGAGATGAGAGAACCGCGCGGTCGAGCGCACCATCATCTCCGCCGCCACCCATCCGCCCAAGCAGGCGCCGACCAGCACCGCGTTCTCGAGTTCGAGTTCGGCGGCGAGATCAAGATAGAGATAGGCGAGATCATCGACCGAGCCTGAACCATCGATCAGCGGCGAGTTGCCGTAGCCCGGATGCCACGGAGCGATCACCCGATGGCTCCGAGACAGGTATTCGAGCCACGGTCTCTCGGGCGCCAGTCCTTCGCCCGCGTGCAAGAACAAGAGTGGGCGGCCGTCACCGCGGTCCACCAGCTCCAGCATCGTGCCGGCGAGGTCTATCGTCCTGGTCATTCGAGTCTTCCTTATTCGGACCAAGGCTAACGCTCGGCATCATTGCAGAGACATGCGGATGTTGCCAGGCGGCACCATTGTCGCGCGGGGCAGCAGCGGTCGCAATCGATCCCATCCTAACGATTCGTCAATTGGTTTCGGGCAAGCTCCGAGGCATGGCTGACCGGCTCACATTTTCTCGAGCGGAAAACAGAAGTCACACTTGGGCGATCCGCCGTATTGTGCTTCGCAGGGCGCTCTCGATTGCTGCCGTCGTGACTGCGCCTTGGCTCGTAATTGCCGCAGTTATTTGCGCCGTTCTCCAATCATGGTGAGATCGGCGCCTCGTTCATAACCAGCCGCCAGCCTGCGCTGGAACTCGCGTGGTGATCGAAGACATTTGCGTCGGCTGCTCCGGACAAGGAAAGGCGGACCGTCGAGACCGCGGGTAAGTACGCGATTCCCTTAACCGCCATCTTCTGTATGGCGATCCAATTCATCGACTACGATCGCATTGCTGAAACCTTCAGGAGAGCGTCTTCAGCTCATTCGATTGCGACGCCAGCCAGGTAGTTTGCCGATGGCCGTGCGCGAACGAGCGTGATGGAGCTGTGTCTGGAAAACGTCCTGCCGCCGCCCTTTCAGACCCGCTATCCGCTACCGGTATGCCGTCGGACCGGTAAGGCGCCCGTATTTGCACAGATCTCCCGTCTAACAACCACGCCAATGACCGGCGTGCAGGGTTTATCGATGCAGTAGTCAAATCTTAGCCACAAGCTTGATGCTTGGCATCGACTATTTTAAGTTCGACATCCTTGGTTAAACAGTACGAACACGGTATTTGAATGCACGTCATGGACACCGCACTCCCTGAGATCAAAGTGGTGATGCCCCAGCGCATCGGCGATACGCGCGGCTTCTTCTCCGAGGTGTGGAATGCGCGCGACTTTGCCGAGGTCGGCGTTGATACGGGCTTTGTGCAGGACAACCACGTTCGCAACCCGCTGAAGGGGACCTTGCGCGGGCTGCACTATCAGATGCCGCCGGCGGCGCAGGGCAAGCTGGTGCGGGTCACCCGCGGGGCGATTTTCGATGTCGCCGTCGACGTGCGGCGCGGTTCGCCGGCCTTCGGGCGCCATGCCGCGGCGGTGCTGACCGCCGATAACTGGTACCAGCTGTGGATCCCGCCGGGCTTTGCCCATGGCTATTGCACGCTCGAGGACGACACCGAGGTACAGTACAAGGCCACCGATTTTTACAGCCCGGCGCACGATCGCGGCATCGCCTGGAACGACCCGGAGCTGATGATCACCTGGCCGGTGACGATCGAAACCGCGATCGTCTCAGAGCGTGACCATAACCTGCCGCGCCTCTGCGAGCAGACCCAGCTGTTCGAATACAGTTAGCCAAGAGCGCTTCAGCGACATCCGCGGCGCTTTGGCGTCAAGGAAGCGTCTGTCGCGGCCGCAGTCGGCCGCTTGATCGCGCGGGAACTCAGACGGCCCGTCCGCCTCTACGACATGGACTGCCACTATAAGGAGGTGAGGGACAAGTGGATCGGCCCCGCCGGCGACCTCAAGGAGTGACGGAATCCTAGCCGACGGGCCGACCTTTGCGGGCGATGAATTCCGGGAAGGCCTCCTCAGCCCGCGCGCCCCTGACGACATGCGTCGTATATTCGCGCTCCTCGGTCCATTGCTGCTCGAGGTTCTGGCCCTTCTGCCGCAACAGCAGCGCCTTGACCCCGATCACGGCGGCGCGGTTGTTATTGGCGATCATCCGGGCCAGCTCCATCGTCTTTGCCCGCAGCTGGTCGCGCGGCTCCAGATGGTTCAATAACCCGATGCGGTAGGCCTCCTCCGCTTCGACGACCCGCGCGGTGAACAAGAGTTCCTTGGCGATCGGCCAACCGACCTGGTTGGGCAGGGTCCAGGTGCTGTTGATCCGGCCATAGGCGGCCGCGAGAAAACGAAAGCGGGTGTCCTCGCAGCCGACCCGCATGTCGAGCGAGGAGGCCAGCACCGCGGCGCCGCCATAGGCCAGGCCGTTGATCATGCCGATCGTCGGCTTTGCACTGGCGGCGATCTCGTAGCTGCCGCGGCCCCGGCGGGCCTCCAGCTCGTCCTGAGTGTAGCGGCGGTCGTCCTCGCGCTGCTCGTGGATGTCGCCGCCGGCGGAAAAAGCGCGGTCGCCGGCGCCGGTGATAATGATGCAACCGATCCCGTCGTCGGCATCGAGCTCCTTGACCGCGTCGCGCAGCTCGCTCGACAGCCGCCGGTTCATCGCGTTGAGCTTCTCCGGACGGTTGAGCGTGACGAGGGCGACGCCCTCCTCCTTGTCGACCAGGATATGTTCGTAAGCCATTGTTTCCTCCGATCAATCAAATCCGGATCACGACCTTGCCGACATGCCTGTCGGCTTCGAGGTAGGCTTGCGCGTCGGCGATTTCCGACAGCGCGAAGGAACGGTCGACGATCGGCCGCAATCTGCCGTCGCGTAATGCCGGCATCAGGTCGGCGACAAACCGTCTGGTCGATTCGGCCCGCTGCGCCGGCTTGCGCAGCCGGTTGCTGACCCCGTAGAGGTGCAAACGGCGCAAGGCCAGCCGATCGAGGTCGAGCTCGCCCTTCAACACCCCGCTCATCCGGCCGATGGTCACAAACCGGCCGCCGACAGCTAGCGCCTCGAGACAGGAGGCGAATATGTCGCCGCCGATATTGTCGACGATCATGTCGACGCCGTCCTCGCCGACGACGCGTGAGATCGCGGCGCCGAATCCGTCGCTGCCGGTGATGACGCCGGCGTCGAGGCCATATGCCTTGAGTTTTTCAATCTTCTCCGCCGAGCGCGACGTCCCGATCACTTTGGCGCCGATCAGCTTGGCGAGCAGCAATGTCGCAACGCCGACGCCGGAGGGCGCTGCCGTCACTAGCACTGTCTCGCCAGCCTGTAGCTGCGCACTCGCATAGAGCGCGTCGTGAACCACGACAAAAACGATCGGAACGCAGGCCGCCTCTTCCCACGACAGCTGCTCGGGCGCCGGCATCGCCTCGCGGACGTCGATCAGAGCGTATTCGGCGAAGCCGCCGCCGCAGCGGCCCATCACCCGGTCGCCGGGTTTGAAGCCGGACACCCCGTCCCCGATCTCGACTACTTCGCCGGCGGCGTCGCCGCCGCCCGGCCGCTCCGCGGGAGCGGGCTTGCCCGGCTCCAGACACAGGTTATGGAGCGCCCTGAACTCGGCCCGGTTCAATGATGAGGCGTAGACCCGGGCAAGGAGATGTCCGGGCGGGACGACCGGCCTCTGCACCTCGCGGATGTCCCACCTGCCGCCCGCCGTGCCGGCCATCATGATTGCCGCCTGCATCTCTCGATCTCCCTGAAAAGTCGCTCGGCCTCACGCCGCGCAGAGAATCGGCAGGGCCGATAGGCTATAGGCTCTGTTCCGGAACGAACAGAGCCGAGGAGATAGAAATGGCCGAAGATTTTGTTGGGAAAATCGTTCTCGTCACCGGCGGCGGCAATGGGATCGGCGCTGCAACCTGCCACGCCTTCGCCACAGCGGGGGCACGTGTCGCGGTTCTCGATCTTGCTGCGCCGGCGGCCGAGGCGGTCGCGGCGGAGATCGCCGGCCGGGGCGGCAGTGCAACGGCGCACGCGGTCGATGTTGCCGATCGTGCGAGGTTCACGTCAGTCGCTGCTGCCGTCGCCGAGGCATCGGGTGGAATCGACATTCTCGTCAATGGAGCCGGGACGACCGTGCGGCGGATGATCGCGGAAATGGGCCCGGAAGATTGGGATCGCGTCATCGGCGTCAACCTGACCGGCGCTTTCAACGGCATCCAAGCGGTTGAGCCGCATATGCGAAGGCGCGGCAGCGGCGCGATCGTCAACGTCGCTTCGATTGCCGGGCAGCGGATCTCGTTCGGGGGCACCGCCAATTACACGGCATCGAAGGCTGGCCTGCTGGGATTGACGCGCCATGCGGCATACGAGCTCGCCCCCGCCGGCATCCGTGTCAATGCAGTCTGTCCCGGTCCGACCGCGACCGGTTTTGGCGGCGCGACCCCGTCAGAGGAAACAAAGGCTGTGCGGGCCCGTAAGATCCCTCTGGGTCGAATGTGCGAGCCCGATGACATCGCCGACCCGATTCTGTTCCTGGCCGGTCGCGCCGCGCGGATGATCACAGGCGTCGCACTGACGGTCGATGGCGGCGTGCTGGTCAAGAACGACACGCCCTATGAGGAATATTTCGGCCGCAGATCGGCGTGAGGGCAGGGGCGCATCTGACCGGTTTCAGAGGTCCGGGGTCGCGGGCGGTGACTGCGCTTCGCTGTGACGATCAGCAATGTCAGCGCCGAGATCGGCGAGGGCGCCGACCGTGATCGGCTTGAACGGGGCACGGGGGCGATAGGTGCCGATCTCGGCGATCGGCTTTCCAAGCGTTTCGGCCATCACGGCGGAGACGATCGGTCCGCAGATCCGGCCTTGACAGGGCCCCATCCCACAGCGGGTGAAGGACTTCAGCTGGTTCGGTCCTTGGGCACCGAGCCGCGCGGCTTGGCGAATGCGGCCGACCGTGACCTCTTCACAGCGGCAGGCGATGACCTCGTCCTCGGCCGGAACCAGCACCGATTGCGCCGGACGGTAGAGCCGATCGAGAAACGGCCGCAGTGCGAGCTCCCGATCGAGCGCTGCCCGGATCGGCACGGCGCGGCGATCGCGCTCGGCCTCGCCGATATGGTCGAGCTGCGCCGCTGCAGCGAGCGCGGCGAGGCGCCCCGACAGCGCGGCCGCCTCGGCTCCGGCGATGCCGCCGCCATCCCCGACGATGAAGATATTTGCAAGGCTCGTCTGCCCCCACGGGTCGAGCGCCGGACGCCAGCAGAGTTGGCCTTCATCCCATTCGTGCCGTAACTGCAGGGCGAGGCTCACCTGCACATTCGGGATTACCCCCTCATGCAAGAACAGATGGTCGGCGGCAAGCTCGCCGCCTTCCCAAGCGATGCGCTCGAAGTTTCGCCCGCCGAGAGCCCGCAGCCCGCGCACAGCCCGCCGGATGGGGATCCTGGCGCGCTTGACGGCGAGCATTAGCCTCAGCCCCTTGAGCAGCATGCGGCGCCCTGACCACAGGCCTCCCCCGAGCCGCGCGGCTCCGAGGTAATTCTCCGGTGGTGTCGTCTCAAACAGAGCGACCGGCGGGGCGCCGGCTCGCGCGAGTTGGGCTGCGAAGAGATAAAGGAGCGGTCCTTGTCCCGCGAGCACGACACGGCCTTCCGGGACCAGGTCGCCTGTTTTCAACAGGATCTGCGCCGCGCCGGCTCCCATGATGCCGGGCAATTTCCATCCGGGGATTGGGACCGGCCGCTCAAACGCGCCAGTCGCCAGCAGGATTCGGCGCGCCGTCAGCATCTCGGTACGGCCGCCGCTCTCCAGATAGAGTGCCCCTTCGGGATCGACGTGCCACAGTGTCGTGCCCGGTCGGTACTCGACACGGCTTTCGCGCAGGGCGGCGGCGAGGGGGCGGCCAGCGTGGTAATCGGGTCCGAGCGGTGAGTTCGGCTGCGAGCGCTCGATCCCTCGATAGATCTGGCCTCCGGGCGAGGCCTGCTCGTCGATCAGCCCAGTCTCGAGCCCGAGCTCGGCGGCAAGCACCGCTGCCGCCATGCCGGCAGGACCCGCGCCGACGATTGCCAACTCGACGGTCATTATGCGGCCGGATCGACTTTGCGCGCCCGGATCTGCCGGCGGATTTGCATTCCCGGGCGCGCTTCGATCATGCAGCTCTGGCGGTTTGGCACACCGTCGATTTCGGCGAGGCAATCGAAACAGACGCCCATCATGCAATAGGGAGCGCGTTCGCTACCTTGGACCGGGGTCTCGCGAATGCTGCGGAACCCGGCGAGGAGGACTGCCGCAGCCGCTGAAGCGCCGGCAGGAACTAGGGTCGTGCGCCCCTCGACGACGACCGCAATCGTCGCCGGGTCGCCCTCAGGCCGCAGCCGGAACATCGAAGCGCCTTGCCGTAAAAAGGTCGAGGTCGGAATCGAGCGCACCGGCGGCGATCATCGGAGCGAAGAGGTTGGCATGCGCGCCGGCGAGCGTGACGCCGCTGTGGCAGTTGGCGGTGAAGGCTCCCGGGAAGCGCTCCGACTGGTCGTAGATCGGCAGGCCGTCGGGCGGCATGACCCTGAGCGCCGCCCAGGCGCGCACGATCTGGAGCTCGCGCAGCCAAGGGAATGACAGCACGGCACGGCGCGCGATCGTCTTCATCACCTCCGGTTTTTGGCTGGTGTTGAAACCGACATCCTCCTGGCTGTCTCCCAGCATGATCCCGCCCTCGATCGTCTGGCGGATCGTCGTCATTGGCATCGGCAGGACGCGCTGTGCGCGCTCGGTGACGAGGATCTGGCCCCTTTGGGGTCGGACCGGAGCGTTCAGCCCGAAAAGTCCCGCCAAACTCGCATTGCCGAGCCCGGCCGCGAGAACAATTTTGGCCGCGCCGATCTCGCCATCGGCGGTCGGAATGCGGAAATCGCCAGGCGCCACCTCGGCATTACCGACCGTGGTATTCGGAATGTAGCGGCCGCCCTTTTCGACAAATCCCTTGTGCAGCGCGTGCAGCAGGTTCAGCGAGTTGGTATGGCCGTCATAGGGTGTCCAAGAGGCGCCGATTACAGAGGGGCCGAGACCGGGCAGCATGTCGGCAAGCTCACGCCGGTCGAGCATGCGGTAGTCGAAGCCGAAATTGCCGGCTTCTGCCTGCATCCGCGCCATCCGTGCGCGGCGCTCTTCAAACTCGGTCTCGTCGAGGCAGAGATGGACGCCGCCCGGCCGCTCATGCCCGACCGAAATATCCGTGCTTGCAAGCAGCTCGGCAGCGAGCGCCGGCCATTCATCCGCGGAGCGGCGCGTCCAGCGCTGATAATGCGGCGCGCCGTCGCCTTTGCTTTGCACCCAGACGAGCCCGAAATTGCCGCGCGAGGCGCGGTACGCGGTATCACCTTCGTCGAGGAGCACAGTGCGGAGCCCTTCGCGAGCGAGCCCATAGGCGATCGCCGAGCCGACCAGCCCTCCGCCCATCACGATCGCATCGTAACGCGTCATCCGATGCCCCCGGAGTGCCACACCTCGAGATCATAGAACTGGTCGAGATCATAGAACTGGTCGAAGAGGACCAGAAGCACCGGCATCTACCTTCCTGCCCGCGGGTCGCTGGCGCGGAAATTGCTGATTCTACTCCCATCGACCGACAGCGGGGAGCTCGGTGATGGCGAAAGGGCTTGGGTGGGTGTGCCGGCGCGCCGTGTCTGCGGTAGTGGTGCTCGTTGCGCTCGGCGTCACAGCAGAGGCGAAAACCTTCCGCTGGGCCAATGACGGGGATCCGACCACGATGGATCCTCACGCTCGCAGCGACGGATTCGTGACGTCCTTCGATATGAATATGTACGAGCCGCTGCTTCGCCGAAATCGTGATCTGAAGCTCGAGCCGGCGCTCGCGGCCGAGTGGTCGAACATCGATCTTACGACTTGGCGGTTCAAGCTCCGGCAAGGGGTCAAGTTCCATGATGGCGCGCCGTTCACCGCAGACGATGTCATCTTTTCTCTGCAGCGCGCGGTGGCAACGGGGTCCGACGTCGCCGCTCTGTTAACATCAGTGAAAGAGTTCAGAAAGGTCGACGACTACGCCGTCGATCTCACTACCGACGGGCCGGCTCCAATCCTGCCGAATTACCTCGTCAGCATCGCGATCATGAACAAGGCATGGTGCGAAACTCATAACACGGCACGTGCCGCAGCACACGAGGATCAAGAGAACTACGCGACGCGTAACGAAAACGGGAGCGGGCCTTTCATGTTGAAGGACCGCCAGCCGGCGGTGCGCACCGTGCTGGTCAAGAACCCGAATTGGTGGGGCGAGAAGAACTGGCCGATCGACCTCGATGAGGTCGTCTTCACCCGCATCGAGAACTCGGCTACCCGCGTTGCGGCACTGCTATCGGGTGAGCTCGACATGGTCTACAACGTTCCTCCGCAAGACATCGAGCGGATCCGCAATACGCCAGGGATGAAAATCTGGCAGACGCCGGAGCTGCGGACGATCTTTCTCGGGATGGACCAGTCGCGCCCCGAGCTGCTGGAGTCCAATCTCAAAGGTAAAAACCCGCTCAAGGATAAACGCGTCCGCCAAGCGTTCTATCAGGCGATCGACGAGGACGCGATCAAGACCAAGGTCATGCGCGGTTTCGCCCGGCCGACCGCGCTGATGGTGGGGCCGGGCATCAATGGCTTCGACCCCGCGCTCGACAAACGCTATTCCTATGACACGGCCGCGGCAAAGAAACTTCTGGCCGAAGCCGGTTACCAGGATGGTTTCGAGGTCGGCTTTGACTGCCCGAACGATCGCTATATCAATGACGAGGCGATCTGTCAGGCGGTCGTCACCATGCTCGCCCGCATCGGCGTCAAGGCAGACCTTCTCGCCCAGACCAAAGCCAAATATTTCGGCAAGATCAACGCGCCCCAATTCAATACCAGCTTCTATCTGCTGGGCTGGACCCCGACGCCATTAGACGCGCTGAACATGCTCGATGAGCTCGCCGCGACACGAACCGAGGGTTTACGCGACGGGTTGTACAACAATGGCGGCTATTCGAACCCTTCTCTGGACGAGCTGATCAACAAGATCAAGGTCGAGCTTGACAGCGAAAAGCGCAATGAGCAGATCAGCCAGGCTCTGCAGATCGTCAAGGAGGAGTTTGTCTACATCCCGCTGCACCAACAGATTGTGGTATGGGCTAGCCGAGACAATGTCGATCTCGCCCCAATGGGCAACAATGACTTCCAGCTGCGATATGTGAAGCTGAAATAGCCCGGTGGTTCACAGCGGGTCGATGGTCGCCTTTTCGTCACGCGCGTCGTCGGGCTGTCCAATGCGTCCCCAGTAGCTTTTGCACGTGCCTTTGACCGCTGCTCCGCCCACGAATCCCAATCTGTTTGGGACGGTGGGCCTGATGGCGCGGAAATTGCTTGAGAATCGGACCGAGTGGGAGCGGGGAGCCTGGTGATGACGAGACGGCTTCTTTGGGTGTGCCGATGTGCCTTGTCAGCGGCTGCGTTGGTCGTGGCGGTCAGTGCGATAGGGGAGGCGAGAACCTTTCGCTGGGCGAATGACGGCGATCCGACGACGATGGATCCCCACGCCCGCAGCGACTTGTTTGTCACGACCTTCGACATGAACATGTACGAACCGCTGCTGCGGCGTGACCGCGAGCTGAAGCTTGAGCCGGCACTCGCGACCGGCTGGTCGAACATCGATCCTACGACTTGGCGTTTCAAGCTCCGGCAAGGGGTCAAGTTCCATGATGGAACGCCTCTCACCGTGGACGATGTCGTTTTTTCTTTTCAGCGCGCGACTGCCCCAGGGTCGGATCTTGCGGGTCAATTAGCGATCGTGAAAGAAGTGAAGAAGATCGACGACAGTACTGTCGATTTCATCACCGATGGCCCGGCGCCGATCTTACCGAATTACCTTGTCGGCATCGCGATCATGAGCAAGGCTTGGTGCGAGGCGCACAATACGATACGCGCCGCCATGCTCAAGGACGAGGAGAGCTACGCAACGCGCAACGCGAACGGGACCGGCCCGTTCATGTTGAAAGACCGTCAGCCCGCCGTGCGCACCGTGCTCATCAAAAACCCCGATTGGTGGGGTCTCGACGATCAGCCGATTGATGTCGACGAGGTCGTGTTCAGCCGCATCGAGAACTCGGCGACCCGGGTCGCTGCCCTTTTATCGGGCGAGCTCGACATGGTCTGCAACGTGCCTCCGCAAGACATCGAGCGCATTCAGAAGACGCAGGGGATGAAGCTCTGGGAGACGCCCGAGCTGCGGACGATCTTCCTCGGGATGGACCAGGGGCGCGACGAACTCCTCGAATCCAACGTCAAAGATAAAAACCCGTTCAAGGATAAACGCGTTCGGCAGGCCTTTACTCAGGCGATCGACGAGGACGCGGTCAAGACCAAGGTCATGCGCGGCTTCGCCCGTCCGACGGCCCTAATGGTCGGGCCCGGCATCAATGGCTATGACGTCACGATAGACAAGCGCTATCCCTACGATCCGGTCGCCGCCAAGAAGCTTCTCGCCGAAGCGGGCTATCCGGACGGGTTCGAGGTTGGTTTCGACTGTCCGAACGATCGCTACGTCAACGACGAGGCGATCTGCCAGGCAGTTGTCGTGATGCTCGCCCGCATCGGCGTCAAGGTCGACCTGCTGGCTCAGACAAAGGCGAAATACTTCGCCAAAATCAATGCACCGGGGTTTACGACGAGCTTTTATTTGCTGGGCTGGACCCCAACGCCCTTGGATACACTGCATATGCTGAGCAACCTCGCGCAGACGCGAAGCAAGGATTTCCGCGACGGGGCGTGGAACGAGGGTGGTTATTCGAACTCTTCCCTCGACGAGCTGATCAAGAAGATCCAGGTCGAGCTCGATAGCGAAAAACGCAACGAGCTGATCAGCGCAGCCCTGCGAATCGTCAAGGAGGATTTCGCATACGTCCCGTTGCATCAGCAGATCGTGGTATGGGCGAGTAGAGCCAATGTCGAGCTCGCGCCCATGGGCAACAATGACTTCCAGCTGCGCTATGTGAAGCTGAACTAGGCGAGGTTCGGAGCAGGCCGATGCTCGCCTTTGTCGTTCAGCGCCTCTATCAAGCCGTGCTGGTGATGCTCGCGGTGGCCCTCATCGCGTTCGCGTTGTTCAACTATGTCGGCGACCCGATCAACAACATGGTTGGTCAGGACACCAGCCAGGCCGATCGCGAGCGGCTGCGGCAGGAGTTGGGGCTCAACGACGGCTTTGTCGTTCAGTTTGCGCGGTTCGTCGCTCGCGCCGCACGGGGTGAGTTCGGGCTCTCCTACCAGCAGGCGCGCCCGGTAGGCCAGATCATTCTGGAAAAGATGCCGGCGACCCTCGAACTGAGCTTTGTGGCAGCGACCCTGGCGCTCGTGATCGGCCTGCCAATGGGAATTTATACTGGACTTCACCGACACTCCTGGCTGTCGCAATTGCTGCTGGGACTCTCGCTGGTCGGGGTCTCGCTGCCGACTTTTCTGATCGGCATCTTGCTGATCCTGATGTTTGCCGTGGTGCTCGGCTGGCTGCCATCCTTTGGCCGGGGCAGTGTCGTCACGGTCGGCTGGTGGAGCTCAGGCCTCGTTACCCTCGATGGCTGGCGCGCGATCCTCATGCCGGCGGTGACGCTCTCGCTGTTTCAAATGACTCTGATCATGCGCTTGGTGCGCGCCGAGATGATCGAGGTATTGCGTACCGACTACATCAAATTTGCCCGAGCACGCGGATTGACCAACTGGTCGGTGAATTTCGGGCACGCGCTCAAGAACACACTGGTGCCGGTGATTACGATCGCCGGCCTCCAGATCGGCTCGATCATCGCATTCGCCATCATCACCGAGACCGTCTTCCAGTGGCCCGGCATGGGGCTGATGTTCATCCAGGCGGTGAGCTTTGTCGACATCCCGGTGATGGCCGCCTATCTGGTGCTGGTCGGGTTCTTTTTTGTCGTCATCAACTTCGTCGTCGACCTCCTCTACCATGTCGTGGACCCGCGGCTCAGGGTCGATCGCGAGCGGGTCGGTATTGGCTGACCGGGTATCCTTTGTGGCGATAATGCGGCCGCGCCCAGCGTTGCGGCGGGTGTTCGACAGCGATCTGTGGTGGAGCTTCCGGCGGTCTCCAGTAACCGTCGCGGCCGCAGCGGTGGCGTCGATCATTATCGGCGGCGCGCTCTTGGCATCGTGGATTGCGCCGCATGACCCATTCGATCCGGCGTCGCTGAGCCTGCTCGACGCATCGAACCCGCCGGCTTGGCTCGATGGCGGCAGTTGGACCTTCCCGCTCGGAACCGACAATCAAGGGCGCGATGTGCTCTCCGCCATACTCTATGGCTCCCGGCTGTCGCTGTCCGTTGGCGCATCGGCGGTTGTGCTGGCAATGGCGCTTGGAGTGACGCTCGGCCTTCTTTCGGGTTGGCACGGCGGACTCATCGACACGATCATCATGCGTATTGCCGACGTCGAGCTGAGTTTTCCAGCGATCCTTGTCGCACTTTTGATCGACGGCGTGGCGCGCGGCGTGCTGCCGCGCGACGCACAGTCGGAAATCGCGTCTTACGTGCTGATCGCGGCGATCGCACTATCGTTCTGGGTTCAATATGCCCGCACCGTGCGCGCCTCGACTTTGGTGGAGCGCAACAAGGAGTACATCCAAGCCGCCCGCGTCATTGGCGTTCACCCCGCCAAGATCATACTGGGCCATCTGTTGCCGAACGTAATCGGTCCGGTACTGGTGATCGCGACCATCAATCTCGCGCTCGCCGTTCTGACCGAGGCCACATTGTCCTTTCTCGGGGTCGGATTGCCGCCCACCCAGCCCTCGCTCGGGACATTGATCCGCAACGGCAACGACTATCTGTTTTCCGGCGACTGGTGGATCTCGATCTTCCCGGGCGTGGTGTTGGCCGCGCTGATTCTGTCGGTCAATCTGCTGGGCGACTGGTTGCGCGACGTCTTTAATCCGAAATTGCGGTGACATGGCGGAGCCGCTTTTGCGGGTCGAGAATTTGCGGGTCGAACTGCCGAGCCGGCGGGGAGTATTGACCGCGATCGACGATGTCAGCTTTACGATCGCCCCGGGGGAGGTGCTGGGCGTTGTCGGCGAGTCGGGGGCCGGGAAATCCTTGACCGGCGCGGCGATTATCGGCTTGCTCGAGCCCCCGCTGCGCGTTGCCGGCGGCCGGATCTCGCTGGCAGGCCGGCGGATCGACGACTTGTCCCCCGAGGCGATGCGGCGAGTCCGCGGCCGAGAGATCGGCGCGATCTTTCAGGATCCGCTGACCAGCCTCAACCCGCTTTACACGATCGGACGGCAGCTTGTCGAAACGATCCGCACGCATCTCGATCTGAACCCCGCCGGCGCCCGTGAACGGGCATTGTCTCTATTGCGCGAAGTCGGCATTGCCGGCGCAGCCGAGCGCATTGACCATTACCCCCATCAGTTCTCCGGCGGCATGCGCCAACGCGTCGTCATTGCCCTGGCGATTGCCGCCAATCCTCGGCTGATCATTGCGGATGAGCCGACGACTGCGCTCGACGTATCGATCCAGGCGCAAATCATAGCATTGTTGAGGCGGCTGTGCCGCGACCACGGCACCGCGGTGATGCTCGTCACTCATGACATGGGCGTCATCGCCGAGACCGCGCACCGCGTCGCGGTCATGTATGCCGGGCGCATCGTCGAGCTCGGCGCGGTAAACGAGGTCGTCGCAAACCCGCGTCATCCCTATTCGCGCGGCCTGATGGATTCGATCCCCCGGATCGGCGGCCGCCGGGAACGGCTGCGTCAAATCGACGGAGCCATGCCGCGCCTGGGCGAGATCCCGAAGGGCTGCCCGTTCAATCCGCGCTGTCCTGAAGTGTTCGATCGCTGCCGCCAGCAGCGGCCGGATCTCATGGCGGCGGCCGGCACCGAGGCGGCGTGCTGGCTTTACGACAAGGCTCGATTGCCGGTGAGACAGACCCTCAATGCCCGAACCTGAGACCTTGCTCCATGTCGAGGATGTCCGGCGTCATTTCGACGTCTCCCCGACGGCGCTCGAGCGTTTGCTGCAAGGCAAGAACCGGGCGACGTTGAAAGCAGTCGATGGTGTTAGCTTCACAATGCGGCGCGGTGAGACTTTCGCGCTCGTCGGCGAATCCGGCTGCGGCAAATCGACGGTAGCGCGACTGGTCGTCGGGATTTACCGCCCGACCGCCGGACGCATCGTCTTCGCCGGGCAGGAACTTGCCCGGCTGAAAAGCCGCCGGGCCGCGGCGCCATTGCGGCGACGCCTGCAAATGATCTTCCAGGACCCCTATGCGAGCCTCAACCCGCGTTGGCGGGTGAAGCGGATCATAGCCGAGCCGCTGCGCACCCACGGACTGGCCGCGAGTGAGGCGGCACTCAGTGCGCGCGTCGCGGAATTGTTGATGCAAGTGCGTTTGTCCCCGGCGGACGGCGAAAAGTTTCCGCACGAATTCTCCGGCGGCCAGCGCCAGCGGATCTCGATTGCGCGAGCGCTGGCCTCGAACCCCGAATTTCTGGTCTGCGACGAGCCGACTTCCGCACTCGACGTCTCGGTTCAGGCGCAGATCCTCAACTTGATGAAGGATCTGCAGCGCCAACTGGGTCTGACCTATCTATTCATCTCGCACAATCTCGCGGTCATTTACCAAATGTCCGACCGGGTCGCCGTGATGTATCTCGGCCGGCTCGTCGAAATCGCCTCCGCTGAACGGCTCTTTACCGTCCCACGCCATCCTTACACGCGATTATTGCTCGAGACGATCCCGAGCATCGAGATGACCGGCCGCGAGCGCGAGCCGGTGGCGGGCGAGGTACCCAACCCGATCAATCCGCCCCCCGGCTGCAGCTTTCATCCGCGCTGCCCCTTCGCGAACGAGCGCTGCCGCCGCGAGCTTCCGCAGTTGATCGATGTGGCCGGGACGCTCGTTGCCTGTCACGCCGCCGAAGAAGGCCGGCTGCCCGTTGCTTCAGGGATGCTGAGGCCGGGCTGAGCCGATATGGCGGAGACCCTGTAATGCGCGGACCGCAGCGGTTTCAGCACTGCGAGCGCCATTATCGCGGCGACGGCGTTCATTAGCGCCGCGACGATGAATACCGCATGCCAGTCTCCGGTTGCCGCTGCCAGCACATTGGCGAGCGGCACGAGAAGCGCGGCGGTGCCTTTTGCCGTGTAGAGAAGGCCGGCATTGGTGGTGGCATATTTGACGCCATAGACATCGGTGCAGGTCGACGGGAAAAGGCTGTAGATCTCGCCCCAGGCGAAGAACACGACCCCGCTCAGAATCACGAACAGTACCGGGTCATGGCCGAAAAGACTGAGCATCCAGATCCCCACCGCTTCGAGCGCGAAGGCGATGAACATCGTGTTCTCGCGGCCGATATTGTCGGACACCCACCCAAAGAACGGCCGCGTCACCCCGTTCAGCACGCGGTCGATCGACAGGGCGAAGGTAAGTGCCGGCAGGGTGAGGCCAAGGAGGCTTACCGGGATCTTGGCGACCTGGAAGTCGGTGGCGATCGGTGCCAACTGCGCTGTCGCCATCAGGCCGCCCGCGCCGACCAGGACGAACATTGCGTAGAGAACCCAGAAAATCGGTGAGCGCAACACCTCCAAAGGGGTGTAGTCCCGGGCGGATTGCTGCAGGCGCGTCGAGGCCGGGGCCTCGCCCGGATGCGGCGCCCTCAGCAGCAAGGAGAGCGCCACGACAACGAGCCCCTGGCCGATGCCGAACCACAGGAATGTGGCTTCGTAGCCACTCGACTGGATCAGCCCTTGGATCGGGATGATCGTCAGCGCCGAGCCGGCGCCAAACCCTGCCGCGGTCAGCCCTGCCGCCAGGCCTCGCCGATCGGGGAACCACTTCAAGGCATTGCCGATGCTGGTGCCGTATACGGCACCAGCCCCAGTACCGCCGATTGCCGCGGCGAGATAGAGCAGCCCGAGCGAGTCGGCCAACGAATTGATCGCCCAGGCAATGCCGACCAAAATACCGCCGACCAGCGCAACGATCTTTGGGCCGAAACGATCGACCAGCCAACCTTCGATCGGCACCAACCAGGTTTCGGTCAGCACAAAGATCGTGAAGGCGACCTGGATTGCCGCGCGGCCCCAATGGTATTTCTGGTCGATGGGGTTGACGAACAGCGTCCAGCCGTATTGCAGGTTGGCGATCATCACCATGCAGACGATGCCGACCAGTAGCTGGAGCCACCTGACTGAAGCCGGTCGAGCGCCGGCCGTGGCCGTCGTGTATGACATCTTGAAGCTCCTCCCTCTGATTGCTTGCATTTCTGCTTATAGATTGTACCATAGGTTGCCATCAAAGAGCCGTTTGAACGGACGCTCTCGGCAGCAGTTAACTATTTTGTGTCGATTGCTTCAAACTCTATGAGCTTTGTTGGTCGCATTATCGCCGGTGCTCGCGATCTGCCTTTCGGCGGTCCCCTCGGGGCATTGCTCGCTCGGGCGGCGCGCCACATTCCCAGCTGGCACGCGGATGACGCCGCTGAAAGCTCGGGTGACGACCCGCGCCGTGGCATCGCCTTCACCATCGCGGTAATCGCCCTCGGCGCCAAGATGGCGACAGCCGACGGTGTCGTCACTCGCGATGAGGTCGCCGCTTTTGGCGAAGTGTTCCAGGTCCCTCCGGGGGAAGAAGAGCATGTCAGGCTGGTTTTCGACCTCGCCCGAAAAAGCACGGCCGGGTTCGAGAGCTACGCCCGCCAGGTCGGCCGCTTGTTTGCCAATGATCGAGCGGTGCTCGAGAACCTTCTCGGCGGGTTGTTCCACATTGCCCTGGCGGATAACCGCCTCTTTCCTGCCGAGGACGCATATCTGCGCAAAGTTGCTGACCATTTCGGTCTTGATGCGGCCGATTACGCCCGTATCCGGGCGCTCCATGTCGGTCCGGAGCAGGATGCAGGCGAAGATCCCTATGCGATCCTCGGAGTCTCATCCGGCGCCTCTCCCGGCACGATCCGCGAAGCATACCACCGACTGGTGCGCGAGAATCATCCCGACCTCGTGATCGCGCAAGGGTTGCCACCTGAATGCATCGCATTGGCGACTGCCCGGGTGGCGCGCATCAACGCCGCCTACGAACAGATCACAAAGGGCGAAGCGGGCCTCGATGACGGTGCTTGAGATTCACGACCGGCCCTCGCCCAATCACGACAGTCGGGGTGAGGCCGCACGCATCGACATGCTGGTGCTCCATTATACCGGCATGACGAGCGCCGAGGCGGCACTGGAGCGGCTGTGCGATCCGGCAGCGAGGGTCAGCGCCCACTACCTCGTCGAGGAAAACGGGAGAATTTGGCGTCTCGTTCCGGAAGCCCGGCGCGCCTTTCACGCGGGCCGCTCCTGTTGGGAGGGCGAAAGCGATCTCAACGCGGTGTCGATTGGGATCGAGATCGTCAATCTCGGCCACGAATGGGGATACCGTCCGTTCCGCGAAGCGCAAATGTTGTCCGTAGAGCGGTTGTGCCGAGACGTGATCTCACGCCATCCGATACCGCCGCGCCGGGTCGTCGGGCATTCGGATATTGCGCCGGAACGCAAGAGTGATCCCGGCGAGCTGTTCGATTGGTCTCGGCTCGCTCGCGCCGGCATTGGTATCTGGCCGCCGGCGGACCCGCTCGCTTTATGCTGCGAAATCAACCCCCGCCGCGCGCTCGAAAACTTACTGGCAATCGGCTATTGCGCGGAGCCGGGGTCAGAAACGGCTGCGCTCACGGCCTTTCAACGCCGCTTTCGCCCCGCCTGCTGCGACGGGCACCTCGATCGCGAGACCGCCGGCCGCCTCGCCGAGGTGCGAGCCGCCTTCGACCGATCGCGGACGGGCTCACACGTTTAGGTTCAGAGCGTCCTGCAAGGCTTGATAATAGATCGTGCTATCCCAGAACTGTGAGAAGGCAAGCGCGGTGACAAACAAGGTCGTCGCGATCACCGTCGTGGCCCACGCCAGAGTGAGCGCGGAAAGTGCCGTGTCCGTCATGTCGGGCATCCCCTTGCTTTGACTTGTCGGGAACACGGCTAATCGCCGTCCCTCGAAGCCATTCTGGGCGCTTCCGATAGGACGGTCTGTGAACCAGTTCACAGATCCGAGAAAAGCTCGAAGTGGTAAAGCAGCTTAGTAGCCCGCGGTCACGGCTCAACGGGGACGGGGCATCAATTGAGCCGGGAAGGGCGCCGTCTCTCCGCCTGTCGACGAACGATTTGGCCAGCGTGATGATGGGCGAGCCGCCAGCTTCCGTCCTCGCGAACAAAGAGATTGCTTGCTGCCAAAGTGCCGCTTTCAAGTTCCTCTTCGCACAGCACGAGGGCGACGTCGCCGTAGAGAAAGGCTTGCTCGTCATAGCAGGCAATGCGCGGCGCATCGGGGTTCGAGAGGAGACCGGTCCAGCTCTCCATAATTGCGTCGCGGTCTTTGAGCGCGGTCCAACCCGGATGAAGGCAGGCGACCGGCGCCCGTTCTGCCCATAGGGCATCCATAGCAGGCAGGTCGCGCGCAGCGAATGCGCGATAGAACTCGAGATTTGCCGCAAGCACGGCATCTTGGTCGGTCATTGCAATCCCTCGGTCGTGGCCGACTGGACGATACGATGGTGGCGCGCATGTCGCCAGCAGCTTGGAATCTCTGCCCATAGTTTAGGCGGATTAACCCTAAATCCGTGAATTCTCAGCCGAACCGGTGCTCGACGAGGCTTGGCCTCGATCTTGCTGCCTCGTCCGCACCGGCCGGCAGGCCGCGTTGAGATACAAAAGAGGGGGACACCAAGATGCTGAAGAAGACCTGGTACGCGGTGGTCACTGCAGCCGCCATTGCGAGCGCACCGCTCGC
>Ga0070698_100001689_pt1 | contig 24629 bp, 28 predicted proteins | sample KBSK1502metaG_FD_65477 | JGI IMG/M metagenome (GOLD analysis project Ga0070698, IMG submission 65477) | Corn, switchgrass and miscanthus rhizosphere microbial communities from Kellogg Biological Station, Michigan, USA - KBS K1-50-2 metaG | ecosystem: Host-associated > Plants > Roots >... | reverse complement strand
CCCGGCGCGTCCAGCGCCACCCGGAGCATCTCGAGGGCGAGCCCGGGCACGAGCGCGTCGCCCACCGAGGCGAGCAGCGGCATGCGCCGCACCACCCCGCGCTCCGGATCCACGCTGGTCAGCCCGCGCCCGGCCGCGGCCGCGTCGATGGCCGCGAGGCTGTAGATGCCGCCCGCGAAGCGGCGCACGAAGGGTGCGGGGTCGGCGCCGAACGCCCGGACCGGCGGCGGGCCGGCCCCGCGGGGGATCGCGAGGTCCGCGGTCTCGACCCCGGCCAGGCCCAGGACTACCCGGTGGCCGCGGATCGCGTCGGCCAGCAGGGCGTCGTTGCTCGGCATGGCGGCGAGCTTCTGCGCGACGACGGGATCCAGTCCCTCGAGCAGTCCGGCGACCCGGGCGGGAGAGAGGCGGTCCGGCTCGGGCATCAGGATGTCCATGCCGATGGCGGCCGGGCGCGCCTCGATCACCCGCGTTGCGAGACGGCCGAGCCAGCTCCGCGGCCACGGCCACTGCCCGTAGCGGCGCAGGCTCTCCTCGTCGATGGCGACGATGGCGACCGGGACCGCACGCGGCACCCGGGGGGCGAGGCTCTGATAGGCGTCGAACGCGGCGAGCCGCAGGAGCCGGAGGCCCGGCATCTCGGAGACGAAGAGCGCGACCACCAGCAGGAGGAGCAGGAGCACGCCGAGCGGTCGCCCGCGCCGGCCGCGGAGCGCGCGCGCCCAGCGACGCTCGGCCCAGTGCGCTTCCGCCGCCGGCGGAAGGCCCGGGCCTTCGGCCGCCGTGGTCAGCTCGCGCCCCTCACAGGGTGAGCTCCAGGCCGTCGTAGGCGGCGTGGACCTCCACCCGGTGGTCGCCGCGAGTGATCTCCTCCAGCCGGCGCGTCTCGGCGAGCAGGGCCGCGATGCGCTCGTCGTCGAAGATCGGCTCGTGATGGAAGAGGCACAGCCGCCGCGCCCGGGCGAGCTGGCACATCTCCACCCCCACCACGTTGCTCGAGTGTCCCCAGTCCTCCTTGACCGAGATGGCGTCGGCGAGCGAGTACTGGGCGTCGAAGATCACGAGGTCCGCCTCGCGGAAGAATTCCACGAAGGCCCGCACCTCCTCCGGATCGTCCTGCTTGTGCTCGGAGTCGGTGGAGTACACCACCACCTTGCCGTCCCGCTCGAGGCGATAGCCGTAGGAGTCGCCGCCGTGATGCTGGCGCTTGGCCCGGACGCGCAGCCCCGCGATCTCGTAGTCGCGCTCGGGCTCGAGCCGGACGAACTCGATGCGCGCCTCCATCCGGGAGAAGTCGACCGGGAAGGAGGGCGCCGCGTTCTGCCGGCGGAAGGCCTCCTCGAGGCGTTCGTGGCAGCCGTAGATGGTGACGTGGTTGCCGGGCAGGTAGGCGGGCATGAAGAACGGGAACCCCATGATGTGGTCCCAGTGCAGGTGCGACATGAAGACGTGGAAGCGGTGGCCGCGCGGGCCGCCGGTGGCCAGCACGGTGTTGCCGAGCCCCCGCGCCCCGCTGCCCAGGTCGCACACCACGTAGTCCGGGCCGCCGGTCTCGATCTGCACGCACGACGAGTTGCCCCCGAAGGTGTGCGACACCGAGAAGTCGAGCTCCCACTCGACGAAGGCGCGTGCCTTGCCGGGGGTGTCGAGACCGCGGCCGGCCGCGGCCACCAGCGCGGTCACCAGCTTGCGCTTCACCTCCGCGGAGGTCATGGCCACCGGAATCGAGCCGCGCGTACCCCAGAATCGAACGCGCATACCCGCAGGGCCTCAGGCGGCCTCGAACGCGGCGAGCGCCTCGGTCGAGAGGGCGGCGAGCGCCTCCCGCAGGGTGGGAAAGACCTGGAGGACCAGGTTGAAGCGGCTGATCTCGAAGATCTCACGCACCACCGGCTGGAGCCCGCACACCGCGAGGGCGCAGCCCTGCGCCTTCGCCTGCTTGGAGGCGAGCATCAGCACACGCAGGCCCACGCTGCTGATGTACTCCACGCCGGTCATGTCGATCACCAGGCGGTCCCGGCCCGCCGCGCACGTGGCCAGGTGGGGAGCGAGCGCCGCCTTGAATTGCTCCGCGGTGGCGTGATCGATGCGGCCCTCCGGAAACACCACGGTGGTGTCGGCGAAGCGCCTCGAGATCAGCGGCATGTCCATGATTCGGGTGGCGATTCTATCACCATGGACACTTGTGGCACACTGGGACCTCGTGCCTGAACCGGTGACCGTGGAACAGTCCGACCTCCTCAAAGAGCTCCGCATCGACCGCGGCGACGCTCGTCCGCCGCGCCGGCGCGGCCGTCTGCTCGCGATCCTGGCCCTGCTCGTCCTGGTGGCCGGCGCGGGGCTCTGGCTCGCCTGGGCGCGCCTGCGCCCGCCGATGGTGCAGACCACGGTGGCGCGCGCGGCCGCGCCCGGCGGCTCGGCCGGATCGGTGCTCGACGCGAGCGGCTACGTCACCGCCCGCCTCCAGGCCACCGTCTCGGCCAAGATCACCGGCAAGGTCACCGAGGTCCTCATCGAGGAGGGGATGCGGGTGCGCGAGGGCGCGGTGCTCGCGCGCCTCGACGACACCGAGGCGCGCGCGGGGCTGGCCCTCGCGCAGGCCCAGCTGGTGGCCGCGCGCTCGCAGCTCGCCGAGGTGCGCGCCCAGCTCGATCAGGCGGAGCGTGACTACACCCGCCAGCAGGGGCTCTACGATCGGCAGCTGGTCAGCCCCCAGAGCCTGGACGCGGCCCTGGCCCAGCGGGACATGCTGCGGGCCCGGCTCGCCAACCTCCAGGAGCAGATCAAGGTGGCGCAGGAGTCGCTCGCGGTCGCGCAGGTACAGCTCGACAACACGGTGATCCGCGCGCCGTTCAGCGGCGTGGTGGTGGCCAAGTCCGCGCAGCCGGGCGAGATGATCTCCCCGATCTCGGCGGGCGGGGGCTTCACCCGCACCGGCATCGGGACCATCGTGGACATGGACTCGCTCGAGATCCAGGTCGACGTCAACGAGTCCTACATCAACCGGGTGGCGCCGGGGCAGCCGGTGGAGGCGACGCTCAACGCCTATCCCGACTGGAAGATCCCCGGCGAGGTCATCGCGATCATCCCCACCGCGGATCGGAGCAAGGCCACCGTGAAGGTGCGCATCGCGATCAAGGCGCGTGACTCGCGGATCGTGCCGGACATGGGCGTGCGGGTGGGCTTCCTGGAATCGAAGGCGCCCGGCGAGGCGCCCGCCCCCAAGGCGGCCGGCGTGCTGGTGCCCGCCGACGCGGTGAAGCCCGAGGGCGGCGACGGAGTGGTGTTCGTGGTGACCGACGGCAAGAAGGTGGAGCGTCGCCGGGTGACCCTCGGTCCCGACCTGGCCGGCCAGCGCCGCGTGGTGAGCGGGCTCCGCGAGGGCGAGCGCGTGGTGCTCGCGCCGCCGCCGGGTCTCGCGGACGGCCAGGCGGTGCGCCTCGGCGAGAAGTGAGGGCGCGCGCGTGACCGTCCTCGTCCAGATCCGCGGGGTGATCAAGGTCTACCAGCGAGGGCGCGAGCGGGTCGAGGTGCTGCACGGGATCGACCTCGACATCCCGCGCGGCGACTTCGTGGCGCTGATGGGGCCGTCGGGATCGGGCAAGACCACCCTGCTCAACCTGATCGGCGGGCTCGACACGCCTACCGGCGGGAGCATCGTGGTGCAGGACCGGCGCATCGACCGGCTCTCGGGCGGCGAGCTCGCGGCGTGGCGGGCGGCCCACGTGGGCTTCGTCTTCCAGTTCTATAACCTCCTGCCCGCCCTCTCGGCCCAGCGCAACGTGGAGCTGCCGCTGCTGCTGACCGACCTGCCCGCGGCGGAGCGCCGACGGCGCGCGCGCATCGCCTTGACCCTCGTCGGCCTCGCGGACCGCGCGCGCCATCGGCCCCGCGAGCTCTCGGGTGGGCAGGAGCAGCGAGTGGCGATCGCGCGGGCCATCGTCTCCGATCCCACCCTGCTGGTCTGCGACGAGCCCACCGGCGACCTCGACCGTGCCACCGCGGACGAGGTGCTGCGGCTGCTCCAGATGCTCAACCGCGAGCACGGCAAGACGGTGGTGATGGTGACCCACGACCCCAAGGCGGCCGAGTACGCGCGCCGGCGCGTGCACCTCGACAAGGGGGTCATGACCGGGGAGCCGGTGTCCTCGTGAGATACCTGCCCCTGCTCTGGGCCGGCCTCTTCCGCAAGAAGACGCGCACGATCCTCACCCTCCTCTCGATCGTGGTGGCCTTCGCCCTCTTCGGCTTGCTCCAAGCGGTCGAGGTCGCCTTCGAGTCGGGCGCGGACGCGGCCGACGCCAAGCGCCTGCTCACCACCGCGCGCTACTCGATCATCGAGCCGCTCCCGATGGCCTACCAGCGGCGCATCGAGCAGGTGCCGGGGGTGGTGGGCGTCGCCTACGCGGACTGGTTCGGGGCGAAGTACCAGAACGAGTCGAACGCCTTCCCGGTCTTCGCGGTGGATCCCACGCGCTACCTCGACATGTACCCCGAGTTCACCATCGCGCGCGAGCAGCGGGACGCCTTCGCCAAGACCCGCACCGGGGCGGTGGCGGGGAAGCGGCTCGCCGACCGCTTCGGCTGGCGCGTGGGCCAGAAGCTGCCGATCAGCTCGGAGATCCACCCCAAGACCGACGGCAGCCTGAACTGGGAGTTCGACCTGGTCGGCATCATCGACGCGGACGATCCCGCGGTGCGCGGCAACACCGACATGGTGCTGATCAACGTGGCCTACTTCGACGAGGCGCGCCAGTCCGGGCGCGGCAAGACCGGCTGGTACATCGTGCGCATCGACGACTCGACGCAGGCCCGCGCCATCTCGGCGTCGATCGATACCCTCTTCATGAACTCGCCGGACGAGACCAAGACCCAGCCCGAGAAGGAGTTCGCGATCGGGTTCGCCAAGCAGATCGGCGACATCGGCGCGCTGGTGACCCGCATCCTGCTCGCGGTGTTCTTCACGATCCTGATCCTCACCGGCAACACCATGGCCCAGTCGATCCGGGAGCGCATCCCCGAGCTCGCGATCTTGAAGACCCTCGGCTTCTCGGACGGCAAGGTCACCGCGCTGGTGCTGGCCGAGGCGATCCTGCTCCTGATCCTGGGCGGCGCGATCGGCATGGGCGCGGCGGTCGCGGCCATGCCCGCGCTCAACGGCTCCACCGGCGGCCGCTTCCCTCCGCTCTTCGTCGGCCCCGAGACCTGGCTCCTCGCCGCCGCCATCGTCGCCGTCGTCGCCCTGGTCATTGGCCTCCCCCCCGCGCTGAGGGCAAACCGACTGAAAATAGTCGACGCACTCTCGGGCCACTGAGAAACGGATGCCACAAACGGTCATGCGGCCGAGAACCGTCACCACCCGCACGCGCCGAATCAATGCGGTGGGGGGGCTTGGGGGAGGAGCGACGCCGCTCCCCCCCAGTCAAGACAATGCTTCACCGCAAACCGTCAACCGCAAACCCGTCGACCGCAGGCCCGTCGATCGCAGGCCCGTCGATCGCCGACGGCCCAAACCCGACCTCATGGCCAAGACATGCGCACGCTGACCCAGGTGCTCGCCATCACCGCCATGAACCTGCGCAACCTCCCGCAGCGCATCGGCACCTCGCTGGTCGTCGTGGTCGGTATCGCGGGCGTGGTCGGCGTGCTGGTCTCGGTGCTGGCCATGTCCGAGGGCTTCCGCCACACCCTGGCCAGCACCGGCCGGGAGGATCGCGTCATCCTGCTGCGCGCGGGCTCGGACGCCGAGCTGTCGAGCGGGGTCGATCGCGACCAGGCCACGCTGCTGGCCGCCCTGCCCGGCGTCGCCCGGGACGCGGCGGGGCGACCGCAGGCCTCGGCGGAGCTGGTGGTCATGGTGGATCTGCCGCGCAAGGGTGAGAGCAACCCCAACAACGTGCCGTTCCGCGGGGTGCAGCGCGCCGCGTTCACGATCCGCGACGAGGCCCGCCTGCTGGAGGGCCGGCGCTTCGAGCCGGGCGTGCGCGAGGTGATGGTGGGGCGGAAGGCGGCCGGGCAGTTCGCGGGCCTGGCGGTCGGCTCGCGCATCGCGTTCCGCGACAGCGACTGGACGGTGGTCGGCATCTTCGCGAGCGGCGGGGACGTGCACGAGTCCGAGATCTGGGCCGACGCGGAGGTGGCGATGTCGGCCTTCCGCCGCAGCGGCTACCAGTCGGTGACCGCGCGGCTCGCCGACGGCTCCGCCGCGGGCCTGGCCGCGTTCCGCGACACGGTGGCCGGCGACCCGCGCTTCTCGATCAACGTGCTCCGCGAGCCGGAGTACTACGCCAAGCAGGCGGGCGTGCTGTCGACCCTCATCAACGTGCTCGGCTACACGGTGGCCTCTTTCATGGCGGTCGGCGCGACGTTCGGCGCGCTCAACTGCATGTACTCGGCGATCGCGAGCCGCCAGGTCGAGATCGCGACCTTGCGGGCGATCGGCTTCGGCGGTACCCCGGTGGTGGTCTCGGTGGTGATCGAGGCGCTCCTGCTCGCGCTGCTGGGCGGCGCGGTGGGCGGCACCCTCGCCTACCTGTACTGCGATGGGGCGTCGCTCTCGACGCTCAACTTCAGCACCTTCTCCCAGGTAGGATTCGACTTCCGGGTCACCCCGGGCCTGCTCCTGCGCGGGCTCGTCTGGGCGCTCGTCATCGGCGCGGCCGGGGGCCTGCCGCCCGCGGTGCGCGCGGCCCGCATCCCGGTCACGGAGGCGCTGCGCACGCTCTAGCCCCGCCGCCGGCCCGCCCGCGGCTAGTTCCCGGTGGTTGACTCGCCCTCCGGGCCGGGCTAGCCTCGATCGGCACGCCAGCCCACACGCCCAGGAGACCCCACCCGTGCACGACCTCGTGATCGACAACGCCCGTCTCGTCGATGGCCTCGGCACCCCCGCGCGCAACGGCAGCCTCGCGGTGAAGGACGGGCGCATCGCAGCGCTCAGCGCGGACGCGCGCGGCGCGGATCTGGGAGCCGCCGCGGCGCGGGTCGACGCGCAGGGGCTCGTGCTCGCGCCCGGGATCGTGGACCTGCACACCCACTACGACGCCCAGCTCACCTGGGATCCCTTCGCGACGCCGTCGACCGCGCTCGGGGTCACCACGGTGGTCATCGGCAACTGCGGTTTCACAATCGCGCCGTGTCACCCGGGGCACCGGGACCTGATCGTGCGCAACCTGACGCACGTGGAGGGCATGTCGCTCGAGGCGCTGCGGGTCGGGATCAACTGGGACTTCGAGACGTACCCCGAGTACCTCGCCTCGCTCGAGCGGCGCGGCCTCGTGCCCAACGTGGCCTCCTTCGTGGGCCACTCCTCGGTGCGCACCTACGTGCTGGGCGAGGACGCGAGCCGGCGCCAGGCCACCGACGCGGAGATCGCGGAGATGCGCCGCATAGTGGTGGAGGCTCTGCGGACCGGTGCCATCGGCTTCGCGACCTCCACCCTCGAGCAGCACAACGGCGAGAACGGCATCCCGATGCCCTCGCGCCTGGCCGACGAGTGCGAGATGAGCGCGCTGACTGGCGCGCTCGGCGAGGTCGGCCGCGGCGTGTTCATGCTCACCAAGGGCATGACCTCCACCGTGCCGTGGCTCGAATCCATCTCGGCCGCCAACGGGCGCCCGGTGATGATCGCGGCGATGTTCGTCGATCCGGGCGACCCGACCCGGGTGTTCCGCGAGCTCTCCGAGATCGAGGCCGCGCGCACCCGGGGCCGCGAGCTGTGGGCGCAGGTGGGGTGCTTCCCGCTCGGCATGGAGTTCACCCTGCGTCACCCCTACCCGCTCGAGGCCTTCCTCGCCTGGCGGCCCGCCATCGTGGCGACGGATGAGGCGCGCTACCGCGCGGTGCTCGCCGACCGGTCGTTCCGCGCCGCGCTCAAGCAGGAGATCGGCCAGCCCGGAGTGCCGAACCGCTTCAGCGACAAGAACTGGGATCACCTCACCATCGCGGAGGTGAAGCGGCCCGAGCACCGGAGCCTCGAGGGCAAGACGATCGGGGCCCTCGCCCGCGAGCGCGGCCAGCATCCGTGGGACACCTTCCTCGACTTCGGCCTCGACGGCGAGCTCGACGCGATGTTCGACTGCCGCCTCTTCAACATCGACGAGAACGAGGTGCGCCGGCTCCTGCGGCACCCGAACGCGGCGGTGGCCCTCTCCGACGCGGGCGCGCATCTCTCCTTCCTGTGTGACGCGGGCTTCGGCCTTCACCTCTTCGGCCACTGGGCGCGTGAGCGCGGCGATCTCACCCTCGAGCAGGCGGTGCGGACGGTCACCAGCGCGGTGGCCGACGCCTACCGGATCCGCGACCGGGGCCGGCTCACCCCCGGCGCGTGGGCCGACCTCATGCTCTTCGACCCGCGGACGGTGGGGCGCGGAGGCAAGCGGCGCGTCCACGACCTGCCGACCGGCGCGAGCCGGCTCGATACCCCGGCGGTGGGCCTCCACGGGGTGTGGGTCAACGGGGTGCGCACGGTGGACGAGGCCGGCGTCGTCCAGGGCTGCGGCCGGCCCGGCCGCCTGCTGCGCGACTTCGCTCCGTGAATTAGGGCGACAACGCTATCCGCGAGCTCACGAGCTCGCCGCAGCGCGTCCGGACCGGCCTCTCGGCGACCCTGTTCCTGAGCCGCCCCGGGGAGTACGATGGCGGCGAACTGGTGGTGGACGACACCTACGGCGCCCACTCGGTGAAGCTTCCCGCCGGTGACATGATCCTCTACCCGGCCACGAGCCTGCACCGGGTGCAGCCGGTGACCCGCGGGGCCCGCCTCGCGTCGATCTTCTGGGTGCAGAGCATGGTGCGCGACGACGGCGAGCGGTCGCTGCTCTTCGATCTGGACATGGCCACCAGTCAGGTCAGGGAGGCCGCCCCCAACAACCCAGGCGTGGTCGCGCTGACCAGCTGCTACGACAACCTCCTGCGCCGCTGGGCGGACGCCTGAGGACACCGAACATGCTCGACGCTCGACTCGCCGGCTGGCCGATCTGGCTCTCGGTGGGGCTGCACGCGCTGGGCCTCGCCACCGCCTCGTCGGTGGTGACGATCGCGCGCCACGATAGCGAGCGCGTGGTGATCCCGGTCGAGGTGGTCCGCGTGGAGGCGCCCCCTCCCGCGCCACCCGAGAAGCCCAAGATGCCGCGCCTGCTCACCAAGCTGAACCGGGTGATCCAACCCACCTCCGCGCCTCGGAGCCTGATGCAGGACCCGACCCCGCGCACCGAGCCGGCGTCCGAGCCGGTCGCCGCCTCGCCCGAGCGCCGGTACATGGCCTCCGCGGAGGCGCCCGGGCCGGCGCTGCCGATTCCCGGCCCGGCCGGCGACGGCGGCCTGTTGCTGCCGTCGGCCGAGATCGCGGGCGCGCGCAGCGGTGCGGCGAGCGCCGGGACCACCGTGGCCCGCGGCGGCGGCGAGGGCGTCACCTCGTTCGCCCGACCGCTGGGCGGATATCAGACCACTCCCCACTACCCGGAGGCGGCGCGACGCGAAGGCGTCGAGGGCACGGTCACCCTCCGGTTCGAAGTACTCGCCAGCGGCAAGGTCGGCACCGTGCAGGTGCAGCGCTCCGCGGGCCGCGCGGACATGGATCGCGCGGCCGTCGAGGCGATCCGGACCTGGCTCTTCGAGCCCGCCCGGCGAGGAAAGGAGGCAGTCGCCGTATGGGTCACCTTGCCGGTACGCTTCGAGCTGAACGCCCGCTGAGCCGCGGCCGCTCCCCCCGCTTCCCCGGCGGCCACCACTGGACCGCGGTGGGCCTGGCGTTCTGCGCCATCGCCACCGTGGGCACCGCGTCCGCCCAGGGCATCTGGGACGACCCGGCATTTTCCCTCTACCGTCAGGCCGTCGAGGCGATGGACAAGAAGGACTACGCGCGGGCCAGTGATCTGAGCGGCCAAGCCATCGCGCAGCAGCCTACCCACGTGCTGGCCTACTATCTCCAGGGGCAGGCCGCGATGTACCAGTCGCGCTGGGACGAGGCGGCGGCCGCCTTCGGCAAGGTGGTGGAGCTCTACCCCGCCTCGTTCGCGGGACACCGCGATCTGGGCGGCGCCTTCGAGCGGCTCAACCGGGTGGACGATGCCGCCCGCGAGTACGAGGCGGCCATCGCGCTGCGCGAGCAGGACGACCTGCGCGTGCGCTTGGCCTTCATGTTGCTCAAGGCCAACCAGCAGCCCCGCGCGCTGACGCACCTGCAGACCCTGGCCGATCGCGACTCCAAGGCGCCCGAGGTGTGGAGCGCGCTCGGCCGCGTGGCCTATGAGAAGAACGACCTGTCGACCGCCGAGAAGGACTTCACCCGCGCGGTCACCCTGCGCGACGACGGCCGGGCGTGGTTCAACCTGGGCGTGGTGCGCACGCGCCTCAACGACCTGCCCGGGGCGCTGCAGGCCTTCGAGAAGGCGGCCCAGCACAGCGAGACGAAGGAGCCGGCGCAAAAGGAAGTGGCCAAGGTGCGCGAGGCCATGAAGCAGCCGACCACCGGGAGCGCGCCCGATCGCGCGATGCCCGGCAGCACGCCGGGGCAGCCGGTACCGAGCCGCCGCTACTAGGATCCTCGTGTCCATCCGCCCGGTCGTCTTCTGGCTGCATCTGCTCGTGGGGGTGACCGCCGGGACGGTGATCGCCTTCATGTCGCTGACCGGCGTGCTGCTGGCCTTCGAGCCGCAGATCACCGAGTGGCTCGAGCGCGACCGGCGGATCGTGGTGCCACCCCCGGGCGCGGCCCGCCTGCCGCTGGAGACGCTGGTGGCCCGCGCGCGCGAGGCCCGGCCGGACGTGCGGCCCTCTATCGTCACGCTCCACTCCGACCCGACCGCCGCGTTCATGGTGAGCTTCGGCCGCGACGGCGAGCCTGCGCGGCCGGGCTCGCAACTTCAACTGGCACAACGTGATCGGGATTTGGTGCGCGCCGGTGCTCTTCGTGACCACGCTCACCGGCCTCGTCATGTGCTACCAGTGGGCGAACGACCTCCTCTACCGGTTGACCGGCTCCGAGCCCCCTCCGCTGGCGGCGGCCGAGGCGGGCCCGGCGCCGGCGGGCGGGCGCGGCGGTCGGCGCGCGGAGAGTCGCGCACGCGAAGAGCGGCCGGCCCGGACGGCCGAAGGCCGTGCGACCGCCGGCCTGGACGCCCTCTGGGCGCAGGTGCCGGGCTGGGTCCTCATCGACCAGCGCGTCCCGGCACGGCCGGATGGCCCGGTCACCTTCGTCATCCAGGGGCCGACCGGATGGCATCCTACGCCCCGCTCCCGGCTCACCCTCGACCCGATCACCGCCGAGGTCGTCCGCTGGGAGCCGTTCGCCGACCAGAGTCTCGGACGGCGCCTGCGGAGCTGGGTGCGACCGCTTCACACCGGCGAGGCCGGCGGGGCGGCGGGCCAGGCGGTAGCGCTGATAGCCTCGGGCGGTGGGGCGGTCCTGGTGTGGACCGGCCTCTCGCTGACTTGGCGCCGGTACCGAGCCGGCGCCGGCGGGTGAGCCTGGCGCTCCTTCCGGCCAGCCCACAGGCCAGCCAAGAAGCGTCAGCAGACTGACAGTGGTCGCCACCCCCAGATAGGTCCGGGGAGGTTCCTGGCCTTTCGCTTCAGCTAGTTGGGCTTCAGAATCACTGGCAATTGGCTTGCACACTCCTCGCCCTGGCTCGGGCCAGGCCCGGGCAATACAGAGGAGGACAGCATGGGCGTCACCGTCGCAACCAGGCTCGAACGGCTGGTCCGCTTCGTCCCCGGAGCGGCCGGCTACCAGGACCGTGAGAACTCCCGGAGCACCGACAAGCAGGTGCGCATGCGTCTCGTCCAGGAGATGCGCCGGCTGATCCAGGGACTCGACGACGACAAGGCGCACCTCGCGCGGTCGTCCGATCTCTCCGCCCTGCCCCGCCTCGACCGACTCGCCGGCCGCGTCGAGCGTCAGAGCCGCACCGTCGAGTTCGCGGGGCGCGGCTACACCGGCCTCTTCGACCTGCACCGGGTGGACCAGGCGACGCTCGATCAGCTCTACGCCTTCGACCTGGGCCTGTTCGACGCGCTGAGCGTGGTCCGCGCCAAGGCCGAGTCGGTGAGGGCCGCGCGCGCCGACTCGGCCGCGCTCGACCTCGCGATCGATCGCATGGTCGAGGCGCTCGACGACTTCGGGCAGCTCTGGGACAAGCGGCAGCGCATCGTGGAAGCGGACTAGGGAGGACACGCCATGGCCCCCATCATGATGGAAGTCATCGAGTGGTTCGATCAGACCGGCACCGGGATCGTCCACCGCTATCCGGAAGGCGGCTCCGGGGACATCAAGATGGGCGCGCAGCTCGTGGTGCGCGAGAACCAGGCCGCGGTCTTCTTCCGCGACGGCCAAGGGCTCGACGTCTTCGGGCCGGGCCGCCACACCCTGTCGACCCAGAACCTTCCGATCCTGACCCGCCTGCTCTCCCTGCCGTGGGGTTTCACGAGCCCGTTCCGCGCCGAGGTGTACTTCGTCAACCTGAAGGTCTTCACCAACATGCGGTGGGGCACCCGCGATCCGGTGGCCTTCAAGGACACCCAGCTCGGCCTCATTCGCTTGCGCGCGTTCGGCAACTTCACGATGCGGGTCGCCCAGCCCCTGCTCTTCGTGAACAGCCTGGTGGGCACCCAGGGCTCCTACACCACCGACCAGATCGAGGACTACCTGCGTGACGTCATCGTGGCGCGGCTCAACGACTTCCTGGGCGAGAAGGTGCAGAGCCTGCTGGATCTGCCCCCGCACTACGACGAGATGGCGGTCGCGCTCAAGACGCGCCTGGTGGACGAGTTCCGGAAGTACGGCGCCGAGTTGGTGGACTTCTACATCAACCGCATCACCCCGCCCGAGGAAGTGGAGCGGATGATCGATGAGCGCTCCGGCATGGGCGCGGTCGGCGATCTCGATCGCTTTTTCAAGTTCAAGGCCGCGAAGGCCATGGGCGACGCCGCGCAGGGCGGCGGCGGTGGCGTGGGCAACGGCGCGGCCGCCGGCGTGGGCGTGGGAGTGGGCGCCGGCCTCGGCATGATGATGCCGGGCATGCTCGCCAAGAGCCTCGGCGCCGAGCCCGCCGCCGCGCCCGCGGGCGCCGTCATCACCTGCCCCGGGTGCCAGGGGGCGGTCGCCTCCGACAGCCGCTTCTGCCCGCGTTGCGGCCGCCAGCTCGCCGCCACCGCGCGCTGCTCGCGCTGCCAGGCGGAGCTGCCGGGCGGCGCCCGCTTCTGCGCGTCGTGCGGTCAGGCGGTGCCCGGCAGCTGAAGCCGGGCCGGCTGGCATGAGCCAGCTCGTCGTCTCGACCGAGTGCCCGACCTGCAGCGGCCCTCTCGACTTCTCCGAGGGGTCCAACGCCATCCGCTGTCCGAGCTGCGGCTCCCACCTCCTGGTCACCGGGCGCAAGCAGGTGCTGAGCTACTGGGTGAAGCCGCGGGTCAAGGCCGACGTGGCGGGTGCCGCCGCCCGCACCGGACGGATCGAAGCCCAGGTGGCGCGCGCCCAGCTCTTCTTCGTGCCCTTCTACCGGCTGACCGGCCACGACTTCCAGTGGCAGGACGTGCCGCCCCGACCCGAGCCAGAGACCGGCGCGTTCCCGTCGATGGTCATCGGCGGCGGCGACCGCGCGGTCGATCGACCCGACCTCGACATCCCGATCGGCTCGATGCTGGGCTGGGGCGCCGACCTGCTGCTGGGCCGCCACGCCGGAGACGTGGTGCGTGACCTGCTCGGCGCCCCGCCGAAGCCCGCCCCTGCGCCGGAGGCCGCGATCCTGCTGGCTCCCGCGCGCCCGCGCCCCGCCGCGAGCGGCGAGCAGACTGTCCAGTTCCTCGACCGCTACGTGGAGAAGAGCTTCCCGGCCGCCGACCTGCCGGGCCTGGGCCTCTACTCGCTCGGGATCCGCACCCAGGCGCTCCACGTCTCGCTCTTCCAGCGTGAGGCGCTGGCAGCCCTCGGCACGATCGTTGCCGTGCAGGTGGACCTCGCCGCCGCGATGGCCCAGGGGCTGTCGGCCACCGGCTTCGAGCACGTGGTCTACCGCCAGGTCCTCGGGCGCATTCTCTCGGTGATCTACTTCCCGGTCTGGGTGGTCGAGCTGACGCAGGGGACGGAGCGCTGGCTCACCGTGGTCGACGCGGTGGCCGAGAGCGTGGTGCAGCCCCGGGCGCCGCTCGGCCTCTACGACGTCCTGGGGCGCACCACCACCGAGGAGTCGCGCACCGTCGGCCTGCGGCCGCTCGTCTGTCCCAACTGCGGCGGCGATCTCCCGGTCGAGCCCGACGACGTGATCTTCTTCTGCGCCACGTGCAGCCGGGCGTGGCAGATCCACGGCGTGGACCTGACCGAGACCCCGCACGAGGTCGCCCGGGTGGCGGCGAAGACGCCGCAGGCCGGTCCCGCCGCCGATCTCGTCTACCTGCCCTTCTGGCGGCTCGACGCGACGGAGCCGGGCGCGGGTGGGCGCGCGTGGGTGCCCGCGTTCCGCTATCGCCGGCTCAAGGGCCTTCAAGATTTGGCCGCCCGGTTCACCGCGAGGCCGCCGGTGTACGAGCCCTGGACGGGCGAGCGTCCCACCGTTCAGGGCTGCTTCTACGACGTCGAGGATGCAGTCCTGCTGGCCTGCTTCACCGCGGCGGGCCAGCGTCGGAGTCCGGACGCGGTGCGCGCCGCGGCCAAGGACGAGCCCTCGTTCCAGGGCGCGCGGCTCACGTGGATTCCCTTCCGCCGCGAGGGCCAGTCCCTGGTGGACCCCTTCGCCGGTCTGGCGCTCCTGGGAGGCTTGCTTGGCTAGAGTGATCGCCGCAACACCCCGCGTCTTCCGTCCCACCTCGGTGGCCCACGGCGTCCTGCTGCTCCTGCTGGTGGGCGGGCTCGGACTGGCCGGATTTCACGCGGCCCGGTTCGCGCGCTCCTGCATGACCCTCGACGGCGCGCGGAGCGCCATCGAGAGCCACATCAAGAGCCGCCACGTGCGGCGGATGGCCCGCGTGCTGAAGGCGGCCGACCGGGAGGTCCTCGCCGCGCGGACCGACGTGCACGTCACCGCGCTGACCTGCGGGCCCAGCGTGCTGGGCGGCATGACCTGCCGCGCGCGCTACGTGGTGAACGGGCAGAACGTGGGGCTGGACGCGAGCGACCACTACTTCCGGATCGGGTTCTCGCTGCTGGCGGGCTGGCAGGCGCCGAGCGTGGTGGAGACGTCGGGCCTGCGCTACTCGCTCACGCCCGGCCGGTGCTCGCTGACGATCGACGGGCGATGACCCCGCGGGTCGCCGGCCGCCCGCGCGCGCCGGTGACCGTGTCCCTCGCTCCGTCCCCGCATCCACGCCCTCGGCTTCCGCTCCGCTGCGCCCCGGACGCCGCGCGCGCTCTCGGGCGATCCCCGATGTGATCCCAGAATGGGAAAGATCTCCCGCACGAGCCCCTCGTACTCCTCCACCGTCCGGCGATAGATGTCGAGCCCGGGAACCAGATGCAGGTCGAGCGTGACCGGCGGAACGCCCGCGGGCAGCCCGGAGACGTGCACCGCCTGGAAGCAGGAGCGACCGCACTCGGGCCGATCGGTCACGAGGATCTCGTAGAGCTCCGGCCATTCCTGGGCCACCTCGGCCGAGCGAGAGGGCGAGTCACCGCGAAGGTAATCGGCCAGGTCCGCGCGGTACTTCACCTCGACGGCGAGCAGGCGGTAGGAGTGATGCCCGAGGCTCGGCTCGTCGAGGGCCCGCCACACCACGAAGTCGGGTAAGAACTCGGTACGGCCGGTCCGCACCAGCGCCGGTATCTGGGTCTCACGGCCGACGCGGGCCACCGTGTACCTCGCGCGCTTGAAGACCGCCTCGACCAGCGCCTCGGCCATGCGGCCCTTCAGCAGGCTGATCGGGTCGGTGGTCATGCTGGGGGTCACCGCTGGGCGTCCGAGATCTTGATCGACAGCGCGCGCAGCCGCTCGAGCGTCTCCGGCCGGAGCATCGCCGCGAAGCCGGCCGGGTCGGTCTTGGCCCGGTTGAGCGCCTCGCTCATCGCGCGCGGGTCGCCGTTGGAGTTCCGGGTCAGGTCGGCGAAGACGTCGCCGGCCAGCCCGTAGACCTCCTGGGCCAGCGCCGAGGAGCCGGCCATCCCTTGCACCTGTCGGTCGACCTCGGCCGCGGTCGGATCGCTGGCGATGATGCGCCCCCGCGAGGCCGGGTCGGCCAGCATGCGGAGCGTGGTCGCCAGGGCGTCGGCGGAGGCGGGGTCGAGAGCCTGCGCGGGGGCCGGGGTGGCGGAGCAGATCAGGAGGAGCAGGGCCGAGAGCGTGGCGGCGGCGAGTCGGCTGATCATGATACAGAGGATGAGCAAGAGTCGGACCAGCGGCGGCCCTTGAAATTCGCGGGGAATTCACGGCGCCGCCGCGCGTCGACGACCGCCGGCTGACAGGCGGCGTCAGACCTCCGGCCGCCGGCGGTCACCGCTTGACCGGCCGCGCCGGGCGGAGAATAATCGCCGCGCGACGCGACCCCCGACCCTCACCCCGAGAGAGGAGACGCCGATGGCCACCGCCGCTCACCGCGAAGAGATCTGGGTGCCGGGTATGCCCGAGCCGATCAGCCACTTCGTCCACGTGGTCCGGGCCGGCCGGCTCGTCTTCGTGTCCGGCTGCGTGGCCAGCGACGATCACGGCCGGACGGTGGGCGGGAGCGACATCGTGGCCCAGACCCGCCAGGTGCACGAGAACATCAAGCGCTGCCTGGCCGCGGCGGGCGCCACCTTCGCCGACGTGTGCAAGGTGACGGTCTACCTGAAGAACGTCGGCGATCGGGAGAAAGTCAACTCGGTGCGGAAGGAGTACTTCGGGGCGAACCGTCCGGCCAGCACCCTGATCGAGATCTCCCAGTTCGTGCGCCCGGACCTGCTCATCGAGGTGGAGGCGGTGGCGGTGCTGCCCGAGCGCGGCGGAGCCAAGGCGGCTCGGCGGAAGCCGGTGCGCCGCGCCGCGCCCCGGAAGCGCCGTCGCCGCTAGCCCTCGCGAGCCGGGTCGCCCGTCGCGCGCCACGCCTCACCCGGAGCCGGCGCGCGCCTGCTCGCGCAGGGCGCGCTTGACGATCTTGCCCGAGCCGGTCTTGGGCAGCGTGTCGACGAAGCGCACCGCGCGCGGCGCCTTGTAGACCGCCATCACGGCGCGGCACCACTCGACGAGCTCGCGCTCCGTCGCGGCCGCGCCCGGCCGCCGCACCACGAAGGCCAGCACGTCCTCCCCGCGGTAGGTGTCGGGCACGCCGACCACCCCGACCTCCGCCACCGCGGGATGCCGGTACATGATGGCCTCGACCTCGGCGGGAAAGACGCTGTAGCCGGAGGCCTTGATCAGGTCCTTCTTGCGCTCCTCGATCGTGAAGTACCCCTCCTCGTCGACCCGTCCGATGTCGCCGGTCCGCAGCCAGCCGTCCGGGATCGCTTCCGCGGTCGCCTCCGGCCGCCTCCAGTAGCCCTTGGCGACCATCGGGCCGCGAATCGCGATCTCGCCGGACTCGCCGGGCGCCACCTCGGTTACCCCGTCCTCGAGGCTCACGATGCGCACTCCGGTGTAAGGCAGCGGCACGCCGACCGTGCCGTAGCGCGGGCGGTGCGGCGGGTTGGAATGGGTGGGCGCGGTGGTCTCGGTGAGCCCGTAGCCCTCGACCAGCCGATGCCCGGTGACCGCCTCCCAGCGCCGCGCGATCTCCGCGGGCACCGGCGCGCCGCCGGAGGCGCAGAGCCGGAGCGAGGTGAGGTCGCAAGTCGGTGTCGCCGGATGGTTCAGGATGGCCACGTTGATGGTCGCGATCAGGGTGGTGACCGTGCACCGGTACCGCTGAATGGCGCGCAGCGCGGTCTCTACGTCGAAGCGGTGGAGCGCCACCAGGGTCGCCCCGGTGTAGGCCATCAGGTTGAGCTGCACCTCCATACCGGTGATGTGGAACCACGGCACCACGCCCAGCAGCACGTCGGCTGCGCCGATACCGAAGAACGCGCGGACCAGCTCGCAGTTCGCGGTGACGTTGCCGTGGGTCAGCTCCGCGCCCTTGGGGGCGCCGGTGGTGCCCGAGGTGTACTGGATCAGTGCGGTGTCGTGGCGCGCGCGCGGCTCGAGCGCGCGAAGGGTGGCCCCGCCGCCCACGATCGCCCCGAGCTCGTCCCAGCCCGCCGGCCGCCGGGGCGCGTCCTCGCGCAGCGACGGCGGGAGCGGGAGCGTGGGGTCGTCGGGGAGGTAGTCGCGGTAGGACACGCGCACCACCGCGTCGAGGGCGGCCCGGTCGCGCACGCTCTCCACGATCTCGCGGCCCGCGTCGGCGGCCACCAGCACCCGGGCGCCCGAGTCTTCCAGCTCGTGCCCCAGCTCGTGGGCCTTGTGCATCGGATTGAGCGCGACCGTGATCGCGCCCACCTTCAGCGCGCCGAAGTGTGCGATCGCGAACTGGGGACAGTTCTCGAGATAGAGCGCGACCCGGTCGCCCGGGCCGAGGCCGCGGCCGCGCAGCCACGCCGCGAAGCGGTCGCTCGCCTCGTCGAGCTCGGCGAACGAGACCTCCCGTCCGTAGAAGACCAGCGCCGCCTTGCGCGGCATGCGCGCCGCGGTGGCCTTGAGCCGCGCGGGGAGCGAGTCGTCGGGCAGGCGGATGTGCGCCTCGTCGACGCCGGGCGGCCAGTGCCTCTGCCAGATGCGATCCACGGGCGGGATACTAACACCGCGGCGGCGCCGCCCGCGTTGACACGCGGTGAGGCGACGGGTAGCATCCTGCGCCACGATGGCAAGCGGCGATCTCGTCGTCCGCCTGGGCCCGCTCACGTTCTCCGCCCGCTGGGAGGAGGCCGCCGCGCCGCGCACGTGCGCCGCGTTTCGCCGGCTGCTGCCGTACCGGCAGCGGATCATCCAGGCGCGCTGGAGCGGCGAGGCGGGCTGGATCCCGCTCGGCGCCTTCGATCTGGGCGTGGGCGCCGAGAACGCCACCCACGAGCCGGCGCCGGGGGCGCTGCTCTTCTACCCGGGCGGGATCAGCGAGACCGAGATCCTGTTCCCGTACGGCACCGCGCGCTTCGCGAGCGTGAAGGGATCGCTGGCCGGCAACCACTTCCTCACCATCGTGGACGGCCGCGAGCGGCTCGGCGAGATCGGCCGGCTGCTCTGCTGGGAAGGCGCTCAGGACATCAGCTTCGAGGCGTAGCCGCGGCGGGGCCGGGCGGCTCCGGCTTGGCGCGCCAGGCCTTCACCATCGCGTCGCCCCGCGCCACCTGCTCCGGGGTCAGCTGCCCCCGGATCGAGTCGCGGGCCTGTCGCGCGGTGTCGGCCTCCCGGCCGATCAGGTTCTGCGCCGCGATCGAGAACCACTGGTAGGCCTGCACCGGATCGCGCTCGACGCCCTGCCCGTTGGCGTACCGCACGCCGAGGTTGAACTGGGCGAAGGCGACGCCCTGCGCGGCGGCCCGCCGGTACCACTTCACCGCCTCCTCGAAGTCGCGGACGACCCCGTCCCCGTTGGCGTAGCGGAGACCGAGCTGGTACTGCGCGGGGGCCAGGCCCTGCTGGGCGGCCTCGCGATACCAGCGCGCCGCCTCGGCGGGGTCCGCGGGCACGCCGTCGCCGGCGGCGTAGCGGAGCGCGAGCTGGTACTGGGCGGTGGCCGCCCCGCGCTCGGCAGCCCCGCGCAGCTGCAGGGCCTCGCGCGAGCCGGTCGGCCCGGCCAGCCGGCCCTCGCCGCGGAGCTGCTCGAGCGCGGCGCGCGCGGCCTGATTGCCCTGCTCGGCGGCGCGGCTGTACCACACCGCCGCCTCCACGTCGTCGCGGTCCACTCCGCGGCCGTAGGCATAGAGGAATCCGAGACGGAACTGGGCGTGGACGTCGCCGTGCTGGGCCGCGCGCCGGTACCAGGTCACCGCGACGGCGGGATCGGCGGGCACGCCCTGCCCGCGCTCGTGCATGAACCCGAGCATGAACTGGGCGGACGCGTCATCGCGCTCGGCCAGCGGGAGCCACTCGCGGTAGGCGGCGGGATAGTCGCCCTGGTCGTACGCGCGCCGCCCGTCCACGAAGCCGGCCCAGGCCGGGCCGGCGATCAGCGCGATCCCGAGCGCGACGCGCGCGAGCGGCGGCGCGAAGCGGGCGATCAGGCTATCGCCGGTTGATCTGCACCTTGATCTTGGGATACTCCGGCTCCCGGCCCTCCACGTCCACGATGCGGAGGAGCCCGTCGCTGCCCTCGAGCAGGAGGTTGTTGTTGGAGAAGCCGACGAGCTTGCCCCACGCCTTCGGCACCCCGATCTCGTACTTGGCGGGCGTCTCGGCGACCGCGGCCCGGGGGCGCAGCTCACCGAGCCAGAGGTGGCTCGCGATGGCCACCAGGGCCAGCGCGATGACGGTGAGCATACTGTTCACGTAGCGGTCCGTCAGCATGCGCAACCTCCTTGAGCTCGGGCTCGAGCTCGGGCTTGAGGTCGGGCCGGGTTAGAGCAGCCCGGGCACGAAGGCGTCGCGGCCGCGCACGTAGGTGGCCTGGCGCTGCGCCGCGTTGCGGTTCACGAGCGGACGCATGTACATCGGATGCGTCGCGCAGCGCACCTCGTGCTCCAGCTCGGACCGTTGCTGGCCGCCGTCCGGATCCACGATCACCTGGAAGCGATACTGGTACGGGTTGCTCTCCTCGGTGACGAGGCTCCGCTGCACCAGCCAGTCGTGGGGGCCGGAGAAGTCGGCGATGTAGATCGCGATGTGATGACCGTCGAAGGGGGCGAACTTCGCGTCGGTCTCGCGGAACACCAGCTCCTGGCGGTAGCCGACGGACACCCGCGCCGCCGCGCCCTGGTCGTCCTGGGTCACGCTCGCGGTCGCGCGCAGCGCCTGCTGGTAGAAGCGGGCGATGCCGGCGGCCGCGCCGCGCGCCACCGGGACCTCGACGCGCCCGATCCCGAGCGTGATGTCGGCCCACTCGGGGCCGGGGCCCACGCAGCGGAACTGGTTGCCCCACGGGCACGTCACCGCCACGTGCTTGTCCCGCACCTCGTAGGCGAACTGGGTGCCCGCGAGTGCCTGGCGCACCGAGGCGAGCCGCCGCGTGAGCGCGTCCAGGTCCGGAACGATCAGCTCCACGTGGCCCTGGACCACGTTGGGCTTGCCGGTGGGCAGGTGGAACTGGGTCTGTCCCGCGTTGGCCCACATGTTCTCCACGCTCACCATCAGGTAGGGATCGCGCGTAAGCCCGAGTCCCCCGATATAGAAGAGCGTGGCCGCCTGCTGGTCCGGCACGCGCACGTTCACGTGCTCCAGCAGAAGGATGTTACCGAGATCCTGCTCCCGCCGATCGTAGGTCATCGCCGCCATGGCCCGGGGCCCTCCTCTGGCCTGCGGCAAGCATACTACCGCACCCGGGCGACCCGCACCCCCGCATTCCGGACCGGGCCCCGGTCCCGGTCGAGCCACCGACCGAGGCGGGTCAGAACGATGCCCAGATGGAGGATCAGCCCCCGGCGGGGGCGCCGGGCCCAGTCCAGCATGGCCCGACGCGCGCTCTGCTCCCGCAGCTCGCCGAGGCGGGCCGCCGCCATCTTCTCCGTGATGTACTCGCCGTAGTCCATGTCCGTCCTCCTCGCTAGGCCGCGCGGCTCAGCCGGCCGGCGGGCCGGGACGAGCCGGTGGCGAGCACCGGACGGATGGGTCGCGGCTCCCGCGGCAACAGCACCACGCGTAGCCGCGGCGGATCCTGGTGATCGAGGCGCCGGAAGAGATCGTGGGTGATCCGGGTGATGGTGCCCACGGTGTCCTCGCGCGCCAGCGCGAGCCGCATCGACACCACCCACTCGCCAGACCAGGTCCGCCGGACCTCGGGCGCGGCGGCCGCGCCCAGCTCACGATGGATCGCGTCGGTCAGCGCGATCTGCCGGCCCACGCGGGCATCGCGGCGTCGCTCGACCGCCCGCGCCACCATTAGAAGGCCCCACACCGCCGCGAACGGAATCAACAGGATCATGGCCGCCGTCTCCGTCTGGAAGGTCATCGTCGTTCTCCTCTCGTATGGCCGCCGTTCACGCACTGAGACCCCGGAGAGGGCGCAGCGTGAAACGAGGGACCGGACGACGAGGCTCAGGCGGGAAGCGGATGCAGATCGGGACGGCAGCTCGAGCAGGGGGCGAAGCCGGCGGCCTCCGCGCGCTCGCGCGTGCCGAACAGCGTCAGCTCGGAGATCGGCCGCTCGGCGAGCGAGCCGCACGTGGGCAGGCAGTACTCCACGTCGCCGTTCATCAGCGTGTACATCGATTCCCGGTGCACCTTGAAGTCGTGCCGCCCGGCCGGCAGCGCCTGGATGCCCTCCACCGCGAGGAGCCGCTGCTTGAGCTCCACACGCTTGCCCGCGTAGCCGGTGAGATCGCCGTCGTTGCCGATCACCCGGTGGCATGGGATCACGATCGGGAGCGGGTTCCAGCGCAGGGCCTGAGCGACCGGCCGCACCGCCGAGGGCGCGCCGATGCGCGCCGCGATGCCCGCGTAGGACGTCACCGCCCCGTAGGGCAGCGCGGCGGTGGCCTCGAGCACGCGGCGCTGGAAATCGCTGCGCATCCGTCGGGGGTCGAGCGGCCACGCCAGTCGCGCCCGCCGGCCCTCGAGATACTCGAGCAGCTCCGCGCGCAGCCCGTCGGTCGCGGCGCGATCCTCCACCGCTTCCTCACCGAGCAGGCGGCGCGCGTGCGCGGTGAGCGAGCCGGAGGCGGGCAGGTATTCCACGACCGCCACGCCCATCTCGGAGCGGCCGATGAGCAGCGGCCCGAGCGGCGACGGGAAGATGCCGAAGGTCACCAGCCGTGAGCGCAGGTCGGCGAGCCGCGAGGTGAGCTGGGCCCGCGCGAGCGTGGCGTCGTCGTCCGGTCCGGGCGTGCGCCGGAGCGTGTCGACCATGGAGTCCACCTCTCGATAGCGGACGAGCTCCTCGCGACACTCGGGGCAGCCCGCCACGTGCACCCGCACGCGCTCGACCGCGTCGGGCCCCGCCTCCCCCATCGCGGAGGCCAGCAGGTGCGGCTCGATCTCCCGGCAGCTCGTCTCGCTCATGACCCAGGCTCCGTCCCCGCCGAGAGCTGGCCGTCCAGACCCTTCCGGATCTTCCGGAGCGCCTGGAAGACGTGGGCGCGCGCGCTCTCCTCCGAACAGCATAGGCTCGACCCGATCTCGGCGTAGTCCAGCTCGTGCATCTTCCTCATGATGAAGGCCAGTCGCTGCTTCTCAGGTAGCCCGCCGATCACCTGCTCCACCCGGGCCCGCGCCTCGTCGGCCAGCACCCGTCCGTCCGCGCGCTCCGGAGCCCCCGCGGGGCTCTCCAGCGCGACCGCCGCGTACGCCCGGCGGCGGCGCGACTGCGCCCGGAAGTGGTTCCGGCCGAGGTTGGTTGCGATCGTGAACAGCCACGCGCGCACGTTCGCCCCCGGCGGCAGGGCGCGGTACGCCCGGAACGCGCGAAGGAAGGTCTCCTGCGAGAGGTCGTCGGCGTCGCTCGCGCGCGCCGTGACCCGCAGCAGGTATCGCCTGATCTCCGCGTGATGGGCTCCCACCACCGCCTCGAAGGCATCCTCTGCCATCACCCTGCCCAGTGAGACCCCGGAGGCCCCCGCCTGTGAAAAGACGCTCGACTGCATGCGGCTAACCTCGCGCCACCACGTGACTCTCGATCGGGATCTCGACCTGCTGCTCGCGCAGGAAGCGGATGGCCACCACCGTGCTGAGGGCCAGGCTCGTCACCAGGGAGACCAGCAGGGTGGCGCCCAGGGTGAGGAGGACCGCCCGCTGGCCCTCCAGGATCTGACGCACCGGGGCGGCGAAGACGAGGTTGACCTGTAGGGTCGGCATCACCGCCTGGGTGACGAGCCACTCGCCGTCGTCGATGGCCACGAGGCCGTCGGAGCGGCGCCGGCCCAGCTCCTCCACCACCGGATGGTGCTTCCAGTCCTGCTGGGTAACCTGGCGGGTCTTGGGGTCGAGGAAGATCGCCTGCTTGTCGGCGTCGATCATCACGAGCCAGCCGCCCGGCCCGCCGGCGGCCTGCTCGATCACCTCGATGGAGGCCTGAAGCCGGATGCTCCCCAGCAGGTACGCCGCGATCTGACGGTCGATCCGGATCGGTACCGCCGCGCCCACGATGAAATCGCGGGTGGCCCGGCCGAAGACGATGCCGGACACCGCGGGCGCCTGGGTGCGGATCGCCTCCTGCAGCAGCGGCCGATCGGCGTAGCGGAGGTCGAGGTTCGAGCTGCCATCGGTCCCGACCGCCGGGCTGAAGGCGAGCGGCCGCCCGTCGGGCGACACCACGAAGAGCGTGGGCATCTGGAGCACCGCGCGCATCCTGTCGAGCTCGCGTTGCAGGGCGCGCGGCTCGTGCGAGGCCCAGCTCTGGGCCAGGTGGGTGGCCACCGGACCGAGCGCGTCCAGCTTGTCCCGCACCTGGGCGTCGGCCAGGCGGGCCAGCACCCGCACGATCTCCTGCCGCTGGGCGCGCGCGTCCGCGAGCGCCTGCGGCTTGAGGCGGGTCGTCCAGGCGAGGCCCACCACCAGGAGGGCGAGGAAGGTCACCACCGCCCAGGTGGAGAGCAAGAAGAGCACGTGGGATCCCCGCAGCCCGAACAGCAGCCTCGGCCCGTTCATCGGCGCTCCCAGCTCATCGGGCGT